>Ga0209390_10003935_pt1 | contig 23116 bp, 24 predicted proteins | sample BON01_FD_187212 | JGI IMG/M metagenome (GOLD analysis project Ga0209390, IMG submission 187212) | Freshwater microbial communities from Lake Bonney liftoff mats and glacier meltwater in Antarctica - BON-01 (SPAdes) (version 2) | ecosystem: Environmental > Aquatic > Freshwater > Ice > Glacier... | reverse complement strand
TAAAGTTGTGCTGATCCTCTCCAAGCCCGCCGCCATACCACGCCACCCAGAGGCGGCCATTTCGCGCCCGCTCGATGCTCGGAATGCCCTGATGCATGCGCCGGTCATCCGCATACTCGGCCCCCGGCGAAAAGTCCGGCAACGTGGCCTTGGCGGCGCCAACACGCTCGACGGCATGTGAAGTGGCAACGAGGAAGAACAGCGGGAGCAGTCGGAGGAGTCGGAGGATGAGGTTCGGATGTGGGAGCATGAGCAATACTATGGTCGCTGAAGCGGCAGGAAAGCGAGCAAAAGAGGCGGCGGCGAGCAATGCGCCGGGCGTCACGGTACCGGCGGCTCCGGGTTGATGCAGAGTGCATCAAGTGCCGCGAGCCTGAACACGAGTCATGTCCAGTCTTCCAATCGGAGACCGCCCACGCGTGGGAACTCGCGGGCGTTTCCGGTGACGAGTGCAAGCTGATGTTCCAGGGCATGGCCCGCGATGAGGGCGTCAAGCGGGCCGATGGCCTGACCCGAGCCCGCCAATTCCTGCCGGACCCGGGAGGAATGATCGGCGGAGGCCCGCGTGAAGGGAAGGACAGTGAGAGGCGCAATGAATTCCGCGACGACACGCAAGTGGCGCGATTTCTTTAACAAATGGAGTTTTTTGCTGTCCCACTGCAACCTGTCCCTGCGAATTTGTGTCCCTGCGAATTGTGGAGTTTTTTTTCCCTCGCCGGAGTCGGGCGTGGCGGCTTGGGCGCTTCGCAGGGCGAGAGTATGCTCGATGTTGAGGCGGGCCAGATCTCCCGTGAGTTGCTCGAAGCGCTTGGCGTTGTCAATGTCCTCGCGCAGCAGAGCCGCTTCGTTGGTGGGAACGCGTCGGCTGGCGTTTCGCCCGTCCTTCCAGACTTCGTGCTTGAAGTAGGGACCGAGGCGGACGGTGCCTCCGCCTTGCGGTTCGGGGCGTTCTCGCCACTCCTCGGCGAGTGTCCCTGGCTGCATCGTAGTGATGCCGGCGATTTGGCCGTGCTGAATAGTTGCGTATTTTTAGACTTGACACGAGCCTAACAAAAACAAAGAATGTTGGATTCTTTAAAACTGCAACTAATTTATGGGCATCTTTATCCCTCTCCTCCTCATCTTTCTCACTTGCTTGATCATCTGGCGCGCCTGCGACGGATTTGAAATTGCATCTGAATACGCCGGCCGAAATCTTTCCGAAGGGGTAAGGGGCGGAACCATCAATGCGATTGCAAGTTCGATTCCTGAACTATTCACCACGTTGATCGCACTCTTCGTCCTCTCCGACAAAGAAGGCTTCGCGGTGGGAATTGGAACCACCGCCGGGAGCGCCTTGTTTAACGGGATGATCATCCCGGCCTCTTGTATCCTTGTGGCAGTGTTTGCATTATCGGCGGCGAAAAGGGTCAATTCGGTTGATGTCAGTCCGAAGGTCATTCTGCGTGACGGACTTTTTCTGATCGCTGGAGAAATACTGCTGATTTTCATTCTCTCAGGAACCAGTTTAGTTTGGTGGCAGGGACTCGTGCTGATGTCGTTTTACGTTGCCTACCTGTTGTACATGTTCCGGAGCATGCGGAAAAATCAACTTGCGGACGGGACTCAAACATCGGCCGACTCTACAGAGGATGACGATACCGATGAGGAGGATGAAGACAAAATATCGAGGGGGCCGGTTGCAAACGTCTTCTTTTGGCTATCCTTGGGTCCTCTCTTGGATCTGGAGCGCGCCTTCATCAAAGAGCATCACAAGGACAAGATCAAAAACGAAACTTGGAACCCGTGGCCACTGCTTCTTGCCTCCACTGCTGTCATTGCGATTGCCTGCTTTCTTCTGGTCAAGGCCTGCGAGTGGTTGGGCACAGGCAGCGCTGCTCACCCTTCATACGAACTGTTTGGTCACTCTTTCACCGGACTTGGAATGCCGGCGATGTTTGTCGCGGTTATATTTGCATCGATGGCGACAAGCGTGCCGGACACCGTGATGTCGATTCGTGACGCAAGGGACGGGGACTACGACGACGCAGTCGCTAACGCACTGGGGTCCAATATCTTCGATATCTGTTTTGCCCTTGGCTTCCCGCTTTTTCTCTACACGCTGATTTACGGAAAAATCGAATTATCCCCCGAGATTGCCACCCAGTCCACCGAACTGCGCAGCGCCCTCCTCCTCCTTACAATCATCGGCTTCCTGCTGTATTTCGTCGGTCCACGAATCAAGAAAGCAGGTAAAACTCTCATTCCCCTCCGCCCATGGAGGGCCTTCGCATTGCTCGCAATCTATGGTGCCTTCGTGATCTTTATAGTTGCCCGGGGCAATGAGGAGCCATGGGCAATGGAAATTGCCGCTTTTCTCAGATCACTCATCGAACATGTCCCAAAATTAACCTGAATCTTTCCAATCTCCTACCACCAATACCATGTCACAACTTGACTCATCCAAAACCGTAGAGCCCTTCGGGGAAGTGAACGTCTTTCAGGAGCCCGATGGATCTCTCCGGGTAAGAGCCACTATTTTGATGCGTCCCCAAGTGGAAGGCGCGCAAACAGGCTTGGCCATCGACGGTTCCAACTCGATGAATCAGATGTTCGGTGCTTCAGGGGCAGTTTCCGCTCTGTTCGCCTCCGCATCCAACAACATCGTGCAACCGGTCGCCCGTCTTATGGCTGAATACCTCGCGAATTTCGACAGCGACGGAAACACTACGGCGATCTACTGGGCCTGTGGCATTGGCGGTGCCGATATTCAGGAACTCGGAGACATGAACGCCGCCCAGGCGGCATCCCATAACTTCATCCAACCGAAATCACCGGGAACCGGCACCAAACTGTTGCCCGCCATCAAGTATTTCACAGAGACCAAGTTCCACGACGCACCTTGGGGCATCTATGTTTTTATCACGGATGGAGCCATTGAGGATTTCGACGCTGTGGTTCAGTACAGCCTCCAGATCGGTGAGGAAATCAGCAAGGGTAAACGTGGGTTCACCAAGTTTGTGCTGATTGGCCTTGGACCCCACGTGGACCAAGACCAAATGGCGGAGCTCGACGACATGGATATGGGAGGGCTGAAGGATCCCAAAGGGGACGAAATCGATCTCTGGGATCACAAGCTCGCTTCAAGCATGAGCAAGTTGGAGGAGATCTTTGCCGAAGTTGTCAGCAACGATATGGTCCTGGCACCGTCCGCCACGATCACCGACTCAGCGGGAAAACCCGTCAAACCGATCGGTAGAAACTCCTATGCCGATGGTCTCCCGGCAATTCTCGAATTTACAATGCCCGGGGACGCCACCTCGTTCAAGATCACCCTCCCGGATTCCACTGAAATCATTCAACCTGTAGCCTGAACCCATGAATCAGATTCCAACACCCCTGGCTTCCACACCCCGATCGGCCGCCGATCTTCCAGTGGATCAAAACTATCAGATTCCGAACAAGTCTCTTAATGATGCGTTTGGAGAGCTGAACATCACGCCAAAAAATGATCGTATGGAAATTGTACTTACGATCCTCATGCAGCCTGTCAAGGAAGGCTCACAAACCGGCGTGGCTCTGGACGGATCGCAATCCATGCAACGACCATTCGGTAGAGGATGGGATTATACATCGAAGTTTGATAAGAATGTCGAAAATCGAATTAAAAGCGAAGGTAATGCCAAATCTGTGATCCAAGATGGTAGAACATTATTGGAATATACCACGGAAGGGTGGGCGGAACTGGTCAACCTGGGATCTGTCGTGCAGACGGACAACGTTGTAGAGCCAATCGCTCAAGACGTCATCCCCCACTTGGCCGAAAAAATTGATGCGGATGGAGGAACCACCCTGATCTATTGGGCTTGCGGACCGGCTGGTGACCAAATCGAGGAAGTTGGGGATCTCACGGCAGCTGACGCCAAAACAGCAAACTACAACGGACCGAAGGATTGGGGTTTCAATACTCACCTGCTCCCTGCGGTGAAGTATTTTGTCGAGCGCTTCGACGATGCCGAATGGGGGTTTTATGTCTTTATCACGGATGGGAGAATCGACGACCTCGAGCTCGTAAAGGACTACACTGCGGACTTGTCCAGAAGGATCGGTTCCGGCAAGGCGAAACCGGTCAAATGTGTCCTAATCGGTGTCGGCCCCGATGTCGATAAATCCCAAATGGAGCAGCTCGACGACCTTCCCGATGAGTTGGATCTGCCTGTGGACATCTGGGACCACAAGATTGCGACCGACATGAGGGATCTGCGGGATATTTTCGCAGAAGTCGTTGATGAAGCCGCTACGGTAGCCCCCAATGGCAAGATTCTAGACGACAAGGGGAATGTCGCTGCGAACTATGCCGATGGTGTCCCTACCTTGCTACGATTCTCTCTTCCGCTTGAGAGCAAATCTTTTACCTTGGAAGTCGGAGACAACAAGATCAACCAATCTCTTTTTCAATAAACACATACCACTAACCAATTAAACAAACAACAATATGAGCTACCGTCGTTTACCCGTATACATACTCGCAGATTGCTCCGGCTCCATGTCGGGTGATCCGATCGAATCGGTCAAGGCAGGGATCAGCGCCCTGCATTCGGAATTGATGAATGATCCATCGGCGGTTGAGAGCGCATTCCTCTCGGTCATTACATTCGATAGCAGCGCCCGCCAAGTGGTGCCGCTCACCGAATTGGCTTCATTCACGCCACCGGATCTCAAGTCCTCCGGAACAACTGCACTGGGCGCCGCCCTCAAGCTCTTGATTGATTGCCTTCATAATGAGGTGAAGCAAAATTCAGGTGAAGTCAAAGGCGACTGGAAGCCGCTCGTGTTCCTGCTCACTGACGGCGCTCCCACGGATAATTGGCAACAATATGCCGACGAACTCAAGTCGAAGCGCCCGGGCAACATCATTGCCGTCGCATGTGGTGACGGGGCGGACGCTTCGATGTTGAAATCCATCACCGATACGGTTCTTGAAATGAAGAATATGAGTCCTAGTGATTTCAGCGCCTTCTTCAAGTGGGTGACCCAGTCCATCAAGAAGACCTCGGAGAAGTGCGGGGCGGATCCTGGTGCTGCTGCGGGTGGAGTCGCTTTGCCACCACCCCCTATAGGAATTGTGATCGTCCCCTAAGCGATCGAAGGCAACCATTAACACGAAAACGATTCCATGGCAGATCCGTTACCACCAAAACCCGAGGGGAACGGACTGCCGGATCGGGGTAGTCAGGAAACCGCGATCATTCCACCTCAAAAGGAAATTCTCCAAACCCAAAGTGAGGACAGCAGCAACCCACCCAAGGAATCGGGTTCGTATGATCCTTCGCCCTTAGTTACTCCCGAAGTCGTTCAGACATCAGGTAATGGGACTTCAGCCAGCGAAGCTGTGGTGGCTCCGCACCCCTCAGATTCCAGTGGTGATTCTAAAGTGGAGCAACCGATCAACCCACCTTCCCCACCGGTCACACCCAAGCCTGCTACATGGGAAGTCAAGGAGCCGGACGAAAACTGGTGGCCTGAGACGCTGGAAAATGACCAAGGACTTGGCTCGGATTACGAACACGAACGAAAGTATTCCGACACTTTTGGATCAGATTGGAAGTTCGCCGGCGCCACCAAACGCGGTCGAATGCATGCCCACCAAGGGACTCACAGGGAGGATGCCCTGTGGGGGTCAAAAAGCGACATCTTCACCTTCTTCTGTGTATGCGACGGTGCCGGTTCATCGAAACTCAGCCGAATCGGCTCGGAGTATACCGCAAGAGCCCTTTCCAAATTGGTTGAAAAGGAACTCCTATCCCACGAGAAGGAAATCTTGAAATGTTCCAAGGAAAGTCTGCTGGGCAACCTCCGGACAATTCTTAATCACTGCCTTGATTCTGTTCATAGAGGGCTTCTTGATGTGGCATCCAAAGGAGGCATGCCACCCAAGGATTTCCGATGCACAGTTCTTACGACCCTTCACTATCGCCACCCAACAGGTGGCATCATACTCTGCGGCAACGTCGGTGATGGATTTCTTGCGATAAAACGAAAGGGACAGCCAGCCGAGCGTATCGGAACCTCGGACTCCGGGGCATTCTCCGGGGAGGTCACCTGCTTCATGCCGGATCCCGAAGTGGCTCAGTATTACCAGAAGAGCCTCGAGGAGAATACGCCGATACCGGACGATGACATTGAGGCCTACCTGCTCTGCACCGATGGTATTGAGGATCCCTTCTTTCCGATCCATCGGACCGTCGACGACATATACTCCCAGTTGCTTGAAGGCTACAAAGAGCCTCTCAAGGATGTGACTTACCCCACGGGAAATGAGCCGAAGTCAGTCATCCGCTCCACGGAACCCGGAGCCGAGTTGCTAAAATGGCTTGGGTTTGAGAAAAGAGGGGAAAATGATGACCGAACGATCGCATTGTTCTACCGCAGCGGTCTGGGTGAAACTCCAGTTGACCCAACTGCCGATAAACAAGAGGCATTGGGGGAATATCCGGGCTCGGCTATCTCACTGGAACCAGATGGCGATGCTGATCCTGTTAAGAGCGCGACAAAATTACGTATCCTTCAGGCCATGATTATCGGGGGGCTTCTTGTCGCCAGCGCATTTATCCTGGGTGTGATTCTTGGTCTCAAAATTGGAAGCGATGCGGGGATGTCCGCTTTTTCGAGGTGATCGCTCTATTCGAGGTTTTATACCGTTTTTTATAAGACATGATTCTCAAAGTAAAATGCACCGATGGTCGAACCATCGAATTTGATGGTTCGAAAGAGTTAGCGAGTGGAGGCGAGAAGGTGGTCTTTTTTTCAAAGGACAAGAAGGAGGTGGTATGCTTCTACTTCAAAGGCCTGAATGACAGAATGGAAAGGCGGCGCAGGCTAGACAAAATCATTGGATCGTTCAATCCCACGACCTGCCAAAATGGAGACTACTGGAAAGAACATTTTTGTTGGCCAACTCACGTGATTGACAGCGACACTTCGATTCCTAAGAGCTTCCTGGACAAGTTCAATATCATCGAGCCTGTTTTGGGTATAGTCACACCGGCATACCGTAAAACATTTTACTTTAAGAATCAGCGTGGTGTGACCGTTGAATGCAATGGAAGATGGTTTACCGGCGAAAAATGCCGCAAGCTGGTTCCGCTAGATCACCAAGGCGTGTTTTTGAATTATCTGCAGGTATGCACGAAAATGGCGCGGGCTATGCGGCGAATGCATTTTGCCGGTCTTGCTCACTCCGATCTCTCCAACAATAACGTGCTGATCGCTCCAAAATACGGCGACTCCTGCATTATTGACATTGATTCATTGGTCGTGCCCGGAATCGCGCCTCCAGCCGTGATTGGCACTCCAGGCTATATTGCTCCCGAAGTGTTGGCACGTAAGATAATGGCCGACGGCAAGCCAGCTTTGCCATGTGTTGAAACCGACCGCCATGCGCTGGCGGTTTTGATTTATGAAAACCTGCTCACCAGGCATCCGTTGCAAGGGCCTAAGGTAAATTCCCAAGTCTCCGCAGAAGAAGATGAAAAATTATCAAAAGGATCAAAAGCTCTTTTTATAGAGCATTCCACGGATAAGTCCAATCACCTTCGCCCAGCACCCAAGATGCCTGTGTCGATTCTTGGCCCATATCTCGGTGATTTGTTCAGCAAAGCCTTCGAAATCGGACTGCATGATCGGTCAAAGCGCCCTGCGGCATCTGACTGGGAACGCGCGTTGTATCGGACGTTCGACATCATCCATCCCTCACCTAATGGTAAAGAGTGGTTCGTCCTTGCTCCCGGCATGCCGATGCGCTGCCCCCATACGGGCCAAAAGCTCCAGAAGGAAGTCCCTTATGCGCAGCTATATTCGGAAAGCAAACCCGGTAACTTCATCTTCGAGAAGCATCATCTCACCATCTACCACAACATGCTACTCCATGACTGGCACATTCACGCAAAGACCCAGCCTGGTGAAAATGCGGACCGCACACCGAAGGGCTATTGCTCTTTTCACAACGGGCAATGGTATTTGGTGAACACTAGCGGCGAGGCGATGCAAGTCGTCAATGGCCAGAGCGTGCCCAATGGCCAGTCGGTGGAAATCAAGGGAGGCTTGCAACTTTTGGCATCCAGCGGCTCAAAGCGACGGCTGTTCGTTTTCGACTTCATGCGTCCGTAATCAAGTCACAAGTCCAACCTGGCATCTTCGATTCCAATCACCCCTCATGGCTCTCGCCAACATTCAGGACAGGCTCAACGAGTTGGAATCAGACGGGACTCTCCTTCTGGAAAAGGGTGACTATGCACCTTGTGTAATCAGCAAGCCGGTGACACTCGTGTGCGACGGATCGACGTTTTGGACGGATGGAGTAGTGCCGGCGATGGTAATTCGCTCTTCGAACGTGACAGTTAAGGACGCGAATCTCCGGTGTATCGCGACCCCGGATCATGTGGTTTTCTCCGTAGAGGCGAATTGTCATCCTTTGTTGCAAAACGTCCGGATCAGCGGCCATGCCGTTGGTGCCGAGCCCGCGCCCGCAGAGTGGATTCTCCCCCCAAGCATCACCACCGGCGAAATTAACCCACAACACCCCGGGTTCTATCTGGAGTTGGGGGTTCCCCAGCGCGCCCAGATCGTATGCCGGATTTCAGGCGTGTCGATGGATCCGGCGGCCCTCGGGCCAGGTATCAACACAGTCAAACTGCAGATCCGTGACGCGATGCCGGACTCGATGCTGATCGGAGAGATCGAGGTCATTGGCAGCGTCCTTACGCGCCTGATTCCTTTCTTCGCACGCATTTCCACCGGCGCATCGTCATCCCAGGATGGGGAGGCTCCCACCCTGGTCGAAATATCCAAGGCGGAGAAGGAGCGCTTCCAAAAGCTGTTGGCAGGTGAATCTCCGCGAGGGAATGCCCGGACACCCGAACATCCGAAGCAGGACGCCAAAAAATCGGCTGCCACGGCAAACGCAAAGCCAGGGAGGCGCAAGTCCAAGCCGGCTCAGGAGCCCCCTGCGATCCAGCCTACGGCAACTTCATGGGAATCTCCCAAGAGCAGTGTGACCACGCCGGCCTCTGCAGAGGAAACATCGAAGTTGGGAGGAGCATTTGCATCAAATGTCAGAAATCGGAGATTGCCAGTCTACATTCTGGTGGACTGCTCAAAGAGCATGTCCGGCGACCCGATCGAGTTGGTTAAGACAAGGATCAACGCCATGCATTCAGAGTGGATGAATGATCCATGTGCGTTGGAACAAGTTTGGATATCAGTGATCACATTCAGTGAAAAAGTCAGGCAGGTCGTCCCATTGACAGACCTGCAAGAATTCACGACCCCTGAATTTTCTGTTGCTAATGGCCGGGCACTTGGAGCAGCCCTTCGGTTACTAAGTGAGTCTCTAGGAAGAGAAATATCTAGGAGAACTAATCAGCAGAAAGGCGATTGGCATCCTATTGTATTCATACTCACGAATGGCAGCCCAACCGATAGCTGGCAAGAGGCAGCAGCAGACCTCAAATCCAAATATAAACCTACGATTATCGCAGTTTCTTGCGGTGATGATACTGACCTGACGGCACTTGGCGCGTTGACCGACACCGTTTTGGAAATGCGGGAAATGAGCCCAAATGATTTCAGCAAGTTTTTCTGGTGGAGCGGGAGCGAATCATGGCCGATCAGCAGCAAAATAAGTGATAAATCACATCCAGAAGTGGCTCCAAAAACTTCAGCGACATCCGCTCCTGTTTTAGGGAAACTCTTCCAAAGTTCCGTGGATGCGGAGCCGAAGTCGGAATCAATAGAGCCTCCTGCGCCGCCCGTTACATCCGAACCAAGTTCTACGAAGGCTAAGCCTCAGAACACGCAACATCTCTCGAAGCTCTTCACGGACACCAAAAACACAAAGTAACGAATACCATCCCCTTGATACCTCGATTCACCAGAATGCTTTCCAATCTTCCGAAGCCCTTATTTTTCGGTCTCTTGGGAGGTATCGGCTGTGCGATGGGTTGGTTGGTGGGCGAACCCGTTCTGCTAACGATCCGTCCTTCCCAGCAACAAATCGAATCCGGCGAGGCGTCGCAGGTATTGGTATTCAATCCTGAGTTCAATCGCCGCCTGAAGCGCGAAGGTGCCCAAAGCGGCGACATCCAGATCTCACTGATGTGGAACAACATCAACGATCTCGATCTCCATTGTCTGGATCCCGCAGGGGAAGAGATTTTCTTCCAGAACAAGCGATCAAGATCTGGAGGAGAGCTGGACGTGGACATGAATGTCGGTCCACCTCTCTCGAACGAGCCGGTTGAAAACATCTATTGGGCGAGTGGCACCGCACCGTCTGGTGGATACCGGATCGGCGTGCACCACTACAAGAACCATGGAGCGGCGGATCCAACCGCATTCAAGGTAGCCCTAAAGACCGGCAATCAGATTCAGGAATTCACCGGAGAGGTCTCTTCGGGTGATAACCTCCTCGTTGTGCATGAATTTGTGAGCGGTGTCCCTCCCAGCCTTGCGGGAAAAAAAGGATCCATTCTTCCTGCGGCGGTAGTCGGGGCTTGGACATCTCTACTGGCAATTGGTTTAGCCAGTGCGCTGACATACGGGCAGAACGTGATGCTTCGCAAGCCCCCTTTGTCTAAGCGTCAGATCCTTCCGTTGCTAGGCGGAGGACTTCTCGCGGGTCTCCTGGCCGGCTCGATCAGCCAGGTTGTTTTCACTTCCCTTGCGGCATACGGATCCTTAGCGGGATTCGGGCGTATCCTCGGCTGGATTGTCCTCGGTGGGATCCTCGGCTACGGCATGTCCCATGTCATTCCGAACCTCCCCCGGATGAAGGCCATGCTTGCGGGAGCCGCAGGCGGTTTCTGCGGAGCACTGGCCTTTCTTGTCGCCGTGGCTGCTTTGCCTGACTTCTTGGCGAGACTTCTTGGGTCCGTCATTCTCGGTGCCGCAATCGGCCTCATGATTGCGTGGGCTGAGAAACTCGCCCGTGAGGCCTGCCTCATCGTTCATTGGGGGCCGCAGGAAAGGACTGTCATCAATCTCGGTGAACGTCCGGTGGTCCTAGGTAGCTCAAACGAGGCCGAACTCTACCTGCCTAAGGAGAAGGGTTTTCCTCCCATCGCAGCCCTAGTCACATTCCGCGAGGGGAAAATCCAGATGGAAAACAAAATGACCAACACCAATCACGAGCTGAACAGTGGCAACAAACTGCAGCTTGGAGAGCTCCTTGTCGAAGTCAGAACCGATTCTTAAAAATGAAAGAAGAAGCACACAAAATCCTGAAGATGGCGGTTGATGAATACCGCGAGCAGCTCCTTGGCAGCAGGCAGACCTGCTTGGGTATTCTGCGGGATTTCGGCGGACGGGAGCATCCAGAAGTGAATTTACTCGCGGATGCGGTTGAGGAAAGGATCCCTGACCGCCTGTTACGAAGCCAGCCGATCACCCAGGACATAATCGACAGTCTTGCTGAGAACTTCGCGGCAACAAAGTTTCTGGATGCCCATGCCTCGGAATTTGCCGTGTCTAGCTGGGCTGACGTACTGGGACTCTACCAACTGCCATCGGCGGTATTCACAAATGTTGTGCAAGCTGCTGAACCTGCCACTGCGGCAGCATCAGTATCAGAAAGGGAGTGGTACTATCAGGATGCTGGAAATACGACAGGCCCAGTAGCAGAATCGCAGTTGGAATATCTAGCTCTAAATAAGAAAATATACGCGGACACCTTAGTTTGGGCAGAAGGAATGAACGAATGGGCTGCTTGTTCTATATACTTTCCGCAGGCATCAATGCCACAACCGATTCAAAGTAATAATACCTATTATCAACCCCAAACATCTTCTATTCCAAACCAACTGAGTCCAGTCGAAAACATGACTTGGACAACGATTCTGTGGAGCTTTAAAGGCAGGATACCTAGGCGGACTTATTGGGCGGCAACTGGAATTACGCTTGGAATTTTTTGGTTTCTGATGGCTTTGACTGAATCTTCTCCAAACTCTGATTTTCTTTCGATATTATTTGGATTGTATTGCTTACCATTCATATGGAGTTCTTTGGCTATTCAAACAAAACGGTGGCACGATCGGGGCAAATCTGGAGCAATGGCCCTGATTAATTTGATACCATATGTTGGCATGATCTGGACCTTCGCGGAGTGCGGTTGCCAGAGAGGTTCGGAAGGTGATAATAAGTATGGAACAGATCCAACCTGAAATACAAGAATTCACCCGAAGATTAAACATATATAGAAACAATTAACATGAATATTCGCAGCCTACCCGTTTACCTCGTTATTGATTGCTCAGAATCCATGGCAGGGCCTGCCTTCGATTCAGTTCAGAACGGAATCCAGACCCTCATCAATGAAATCTATTCCGATCCCATCGCCTTGGAAACGGTTGCGTTGTCGGTGATCACATTCAGTGCAAACGCCAAGGTGGCGGTTCCCCTGACAGAAGTGCCGAATTTCCAGAAGCCCAAGCTGGTCTTGGGTAGCGGGACATCGCTTGGCCTGGCTCTTGACTTGGTCACGGAACGTCTCAGGCAGGAAGTCCGTGTGCAAACGAAGGAAGTCAAGGGGGACTGGAAGCCGCTTGTATTCATTCTTACCGATGGCAATCCCACCGACACGTGGTTCGCTGCCGCTGACCGCTTCAAGTCCCAGATCTCCGGCAAATCCGCCAATGTGATTGCCGTGGCTTGCGGGCCGGAGGTTGAATTTTCGAACCTACGCCGCATCACTGACATCACTCTCGCTTTCAAGAACCCGGCAGAGGTTGCTTTCTCGCAATTCTTCAAATGGGTTTCCCAGTCCGTTAAAACCACCAGCACCCGGTGCAGCGAAGGAGCAAAAGAAGGCATCGTTCTGCCGAACCTTCCCGAATGCCTTGAAATGGTCACGGACGGTCTCCATGTGGACTACGGGAAATCCGTTTACATTATGGCACGGTGCCATAACACCAAGGGGCTCTACATCATGAAGTATGAAAAAATCCCTGAGGAAGTGCTTCAAGACCTAAGGCGAAAAGGCGTCCCAATCACCCAAGGCAAAGAGATGTATTGCGGAGCGATGTCACACCCGATTGACGGTTTCGACTTTTCCGCTGATGGCAGCATGCCGTCCCTCAGTGTGCCCAGCGATTCACTGGTCATGCCTCCGGCATGCCCTTATTGCAAGAACCCGGCCTGGGCTTTTGATGGCGATTGCGGAAACATATTCTGTATCGGGAAGCCGGGCCGGCACACTTGCCCTTGGTGTGGCGGAACTGACGATTATGGTGTCACGGAAGAAGCCTTTGACGTGACCCACCGAATGGGCTGAATGAATTCAAGCATTACATCATGAAAAACAACAAACGATTGCTATTTGGCGTTTGCGGATTTGCAGGCGGATTCATCGGAGCCCTTGTGGCGGAAATGGTTCCGGATTTCGCACAGAGCCTGGTGGGGCTTGTACTGAGGACCTCGATCTGGTCCGCCACATCGGCTGCGCTGATCACCGTTGGCCTGTTTGCGGCAGGCGAGATCTACAACCGAAAGCCCTTCTCCCTTGGAATATACAGAAAGGGTTTGGTTGCCGGTCTGATTGCGGGGGCGATTGCGGGGTTTGTTGCCCAGTCCGTTTTCTCGTTCGCCGACGAGCCGAATTTTTTCAATCAGGTCATCTTCCGATCGATTTGCTGGGGAATCATGGGTTCTTTGCTTGGCTGGAGACTTTCAACGGTCGTCCCTAACCTTGGCACAAGCCGCGGCGTGATAGCAGGTGGGATAGGCGGCTTTTTGGGCGGGATCGGATTCCTCATCGCCTCCAGCTTTCTCGCAGAAGTGCCGGGACGGATGTTCGGGCTGGGCTTGCTCGGTGCCTCACTAGGCATTGCGGTTGTTGCGATCGAGGAGCTTTTCAGGCTTGCAAGGCTCGATGTGATATGGGCACCCGGGGAAGTGACGTCGATCACGCTCGGGGAAAAGCCGGTTCATATCGGGGGCGGGGACGACCATGTCTACATTCATGGGCTGCCCCAGCATGCCCTAGCTGTTGTTTTTGAGGGGGGCAAAGTCCAATGCATCGACGCGGCTAGCGGCAAGCGAAGTGATCTCAAGGAAGGCAGCAAAATCCAGATTGGGAAGGTCGAGGTTGTGGTCAGGACAAAGAACGAGGGCAAATCATGAGGATTATAGTTCAGAGGAATGGCCAGAAATACGGTCCATATTCCGAGCAGACCGCCCTCCAGTATATGAACCAGGGGCAACTGTTCCCTCATGATCTCGCCCAGGACGATTCTGCCGGAAGCGTTTCGCATTGGGTGCCACTTGAGAAACTGCTTGGCTCCCCCGGTGCAAGTGGGCCGGGATTCGTCGGACAGACGCTGACCGGACTCAAGTCATTTGACCTTCGAATGATTTTCCCATGGAAGGAGATTACCTCCCTTCGGTGGATCCGTGACCGAAAGCTGATCAACCTTGCGGCAATCGGCCTTGCCCCGGCGGTCGCACTCGCCATCGCCCCTGGTGCGAACATCGCTTACTGGGCGATCGCCCTCTACTTCTCGTCCATTTGGGCGCTCTTCTTCTATTACCTTTTCAGGACACCCGAAGTTGCTGCGCGGCTGTGCTTCGTCTGTTTCTTTTTTACAGGGATAATCTCGATAGCGGTGTTGCTTGTTTTGCAAAACATCCCGCCCTGGTCCCTTTTGTATCCTCTTACCGAATCGCCGAGCTTCATCACCCGCGCGCTGGGCATGTTCTTTGCGGTGGGCATCAGCGAGGAGGTTTGCAAGGCTGCCATCGTTTTTCTGATTGTATGCAGGCCAGGCACTTTCCTGGCACCACAAACGGTCGTGTTCTATGGGATGATCTCCGGACTCGGATTCGGCATTTACGAAGGGGTGTCCTATCAGCAAAACATAAACCGTGAACAAGGGGTGGACGCTGCGTATTTTCTGAACATAGCCCGCCTCACATCCCTACCGTTCCTGCACGCGGTTTGGACAGGAATTTCGGCCTATTTCATCAGCTTCGCGGTTCTCGTCCCGAAAAAACGGTTCGCGCTTTGGATTGTTGCGATCTGCATACCTGCCGCGCTGCATGCTGCCTACAATACGTTCGGCTGGTCCCTGATCGGCCTTGGGACAGGTCTTCTCAGCGTGATACTTTTGATGACCTACCTCTCGAACTGCAATCAGATGCACCAGCATCTTGGAAAACCCTGAGACAGAGCCATGCCGAAAAAATACGGATTTTCATTTTCCTGGAAGCGGGCAGTCGGAACGAAAGGTGGCAGGCCTGAATGGCACGGAATTAAGGCCCGTTCTCGACAAAAAAGAGCATGCAAAACCCGGTATTATGGGTTTGGTAGGGTATGAAAAAACTTCCCCATTCCTGCCGGGTTTCTCGTCAAAACTTCAAGGCAGCTCGCGTCGTCGTCAACTCGAGATTCTGCGCGAGAAGCGCGACGAGGCCATCGGTTCGTCGATGGCCGCAATTCGCAGGGACAGGTTATTTATGCGGCTGCAAATTACTTAATTGCCATATTTGTCGGGTTTAAAAGGTTAGATAATTCGCACGGACAGGTCATTTATTTGGCTGCAAGTTATTTAATTACAATATTTTTCATGTTTTAGAGAATAAATTGAAAATACTGGATCTGACTATTAACCCTCCGAGAATTCGAAAATTATAGTTTTATCGAGCATTGCTGCCCCCCCTCCTTCCCCGGCCCAAGGGTAACAAGGATGCGGAAGGGATGAAAAAGCAAATTCCTAGCAGCCCCCCTCCCGGGCGTGGCCGGGGAAAGACATTGATGAAACTTCCTTGAAGGCGGTTCGGACGTCGTTCATGCTGGCGGGGCATCCTGCTGCGCGGCAGCGGTACACCGATCTTACAGTGGTGCTTTTTCAAAGCCCGTCTAGCAGCTTGGTGCCGGAGGCCGTGCGTGAGGTCATTGGTGGCGAGCCGGGCATGGCCCGGGCCGACCCCGCATAAGAGAATACTCATGCAGTTACACCCTTCGGGCCGCCGCAGTCAGGATGCACTAACCCTAACCGAACATCCAAGTGCATTATGGCCACCCCAAAGACAGAGAGAACGCTGAAGAAGAGAACTTCTTCCACGCCGGGCAGAACTAACCCGGACGCCGCCGGAATCGACCTCGGTGCCACCGTCCACTACGTGGCAGTACCCGCCGATCGCGACGAAAAGCCGGTGCAGCATTCTGGCACGCTCACTGAAGATCTAATCGCCCTGGCCGACTGGCTCAAGCAGTGCCGCATCACCACCGTGGCGATGGAATCGAGGCCCCTGGCGCGGGGCCGAGATAGACTGCCGCAAGGCAGCCCTGAAAGGGTGCGTCCGCCGGGAGGCGGCGGGAGCATCAACCCACCGGGGTCTATTGGATCTCGCTGTTCCAGATCCTCGAGGAGCGCGGCTTCGAGGTCTGCCTGGTCAATGCCCGCCACGTCAAGAACGTGCCGGGACGCAAGAGCGACGTGCAAGATTGGCCCGCTCGCTCCCGCTCGTCTCGGCCTTCGGCCTGGCCTGTCGGCCAGCCTACCCCGCGGCTTCCCCCGCCGCCGGTGTTGCTAGTGGCTGCAATACCTGCACCGCGTCGGCCTGCTCAACGCGTCCTTCCGTCCTCCGGCAGCGATCTGCGCGGTGCGTTCGCTGATGCGCCACCGCGAGAGCGTGATGCGCGCCGGCTGCCAGCACCTGCTGCGGGTTCAGAAGGCGCTCGACCAGATGAATGTGCAGCTGCACCACGCCGTCACCGACATCACCGGACAGACGGGCCTGGCGATCCTCGATGCCATCGTCGCCGGAGAGCGCGACCCCGAGGCGCTCGCCCGCCTGCGCCACTACCGTTGCAAGAAGAGTGAGGCCGAAATCGCGAAAGCCTTGAGAGGTGACTGGCGCGAGGAACACCTTTTCACCCTGCGCCAATCGCTGGAAGCCTGGCGCTTCCATCAGCAGCTCATGTTCGATTGCGATCAGCAGATCGCAAGTCGGATGGACGCGCTGGAAGATCGGGGAGCCGGACTGGCACCCGTAACCCGCAAGAAAGGCAACAAGCCTCACGATGAACCGATGCGCGAGCAGCTCTGCGAGAAGTTCGGAGTTGATCTGACCGCCGTGGAAGGCGTGAGCATCCAGACCTGCCTTGCCTTCTTGAGCGAAGTGGGCACCGACGTTGATAAGTTCGCCAGCGCCGAGCACTTCGCCTCCTGGATGGGGTTGTGTCCAGACAACCGGATCACCGGCGGGCGGACTCACGCCGCCCATACCCGCAAGGTCAACAACCGTCTCGCGAACGCTCTTCGCATGGCGGCACAGTCCCTCCACCGGTCGAAGGCGGAACTGGGAGATTGGTTCCGAAGGTTGAAAGCCAAGCTCGGGACAAAGGCGGCGGTGACCGCTGCCGCCCACAAGCTGGCGCGCATCCTCTGGGCCATGGTCCGGCACCGTCGCCCCTACGATCCGAAGCGACTGGGTAACCCCGAACTGGCCCGAGCCCGGAAAGAACGCTATCTTCGACGCCAAGCCGAGCAACTTGGTTTCGCCTTGACACCGGTCAACGGGGAAGTTTCATAAGAGTAAGCTGACGGCGGGCAATCTCCTGAGCCTGTCCATCGCCCACTACCTCAAGAACACCGACGCGAGCGCCGGCCTGGCGCGGGCGCTGAGCGGCGGCGTGGTGGACAAGGTGGCGATTGCGTTCGACGCCAACGACGACCCGATGGTGACCATCAGCGGCCCGGGCAAGTTGCTGGATGCATAAAGGGGTACCAGTCCTAGAATTTAGAATTTGACGGTGCTTACCGGCCCACTACTGACACCTAATGCCCCGAGCCCCCCGAATCGAATACGAGGACGCCGTTTACCACGCCATGGCCCGAGGGAACCGCAGGCTCCCCATCGTCTTCTCCGACGCCGACCGCGACCTCTTTGCCGAGACCCTGGCCGAGGCATGTTCCCCGGGCGAAGTTCAAGACCTACGCCAAGGTGGCCCCGCATGGGTCCTAATGGACAATCATTACCACTGGGTTCTCGAAACGCCACAGGCCAACCTTGTCGAGGGCATGACCTGGTTTCAAAACGCGTTCACCCGCCGCATCAACGCCCGCAACCGGCTCCGGGGCCATCTCTTCGGCGGACGCCAACAGCAACTACCGCAGTAGCGAGCTGGGCAAAGCATTCGGGGAGGCGGAGGCCCGCCTCATTCTCGAAGATGGACTGAAGCACTTCAGTCTCGACGACTGCTCCGTCGCCAAAACGGCAAAAGGTGATTGGAGGAAGTTGGCGATCGCCCGGGCGATCAGCGAGCGCACCACCGTGCGGCAGAACTGGATCGCCGATCACCTCAACCTCAAGAGCGCCAGCAACGTGAGCCAGAGGGTCCGGCAATACCGCTTGAAGCCCGAAGGAGAGAAGTCGAAGCAGGAACGAAAGTGGGTGAAGAAGTGGCGGTAATTCTAAATTCTAGGACTGACCCTTTTTGACGGCGTTCTTGGCGCGTTTCTCAGTGACCTAGAATGGAAGAGTAGCGATGCTCTTTATGTCGGCGTCACCGTTTTTAAAAGGCTCTTTACACTATGGAATCTTCCAAAACCGGAGCGCTCCACCTCGCAATGTCAGTTGTTTATGACTGCCCCGGAAGCAGACCTCGACGCACTTCGAATTCCACAGTCCAACCACCTTCATGAGGGCCAATATTTCTTGTCAGAAACCCTAGCGATATGGGAGAAAGCGATTCGATCAAACTGGTTCAACAGTTCAGCAATATTGGCAAAATGTCGCTTTACGTCCTGAAAAGTAAGAGGTGGGGGAAGCTGATGGGAAATCGCCTCGCGGACACTAAGAAAAGACTCAAGACGACCGGTGTAATCCTTCTTGCCTCGCTTGTGTGCTGCTTGCATGATATCTGCGATACCAAGCCGGTTATAAACAACTTTTATGTTTTTGATCGATGGATATTTTTTCGTGCCTAATAGCTCGTTCAGTCCAATCTGGTTTACAAGCGAATCGTTATCCCTACAAACACTAAAAATTCCGGATGAGGGTTGCAGTCGTTTCAATAAGGCACCCTCATCGCCGAGAATAATATATTTTTTGAAATCTGCAGTCTGCCGAATCAGCAAAGACGAAGCTCGCAAGTTTGACGGAACATCACATAGCTTCGCGCCTTGCGATTTAAAGCTAAAAAGTAAGTCCTCGGAAAATGTTTTTAAATATTCCTCAATGGCAGCGCACGCTCTAAAAATGGCTGACTGGAATACTAGATTCTGATGGTCGTAACTAAACCCATTTCTCTTGAGGGATGCAAACCTACTCAAGCGCAGCAAGGCGTCAGCACTTTGCTCGAACGTAATGCGAGATCGACTCTTCTTGTAACTCATATCAAAGCAGTTTCCGAAGGTGGCTGACAAACTGTTTGATACGTCCTTGAAGTGCGTTCTTGTTGGTAGTAGCCTGACTTATTTGCCTAGAAAACGACTCATCATCGAGCAAAGAAGCGGTAGCTTTGGCTATTTCTTTCTTGTTAGCTTTGAGTATTTGAGGGGGCGTTAAATTCAACTCGTGCACTGCCATCATTTGCGCGTCATATAGTGCAGCATTAAATTGCAGCTTCTTTTTGTCAGCGCCAACGGTGCGGAATACGTGAGTTCCGAATAGCGAGCAGCATGCAACGAGAGTGCGACGGAATGAATCCTTGAGAACATCTTCTTGCTTCTGATTCAGATTACGAAACTTCTCCGAAAACTTTGTCAGAAAGCCTGATAGAGGTTGCTCGTAGTTTCGCCAATTTTCTGAAAGTGCGAAAAACCGCAAAATCAGTTCTTCGGACTTCATCCTCTTGTCCTTTGAAATGCCGGTGGCCTCTTTCCACTGCGGCAATTTTGCCAGTTCCTCTAGCATATTCATCAGGCGCCCACTGTGGATGCCATGCCTCAGCTCTTGTGCGTTCAGTTTCACCGAACCTGTGTTCAAGCGCTCAAACACATCAAATTTGATCTGCGGATGAGTATCCTTAAGGATGACGATGCAACGGATGGTGCGATTCTGAATATGGCGCTTAAACCGAGGGTCAAGATCAGAAAACGTAAAGCCGTCGAGCTCTGGGTAGGCGGTCAACCCCTGTAATGGGAACTTATCTCCAAGAAACAAATTGATGCTGCTAAGTCTTTGGTTGCCGTCGATTACCGACAAGCTTTCATCCGAGTTCTGGCTCAAGAAAACAACTGGAATCGGACACTGAATGATCAAGGATTCAATCAGCCGTGACGCTTGCGAACGGTTCCAAACGTAGCCGCGTTGAAATTCGGGAATGATAATGTGCTCCTCATCAATGTAAGTGTTTACGGTGGAGACGGTAAAATCGTAAGTTTCGGTATTTAGCTTTCGCTGTTCTGGCGGGATACTAAGAATTTCATTATCTTCCGACTCGATATCGAGCTGTTTTGGAAAGAGTCTGTCCGCGAGATTTACAGATTTGTTTTTCATGAGTATCGATTCTTTAGACACGGTAACTTTCGCTGGAAAGATTTATTTGGTTTGGTTGAATGGGGGCGCTCCTTGGATTCGAAGGGGTCCCGACTAACACGCAATGGATTCTGCTGCGCTGTATCGCCAACGGGTTCATGGGTGGTGAATGAAGGGTCATCCGGCGGCGGAGTCGAGTTCGCGGGTAGTCTGGAGCATTGGCGATGAACATCGAACATCCGTCTTCGCCAAGGCTTTGCCGGGACAAGTCGAACGCCCAACGTTGACCATCGAAGGGACGAGAATGCGGATGAGGGGAGCATGAGGAGGGAGGGATTCAGTTTCCGTTGTCCTTGATTCCTCAAAGGATCACCGCTGGGCACCTTGCTTTTCTCTCACCGCATGGATGATGGTGGCGTGGGGATCGAAGGTTTTTTCAGGATGGCGGGATTGCACGGCGCGGTAGCGGTCGCCGAGTTTTTTGAAATCGCCGTCCGCCTGCTGGAGCATCCTGGTACGGACATCACGCAGCCATTCGAGACCGTCGTCGTGGGGTGGTGGGGTGGGATTCATGGTGCGGATTCGATGAGTTCGAGAGGAGTGATAATTTGCGGCGTGTGGAGATTCAGTGAACTGTTGATGAGCTGAATATGGCCCGTCTTATTGGCATTGGCGAAGTGTTTACAGTTCCAAGTGAGAAGAATATCGCAGCGATGGAAGGAGGCGAGGGCGAGGTGATGGGCATCTCCGCCGTGCTCCATGGGCATAATTTTGTTTGTCAAAACTCGCAGGGACAAGTTATTTGCGGCTGCAAATTACATAATTTCCATATTTTTCAGGTTTGAAGGCTTAAATGTAAAGTACTGGACCTGATTATTCTGCTGTCCCTTCGATTTTCTTAGGCGGAACCAACACGCTCGGCGGCATGCGAAGTGGCAACGAGGAAAAACAACGGGAGCACTCGGAACATGAGGTTCGTTTGTGGGAGCATGAGCAATATTGTGATAAACCTAAAAGGGAAGTTTAGAGGAGGGAGTTGAGAATCGAGGCGTAGCGAAGATAGCCGGAGGCAATTGAGAACATGAATCTCGACCCCTCATTTCGCCGGCAGCAGCGTCTTCCAGCCGGTGGTGTCTTTGAAGTTCGCGCCTTCGGGGCTGAAGGACCAGCCGAAGGTGTAGTCGGCGTGCGGGGGTTCGGGGTGTCGCGATCGTAAAGCAGGACGGAGAGTTTCAGCGGGCGGCCGGTCTGCCATTCGCCGTCGGGGAAGTTTTTCAGGGTGAGCGGGATTTTCACAGGATCAGGCGTAAAACCTGTCCCTGCGAATTTTTCACAGGCCAAGTCTTCTCGCGCTGGGGCGAAGAGGTTTGGACCACGAATCTTCACGAATGAACACGAATCCTTGCGGGCGAGCGGCGCTCCTCCTGAGGAGGGATCCATTCGTAAAAATTCGTTTTCATTCGTGGTCCTAAATCTTCAAAGGCCGGGAATTCGATGCCGGGAGCACCGAAGCCCCTTGGAGCGAAATGCTCGCCAAGCTCATCGTCCTACAGCGGGGGATGACGACGGCGTGAAATTCTAAATTCTAGGACTGCCACCTTTCCTAGGACTGCCACCTTTCCTAGGACTGCCACCTTTCCGCGGTTGCCATGCCTCAACGTTGGATAAAATAAAACTTGATCGTGCGTTGCATATGCAACACATTATGATCATGAAGACCGCAGCAGTTCACAGTCGTATTCAGCCTGAGATCAAGGAGCAGGCTGAGGCAATACTCCACCGCCTGGGCTTAAGCCCGACCGAAGCGATTCGGATGTTTTACACGCAAATCGCCTTGCGGAACGGACTGCCTTTCGATGTGTCTATTCCGAATGACGAGACGATTAAGGCGCTAGAGGACTCTAGAAATGGCCGTAATCTAGAAAGGTTTGACTCTACCGAGGAACTTTTCGAGAGCTGGAATGCATGAAAGTGATTTTCCAGACCAGGCAATTCAAAAAGGATTTCAAGCGAATCAAGAAGCGAGGCAAAGATCTGAGTAAGCTCAAGGAAGTCGTAAGTGCCATAGCCATAGCCAATAGCGAGACGTTGGAGGAGCGTCATCGTGACCACGCACTGAGCGGGAATTGGACAGGATCAAGAGACTGCCATGTTGAACCGGACTGGATTCTAATCTACCGAGTGGACGGAGATTACCTGTTCCTTGAGAGAACCGGCAGCCACAGCGACCTTTTCAGATAAGAAAAACAGGCAGCAGGACCGCCGCTTTACAGGTTTCCCGGGGCCAAACCTCTCACTCCCCACTCGCAAAAGCAATATCATCAAACCCGACCGTGGCGCCCTGGACGACAAACCGGTAGCCGGTCTTTTCTTTGGCGAGGTTCTCGTGTGTTCCTGTCAGGGTGACATCGCCGCAGGTGACTTTGGCGGTGGTCCCCTCCACCGAGCAGCTCATCTCGACCCACTCGCCCGGTTTGGCGGTGAAACTTTCCTTGCCGAGGACTTCAGCTTTGGAAGCCGGATCTTTTTTGCCCTTGTCCATCGTCAGCGTGACGGTCCCGCCTACCACGGCGACACGGAAGAGATGCCCCTTCGCATGATTGTAGCTGAGGTGAAAGCCCTTCGCCCCGTCGAGGCGGAATCGGAAACGCAGGTTCGA
>Ga0209390_10003934_pt1 | contig 23116 bp, 23 predicted proteins | sample BON01_FD_187212 | JGI IMG/M metagenome (GOLD analysis project Ga0209390, IMG submission 187212) | Freshwater microbial communities from Lake Bonney liftoff mats and glacier meltwater in Antarctica - BON-01 (SPAdes) (version 2) | ecosystem: Environmental > Aquatic > Freshwater > Ice > Glacier... | reverse complement strand
ACACGTCGGTCGGGAATCAGAAGGGGGGGAGTGGCGCGAACTTTGATTGGAGCTTGGCGGCGACGGCGCAGGCGGAGGGGTTTCCTGTTATTGTTGCTGGGGGGTTGGTGCCTGAGAATGTGGAGGAGGCGTTGGCGGTGGCGTTGCCGTTTGGGGTGGATGTGTCGAGTGGGGTGGAGGCAAGTCCGGGGGTAAAGGAGAGGGGGAAGGTGCTTAATTTCATTGGGAGGGTGCGGGCGTTCAAGTAAGGGGAAATCGGATTGAGAATTGAAAGAAGAGTCGTGGTAGAAGAAGAGACAAAGAAACAAAGCGGTCTAAACTATGAGACTCGTGATGTTGATTCTTGGCTTAATTTTTACATTTTCTTTCTTTTCCGTTCCTTTTGCTTGCTCTGATTTGTATGCTACACAGACACATGTCTCTCGCCCCCTCCCTCTACTTCCTCAAAATCTCCGCCTCCATCTCCTTCATGTCCTCCACCTCCTGCTCCAGCGTCTTGTCCAAAAACTGGGCCTTGGGCGCCGTCTTGGCATACGCCCTCCCCACCAACTGCGTGCCCTCCTTGGCCTTCTCCGCGTACTTCAGAATCGCCTCCCGCGGGTCCTCCTCCAGCATCGTGTTCTTCTGCTTGGTCTGCATCACGTACTGCGTGAAGTTCGTCATCCCACTCACCCGCCCCTGCGCCCCCGGGCCGTTCACCGGCATGTCCGGCCGCTTGCTCTTGACGGGGTCCGCCCGATCCATCCGCGCCTTCCGCTTCTTCCCCATCTCCTCGTCGTCCCGGAACATGGGCAACGCCGAGGGGTTAAGAATCTTCCCCACCACTCCTCCCACCGGCGCGGCGTCCATGGGGTCGCTGGCTCGTTTCACGCGATTGCTGCTCATCAAGGCCCCCTTCACGCTGAACATCGGGTCATACAACACCTTGGTCGTCCCCCTGCTTGTGCCCGCCACCACCTGCTTCAACCGCGGGTGCCAGGTCAAATGCGTCACACTCGCCTCCGGGGCCACACCCACCGTCAGCACCTCCTCCAACCCCTCCCCTCCCACCTCAAAAAATTTGAGCGTCCCCGTCCTCCCCGTCCCTCCCTCCTCTTCCCCGTTGCGGAGAGGAGGCACATTCGTCCCGCAGCATACCAGCCGCCCATCCGGGGAGAAGGCAACATTACTCGAGTCATAAAAAGTAGCCACGTTTTTGAACACTTTTAAGGGCACCTGGGGCTTCCGTATATCCCACAACCGTACACAATCATCCGTCCCGCGACTCGCCAGCGTCTTGCCATCAGGCGCAAACGCTACAGCCGTGATATGATGCTCGGGTCCATGGGCCGGCCGCATGCATATGTCCGGCTTGATCCAATTCGTCTTTTTCAACGAAAACAACTGCACGCTTCCATCCTGACACCCCGCAGCAACATAATCCGCGACGGGCGAAAAAATGCCACAGGTGACGGCCACGCGGGTGCTACGGGCAGATTTGGCTTTGATCACTCGTTTGTTGTGCAGTTGGTCGAAGGTCTGGGGCCCCTGCAGATCCCACAACCTAATAGTACCATCCAAGCTCGTGGTCATCACAGTGTCCTTCTCCCGTGGATGCCACGCCGTCGCAGACAAACTCATCGTATGCCCCTTGGTATGCACCAAATCCGTAATATACGGATCGCCCTTCGTGAAAACCATCAAACGCACCCCATCCCTATCATAGACTTTCGCTTGCGTCGAGCCCGTGGCCACCACTAATCGATCACCCGTCGGGCTCCAACTAACCCCCACCACCGGATTCCCCTCCTCGGGCACAAACTCTCGAAAAGGCTTATGACTCCTATCCATCCCCCCAAAATCGTACAACAACAACTTGTAATCCATCCCACCAACAGCTACTCTCGCCCCTGCTGGATCCATTGCCAAGCAAGTGATTTGCTTATGATGCCCTCGCAAGCTCACTTCGTGCGACATGGGCACTTGGTACCGTCGCGCCATTGCTGCTGGCGTCTCTTCTTCCTCCTCTTCCTCTTCCTCATCTTTCTCTTCCTGCTTCCGTCTCGCAGCAGCGGCGGCGGAGGAAGAGGAGGAGGAGGAGGAGGAGGGCTTACCCTTAGCCTTTGCCCCTGCTGGTGGCTTAGGCCCAAAATCATCGTCCTCGTCATCATCACTCCCCTCCCCGTTCCCGCTCCTCTTCCCTTTCCCGCCCACCTCCGCTGCTGCTGCTGCTGCTGCTGCTGCTGCTTCCTTCTCCTCCTTCTCCTGCTCTTGTTGCCGCTTCTTCTCCGTAGCCTCAATCTCTTTCATCATTTCTGCTATTCCTTCCGCCATGGCATTCTTGCTCAATGACCCCGCCACCCCCACCTTCTTGGACCCACCAAACGACAAGGGCAACTGCTCTAGCATCGCCTTGTCCATTTCTTCCTCCGCCTCTCCCTCCCCCTCGCCCTCCTTTCCTGCCGCTTCACTCGCACTCGCCGCTGGCTTCTTGCCAATAGCCATAGGAGGCCCCATTGCAGCAGCAGCACCACCACCAGCCCCACCAGCAGCCGCCGCCGCCGATGGCAGACGCAAGACATACGTGCGGCTAGATTCGGCAAACTTTACTCGGCTCCCTCTCTGCAACGCCGTAGGTGTCCGGCCCGCCACTTTGTTGCCGTCTAGGAATGTCCCGTGCGTCGAGCCAAAGTCGTATAGAAACAGCCCGCCCTTCCCATTGTGCAACACCGCCGCATGGCGCCGGGAGATGGACGGATGCTCGAGCAAGACGTCCGTGGTGTCGGGGTTCCGGCCAAAGATGAGGGCGGCTTTGCTCCCTAGTCCCACCTTGTCTGCGGCCCCGCCTCCCGGCTTCATGACATCGAAGAAAGCCTTGCGTGCTGCTGCTGCTGCTGGTGGAGAAGTGTCCGCCTCGGGCAGCGCCACCCAGTCGGGCAAGTCACTGGCCATGCCTATACTCTGTGTGGTTGTGTGGTGCGGTAGACGGTAGGGCGTGAGTGATTTGTGTGTGTTGCAAGGGGGAGGGGAGGGGATGATGATGATGATGGTGGCGAGACCTCGATTTCTTTCTCTTTTTGCTTTGCATGTCCAATGACCACTACCACGCGCTTAAGCGTACGTTCAAGGTCTCATTACTCAATCTCTTCTTCCTGTCCGCTTCCCCAACGCACAGGTCTTGTCATCACACGTCCACCCCAAGGCCAAGCCGACCTCCCCACCCCTCCGCCCTCGCCCCACCATGGAAGAGAGCAAACCGCCCCGCCGTATGAAGGGCGTGACGGTGTGCCTGCCCATTGCCTACGGCTCTATCGCCTGGCAAGTGACCAAGAAGGCCGACTCGCAGGACCAGTGCACGCATCAATGGACATGTACGTAGGGGGACCCTCTTGGGAGGGGGTCCTACGGCCGCCCTGGTTTGTTCCTCACCCCCTCTCCTTGCCCTCCCTCCCCAAATCCCCCTTCTTACGCACACAGTGTACGTCCGCAGCCCGCATGGCCATGACCTGGGTGCCGTTCTGAAAAAGGCCGTCTTTACATTGCACCCGAGTTTCCTCAACCACATCCGCGGTACGTGTGTGCTTTGCTTGGTTTGCCTTCCCTCCCGCTTCGCCGCTTCGTGTGTAGATGGGCTGACAAAAGAAGAGGCGTGGGGTTGTAGGAGCCCTACTGCATGCATGGTTTTTCTATATTAGCTCGTTTGCTGCATAAGAGACGGGGGATGCTGCCTCTTTCTTCTCCTCTTTCCTCACCTCTCTCTTACACACGCTCAAACACCCTCTTCTTTTCTACCGACAAAAACAGAGGTGGCCACGCACCCGTTCGAAGTGACTGAAAAGGGTTGGGGTGAATTCGAGGCATTGGTCGATTTGTATTTCAAGGACGCACACGAGAAGTCGGTGGAGCTTCGTCATTTTGTCAAGCTTTTTCATGGGAACAGTGCCACGGCCCAGCCGAATAACAAGAAGGTGAGGGAGGGAGGAAGGGAGGAAGTGCAGGCAGAGTTATGTGGCATTACTTCTCCATCTTCTAATATGCGTCTTTTTGAAATTATTGCTGACATGCACCTTATCCTCACCTTCTCTTACTCACGGCCCTCCCTCCATCCCTCCCTCCCTCCCTCCCCCCCTCCCTCCTTCCCAACAGCCGGTCGTCCACGAGTACTACGACGAAGTGGTCTTCACTGATCCCACGGAAGAGTTCTATCAGTGCCTGCAGCACTTGGGGGAGACTAAGACACATCGCCACACACTCCAGGTAGGTCATGGAGGAGGGAGGGAGGGAGGGAGGGAGGGCTGAAGATGATTAATTCAAACAGACAGTAGAGATCGCGAAGGAGAGGATGGGGAAGGAAAAGAAGTAGCTTGCATCTCAATTTAAATCTTGTTCTAATCCTTCTTCCCCTTAATTTTCCCAACAAATCAACAGGATCTGTTCCCCCTGTACAGCGACGTGGAGGACGTGCGGCGGATCCAGGCGGCCCACGAGTTTATCACCGACCAGCTCCGCAGTACGTGTTTTTTCTCTTCTCTCTCTCTCTTCCCTCCTCCCTCTGTTTTCATTATGTCTCATTCTAACCTCTCGCGGAGGGTGCGTAGCTTGGTTTACTTTCTCTGCGTCCGCGCCGTTGCCTAACCATTGTCGCTCACCTCTCATCCACACACAATCAACCACCTCTCTCTCCATCAGCCGCCAAGGACAAGCTCCTCCGCGTCGAAAGTGGCGCCAAGGCCCTCCTCGACGACCGAAGGGCCGCTGCTGCTCCTCCTGCTCCCGTCGTGCCTATTCCTCCGCCTCCAGTCCCCACCACAGCACCAGCAGCACCAGCAGCACCAGCAGCGTCCGCCTCTGTCCCTCTCTGTGCGCCCGCTCCCCCGGCGTCGACTGCTCCTTCTGCTGCAGCGCCTACCACCGCGACAACGACGACGACGACGACAAACGGTGGCACTTCCTCTGCTCCTCCTCCTCCTCCTCCTCCATCTTCCGCGGGTGCTGCTGCTCCTCCTCCTCCCTCCACTGCCGCTGTCAACACCACGACCACGGCCCCTGCCCAACCAGCGCCCACCGCGCCACCTGCGCCGACCTCCGCTGCTGCACCACCGGCACCAAATTAAATATGATTGATGACTATACAAAGAGAGAGGGTTTCAGCAAGCAGAAGAAAAGGGTGGGGGTCGATACAAAAAGAAAAAGCAACAAGTAACAGATACTTTATGCTGGAAGGCAAAAAATGGGTGGCTGTACGTGCTCCTTCTCTAGCTAGCTTTCGTTCAAGCCCGCCCAATCAGGCACACACACACACACAAACAAACCCCACTCCAAAAGGGCCTGGACAGGCCATCTCAAGAAGGAAAAACGGCGAGGCCGCCCTTCGCGCCTTTTGCATCAGAAATTGGCTCGCGGCGACGGCGATGGCTCTCCTCCCTCCACTCACCCTTGCCTTCGTGACAGAGTTGCACTTGTCCAAACCCTTGCAAAAGGGTCATTTCCCTCCTCGCGCGCATCGACACTACCTTTGGCATCCTGCTCTTCTGCTTGACGTAGAGGGCAGTGTCTTTGTCCCAGGCGGCGTGGCTGCGGCCACTAACCAGTCGTGTGCATTGCACTGGGGCACTGAGGCACACACACACGACAAGAGGCAGGAGGCCTTGGGCAAGGGGGTCAGTATCTTTTCCCTTTTGAAACCGCGCACTCACCAACCCACGGACACAGGCAGCCATGCATGTGTCTGCGTTGTTTCAGTGACGTGAAAATGCATGCAGACTTGCCTGAGTCCGCGTGCCGGTGTCCAAGCAACCCTCATTTCAATCCAGCTCATTCAACCCCTCCTCTTCTCCTCTCCCCACCCCCATACTCCAACAACACAGGTGGCGACCTCGTGCTGCGTCTAAAGCAGCCAGCTACACCTCCGTGAGAAGACATGGGACGACGAGCAGTGATCCTGGCCGCCGCGCTCCCGGCGCTTGGAGCCGCCTTCTTGGCCCCGCAAGGAGCCCGTCAGTCATGGGTGGGGAAGAGCCAGCAGCAGCAACCAAGGCAACAAGGCAAGGTCTCCATGACCCGACAGGGCGTGCAGGACAAGATGGAGCGGGCCTTTATGAAGAACGCCATCCTGAACAAGCAGACGTATGGGTACACGGTGGTGGTGGAGGAGACGGACTACGATGAGGACTTTTCCGCGGCGGGCCGGGACGAGGATGACGATGTGGATGGGGAGGCCGAGGTGTTCTCGCCCTTGGAGCTCAAGGCCATGTATGGCGAGGAGTACTCGGGGCCGTTCGCCGAGGGGGATATTGGGTCGGGCATTGGGGACTTTTCCTTGCCGTCGTATAGCAAGGGGGAGATCATTAAGGGGATTGTGCTTGAGTACGACAATGGTGGCGCGCTCGTCGATGTCGGCTCCAAGGCCCCTGCCTTTCTGCCGGCGCGGGAGGTGAGCATCAATCCTGCGGATAAGATGCAGGATTTGGTCCGCCTAGATGAGGAGTTGGAGTTCCAGGTGATTTCTGATGGGGACGAGGATGGGGCGATTATGCTGTCGTTGAAGCGTATTCAGTACGAGAAGACTTGGGAGTCGCTGCTGAAGCTCCAGGCGGCTGATGCTTCGTTTAAGGGCACAGTCACGGGCGTGAACAAGGGCGGGGCTATTGTGCTTGTGGAGGGTCTGAGGGCTTTCTTGCCTGGCTCGCATTTGTCTGGGGTGTACGCGGATGATTCCCTGGTGGGTCAGGTGCTGCCTTTGAAGTTTTTGGAGCTGAACAAGGAGAATGGGAAGCTGGTTGTGTCTCACCGACGGGCGTTGGTTGATAGCCAGATGGATTCTATGTCTCGAGGGGATGTGGTGGTGGGGATGGTGAAGCTGTTGAAGCCTTACGGGGCGTTCGTCGAGGTGAATGGGATGAGTGGTCTGTTGCATATCTCCCAGGTGTCGTATGACCGCGTGGAGGACTTGTCCTTGGTGGTCCAGCCGGGGCAGAAGATCAAGTGTATGATTGTCGATCACGATAAGGTTAATGGTCGCATTGCCTTGTCTACCAAGACGTTGGAGCCCGAGCCGGGGGACATGCTCAAGGACAGGCAAAAGGTTTTCGACATGGCTGAGGTGACTGCCAAGAAGTACCACGAGCGCATGGAGGCCGAGAGGAAGGCGAGGGAGGAGGCAGCGAAGGATATTGTCCTTGGATTGTCGGAGGGTTTGACGGGCTTGGATGGGGGGTATGATGGTTTTGATTCTGATCCGTTGGCGGGGCTTGATGCCTTCAAGATGGACCCGTTGGCGGGCATTCAGATGGAGCCGATTTATACGAATGAGAAGAAGTAGGGTGGAGGGATGGAGGGAGTGTTGGAACTGGATGATGATTGGGGAGGGAGGGAGGGAGGGAGAAAGGGAGGGAGGGAGGGAGGGACTGCTTTTGCTGGAGGCGTTGACACTTTTTCGGAGGAGGGCAACGATGATTTAATCTATACATGGAGGGAGGGAGGGAGGGGGGGAGGGGGTGAGAGGTAGGAAGGGCGGAGCTCACATTCGCGGGTAGTGGCGGAAAGGCGACAACGACGACGATTACGACCTTGAGAACGACAGCAGCAACAGCAGCAGGAAGAACATCACATTTTGTTTCTCATTCTCATTTTATGAATGTGTGTCTCGTTGTCTGTTCTGTGAAAATTTCTTTTCGTCCTGGTCAAGAGGCGGAGGCGGTGGGCGCGTGGGTGTGTGGGTGTGTGTTTAAACAACGAAACTAAAGGAAGAAAAAGATCTAGAAAGAAAGAAGAGAAGAAAACAAAAGAAAAAAAGAGAAGACGAAGAATCCAATAATAAAGCCGAAAAGCGATTCATTTGTTTCCCTTCTACATTTATTTTTCGGTTCTTCTGGTTCTTGTCCTCTTGACATTGATTTTACCATTTGCTGGACTTCTCTTTTTGTGTGCTCTTGTTTTTATTCTTCTCTTCTGCATTGCTTGACCCCTACAACCATATGACAGACTGCCCTGCCCGGTGGTAACAACCTGACTGATTCGCCTGCTGCTGCTGCTGCTGCTGCTGCTGCTGCTGCTGCTGCTGCTGCTACTGCTCTTTCGTCCCTTATTTTCCTCTTCCCTAGCGTACTACAACTCTAGTCTACCCTTTGAATTCAATGAATGCATAAAATGTACATCGACGACTCGCCAGTTTTTGATTCTTGCGCCCTTTCTCTGTTCCTCTCTGATCTTGATCTTGATCTTTCGGCTGCTCTCTTTCTTTTCCCGGTCTGTCTGCCTGTCTTTGTGCTTTGTTCATGATACTGCTGCTCTTGCTGCTGCTGCTTCTCTTGCTGTTGGTATTGCTCCTTCTTTTGCTGCTGCTGTTGTTGTTGTTGTTGTTGTTGCTCTTCCTTCTCTGTTGTTGTTGCTGCTTCTCTTTTTGCTACTGCTCTTTCCGCTGCTCCCATATCTCTTTCCTGCTGCTGCTGCTGATGTAATAAGGATGAGGGTTCGCGATATTTGTTTCGCGGCGCTGGCGCCTAATAAAGAAATCTCTCTAAATTCACAACGAAATAAGAAAACAAACGCGGTCTATATGACAAGCACACTATGCACAAACACACACACATCGGGCAGAAGAAGAGAAAGAACCCCCCGCCCGCTCTTGTCGCCTTTCTCCTTCACTCTCCGGAAGGGAAAAAAGCAAAGGCAAGCCACCAAGAAAATAATGCATCTCCGCCCTTCTCTCTCATGCCCTCCCTCCCTCCCTCCCTCCCTCCTTCTCCTACACCCCTCCCGCCTTAAAGTGCACCTCCTCCACCGGCTTACTCGAAATGTAATTCAACAAATCAATCCTCGTCGCCACGCCCGTCACCACCGAGCGCGTCGCAGACGGCAACACTCGTTTCTTTCCCCCTCCCTCCCCTCCTCCTCCTCCCCTCACACTCTTCCCTCCCGTGTACTGCAGCTGCTCCGCCACCACCAAGGCATAATGGTCCCTATCAAAAATATTAGCCAAATCCCCCAGATTATCCCCCATATTGACCTTGCGAAACTGCGCGTACAACGCACAGGTGATGTCATCATCAGGCTGCACCCTATTCGAGACCAATTTAGCAGTTAGATTCCCCTCGGTAACCACTCCCAAAATCTGCCCATCCACCGAAATCACAGGGAGGGTATCAAACCCCTGGGCGGACAAGAGGCCAATCGCTTCCTTGCAGGTCACGCCGGGGGCGATGGTAATGGGGGTTTGGAGGTGGAGGTCCTGCACCCTTTTCTTCGCCCACCAGGTCTTGTATTGCGGGCGGTCGATAAGACGACCATCAGCAAACCCAGCCTCTATCATCCATTGATCTGACACTAGCTTCGTCATGTAATTTCGACTCGAATCCGGCAAAAGCACCACCATCCTCTTCCCCGCCGGCAAGCCTTTGGCGACACGCACTGCTGCTGCCATGGCCGACCCACACGACCCCCCACATAACAGCCCCTCGTCCCTAATCAGCCTCCTGGCCATAAGCAACGACTCCCTATCATCAGTCTTCACCCACTCATCGACCAACGCCCGATCTAACACCGTCGGGATGAAATCATAGCCAATTCCCTCCACTTTATACGAGGTCAACCTATTCTGATCATTCAAACTATCAGGCTCCGCCAAAATCGACCCCACAGGATCCACCCCCACAATCGTCAAATTTGGCAACCTCTCCTTCAACTTCCTCCCAATCCCCGTCAACGTCCCCCCAGTTCCCGCCGAGATAATAAGGACATCAATCTGCCCTCCAGTTTGCTCGAGCAACTCCTCAGCAGTGTGGTCGTAATGCGCAAGGGGGTTAGAAGGATTAGCGTACTGATCCAATATATGAGAATTAGGAATCTCGGTCTGCAGCCTTTTGGCCACACCAATGTGGGAATCAGGCGAGTCATACGCAGCTTCGGTAGGGGTTCTGATAATCTCCGCGCCTAATGCCTTGAGAATATCGACTTTTTCCCGACTCATTTTCTCAGGCAACGTGATAATCATTCGGTAGCCCTTAATCGCAGCAGCCAAGGCAAGGCCAATCCCAGTGTTACCCGACGTGGGCTCAATCAATGTATCCCCCGGCTTGATCCTCCCTGAGCGTTCCGCATCCTCGATCATCCGCTTTCCAATCCGGTCCTTGACCGACCCACCCGAATTGAAAAACTCGCACTTCGCCAGAATCTCGCACTTGATCCCTTCGGCCGCCGTGATCTTATTGATGCGCACCAGTGGGGTATCACCAATGTGGTCCAAAATAGTATTCAGGATCTTAGGCTTGGGCTGGTGGATCTCGTGGGGATGCGGGGAGGCCTCGGTCGTGTTGGGGGTCCAGGTGCATTTCATAGGCCCGTCGGCCCGGCCTTGACGATAGGTGGCTCCATCAGCAGCAGCAGCGGCCGAGGCAGCGGGCTTGCCCTTGGTCCCTGTGTAGGGGCAGACGGCGGGGGCGTCGCCGCTTGTGGTGCTGTTCTCCGTCGTTGGCATTGTCTTGTGTTTGTGTCGACTTTCGAAGGGTGATAGCACCTTGCTTGGGCGGGGAAAGGGGGAGGGAGGGAGGAGGCGGGGACGTTGCAGGCCTTGGCGTTACGTCGTCTGTTGTTTTGTGCCGGGGGGTGGAAGAGAGGTAACGGTGAGCGAGGGTCGTAATGCTTGTGTGGGAGGGCGTGTGGGGCGTGTGTGTCGTGTGTTTGTGTGTGAATGTAAATAGAGGCTTTACAAGGATGGAAGGAGGGAGGAAGAGGAAGGCGTGGAAAAATCAAGATGCCTCTTCGCGGGGCCTCAGTCCATTCTGTTTTGTTTGGTCATCAGCATCATGCTCCACCACAACCACCACGCCACACACACCTAGAACACACCCTTATTGTCGACTTGCCAAGGCGCGCCATGCTCCGGTTTGCCTGGTCTTATGTGCGAGCTCCCGCATCACCACCATCATCACGCTTCGTAGCATATTCAAAACGAACGCCCACGTCCTCCCTCCCTCCCTCCCTTCACACAGACACCACACCCACAGCGCGCCACACATGCATCAGCAGGTGCCCATGGAAGGGAATCAGCCCTGGCACCAGCCCCAGCTGCCGCAGCAGCCGCAGCAACCGCAGCAACACCATCCCTACAACCCTTCCCAATACGGAGCTCCCCAACACCAGCAGCACCCGCAGCCGCCGCAGCAGCAGCAACAACCCCACCAACAACTGCACCCAGGCGTAAATGTCTTCAACCCGGGGGCCTACAAGCAGCAGCAGCAACAGCAGCAGCAACAACAACAGCAGCAGCAACGCCAGGCGCCCTATGGGGGAGGGCCGCCGTCGACGTTTGGGGGACACCCGGGCGGGCAGCAGAACTTTGGCCTGGACGCCATCACAGCCGCGGCCAACAGTCAGGCGTTTAGCATGGGGGTGGGGATGGGGCAGGAGTATTTGAACGCGAGTGTGAATCGGTACATTCCTTGGTTAACCTCGGTGTGGCAAGGACTCAAGTACTACTTTGCTGTTAATCACCACTATGTGAAACGCAAGTTGTTTACCTTGGTGTTTCCCTTCCGCAAGCGGCATTGGAGAAGAGAGGTCAAGGATGATGGGGGCGTGGGCGTGGGGGGTGGTGGGGGGCAGATGGGGTGTCCTGATGGAGGGGTGGGGGGAGGGAGGCCGCATTATCAGGTGCCGATGCTGGATGAGAATGCGCCTGACCTCTATATTCCTCTGATGGCTTTTGTGACTTACGTGCTGGTGACGGGCTATGCGAAGGGGACGAAGAATTCATTCACGCCTGAGGTCTTGATGGAGGTGACGTCTTCGTGTTTGGTGATGCAGCTGTTGGAGATTGCGGTTATCCGCCTCGGGCTCTACTTACTCCAAGCGCCCGCCTCCCTCCTCGACCTTCTGGCTGTGACTGGCTACAAATACGTCGCCTTGAATATCAACATGCTCCTGGGCCTTAACCTCGGCTCCCGGATTTATCTCGGTGCCATGATTTATACAGGGCTGGCAATGGCTTACTTCTCTTTGAAAACCTTTGCGCAAGCGGTGCGTCTGGCGGGGCCGCGTGACCTAGCCTCGGCTCCTGTCCGAGTTGAATTGATGGTACTTGGGTTTGCGTTGCTCCAATTCTTTTCCGTGTGGTGGTTGGGGTATTCGGGCGATTTGAAGGCGGCGCCGATTAAAGTGTAAGGAAGGAGGGAGGGAGAGGGTGTGGAAGATGTATACGTAAGGGTGGGGGGCTGGATGAGGGGGGCGGCTGGGGAAAGAACTGCTTGATGACCAAAGCAACCAGGAATATGGACAAATCAGGCGTCCACTCCTTTTCAAGAACCAAAGAAACAAAGAAAAAAATTGTGTTACAAACGTGCTGCTTTTGCTTCTGTTTGTGTGGTGGTACTGGTACGTCACGCGATGATGGCCGGCTAAACGGCAGCAGCCGGCAAGCATCGGAAACCCGTGTTCGTCCGTAGCCTACTTTTGAAGACCAAAGCAAATCAAATGTCCCAACTTTTGAAGACCAAAGCAGACGCCCCACGCTCAGGCACACCTTGCCCACACTCGAAAACAGGCCGGTGCCATCCTCTCGTGCCCTTTCCCCGTCCGCGCGTCTCCGCATTCTCAAGGCCAAAGACAAGCAAGCACACGCCGGGCGGAGCTTCCAAGCAGCCCAAAAGCTCAATCATGTCCTCCTCCTCGACGGCCGTCCCCCCCAGCCCCATTCATTTCACGGGCGACGTGACCGTGGAGAACATATTCTTCCCGGACAATGCCAAGCTGCCCATGGGAAGCCAGTGCCTGGTCCAGGAGACTGCCAAAGGGGTAAGTGGATGCCCGCAAGCCGAATCCCGTCCCCCCCCCGTCTCTTTTCGTTTGCCTCTGCCTATTTGCCGCTCGACCTAGTGTGGACTCCCCTATTCCGCGCCCGTCCTAGGCACTCTCACATCATCCTACACACACAATTCTACGTGATAGCCAGGGCCTGGTGCCGTGCAGAAGGGCACAGGCAGGTGGTGCGGGCGGCAATGTACACCCCGCTGCCTTCGGCCTGCCTGCCCTCTCTCGCTCCGTCCCACTTCAATTTCATCCTTGATCCCCCCCTCCACCATAACCCTAACTCACGCCACGCTAAATCCATGCAAAACAAAACACAGACGGTCCGCTACTGGGGGCCCGTGCCCGAGCTAGGGGAAGGCGACTGGGTGGGGGTGGAGCTTGAGCTGCCCATTGGCGACACAAACGGCTCGTATGCCGGCAAGACCTATTTCGTGGCGCAGCCCAACCGAGCCATCTTCGTCAGCCCCACCATTGTCACGCCTTATGATGAGAAGATGTCGTCTGCGGCCATTATTGATGATGTCAAGAAGCGCTTACAAGCCAAGGAACGAGAACGGGTGCAAAAAACAAACGCTGACGCCTGGAACAAACTCGACAACCACCAAGAGCAGCTCCTCCTCAAGCGGGCCTTGGTCCTCGAGAACATCTTTGGAACCTCCACCCGCCGCGTGAACGTCGATCAGATGGACCCTGTTGAATTGGAGGAGGGGTATGACGGGCCTCATTTGACATTTCCCCTCACGGGTGATAGTCTGGTGGAGCTGCTGGAGCATTTTAAGAAGGGCAAGCCCTTGCATATTAAATATGCGTTGGATTTGCTGGCGCAGTCTCGGAAGATCTTTGCGGCGGAGCCCACGTTGCAGGATATTGTGGTTGGGGACGGGCATAAGCTGACGTTGGTGGGGGACTTGCATGGGCAGCTGGCTGATCTTTTTACCATTTTTACTTTGAATGGCTTGCCGTCGGAGGAGAGCGAGTATTTGTTCAATGGTGATATAGTCGACCGGGGGCAATACGGCGCGGAGGTACTTTTTACGATCTTGGCGCTCAAGTGCTTGTTTCCCAGACAGGTGAGGGTGAACCGCGGCAACCACGAGTGTCGGCAGCAGAATCGCTTGATGGGGTTTGAGGAGGAAATTTTGAATAAGTACCCGGGCCCTAATGGACGGGTCCTCCTTGCGGCTTGCCAGAAGGTATTTGATTGCATGCCGCTGTGTGCGTTGATCCATGAGAAGATTTTTGTGGTCCATGGTGGGTTGTTCTCGCGGGATGCTGTTTCTCTTGATCATCTCCGTGGGATCTCCCGGAAGCGTGAGCCGCCCGTCCATTCTGAGGTGTTTGAAGATCGATTGTATGAAGAGATGTTGTGGTCTGACCCTCGTGCGAATCTGGCGGGGAAGCAGCTGTCGACACGGGGGGCGGGGATTGAGTTTGGGCAGGATGTGACGTTTGAGTTTTTGAGGACAAATCAGTTGGCGTTGATTGTGCGGAGCCATGAGTGCGTGAGTGAGGGGTATGATTTGGTGCATAATGGTAGACTGATGACCCTGTTTTCGGCCTCGCGTTATTGTGGGTTACAGACTAATAAAGGGGCGTTTTTGACGATGAAGAATGATTTGCAGCCGGAGATTCAGCAGTTTTACGCGCATCCTTTGCAGGACTCCCATTGGACGAAACCTGCGGAAGTGGGGGCGAGGGAGCAGGCGGCCATGGCCCATGTGTTGGAGGAGGATATGATTAAGATGATCATCGTGACTTTGTTAAATCATAAGCCGTCGTTGTATTGGTATTACACGCAGGTGGACAAAGAAAAGACGGGGTGGGCCTCAATAGAGGAGTGGGCGACGGGCTTGAAAACTGTTTTAGAGCTCGATCTGCCCTTTGCTTCGCTGGCGGGGCGCTTGGCAGATGTGGAGGAGGTGCCGGGGGAGGGAGGGGGGGAGGGAGGGATGGGAGGGGGGAAGGGACAGAGGATTTGTTATGCGAAGTTTTTGGATCGGTATCGGGTGGAGATGACGACGGCGGGGGCGGCGGCGACGGCGTGGCAGGAGGCAGTGATTGATACTGTGTGTGAGAAGTTGTTTTTGGCGTTAAGAAGGGGGGAGAAGACGACGCCGACGGAGGGGAAGGATCAGAAGGCGACGTTGGACTCGATGGGGTCGTCGGTGAAGGATGCTTTTAGTTTGTTTGATGTTGATCAGGATGGGAGGATTGAATATGAAGAGTTTATTTCTCTGTTGAAAAGCATGGATGTTGGCTTGTCGGAAGCGCAGATCTATGAGTTGATGCGGGGGATGGATAAGAACAAGGATAGTGTGATTGACTTGGAGGAATTCACGTCGAGATTTGGCATTGTTTTCACCGGGTATGTGGACCGGGAGAATGAAGGGATGATCGCTGGCTTGTCCCCTGCGGATAGCAAAGTCTTAATGAAGGTCGGCGAGAAGCTGGTCAAGCAGCGGCAGCAGCTGCGGTATGTTTATGCAGAGATTATGGGGAAGCCCCCCCCTTCCCCCTCCTCCTCCTCCAGCCGCAGGGTCTCGAGTGTGAGCAGGAGCGTGAGTGTGAGCAAGCAGGGCCAGGGAGGGGTGGAAGGGGGGGAGGGAGAGGAGGAGGAGGCAATTACCTACGATCAATTCAGGGCGTTTGTCCGTAGGTTGGGTTTGAGCCCGGCGAAGACCTCGGATGAGCAGTTGTTGCGGTTGGCGAAGCATTTGGATGTGGATGGGAATGGGTCGATTAATTTTGCTGAGTTTTCGAGGGGGTTCAAGGTGGCGGATCTGAGGGAGCTGAGGCCGAAGCAGCGCCGGGCGAGTAGTATGATTAGTCTGGTCAAATTACCGGAGGAGGAGAGTACGCATTTGGTGAGGGATCGGGGCTTTGTCTCCTTGGAGAAGCAGATTTCGGAGGACGTGACGGGGATGGAGGAGGCTGAGGCGGCGGCGGAGGAGGCGGAAGCCGGGCCAGGGTGGACGGATCGAATCATCCAGCAGATGTCCACGTTCTTGTTCCAGTACCGGTTGGAGTTGGCGTCGTTGTATCGTGCGATTGACGTGAATAATGATGGGGTTGTATCAGCGGAGGAGTTCAGGGGGGGATTTGTTAAGTTGAATCGGGTCTTTAATATGATGTTGACAGAGGAGCAGATCGAGTTATTGATGCAAGCGATCGATCAGGATGGGAACGGACAGATTACTTACAATGAATTCTTGAAGGCGTTCAAGGTGGTGGATACCCGGAAGGACTCCTCTCCTGCTTCCTCCCGCTCGTCTTCGCCGTCTGAGAGTGGGAGTAGCAGTGGTGGGGGTTCGTGAGAGGAGGGAGGGAGGGAGGGAGGGGTGGTGGGGGACTAGTGTGAGTAGAAACAATCAAACAAACAAAATGCCAATGCAGATGATAGACAAAAGAGTTGATAACTACAGACAGTATGAATAAATGTGAAATGAAATTCCGAGACAAAGAAATAAGGTTTTTGTGGTCTACTTGACTTTCTATTTGCTGCCTTGTGGGTTTTCTTTTTTCAATGCTCGTTGTTGGTGGTCCGCTCTCAAGTCCCGTGTGTGTCCTCGTTGCTTTTTATCTGTCTATTTACTATTTTGGTCGCATTTTTACACAAACACTCATGATGTCTTACAGTTTTCCTTCATTGCGCAGCACTGCCTCCTTGTTCCTTTGTGTTGAAAGCGCTTGTCTCGCCAGGGTATCTCTTTTTAGGTGCCACCGAACGCCACTCCATCGCGAATTATTGCCACTGATAAAGGCAGCATTGGCCCAAAACGAGCATCCACTCTTTGCACGCTGTTCATCAAGTCGAAAGTTACGGGTCGGGTTTCTCGCGTATTCCACTTGAAACATAATGGTAGGCCTTGTAATGTCGAAAATTCCACTCTGGCCCCACAGGGCAAGCACATTTTCCCTCGATTTACCCCAGCACAACGACAGGCCTTTTCGGCGGGCTGGCGAGATGCATCACATAGGCTAAGGGTCGATTTTGCTCGTTCGTATCCGTACAAGGGAACTAGGGGAGCAAACGTGCCCAAAAACTGGTGAAAGGGGGTCCTCCTTCAAGGAGGGGTGCTGAGTAAGTTCTCCCGACTCCTTGTATGGAAGATATCGCTTCCTGGGAAATGTGTGCAGAAAAATATCCGGCGGCTTGGCGGTGGTTTGGGCCTAGTTTATCAGACAGAATGGATGCAGTATGGGTATATGTGTGAGCATGGGAGCGAAGGAGCGTTTTCGCCGCCCTTCAAGCTGCTGCTGCCTCTGTGGAGGCATTGTGTGGAGGCGTTGAGGGCGAGGTCGACAGTGGGGGCGTTCATCGATGATCAACCAAGCTTGAATGCCCAATCAGTCTAAAAGAGTTTGTTTGGAGAAAGCCGGTCACTAGTTCTTTTGTCTTGTCATTCTTAACGTGTCGATCAGGCCAGCAATGAGCTCTCTTAGTCAACCTCCCCACCTCAGGAATTTGTGCGGGGCGTCGTGCGCAGTGCACAAGCGGCTCTGATGTTCTGTTGTGTTCACTTTTTGGCTCTCTCATACTTTTCCCTATCTATCTCCACACAACTGACCACAGGCAGCACACTATATTCCACTACACGCTCCGCATCATCCCCGCTCAAACCTTCAAAATGTCGAGCAAAGCCTCCATCTTCCACCACCCCATCCATCCGATGACAGTCGTCTTTCCGCTGGGCCTGTGATTCACCTCCATTATCTCCGACGTCATCTACACTTTTTCGTCCAAGTTCACGATGGCACGGGAGGTGGCGTACTATCTCTTGGTTGCTGGCATCATCGGGGCAGGTATGTGAGTTAGCGGGACGTGTGAATTGTTTGGTGTCGCAATGTGTGTGTGCCTTATCCCGCAGTGTGTATGCGCCTTATCTCGCTCTCTTACTCTTCTCCTCAAACTTAAAGAATCAGCCTGCGCCGCCGTCCCAGGCATGGTGGACTACATCTTCATTCGCGACGATCCCAAAGTCCGCGGCACGGCGACCCTCCATCTCATCCTCAACCTCGTTGCCTTGAGCATCTTCTCTCTGGACGCTTACCTTCGTTCCCGAGTCCCCGAGCATCGCACAAACGGCGCGCTTTGGCTTTCGGCCCTCGGCAGGGTACGTAGAGGGAGAGAGGGAGGGAGGGAGGGGGGGAGGGAGGGAGAGTGTTGCACGTTTCAGGTTGCCTTTGTTGTTCCTCCGTTCGCATACATGTATTACCACTATCAAACCACAACTAATGTGGATGTAACGAGTTGGCGTTGGCGGCATTGGAGGGGAGAAGGGCATAATGCCATGAAATAATCTTCTTCCTCGGTTTGTCTTACCATGCTGTCTCCCCCATCCTTCCCACTTCTCTCTCCTTCCCCTCGCGCAGATTGTCGTCTCCATGTCGGCGTGGCTCGGGCATGAATTAGTCTACCGTGCGGCCGGTGAGTAAAGAATCATTTCAAAGATCGCGAGTAGAACCCTTCATCTCAAACCCTCCCTCCCTCCCTTCCCCCCCAAGTGGGCGTGGAGCCTGCCAAGGAGCCAGCGAAGAAGTCGCCTGTGCAACGAAGCAAGAAGGCCGAGTGAGAAGATGCGAGATGAGGGAGAGTGGTCGTTGGTGGTAAGAATTCAAAGAGAAGCAACAGGATGGAGAGGGGAAACTGGATAGGATCGCCTGTGCAACGAAGCAAGAAGGCCTAGTAAGGAGGTGCGATGTGAGGGCGGGTGGTCCTTGGTGGTACAAAGTGAGAGAGGCGTAGCAGGAGAGGAGGGGAAGCTGGATTGGACGGGGGGGAGGCGGAAAATGGACGAGAGCCAGAGTGTGCAGGGGAAAGACGATCTCAACCATGTTAGAAAAAGCGAGAAGAAAAGCCGAAGAATTCCGATCAGACAATTTTCATTAGAAGAATCAAGGATAGGGAGCCACTTAGTATATCAATCTATGCGTTGGTGAATGCCGCGCACACCCGCATGTCGATTTCACTTATATCACACTTTACTCAGCACGACGACGACAGCCAAGCTTGACGGTTTTGCATCTCCTTCCATGCTTTCATCTATATTTCGGCTTGCATTTGTGATAAGGATACTTACAACGCAAAACCGGAGGCCAGCACTTTGCTCAAGAGGCGGCTCCTGAAGTGTCCGCTTGAGCCCTTAACCCCACCATGCCCCTACAACCATCATCTCGCATGAACACAACAGATTTCTGAGCGCATTAATGGTACTATCATCATCGCCAAAGGATCCACACAGCCGCGCGGACTGAAGACATTTCCTAAAGGGTGTCAGTTGTAGGGTGGTAGGAGGTTAATCTCGCCTGGCTCTAGCTTTTCCCCTCTATCCCTTACCACCATTATAAGTCTCCCCCGCTAGACTATAATGAAAGACGCACGCTTCGTTTTGATTAGATGATGAAGACATTTCGATACAATTAAGGCTTAACCATGGTCAGCATCGATTAGAAGAAAGAAGAATCAACTCAACTCAACTCAACTAGCTTTTCCCCTGCCCAATCATTGCTCAACACACAGCCATGCGGCCCGGCCCGTTCCTAGAGCTACGAGAAAAGATGAAAAGAACCATGTTTTGTTTGTACAAATACACGTGGAACACCAAGTGCTGCGCTTTTGGTCTTTTGGGGTGGTGCAGTCGCCAGAATCGTAAAGCAGAGATGTAACGATGATATAGTACGCATGATGTAACGCTCGATGTATGGGCCCGGAACGTCGCCTGCCCTGAGCTGAGTTCGGGGGTTCCATAGGGTGGGTCACGTCAGGTTGCATGTCCTTACTTCTACGAACACCAACAACAAAGAACATGTTACAAACAGGAACCAACCTTCCATTGGGCGCGCCGCTACCTCAGTCTGAACAAGGAGAGCGCCTTCCGACAACACAGCGGCTACATGTAGCTGCTCTGCCAGCGATCATATTGTACGAGTCACGTCCTACGCCTCACCCTCGCCTCCTCCTGGCCTCCATGGCTTCTCCTTCCACACCTTCTCGACCATACTTGATTCGTTATCCTACCATACAAACAAATTCATCGCAACAGGTCATACACCCTGGGGCTTCTTCCTTGGTCCGCCTGATCGACTGGCCGCCAGCCAGGCGAGGCGAGGCGGTGCCATTCTCCGAACAATTCATGTACGCCGGCGCCATGGCCAGCAGCGGCCACCACCAGCAGCACGGTTCACGAGGTAGGTGGATGTACACAGGCACACACTACGCATGCCTACTTGCACGCTTCCCTTACCCTGGGTTTGCCTTGGTGGCTCCCTGCCTTCGATTGACCTTGCCTTCTCCCCCCTCCTTCATGCCTTCCTCCCCGCCTGTAGGCCGTCAAGGCCCTAGGGCCAACCAGGTGATTCTAGTAGCCTTGGTCACTGTCACCTGCATCTTCTTCCTCTCCACTTGTTTCCTCTTCTCGCGGAGCTCGTCTTCTTTGCATAGCCACGAAGGGAGCACGCAGTTTGTGCATCTGACGGAAGAGACCGGGGAGGGAAAGGAAGCACAGTCGGCATCACGCGGATCAATGCAGCAGAGGAAGGTGCAGCTATTTCTGCAATAAGGTAAGTAAATGATGCGTGGTCATTGGAGAATAGGGGTAGGAGGGGGAATGGAGGAAGCAGGGGGGGAGGGCATGCGTCATCGTCATCTCAACGTGCTGCCCCAGAGCCGTGTATCTGTCGCGTGACGAGCTATGCTGTATCAGTCATCATCTCATACGCGACGCTCTTTCGTTAATCTATCTTCTAACAAATACAGCAGGGCGTCAAACCCACAAGAGCGAGCAAGAACTTCTTGAGGCCTTCATCGCCTTTTCCGAGGCGCATGATCAAGAGTCAGGAGGGGTCGTGCAAAAACTCTCTCCCGAGAAACTTGCAGCCATCACCAAGCTCCTTGGGGGAAAAAGGGGAAATGATCTTGTTTCTGCTTTAGACGCAATTGTTGCGGAGCAGCCCGAGGCCCCCTCCCATCTTGAAGACGAGCAATTAGCAAAGGATGCAGAGACGACTTCTCCTGCCAATCCGGCCGCGCCTGACCTTGCCGAAGCGCCTGCTAGTGCTGCTGGTCCTGCTGCTGCTGCTGTCGAGCCTATTGAGGCGGCTGTTAAGTCCGTGTCGGGGGAAGAAGGGAAGAAGGAGCTTGGCAGCGAGGACCCGGCCGCCAGCAGCACGATCGACTATGCCTCCCTTCCTCCCGAGCCCCCGACGCTCGCATTCCTGGCTACCTTGTTGGAGCAATATCGGGTGGAGCATCTGCTGTGGGACCAGCACAAGGAACGAGAGAATTTCGAAGGGAGCAAGTATCATTTGGAGGTGCTACAGGAGAAAATTGCTAAATATCAGGCCCTCCCTGAGATCGATGCTTATGCAACTGCCGTGCGAGAGGCAACGGTGCAAGGCCTCCGTCGTCGGCAATCGGATTGCTCTCGGACGTTGCTCTGCGTGCTGAATAAGGGGTGTGGGTTTGGGTGTCAGTTGCACCATGCCATTCATTGTTTTACTAATGCTGTAGCGACGCGACGAGCGTTGGTTTTGGATGTTCATCCTTGGACTTATAGTGAGCATTACGAGACGTATTTCCATCCGGTCAGTCAATGCTCTCACGACGAGGTCCCAATAGAGCGGAAGAACCGACGGCTTTTCGATAGCGAGAATGGGGACCACGATCATCTTTTCTTGGGAAGTGTCGATAATGAGGTGACGGGCTTCAAGCCTCCTTTCCTCCCTCCGGACGTGATGGCGCTTGTCCGCAAATTTCACACTGAGCCGCATGTGTGGTGGATTGGCATTTTGTCTGCATACCTGCTCAAGCTCGAAGACCCTTCTATTATCACCAACCCTTCCTCGCCTTACACCGCTTTGCATGTCCGTCGTACTGACAAGGTAAGTTGAATGGGAGGGAGGGAGGGACGGAGGGAGGGAGGATTTTCTAATTGGATACTTTTATCTTGCTCTTTTACATACTCACTCACATTCATACACATATTCTCTCTCGCTTTCTCTTTCTCTCTAATATAGGTCGGCACAGAGGCGGACTTTCATGCGCTAGACGAATACATGCCCTACGTCAAGCATAAGAACGTCTATCTCGCCACGGATGACCCTAGCGTCGTGCAAGGCGCCAAGGACACATATCCCGAGTACGAATTTTACAACAACCTGGCAGGAGCTGAAGTGGCGGCGGTCTCTTCCCGGTATACCGACGCTTCGTTAGAGGGGCTGCTCCAGGATGTGTTTGCCTTGGCGCATGCTGATTATTTAGTGGGGACTTTTTCGAGTCAAGTCTCCAGGTTGGGCTACGAGCTCGCACAGACCCTGCAAGTGGATGGGATTTACAAGGCGCATTTTATTGATAGTGGCTGGTATTTTGGTGGGTGGATTCCGTTTCAACAGTGTCTGGTGGAGGATTTTCCGAAAGGGTATGCGATCAAGTATAGTTTGAAACAATGTGAACGGACGGGCTTCTTGAAGGATGAGAAGACCCAGGAGCATTTCCCGTTTCATTTGACAGAGACCTGTGCGCCTTATTATGCCAATTTATTGAGTGATGATGAGGTGCTGCCACCGCCCCCAGCGCCGACCCCGCCTCCGGTGGTGGCGGAAGAGGTGAAGGAGGAGAGGGAGCAGGGGGAGAGAGAAGGAGTGGTGGCTGGAGAGGAGAAGAAGGAGGAGGAGCAGGACGCGGCGGTGCAGGAAGGAGAGGCTCGTGTCACGGTGAAGAAGAAGGGGTCGGGGAAGAGCGTGACTTTGGGGGTGAGGTCCAAGGGTAAGTGGCGTGGGGGCGTGCAGCGGAAGAAGAGGCGTTCGGAGATGTAGGGAGAAAATACTGCTTTTAAAAAAATGCGCTGAATGTGCAGGAAAGTGAGAATGTGAAGCAGAGGGGTTGTCAATGATTTGCACTTGATTTGGGTAAGGGAAAGAGAGGAAAGCGGTGTCGCATTGAGTTTAATTTTGGGTGTTTGAGCCAAAAAGTGCGTGAAAAGGTAAGAATGGAAGGGCGAGATGCCGCTTAAAAGGCGAGAAGCAAGTAAGAGAGATAGAGATGTTGAAAAGGTACACGCGGCTGGTCTACTCTCTGCGCAGTGTCGCAGCAAGAATGTGCGATTTCAGGTGCGTGGAATAATAACTGAAGAAGAAACAGGCATAAGAGAAGATTGTGGATATAGCAAAGCTTGTCATATTCTCACCCTTCTTCTTTCGCTTCCCTTCCCTTTTTGTGTCTGTCTGTCGATGGGTGGCTTGTGATGGCTGCCACCACAATCTTCCCCTCCCCCCTTCATCTCGCCTCTCCTCTCCACTTTCTTCCTCTCCGTATTTCTTCACGCTAGCTCGTGTC
>Ga0209390_10003933_pt1 | contig 23118 bp, 15 predicted proteins | sample BON01_FD_187212 | JGI IMG/M metagenome (GOLD analysis project Ga0209390, IMG submission 187212) | Freshwater microbial communities from Lake Bonney liftoff mats and glacier meltwater in Antarctica - BON-01 (SPAdes) (version 2) | ecosystem: Environmental > Aquatic > Freshwater > Ice > Glacier... | reverse complement strand
CGGAGTGAGGGGTAGAAGAACTGGCGTTGACTTCGCTGCACTCCGTCTACCCGCTTCGCGTGTTCAGCCGCAAAGTTCAGGCAATGCGGGAGTCCTTGTCGGCCGAGTATAGCGCGGCTCCGAATGAGGATTTGAGCAAGCCGATGGGTGAGATTTTGCGGGAGGAGGAGGGGCGGGAAAGTCAGCTGTAAGTTGTCGTGTCAGGTCAATATTGATCGGACCGAACAATAGTCTTCACTGATCCCGGAAAAAACGCCAGCGTGTCGCCTGATGCCGGACCGCCATTTCACCCGCCTGCTTTCCTGACATGAGACGAAACTCTAAAAACCGCCTGAGCTGGTCACCCAGTGACCTCGTCACCTATCTTGAGTCGCCCTTTGCGGTGTGGATGCAGCGAATGTATCTCGAAAAGGTCGAGGGGATTAAACCCGACGAAGAGTCAGCGGATCAGAAATTGATTCAGGAGCAGGGCAACGTTCACGAGGCCAAGCACCTTGGTCGAATCAAAGAGACCGGGGCCGATGTCTGTGAGATCGAGCAATTCAGTCCAACATCGCGGGCAGAAACAGAGGCGGCGATCAAAGAGCAGGTGGAAGTCATTTTCCAGGCGGCACTGACGAAAGGTGACTTCTCGGGAATGGCCGACTTCGTGGTCATGGGCGAGCCCGATGTTGAAGGAGTTCGGCGATACGAGATCCACGACACAAAGCTCGCCTCCAAGGCCAAACCCTATCACATCATCCAGCTCTGCTGTTACGCCGAGATGCTGGGGGCCATCACCGGCTACCTTCCGGAGCGGATTGCAGTGATCCTGGGGAACGGTGACTTGAAGAGTTTCCGAACGGCGGATTTCTTCGACTACTACCTGCGGGTGAAGGCAGGCTTCGAGGCCTTGATGGCCTCGTTTGATCCGGCTCTCGATCCGCCGACACCGGCCCCGCGAGCCGATCACAGACGCTGGCAATCTTACGCCGACCGGTGGTTGGACGAGCGTGATCACTTGGTGCGGGTCGCAGGAATCACCGCCGGGCAGATCAAAAAACTCGAAGCGGCCGGGATCTCGACCCTCACAGCACTGGCAACCACAAAGATCGGGACCGTTGCCAAGCTCGGCGGAGAAACGTTGACCACGCTCAAGCGGCAGGCCTATGCGCAGCTGAAAACCCGGGAACGAGCTGCCGCAGCGCCAGAGGAAAACAATGTCGTCCCCTGGTTCGAAGTGATCCCCCCGCCACCATCCAATCCGTCGCGCGGTCTCGGCATGCTGCCTCCTGCGTCTACCGGCGATGTCTTTTTCGATATCGAAGGATATCCGCTCGTCGAGGGAGGGCTCGAGTATCTCCTCGGTGCCTCCTACCTTGAGGGCGGCGAAGAGAAGTTCATCGACTGGTGGGCACACGATGAGATCGAAGAGAAAGCATCGTTCGAGGCGTTCATTGACTGGGTCTACGCCCGCTGGACGGCGGATCCGGCGATGCACATCTACCACTACGCCCCCTACGAGATCACCGCCATGCGCAAGCTGATGGGGCGCTACGCCACTCGTGAGGACGAGGTCGACATGCTCCTGCGACGCGGTGTTTTTGTAGATCTCTACCGGGTCGTTCGTCAGGGTCTGCTCTTCGGCGATGACAGCTATTCGATCAAGCGGATCGAGAAGCTCTATTTTGAGGGGCGAAAGGCGGAGGTGAAGGACGCCGCCAGTTCCATTGTCTTTTACGCCGACTGGATGGCCAGCGGTGAGTCCGGTGACTGGAGCGAATCCCCACTCCTGAAGAAGATCCGCGACTACAACGAAGAGGACTGCATCTCCACGGGAGAGTTGGCGGAGTGGTTGCGCCAGCGGCAAAAGGAAAGTGGAATTCCCTACGTGGCTCCGGGAGTTCGGGGCGGCGATGCGGAGGCGATGGAGGATACCCCGCCGGTCAATGAAAACGAGGCGCGACGCCGCGACCTTGCTGAGAGAATGCTCGCCGAGGTCGCCCTGGCTCGTGCCGCCGGTGATGAAGACCAGCAGTGGCGTATTCACGAGTTGCTTGCCCACCTGTTGAACTTCTATCGCCGCGAAGAGAAGCCCGTCTTCTGGGCCATGTTCGACCGTCTCGAGCAGACCGTTCAGGAACTTTCCGAAGACGGCAATTGCCTGGGGGGGATCGAACGAACCAGCACTCCTCCGCTCCCGATCAAGCGTTCCACCGGACTCGAGTATCGCTTTGACCCCAATCAGGACAGCAAGATCCGCGAGGGCAGCATGGTGATGGTTCGGGAGGACAGGAGGATCAAGGGCGAAATTGAGGCCTTCGATCCCGAAGGGACTTTGGTCCTAAAGGTCGGGCCGAGTGCCATGAAAATACTTGCCGAAGAGCCCCTGCCGGCTGTCATCTCTCTCATTCCGGATGACTTCGTGTCCGCCGACAGCCTCAAGAATGCCATCGAGCGCCTCGTCGTGAGTTGGTGTGAGTCCCGCGTTCTCCCCCCGGCGCTGAGGCAGCTTTTCCTCCGCGAGGGCCCCCGCTCCGGTGAATCGCTTCGCCAGCCGGGAGAGCCGGTTCTGGATGCCTGTCAGCGAGTCGTGCAGCAGATGGACGGAGCGGCCTTGATCATTCAGGGACCGCCCGGCACCGGGAAGACCTACACGGGCTCGCACCTCATTGCGTCGCTGCTACGTGATGGCAAGCGCGTCGGCATTCTCTCCAACAGTCACAAGGCCATCATCAATCTGCTTCGAGCGACGGCAAAGGTCTGTGGTTCCGGCCTCAGCGGGTGTCGGATTGGCGGTGAAGTGGACGAGGATCTCGCCAATGAAGCACCCGGATTGATTCAGGGGGCTGATAGCAAAACGGTGGCCTTGAACTTCAGTTCCGGGCTCGTCGCCGGGACCGCCTGGTTTTTTGCGCGGGAGGAGATGGCCGGTAAACTCGATTACCTCTTCATCGACGAGGCGGGACAGGTTTCCCTTGCTCACCTCACGGCTGTGGCCGCCTCGGCGGACAATCTTGTCCTCATGGGCGACCAGATGCAATTGAGCCAGCCCATTCAGGGATCCCATCCCGGCGAGAGCGGGCAGTCGATTCTTGAGTATGTGCTGGAGGATTTTGCAGTCGTTCCTCCCCACCTCGGTGTCCTGCTCGACACCTCGTGGCGCATGCACCCGTCGATATGCGGGTTCATCTCTGAGACGGTTTACGAAGGCAGGTTAAAAGCGGACCCGTCCACCGAGTCTCGCATCCTTTCCCCGGGGCGCGGGAGTCTCATTCGACAGCCCAGCGGGATTCTCTTTTCGCCGGTCATTCATGACGGCAACAGCCAGGCAAGTCGCGAAGAGGCCGAAAGAATTCTCGAACTCACCAGTGTTCTCCTCAAGGCCCGGCTCATGACCGCTGATGGACCGAGGTCCGTTGCTATCTCTGATATTCTCTTCGTCGCTCCCTACAACATGCAAGTCCGCCAGCTGCGGGAGATGCTCCCGGAGGGGGCCAAGATCGGGTCCGTCGACAAGTTTCAGGGGCAGGAGGCCCCGATTGTCATCCTCTCCCTCTGTGCCAGCGCCGGTGAATACGGCAGTCGTGGTCTCGGCTTTATCCTCGACCGCAACCGCATCAATGTGGCCATTTCCAGAGCGCAGACATTGGCCATCGTCGTGGCGGATCCCCGCATCGCTAATGGGGACATTGGCTCACTGGAGGAGATGCGGCTCGTGAATGTTTTTTGCAAGCTGAGCGGGATGGAATGATCGCTGCCCCCGTCCACCACCCAGCAGCCCAGATCCGCGCCCATGGACCTGCTTTTCTGGATCGTCCTCCTAATTCTCGCCGAATCCGTGAGAACAAATTCGCCGTCTGGCGTTTTCCGCTTGCATCGCTCACCGCAAAGGTGCGTAGTGGTGCACCATGAAAAACAACCCGAAGTCCCGTCACCCGGTTTCGGACTCTTCGGTCGAGAGGCTTTCGATTAGCATTTCGTCTGAGGAGAAAGCCGCCCTTGAGAAGCTTGCTACGGAAAAAAAGGTGAGCCTGGCCTGGGTGATCCGGGATGCGGTCTCGAGGTATTTGGCAGGTCAAGGAAACACGCCATCAGAATAGGATTAGCTTTTGAATGACAGACGACTCCACAGACTCCACTTCCAGTGCCGGCCATCGTGAGCGCATGCGCTCGCGTTTTCTGGCAGGCGATGAGGTGGCTTTGTCCGAGGAAGCGATCCTGGAACTTCTCCTCACCTACTCGATCCCGAGGCGGGACGTGAGACCACTGGCCGAGGCGCTACTTGTCCGTTTTGGATCTCTCTCCAAGTTGTTGGAGACCGATCCCGTGGAATTGGCGAAAGTCAGTGGGATAAAAGAGAATTCTATCGCTCTTCTGAAGCTCGTGGCGCAACTGACCGGTGAAGGCAGAAGACCGGAGACTCGAACGCCGGAATCCCCGTCCTGCGACAATTTGCCCGAGCAGGTCCCCGGAAGTAGCGAAAAATCGAGCAGTTCCGACGCCGCGATCCGGACCAAGAACGTGTCTAAACCCGCCAAATCTCCCGACCCGCCAAAACTCCAGGTCAGCAACGGTTACTCCCTTGATGCCGCCCAAAACGCCCGGCTCCTCTCCTACATCTCTGAACATCCCGAGGTTCGCCGTTTCGCCCGCCGCGATGTGATGGAGGGGACAGGCCTTTCCGAGGGACAAGTCGAGAGCCTCGCCAGCATCGGAGCCGCTATCGGCCTTGTCGTCCCCCGCACGCAGGTGCTCACCCCCTTTGGCAAATTGGTCACGAAACACGATCTCTTCCTCGACTCGATCATCACGCTTGAGTTCTGCCACTTTCTCGGTGCCGGCAATCCGAGGAATTTGATCTGGTTCATGATCTTCAATGACCTCCTCGCGATTGAGAAACCGACCGATCAGGCAGGGTGGAGCGCCTGGGTCCGCGAGAAGCTGGCAGGGCAATACAGTGAAGGATCCATGGTGAAGCACATCGCCCACGAGGTGCGCTTCCTCCTCGACGCCTACACCGTTAAAAATTTCAACAAGCTCAGCCTGCTCATCGAGACGCCCGACAAGACTCTCGGACTGCGGCGCTACACCGCGCTACAGCCGCTTTCCCTTGCCGCCATGATTTATCTCATCGGCGAGCGACATCAGGCGGGCCTCGTTCCCTTCACCGACCTTCATGCCGAACCCGGCTCCCCGGGGCGGGTTTTCGGTCTCGACCCCTCTAGCCTGCGCCAGATGGTGGAGTTGCTGCACCAGAGGGGATGGCTCCGCTTCGAGGTCCGGCATGGACTGGATCAGGTTCGTCTTGTCGACGGCTTCGAGCCGCTGGAATTCCTCGCGGCAGCCTACGAACAGCGTTCGCCAGAGACCACCCCTTCACCCGACTCGGAGCCCGAGCGCCTTTTACTCTGACGATGCCGCCTCTCAAAGACATGCACCGCATTGCGGCTGAAGTGATTGATCGGAGGAACACGGCCCTTCTCCTCCTCACGCCCGACATCCGCGAGCAGCGTGCTTACGCGGCCCAGCTTGCCTCTGCGCTGGAGGGATTCCACCTCGATGTGCTCGACCAGTTTCGTGCCGACGAGGCCCTCACCGCCCGGCTGGTCACCTTCACTTTTGACGACCTTCTCAGCCTGATCGCCGATCAAAAGGGGCACCGACTCGTCGTCGTCAGCGGGATCGAGTTCCTCCTCGGTTCCTGGTTGAGCCAGGGCGAACCAAACCAGTTCAAACGCTCCCTCTGTCACCAAATCGAGCTTTGGGAAAAGCAGCCCGCCTTCATTCTCGTCACGCAGGATGATCCCACCTTCGCCGCCTATCTGCCTGATCGCCGACGCGACAGCGTGGTGGTTCTTAAACTTTCCGACACTCTCGCTCTCGAATGAATAACTCCGGTCTTTTCAGCACTATTTTTATTGAAGCCGTCGAAGAGGAGATTGCCTGTTCGGACGAGACTCAGGGACGCCTTGTTACCTTGAGCCAGAGCTGGCAACGCCGTGATGCGTCAAGCGCGAAGCGCTTGTGGGAGAGTTTCGTCCAGGCGGCACTCGGCAACCTGGGCTTTGTCGTTGGTGAAGGGCTGGGCGGCCGGGGCATTTATCCGCTTTTTGAGGATTACAGCCATCAGAGCAGCATCGCGATGCTCTATCTCGTTGAGCCTGGTGCGAACCTTGACGACGAATCCGTCGGTCTCTACTGGCCGGCCAAGCTCCTCACGAGCATGAGAGAGCGGAAGCTCAACTGGGGCATTCTCACCGACGGCGCGACTTGGCGGCTCTATTCGGCAAAGAGCGCCAAGCCCTACGAGGATCACGTCGAGCTCGATCTCGCTGCCGCCCTTGAGAGTCAGGAGGAGATTTCCTACGCCCTCTTCGAGCGATTCTTCCATGCCGATTCCTTTGTCCCCGTTGAGCGGGACGAGTATGAGGTGGAAAAGGCGAAGAAGTTAAAGGCTTTCGGCCTCAGGGCGAAGCGGCAAAAACGGGCCGATTCCGGAGATGGCGAGGGCGATGCGGACGAAGGACCGAGCGACGAGGAAAAGGAGCGCAAGGCCGGCATCTACCTCTGCCGTCTTGATCTCGACGGCGAGATCTCGGAAGCCGTCCTCGAAGCCTGGGTGAAGTTGCCCCTGCTCGCCCAGGTGGACGACGTGCTCCGCTACATCTGCAACGGCTTCATCGCCGACACCCCGCGCACCGGCGACACCTACACCGAGGAGGAGCGGCGCGAGGTCTTCGAGAGTTCCGTGAAGCTGCTCTACCGCTGTCTCTTCCTCTTCTATGCCGAGGCCCGTCAGTTGCTGCCATCCAATGCCGCCGATGCGGAGATCTACGCCCCGCACTCCATCCGCAATCTGTGCCACGAGGCCCGTAGATTCCGCTGGAACGAGCGCAGCGACACCGGCGGCTACGACCTTTGGCAACAGCTCAAAGGTCTCGTCCAGGCTGTCAACGAGGGGGATCCCAGTTATGGGGTGATGGGATACAACGGTGGCCTCTTCGACGATGAAGAGGAGCGCTTCCTCGGCAAGCACCGGCTCCGCAACGACTTCCTCGCGAATGCCCTCTACTGGCTCGCCTACGTCGATCCGGGCAGTGAAGAAGCGGAGAGCGAATACGTGATCCCCTACGAGGACCTCGAAGTCCGCCACCTCGGGGAGATGTATGAGTCCATCCTCGAGTTCAAGGTGCGCCTCGCCGACACCGACTACCTCCGCCGCCGCTCCAAGAAGGGCTGGCAGACTCTGCCCGCCGCCGGTCAGAAACGGGAGGAGGGGGACATCCGGATCAAGGCCGGCGACATCTTCTTCGGCGAGACCGCTCTGGAGCGCAAGCAGTCGGGTTCCTACTATACGCCCGAGTCGCTCGTCCGTTTCCTCGTGGGAAAGGCCGTCATTGCCCCGCTCCGGGAACGATGGGAGTCAGGCTATGCCCCGCGTTTTTCGGCCTATCTGGAGCAGGCCCGCACCGGCTACGACGATGCGGCCCGGCGAGGTGCGGTGCGCGCGGCCGAGGAACTGGTGCAGGAGTTTGTGAAACGCGAGGTGATCACCTACAAGGTCTGCGATCCCGCCATGGGCAGCGGCCACTTCCTCGTCGCCACCGCCAACCTCATGGCTGACTTCGTTGCGGGATTGCTCGCCCAGATCGAGCCTCTTCCCGGTTATGTTTCGAGCCACATCGGAGCGCCGAACTATTGGCGTCGTCTCATCACCCGTCATTGTCTCTACGGGGCGGATCTCAATCCGCTTGCCGTGAATCTCGCGAAGCTTGGCCTGTGGCTCAATTGCTTTGCCCGTGACCACAAGCTCACCTTCCTCGATCACCACCTGCGTTGTGGCAACAGCCTCATTGGATTGCGGGACTTGGAGGCGTTGCGGACGATCCCGGCGCGGCGCAAGGATAGCGCCAAGGTGAAGAAGGAGATCGAGGCCGCAAAGAGCGAGTTGCCTCTCGGTCTTGGCAAGGAGCTGGAAGGGAAACTGTCGAACGCGGCGGATGCGATCGGTTCCATCCTCGACATGGCGGAGGACGATACGGACCGCCAACGCGATGCCTTCGAGGAAGCCAGTGCTGAACTCCATGCCGCTTTTGCTCCACTCGCTGATCTGCACACCGCCTATTTGATGGATTCGAGCATTCCCCCGGCGGACTATGCACTGCTACTCGCGCACTTTGCCGAGGGCGGGAACGAAAGTCGGATTCCCCTGGATTTACGGGAGGTCTGGGCGCGAGTTGAAAGCTTGCGGGAGAGGCACTGCTACTTCCATTGGCCGCTAGAATTCCCGGATGTGTTTGGCGGTGCAAACGGATCGGGATTTAGCGCGACGGTGGGAAATCCTCCGTGGGATGCCGTGAAGCCGAATTCCCAAGAGTTCTATTCTGAATTTGATCCCACTTTTCGTGACTATGGAAAACAGGAAGCAATTAGAGTCATGAGCTCATTAAATGCCAATTCTGCAATCGCGGAAAGGTGGATTGAATATGAAAGTAGCTTCAACGAACAAAGTGAATATTTTACCCAGCCTGAGGCAATTCCTGCGCTAGGAAAAGGCGATATCAACACGTTTAAGCTCTTCATGAATATCGCTTTTATTGTCCTGCGCAATAAAGGGCATCTTGCAATTTTGGTCCCCAGCGGATTTTACACTGATGAGGGATGCGCGCCATTACGCAAACTCTTCTTTGAATGCAGCTTAGTGGAAAGTCTCTATTGCTTCGAAAATAATAGCCCAGAAATATTCCCCTCTGTACATAATAGTTTCAAGTTCGTAACTATCTCCGCGCGAAAGGGCGGCATCACGCAATCATTCCGCGCAGCGTTCATGCAACATGACCCGTGGAGATTGTCCGTCATCGAAAAAAATTCCTTAGCCCTAGAAGTGGAATCGATTCGAAGATTCTCGCCAAAATCATTATCGCTAATGGAGTTTAATTCCCAGCTTGCGGTAAACATTGTGAAGAAGCTCTACGGAGCCGGACCTCTATTGTGTAATCATATTGAAAATACATGGAATATTCGATTGGCTAACGAATATCACATGACGGGTGATAGCGCGTTATTCAATACTAAGGCTGACGGATACCCCCTTGTAGAGGGGAAAAATTTTTACTCATATGATCATCAATACGCTCCCCCTACCTACTGGATGAAATCCAGTTTGGCGGAATTGAATGAGCTGAATGGTTATTGGAAATTTGCTACGTCCAATAAAAAGAAACCAGAAAAACTCGACCAGCAGTGCTATAGAGTCGCATTTCGGAGCATTGCAAGAAGCACAGATGCTCGGACCTTCTTGTCGACTGTCCTTCCGCCTTATGTAGCTTGCCCGCATTCAGTCACAATCGCCCGTCGGTTGGTCCCCTCCACTTCAGGCGGGATTGCAGATGAGTGGATAAATTCATCGCAATGCCTTTTTCTTTCGTCCGCATTGTCCTCATTCACGTGTGACTTTGTAATTCGCATGAAGGTTTCGGCGAACATGAGCATGGGTTTTGTCTACAGCCTGCCCATTCCGAGATTGGGTAGCGGCGACGCTCGCGACCCCGCCTACTTCTGGCCCGTCGTCGCCCGCGCCCTGCGCCTCGTCTGCACCACTGACGAATACGCCGCGCTCTGGGCCGAGGTCTTCCCCCAGCTCCCCGCCGCCACCCTCGCCGCCCTCTCCACCCCACCGCCAGCCTACGGCCCCGCCCACGAGCAGGCCCTGCGCGAGCGACTAGCCGAATCCTACGCCGTCCTCTCCGCCGAATGGTCGCCCGCCTGCGCTCTCCACGACCGCACCCCCGAGCGCCGCGACACCGGCGACCGCGCCCAGACCCGCGCCGAACTCGACGCCCTCGTCGCCCACCTCTACGGCCTCACCCGCGACGAATTTGCCTACATCCTCAACACCTTCCCCGTCCTCCGCCGCAAAGAACAAGCCGCCTTCGGGGAATTCCAGTCCAAGCGCAAGGCGCTGGAGGAGTTTGAGAGGTTTCAGCCATGAAGGAAGTCGAGGACTTTATCCAAGGGAAGTTCCAAGTGAATTGCGGAGAGATCCGCCTTTCACGCGAAGGTGCGCACCCCCTCGATGTCAGAGGCCCCGGACATCTCGGTCAGAATGAGAATGGCAGAATCACCTACACGATTCACCTGACGCCAGAAGCATTGGGGATTTTGATGAATGAGCTGAACCGGCAACGGCAGCTCGGCTTGCTGATCCCCGAAGACGAATACATTCAATTCACCGCAAGGGCATACAACAAACCCGTTTGGAGCGCGGTGATAGCTGGTTCTGATTTCAAGCCGGGGGTTCAAGGGGACGGGATGGCTTATGGTACAATCGGTGAGCTTATAAACCGATTTCCGAGACCCGAGTCTGGTGAAACAACCTCTGCCCGCCTCGTGATGCGCGAAACGATTGCATTTCCAGCGACGGAATTCAGCGAGGTAACGGTTGTTCGCGAAGGACGACAGCATTCACAAAAGCTCAGCCGGGACTACAGCACGTTCCAATCAGGTAATGATAACTTCGTTTTGATGCGAACTGAGCATGGGACCGAGTTGCTCTGCCGATTCCAGCAGGGCGGGGTCGAACAGTTCCGCCACGTCCGGATGCAGGAAGCCCTCCAATTCGCCCTGGGACAATTCCTGACTCCGTGCGTCATCGAAATCGCTTCTGGTGAATGGTTGGACACGCATCTCCGCAGCGTCAGCCACCGCAAACCTCGTGACAGCCGACAGAAGCCACCTCTTTCATTTCGATTAGATCCTATTGGTCGCGGGGAGGTTTACGACATCGCGACGGCCTACTATGAGGCAATCCAGGCGCACTCGATCAAAGATTGGCATCCGCTTTCGTCCCACGTCTATTTCCTGATCGAGGCAGGAAACGCCGCAGTGGAGCTTCAGGCACTGGGCATCGGTGTGGCGACGGAAGGAATCGCCGGAACCTGTTTCCCAAATTTGGCACCCGTGGCTCCGTCGTTCCTAGAAGAGATCGCGAATCTTCAAGAACAGCTGGACACTCTTGGAATCTCGGAAACCCTGAAAGCCCGCGTTTCAGGAGCGCTCGGAGCAATGAGAGAGGTCCGAAACGCCGATAATCTTCGTGCATTCGTTTCGCAGAATGAACTCAATCAGCGCCTCTTCAAATCCTGGAAAAAGCTCAGGAATTCCTCGGCTCACGGTTCCCAATTCAATTCACGCGAAGTTGCCAAGACGCTAGGTCGTCTCAACGATGTCCTCTACCTCGCCTACGCGATGATCTTGTATTTCATCAATTATCACGGCGTTAGAACCGATTACTCATCACCAGGGTTCCCGGAGATCACGCCGCCACCCAACCCTCTCACTTCCCCGCCCCAACCCTCTTGACCCGCGCTTCCCCCGTCCATGCCCGCCCGCAAAAAGAAACTGATCCTCATGATCTCCTCTGCCGTCTATGGCTTCGAGGAGCTGTTGGATCGCATCTACGCCACTCTTTCCTCGCCGGAACTGGGTTACGAGGTGTGGATGTCGCACGCAGGGACACTGCCCGTCGATCCCAGGGTGACGGCGCTGGAGAGCTGCCGGGCGGCCGTGCAACGGTGCGACCTGTTCCTCGGCATCATCCTTCCGCGCTACGGCAGCGGCAAGGAGAAGGCCGGGGATGATTCCATCGTCCATGAGGAACTGAGGGAAGCTATCCGCTGCGGGAAGCCCCGCTGGATCCTCGCCCACGAGAATGTCGTTTTCGCCCGCTCCTTCCTCGGCAAGTTGGGGTATCCCACGGCGAAGAAGCGGGAGCTTCTGAAATTGGCCCGCTCCGATGTGTTCGAGGATCTCCGCGTCATCGACATGTATGAGCTGGCCACCCGGCAGGATGTGGAGGTCTACAAGGACCGGGCCGGCAACTGGGTGCAGAAATTCGGCACGCCAGAGGCCGCCGCTTTGTATGCAGTGAGCCAGTTCCGCCGCTTCCAGGAGGCGGAAGCCTTCATCGACGAGAACTTCGGCGACCACACCGAGGTGGAGAAGCGGATTCTCGAACGAAAGGAGTCAAAACCATGAGCGCTCTGGAACGCCAGATTGCCGGGGGGCGCTCGGAACGTCAGGAATTTGTCACCTCACCGGACGACTTCGCCTCCATCCTGTCGCATGTCTCCGCCCTACTCAACAGCGGCGGCGGGCTCGTGATCATCGGGGTGGATGAGCGCGGAAAACCGCTCGGACTGGCAAACGACGATGTCCGGGCCAAGGACATGGCGGTCTCGCTCCGCGAAGCGATTTCCCCCACGCCGTTGATTGATGTCCGCATGGAAACTCTGGAGGGAGGCGAGGTGATTGCCATCGATATTCCGGGGGCGAGCAACACTCCCTTCGTCGCGGACGGGCGCGTCTATCTGCGCAAAGGCAAGCGCACGGCCCCTGCCAGCGGTGAGGAGTTGCAGGAGCTTTTTGAGCGCCGCTCCGTGGAAACCCAAACCTGGGAGCGGCGTAAGTCGCCGACTCTGGAAGTAGAAGATCTGGATGACGACGAGATCCAGAGGACCGTGCAGGTGGCGGCATCCGAACGGCGCTTTTCCTTCCGGAGTCCGCAGACTGCGGAAAGCATGCTCGAAGATCTGGGCCTGCGCTCGGAAGGACAAATCACCAACGCTGGCGACATTTGTTTCGGCAAGATTCCTGCGGTTCGCCATCCACAGGCTCGCCTGCGGGCCTATGCGTTCCGCTCGGATCGAACCGGTGACGATTACATCGACCAGGAGGACTTGAGCGCTCCCATCGGCCAAGTCATCAAGCGGGCGATGAATTTCGTTTTTCGCAATTCTCCGCTGGCCGCGCAGTTTCTACCTAGCTCTGTGGAGCGCAAGAATCTGCCCGCCTATCCAGAGTTCGCCGTGCGTGAGGGCATCGTCAACGCGCTGGCGCACCGCGACTACGCACGGATCTCGGGCGGCGCCACTTTGCTGGTCTTTCCAGACCGTGTGGAGATTTGGAATTCCGGAGCCCTGCCAGCCGGATGGAAGACCGACAAACTCCGGCAGACGCACCGTTCGCTGCCGCAAAACCCGGACATCGCCCAATACCTCTACGTGGTCAGTCTGATGGAACGCATCGGGCGTGGCACCCTGCGGATGATCGAAGCCTGCCGCGAAGCCGGTCTGCCCGCGCCCGCATGGCAGGCCGACGACGATGGGGTCACGCTGACGCTCTACAGTCTGGCCTCTACGGAAGCGCCAGCGGCCAATCTGGGAGAACGTCAAATGGCGCTGATCCACTCCATGGAGTCCGGGCAGGGCATTCGCCTGAGTCAATACTGCGAGCGCTTCGCTACCAAGGTCACAGAGAGACAAGCACAAAGGGATCTGCGGGAACTTCAGGAAGCCGACCTGCTGCGCCTCGAAGGGAAGGGCCGGTCCGCCCACTACATCCGAACCGCGAGGAGGCTCCCACAATGAATCACGACCGAATCACGACATTCCAAAGTTGCACGTCCTCCCGGAAGGCCAGTGCTGGCCGGCAACGAGAGTTCACGGCCCCTCTTAATCACGACACAAAGACGACATCAAGCCCCGCGCTCGGGCGCCAGGGTGAAACCATCTTGCTCGTGGGCAGCCCAGCGCGGCGAATTTCCAAGAATCACGACACGATCAGGACATTTCCAAGAACAGCTCACCCATGGCTGTTCATCCGATGCATGTTGGAATTGAGCGAGTTGCGTAAACTTGCGAGCATTTTCATCAGCCCGGCCGGCTGTAATCGCGACATTTACCGGACATGTCGGCTCGTTAGCAAGCGAATCAGAACATCGGTGATCGCCGCGAGCAGCTCGGAAGCTGCCATTCCTCATTCCCCTACCCGACAAACCTATGTCAAAAATCTCTGAAATCGTCAAAGTCCGGGGCGGCTACGCCAACTTTGTCCAACTCCGCAGCGCCCTCCAGGAAGAGGAGGAAAATGCCGGCCGTATGGCGATGTATCGCCCCACCAAGGCCCACCGCACCGCATTGGAGCGCATCTGCCGGGGGCTCTACATGCCCAATGACAAGAAGTTCTACCTCCTGAGCGGTAGCTACGGAACCGGTAAATCGCACCTCTGTCTGATGCTGGCCAACGTCCTCGGGAAGAGCAGCGACGATCCCAGCCTGAAAGCCTTTTACGAGAACTACTCGAAACTGGACGCGGACAAAGCCAAGCAGCTCAAGAATGTCCGGAAGGGCGGCCAATTCCTCGTCGCGGTCTGCGAATACGGCTCGGGACGTAAGTTCGAGGATGAAGTCTTGCGGGCTATCGTCGAGGCGTGCAGCGATCGGGGCATCGAGATCGGGAAGTTCACCGAATATGACGAGGCCGAGCGAAAACTCGCGGAGTGGGAGAAGGCTTCTCAGGAGAAGAAGGGGGTGCGGGATTTCTTCGCTGACTTCACGAAAGCGCTCGAACAGGTCGCCCCGGGAACACCGATCGCGGCGCTGAGGTCGGGGCTCAAGGCCTTCCAACGAGAGGCAATGGACAAGTTTTTCGCGGCCCATCAACTGGCCCAGGGGGATGAGTTCAAGGCAAAATCCGGAAACATCGTCTCCATCGTCCGCTCACTCGTTCAGAGCGCCGAGTTCAAGGAAAAATTCAAGGGTCTCGCGGTATTCTTCGACGAATTCGGAACTGCGGTGCTCCAGAACAGCCGCTTTGAAACGGCGGTGATGCAGGCGTTCATGGAGGATATCTGTCAGCACGAGGCGAATGTCGTTTTCGTAGGTTGTATCCACAAGGGGTTCAAAGACTACGCCGAGCGGACAAACCAGACGACCGCCGCTGTGATGGAGGCCCGCATCACCCAGGTCCCGCTGGCGAACGAGGGAATCGAGGAGATCATCGGTGCCATCGTCGAAACAGAGAAAGAGACGTCGGCATGGAAGACCGAGGTGCAGCCCAAAACCTCTGTCTTCGACAAACTGACCCCTCAGTGTGTCTCGCTGAAGCTATTCCCCTGGATCACGGAGACGGCGCGGATCCGCGAGAAGGTGCTCGAGGACATCTACGGGATGCACCCGATGGCGCTGCATTGCCTTTTGAAATTGTCGTCCGAGATCGGGTCCGATGCCCGCAGCACCTTCACCTTCTTCTCCGGTGGCGGGGCGGTGACGCAGCCGGGCTCTTATGCTGAGTTTATCGAGAACAATGAGATCGCGGGTGACAATGGTGCTCTGCGGCTCTATCGGTCTGATCAGCTCTTCGGGTTCTTCGAGAAGGAGCTTTCCCCGTCGAGTCGTGAGCTACTCGACGTGCAACGGAATCTCGTCAATGGTTACGTGGCGAGCCTGCAGGCATTGCGAAAGAGTGTCAGCACCGAGCTGTTTGATGAATTGCATGATGAGCGCGTCGCGCTGCTGCGGACGATTCTCATCTACTCACTGTGCAATATTTCGACGACCTTGGAGAACATTCAGTTCGGGCACTATTGCCTGAGCAGCTCTGAAAACTCTCTGGTCAAGAAGCAGCTCAGCGACCTGGAAAAGACGGGGGCGGTCTATCTCCGCAAAACTTCGAGCACGTATGAACTCTGTGCAACGGAAGGGCAGGACCCTGTCGTTCTCATCGATCAATTCGCCGGGCTGCCGGAAACTGAGACAGCCGCGACAACAAACGAGCTTTTGAAGCAGGTCGGCTCGGCCGAGGAATATCTGGTCGCGAACGGATGGAATCTCGGTTTCGGCGAAGACAAAAGATTGAAACGGCGCTTCGTGCGCGGCAGGGAGCTCGGAGTGGATCTCTGGGCTCAACTCGCTCAGGAAGCGGATAAAGCGGGCTCGAAATTTGTCACATCCTTCGAGGGTTATGCGGTCTACGCGCTATGCGAAGACGAAGGTGAGGTCAAGTTGGCCCGGGAGGCAGTCAAGTCCATTCCCGCCGGAAACATCCTCGTCGCGGTGCCACACGAAGCGAGTCCCTTCCGGGAAGATTTGAAGTGTGTGCTCGCCTGCCGCCATCTGCTAACTCCTGAGGAGGCCGCCAAGCACCCGGCCCAAACGGTGGCCCGCATCCGCGACATCCTGGACGATGGCGTGGACGATGGGTATCTTCCGAACATACGAAAGGTCGTGAACGCGGCCATCAGTGGCGCTCAAGCTACCTGGTTCGAAGCGGGAGGCAAACTTCTAGTCGAAAAACCGACCCAGCCGCACAAGCCAGCCGACATGCTGTGCGAACGGCTCTTTCCGGAACGTTGCCAGATCAAGCATGCTGACTTGAACCTTCTGCACGATGACAAGTGGCAGAAGAACAGCAACACACCTCTGAAGCAGGCGGTCACGGAGCTGCTCGACACTTCAAATGCCGTGCAAATCGACAACGGGAACGCCGATAATCACGGCGAAAAACGGTATCTTCAGAAAGTCCTGCTGAACGGCTGCGGCGCGTTGAAACCGCTCCGCAGCAGCGGAACTCTCGCCGAGTTCACGGCGGAGAGTGACCCATCAAAAATCGATCCTAAATTCCCGGCGCTCAAGAAGTTGATCACACGGCTCGCCGGGCTGAAACCAACCGAGTCACTGGTGCTTTCGGATTTCATTCGTGAAATGCGCAGCGCCCCTATCGGTGCAGGGGGCACCATGCTAGTACTGGCCGTGGCTCACGCGGTGCGGGCCTTTGAAGAGCGACTCCGTGTCTTCAGCGATTCCACCCACACTGAAGCAGGAGACTTGGGCAGTTACGAGGCGATCATCAACGCTGTGGCCGGAGGCACCTCCAAGTTGGAACTCTCGGTCCGTGAGATCACCGTGGGTCAGCGAGCCTTCGTCGATTACGCGGCAAAGGCAACCGGTGCCGAACCCTTGGCCCAGGGCGAGACTCGCACAGTCACGGATGCTTTTGAAGCGGTCCGAGGTTGGTGGAAAGGTCTGCCATCTGTTGCCAAGGTGATGGATCTGCATCCGGTCGAGGACCGGATGCGTCTGGAGTCGCTCAAACAGTTGCTCGACGACTCAAGCGTCGAGACATTCGACTTCATGCTGAATCGCCTGCCCACGGTGTATGCCGGAGACCCCATTGAGTCCATCAGCCCAAGCGACGCCAAAAAGTGGGCAGAGGCGTTCGCAACGGACGTGAAGCGACTGAACGCCGGTCTCGCTTGCGCCCAGCGAGAGATCGCCACCGCAGTCTTGATGATTCACGGTAAGAACGGTGACATGGTGGAGTGCGAGAAGGTGGTCAAGGAATGGTTCGAAGCGCTCACGCCCGATCAGCGGGATCCCTTGCGTTGTGACGACAACGAAGATGCCCACGGGCTGCTCACCGTTTTGTCCGAAGCTGGGAAAGGCTTCGACGTGAAGCTGGCTGGCACGCTGCCTATTCGGTGGGGCCTCGGCGATCTGGCGCACTGGACCTCCTTGCAGACGACAGCGTTCAAAGCCAAGTGGGAGCAAGCCAAAAAAGCCATCGAGGAGATCAAGCCACTGGTGCAGGATCCGACTGTTGATTTGGGGGATTTTGTGACCTTGGTAAAGGGTGGCATTTGGGAAATCGAGGATGGTGCCAAAGTGAGCATCGGAATTCCCCAGGGAGCAAAATCCGTGATCTACACCCTCGGCACCGAGACGGCGGATCACGCGCTACCCAAGAAAACCCTTCACGAGCCATCCGAAATCTACCTTAATCTGAAGGATGACCCGAGTGGAAAACTCCAAGTCTACGCCATCGATGAGGAGGGCAACACAAGCCGGAAGATTACCTACCAGATACGGCACAAGCAGAAACAGCATCACGTCAAAGTCGAAAAAGAGGATCTCTTTGGCGATATGGGAACGTTCAAATTCCCCGACACTCTCGCCACCTATGTCGAAGTCATCCGCTCCCTCACTGACAAAGCGGTGGAGCGAGGCGCGATCACCAAGACGGATGCGGATGCTGTGAAGAGCGTTCTCGACACCCTCAAATAACCGCCCTCAGCAACGTGGAAGCCCTCACTATCAGCTTTGTTGGAAATCTTCCTGGTCATTCAGGGGGCGACACTTTCGTTGTCGGCTCTTCCGAAGATTATTGCCACATTTCCAGTTTGATCCGGAAAGATCTCGCCTCAGATCTGAAGGCCGTTTGGGTCCGGGATTCACACCTGTTCTCTTGGTTGAGATCACAGATCGAACACTCGGGGATCGCGCAACACCGCCCCGTCGAATTTCTGCGCAAGACACCGTCGTCATTGCTCGAGGACCGTTGGGGGGTCAAGGTTCCCGCATGGTTGACGGACGACCTGATTCTAACGGAAGGGCTCCTCGACAAGGATCTGCCGTCCGAATGCACCAACGCTGAAAACGGTTTACTTGAGCCTTTGTTTGGGGCACTCCCGGATACGTTGCAGGCAAAATTCGTTGGCGCTCTCGCTGAAAAGGCTAGCGAGCCACTGATTGAGGCATCTCTCGCGAAACCGGTCCCGGCGGCGGCGTGGCAGGCCATCCTCGATCGATGGATGGGCGTGGAGAAGGCTCCAGCGTGGGTGGGACCGTGCTGCCTGCGGCTCAGATCGAATCCGAAAACTCTCTGGCGCGACCTGACCATCTGGCGACTGCTGCGAAGTTATCCGGAGAAGATCGTCGATTTCGCCCTGGATCCTGCAGTTGGCGCTTTTGTGCGAACCCTGCCCGGGGAAACATTCCGCGAAATGAAGCTGAACCCGGAAGGGCGGGGATTGGCACTGGATCAGATCAAGCAGATCACGGCGGCCTTTGGTAGCGGAGTGGTAACGCGAGAGAAGTTCAGCAAATTTCTTGAAGCGGTGTCGGGAGAGCTGAGTGAGGAATTCACGCTTGTTGAATCGCTGCTCGACAGAGCGGACTTCGATGTCGCCCCCCAGGATATCGTGGAGGTTCGGCGACTATTCGCAAATTGTGAAGGTATTTCAGCCGCAAGGGTGTCACGACTCAACCTGTATGTGAAGCCCACGAAACCCGATCAAATAGAGAAGCGAGACCCCGATGCCATCGAGTGGAGCCGGTGGGCTCAAGAAGAGTATCTACCCTACCGCTGGTGGCAGATCCAGCGACGCGAGGCCGATCCGGTTGTTGAGAGCAGCGTGGCTTCATTCAGTAACTGGTATTGCCGAAATTACAGCCTCGTCCACAGCGACCCGGCCATCAGCGCGATCCAAACGATTACGCGCTGGAGGGAGAGGATTCTGGCTGACAAAGTTTCCCTGATTCTCCTGGTGGACAACCTGCCGTGGTTTTTCTGGGAGCTCCTTGAAAAGGCACTGGCATCGGCCGGATTGCATCGCCACGAAGCAAGCTCCGTCTTCGTTCCGCTGCCGAGCCACACCTCCGTCAGCAAGCCGCTCTTGGTCTCGGGACAGGCAGGGGCCACCGGCAGCGAGTATCAAAAAATGTTGAACGCACGATCGGCATCAGAGTGGCAAGGGCGGGCCGTGACCTACACGATGGGAGTAGACCAACTGGGTTCGTTTGTTTTCCCGGAGAACCCGTCCGTAGTGTTCCTCAACTACCTCGCGGCTGATGAGGCCCTCCATAGTGACGCAGAGGCATCCGGTAGCTCGTGGTCAGATCAACTCGATCTCCTTTACGGAAACCTTGCCAAGGCAGTGGGAGACTTTGCGCGCCGGGCAGCGAGTTCGGGAGGCGACTTTGGACTGTATGTGCTGACAGACCACGGATCGACCCTGATTCTCCCGGCGGAGAGGCAGGCGGTGGATGCACAACTGACCAAAAATCTCTTCCAAAATGAGAAGCACCGCTCGGCGACACTGAGCGAAGCAGCGGCCGGTCAGGTGCCCGAAAATCTCTGGAAACTGGGCTGTCGGCTCGTAAGCCCGCTTACAACCGGTGTCCATTTCATCCCGAGGGGGCACAACACGGTGGGGGCGGCAGGCAATAGGCTCACTTTTTCCCACGGTGGGGCAACGCCCGAAGAAGTCATCGTGCCCACAGGGGTCTTCCGACTGCACTCCGCGACTTGGATTTCGCCGAAGCTCCGATTTGTGGATCTCGTCGGCGGGAGGGCGACCTTCTACGTCAAACGGATCGCGTCTCTGGGCATCGAGATTCAGAACGGCAACGGAGATAGTATTCAGCTCGAATCGCTGACTATTTCGCCGGAGGTTGCAGAGATCCGGAACTATAGTGGCGTCTCCATCCCTGCGAAGGGAACGAATCAGACAGATGTGAGCCTCTACTTTGATAGCAACGCCACTTCCACCTCGGCTGTGATCTTCACGATGACATTCCGAATTGGTCAGGATCTACTCACTCAATCAATCGAACTGCCTGTCACCATCACGTCCACCACTTCGGGCGGACTCGACCTCAAGGATTTATTCTAAACGCTTATGAAAGAATTTGAACGGAAAGCACTGGACTACTACGGCGAGGTGGTCATCAATAAGGGACTCATGGGTAAAGCGGGGTTCGGCTCACGGGCGATCCCGGTTTATGTCGGCGAATGGATCATCAGCCAGTTCATCGAGAATGGTGAAATTAACGAAGCCAGCCGCGAACGAATCACGGGCATCGTGACCAAGTTCCTCCCGCAGAAGGCGGACAAGAACCGAATCCTGAATGACCTCAAGGATCACAAACCAGTGCAGATTCTCGATGATTTCCGCGTCACGGTGAACCTGGACAAGAATACTCATGAGCTAAGCATACCTGTCCTGGACGAGTCCCATGCGCTGATTCAAAAGCCCATCCTCGACAGCAACCCAATGTTGCTCCGCACCGGGATGTGGGGCCTCGGGACGCTGCAATACGTCCCGCCGGACGGGGACGAAGTCAAAAAAGGCCAGATTTGGATGACTGATTTCAAGGCCTTTCAAACGCCGGGAGTGGACTTGGACTATTACATCAGTAGCCGAAAGCACTTCACCCTGAAGGAGTGGATCGACCTTTTGGTTTCGAGTTGTCAGTTCAACCCGGAGACTCACTCACTTGCTCAAAAGATGCTGCTCTTGTCACGGGTGATCCCTCTCGTTCAGCCGAGGGTCAACATGGTGGAAGTAGCGCCCAAGGGCACGGGCAAATCATTCGTCTTCGACAATATCAGCCGGTATGCGGCGGTAATCCCCGGAGGAAAGCTTTCCGCGCCCAGTCTCTTTTTCAACAGTGCCAGTCGCCAGATCGGTCTGATCCCACGCTACGACGTGGTCGTGGTGGATGAGATTCAAAAGATCCAAACAGACTCGGCTGGAGAGGCCATGGCCGGATTGAAGATGTATCTGGAGAGCGGTCGCTACCGCCGGGCGACCGGTGACATGGGCACCTCCGAAGCTGGATTCGTGATGCTGGGTAACATCACCCTCACTTCAGAGCGCCGGCCACTCTACCAGACGGAAGGTATTTTCAAGGAACTCCCTCCCGCGCTCCAGGAGTCCGCGTTCATCGATCGGATTCACGGCCTCCTCGAAGGCTGGTTCATGCCGAGGGTCACAAAGAATACGCCTTCTCAGATGCTCGGGTTCAAGGGAGATTTCTTTGGAGAAGTTCTCCACGAGTTACGGCCACGATTGGAGTTCGCCGACTACGTCTCGCAGAGCCTGCATCTCCCCAGCTGTGAGGACATGCGCGACAACAAGGCCATCGCAAGGATAGCGGAAGGATACCTTAAGCTGCTGTTCCCGGATCTCAAAGTCACTGAGGAAGAGTTTGTCGAATATTGCGTTAACCCGGCACTAAGAATGCGCCAACAGATTCGGGACGAACTTTCGAAGATCGATCCAGAATACGCATGGGTTTCGATTCGGAGCACCAACCCGGATGAGTTTCAGCTCCTCCACCCATCCGAGAAACCCAAGGAGGACGACAGCACGCCAAAGGTCGACCTACTTCCTCTGGAACGCAGGCCCGAAGCAGTGACGCTGGATATCAAGGAGGGTGAAACGGGTATTTCCTATCGTCGGTTGTTTGAGCCCTATTTGAAAGGCGCACGGGAAATCACCCTCGTAGATCCGTATATCCGACTCGATTACCAGATCTTCAACCTGATGAGTTTCATCGAAATGCTCGACGGGGAAGATGGTGAAATCTCTCTCAGTGTCATTACGGCGGCGGGGTCGAATGAAGAAGAGGTCGAACTCTCTGAAAAGCTCGATCAGGTGCAGAGTGGCGCGGAAGCCAAGAAGATTGCGTTTTCATACACGTTCGACTCCAGCAAGCACGACCGCTACATTCAGACAGGCACCGGATGGAGGATCACACTTGGACGGGGACTGGACATTTTCCATCGGGCCGAGGGGCGTTATTCGCTCGGGTTTATCGATCAAACGCAAAGGCAGTGCAAAGAGACAAGTATAGTGTTCACACGGCATACGAGCGAATCGTGAGGGCCGCCCGGCAGAGGATTCACCGAAGGAAAATGTCTTACATTATTCAAAATCTACTGAAGGTGCTGAAAACCGCAGCCGCCCACGAAGGGACTTTTCGAAGCCGGAGGCGCGCCATTATGCTCATCGAAGTGTGGTTCGCCCAGATCAACCCCGGCGGCCAGGCCGAGGCCCTCTCCCGCCCCCTCTCGTAGCTCATTCTTCCATTTACAGCTCATGCGAAAACCCAAACAATCTGAGACCGAGTCACCCGCCGTGAAAGCAGCAAGCATCGTTGTCGGAGCCACCGCGGGAACCGCCACCGGACTCGCCGGGTCAGCCGCAGCCATTTCTGCGGCCGGAACGACGGCCGGGCTGTCCGGTGCCGGCATCATGTCTGGCCTTTCAGCCATAGGAGGCACCGCACTTGCTGGTGGTGCCATTCTAACTTGCGGTGTTGCTGCCCTCGCCGTGGGAGGAGCGTTTGCCGGGCTGGTGGTTGCCAGACGGATTCGTTCTCGTGCGAAGCGAAAGTAGCGGGACGATGAGTAACTGACTTCATCTCGCGCTTAGGCGGTAAAACTTGACCACGTTTCGAACCCGGACTTGCACCCCCGTCCCACCGTCCTCCCGCATGCCCGTCCTCCGCCTCAAGCTCTCCGACCTGCAAACCCTTTCCGCCCCGTCTGTGGAAAGCCTCGGGGAGGATGCGGTCAACCCCGGCGACACGTTTGACCTGGAGGCTCGGATCCGCAGCCAATTCGCCTTCCTGCCCGATCCCATCACCGTGAAGATCGAAGGCGACGAAGTCATCGTCGAGTTCCCCGAAGAAACGCCCGGCTCACGGACCGAGGCTTCCCGCCTCGCCGAAA
>Ga0209390_10003931_pt1 | contig 23120 bp, 13 predicted proteins | sample BON01_FD_187212 | JGI IMG/M metagenome (GOLD analysis project Ga0209390, IMG submission 187212) | Freshwater microbial communities from Lake Bonney liftoff mats and glacier meltwater in Antarctica - BON-01 (SPAdes) (version 2) | ecosystem: Environmental > Aquatic > Freshwater > Ice > Glacier... | reverse complement strand
TCCGAGAATCGGAGCTTTGAACCGGAACCCAAGCCGTGCGCCCTGCCGTCCGATTGAAAGCGGCGATCCTCGCCGCAGTCAAAAGTTCTGCCAATCCTTCGCTCTACCGAGTGCTATTGATCCTAGACTCAGAGCACCTGACTTCGACGGACGGCAGGCCCGGGGCGGGTTGTGCGTTGTCCGTCGGATCGCCTTGCGCACCGTATCGTAGCCGATGCCCGAGCTCCCTGGCGGTCTCTGAAACGCTCGCCCCGGTGTCGAGGAGGAGCTGGGCTTTGGTGCGAACCTCCGGGGTCAGGACGGTGAAATTTCCTCGTGTTTCGGGTGGCCGGTAGAAGGTGTTGGAGCCTTTTTCGCGGAAACCTTTGACCCATCGTTTGAGGGCCTGGACCTTGATGCCAAAGGCCTCTGCGATCTGGGTCTGCCCGGCGCTGCCATTGATGGAGAGCTGACAGGTGATGGTGCGGAAAGAATCGAGATCATCCTCTTGGTGGGAGAAAATGGGCATCATGCCACCGTCAATGCCCTTTCCTGTTCCGGTTTTCCTGAAAATCACCCAAACCCTGTCGCCAGCAGCATTCCGCACGAAGCGTCATCCGTCGAAGTCAGGTGCTCTGAGGGTCCGTTAGGTGCGGGATGGGTGATTGAGCGCAGTATCTTCACTCATTTCGGAGTCGTTCCTAAGGTCGAAAACTCCGCCGATGCGGTGGGCGAGGTCGAGGTCGTGGGTCACGACGATGAGGGTGACGCCTTGTTCCTTGTGGAGTTCGAGGAGGAGGTCGGCGACTCTGCTGCCGGTTTCGCCATCGAGGGAGCCGGTGGGTTCGTCGGCGAGGATGACGCGGGGTTGGTTGATGAGGGCGCGGGCGACGGCGGTGCGTTGTTTTTCGCCACCGGAGAGTTCGCCGGGGCGGTGGTCGAGGCGGTGGCCGAGGCCGACGCGTTTGAGGAGGGCGGTGGCGCGGGCGCGGGTTTCTTCCTCGCTTTCGCTCCATCCCCCGGCGAGCCGGGGGGTGAGGACATTTTCCATCACGGTGAGTTGGGGAAGGAGGTGGTGTTGTTGGAAAACGAAGCCGATTTCCTGGTTGCGGAAGCGGGCGGCCTCCTTTTCGGTCAATTGGGCAAGGTCTTCGCCCCCGATCAGGACGGATCCGCTGGTGGCCGGGAGGAGGGCGCCGAGGACGTTGAGGAGGGTGGTTTTTCCGCTGCCGGAAGGGCCGACGACGGCAGTGGCTTTGCCTTCGGCGACCGCGAAGTTGAGACCATCGAGCACTTTGACGGTTTCGCCGGGGGTTTCGAATTGGACCACGAGGTCTTTCACTTGAATCATGACGATACCTTAGTCATCATTCGGCATGAGCCAAATCATTTGCCCGGATTGTTATCGTCGTGATTTTTTGAAAAAAGCGGTTTTGGGGTCCGCAGCATTCTTCACCGCACCCGGGGCCTTTGCGGAGGCCTTGACCGCCACGCCGCCGATGACGGAGGGGCCCTTCTATCCGGACAAGTTGCCGCTCGATACCGACAACGATCTTTTGCGGATCAATGATGCCATCACGCCGGGGGTGGGTGAGATTACTCATTTGCATGGCAAGGTAACGGATGTAAAAGGGAATCCGGTTCCGAATGCGCGGGTGGAGATTTGGCAGGTCGATAACAGGGGTGCTTACATTCACTCGAAGGATGGTGGCCTGACCGGGCCGAAGCGGGATGCCAATTTCCAGGGTTTTGGTCGGTTCATGACGGCACGGGACGGGCGGTATTATTTTCGGACGATCAAGCCGGTGCCGTATGGTCCGCGGACGCCGCATATTCACTTCGTGGTCTATCGGGGCGCCCAGCGGGCGCTGACGACGCAGTGCTTCATTGATGGCGATGCGGGCAATGCGAAGGACGGCCTGGTCAAGCGGATGGGAGAGCCGGTTAAGCATTTGATGGTGAAGTTTGTGCCGGTTCCAAATTCCAAGACGGGAGAGCTGAGTGCGGAGTTTGATGTGATCCTGGGTCTGACGCCCGATGATGGACATGAGTAGGGTTCTGAGCATTTTGCTGCTTGCGTTGTGGTTCGGCGGGTTTTGCTGGTGTGATGATGATTGCGGGAAATGTGCGCCGCGATGTTGGTGAGCGCGACTCGCCGACGATACTACCGCCCAAGCCAAAGCCCGGCAACTCGTTTTCAAACTCGCCCATCGCGCCATCGATGAATTCGGCCATATCACCGCGATGGACTGGCTCCAAGGGATCATCAAACTCCTCTACACGAGTGAAAACGAAATCAAAGCGAGCGCTTACTTCAGCCCCGGCGACGACTGCCTTCACCGTATCCGCCGCCACCGTCAACGACGAGAACATCCATCCCCTTCTTCGCCCTGGTCGCCAATGCCACGATCGCTGGACGAATGATGACCGAGCCCCTCAACTAAAGCTCCCCAAACCCCAGCCCGAACTTCGCGAGATACTTCCGCACTCGATCCGAATCATTCGGGTTCTCCTTCTTTTTCCGTGACTCGGCAAACAAGGTTCTCCCGGCCTCGCTCAGCGTCTTCGAGTTCCGACACACCTCGACAACATGCGCCAACTGCACCCGGTCAAAGGGATCGATCTCTCCTCCTAACAGATCTCCCAAGCCATCATCCCCGCGACCCCGCTCCCAGGATTTTCTGAGGCGCGCAACCTCCTCGCCCACCTGCTCCGACCGGACCCTCCCCCCAGGCGCCAGCGTCCCCATCCGCGTGACTGCGGCATTGAGATCACGAAAATTTCCCCGCCACTCCGACGCCGGATCTTCCGCGAACTTCAAGAAGATCTCCTTCGCTTCCTTGTTAAAACTCACCGCCCGCCCCTCGCTCTCGGCAAACTTCCTCAGCTCGTAGTCAAGGTTGGGCGCGATGTCCTCCCGGCGGTTCTTCAACCCTGGCAACTCAAAGGTCCAGAGATTGATCCGCGCCAAGAGATCCTCGCGGAAACCTTCCATCATGCGCAGATCCCGGTTTGTTCCCGCAATCAATTGAAAGCGACTCTTCACCGGCGTATCGCTGCCCATCGGCAAAAAGGTGCCCTCCTCAAGGGCCCGCAAAAGCATGGCCTGCTCATCGGTCCCCAGCTCCCCGATCTCATCGAGAAACAACAAGCCGCCGTGCGCCTGACGCAGCACCCCCGGCCGATCCGCCGCCGCGCCCGTGAACGATCCCTTCTTATGCCCGAAGAGCGTGCTCATCGCGGTATCACCCCGCAAGGTTGCACAATTGATTTCCACAAAGTCTCCCTCCAGGGCATTCCGCGATTGGCGCAACTCATAGATCCGCCGCGCCAAGTGCGACTTGCCCGCACCCGTGGGACCGGTCAGTAAGATCGGAGCCTTCGATCGCAAGGCTACCACTTCCAGTTCTTCAATGAGCGCATTGAAGGCCTTGTTTCGCGTCGCAATCCCGGACCGTAAAAAATCCCGTGCCTCCTCCTGATCTTCCGCGAACCGCGTCGCAAGCTTGTCGTACTTCGAGAGATCCAGATCGATCACTTCCACCCCCCCCCTGCCCGGGCTGCTTCATCGCCGCCCGCCCCTGCGGCGGCCCGGTCTGGATAAGTTTCCCAGGCAGGAAGCGCGCCTCCACTACCAGAAATAGACAAATCTGCACCACGTGCGTCCCCGTCGTCATGTGTGCGAAGTAGTTCTCCTTCCCGTGATCAAAACGGTAATCCCGGCAAAGGTCATGGAGCATCCCATACACCTCCTGAAAATCCCACGGGTCCCGCATCGTCACTACCCGATCCACCACCTCGGTCTCCGGCGAAATCTGCCGCACATCATCCCGCACCCGCCCCGCTAAGGTCCCAAAATTCTTCTGATAAAGCAGCTCCATCCGATCCACCACAAAGTCGTCCTGCTGACACAGCGACACCGTCGGCCGCCACTTCTCCCACCGCCGCTCATCAAAGCCCCGGTCCAAACTTGTCCCAAGAAAACTGAAAACGACGTTCTTTTTCTGATTCACCGGGATAGTTCATGATCTCTCATGATCGCTTTTTCAATTTCAAAAAATGCCCCTCCGTTCCTGACCGAGGGGCATCTCTCGTGAATCCAGCTTCTGGAAATTCCAAAAGCATGAGACAATACCACGCAAGAATGAGTCCGATGCCTTTGCGATGATCAGTGTCCTGGGGCACCGTAAAGAGTATGGATACCCACAGCACACTTTGTCGGTCGCTCAGGAGATCGGTTGGGCACGCAGGCACCACGGAGGTTGGAGTTCCCAAGTTGGCGGGAAAGACGACCATGGTCGCCGCAACCCTTCTGATGCTAACGATGCCTGCGGTGAAGGCGCAGTTGACCATCACTTCCGCAGCGGGATTCGAAGTCGCCTGGAACGGTAATGACGGCGAATTTTTTGACAACGTCAGCCTGCCCGCGCCCGCCCCGGCGAATGCAGCACTCACCGGAACAGCCTTTGCGGCCGACAACCCCAGCGCACATCCAGTCCCCCATGTTGTGACCAATTTGAACGATGGATTCTATGGCAACACCTCGGCGCATATCAACGGAAAGGGTGGCCTTTTCATGGGGATCGCCTTGCCCGCCGAGGTGAACCTGGCGGCGGTCGCGTGGGGACGCGACAACGGCACACCCGAGGGCGGTGCCCCCGGGGATTGCTGTGGCGGCCAGCTTACCGATCGGGTCACCGGACTCTACACCCTGCAAGTGACGACCGTGGCAAATCCGGACGCCACGACCCCCGACGCCGACTGGATGACCCTCGCGACTCTCGACTACGGCCTTGCAGAAGACAACGAACCGGGTGGCGGATTCACTCCCTGGTTGCGGCACCAATTTGCCATTTCGACAGACGGGGGCGAGCCGATCGCGGCGACTGGCCTGCGCATTCTCCTGCCGTCCACCGGGGTGGCGATCGATGAGATCGAATTGTACGTCGCCGGAGATATCGAGGTTCCAGTCCTGTCCCCGCTTCAAGCAGGCGGGGAAATCGCAACTGACAATCTGGCGGCCACCGCGACTGCGTTTGCCAAGGATACGTTAGCTGGTCGGACGATCGCCGCTTTGAACGACCAGACTTTCGGGGACGGCAGCAGCTGGGCCGGGGCAACTCCCGACAGCTTCGCCGGACTCAATCTGGGAGCGGTGCCTGCGAAGATCCGCAGTATCGCCTTCGGTCGCGACAATTCGGACACGCGGAAAGACCGGGTGCTCGGCGAGTATTCCCTGCAAACGACCGACGTCGCGAATCCGGACGAAACGACGCCCGAGGGAAGTTGGATAACGATTGCGAAGATCGTCTACGCGGAGGGCACCCCGGCAAATCCGCACCTGCGTCACCGCTTCAACTTCAGCCTAGTGACGGCCACCGGAATCCGTCTGCTCACGCCTGATGGCGCGGCCATCGATGAGTTCGAAGTCTATGAAGATTTTTACGTCCCACCGAGTCCGTCCGCCCTGACGATCACTGCGGCGGCAGGATACCAGGCAACATGGGATGGCAATGACGGCGATTTTTTTGATGCGACCGCCCCGCCGGATGGTGCGAAGGTTCCCGACAATCTCGCCCTCGCCTCCAATGGTGGAGTCCCATTTGCGAGCAGTGAATCGGCGTTTTCGGTTCATGCCATCGCATATCTCAATGACGGATTCTATGGCAACGCAAACAGCCACATCAATAGCCAGGGGATGAGCCCCGCCTTCATGGGGGTCGCCTTTCCGTCCGCCGTCCGGGTGAGCGCGATCGCCTGGGGGCGTGACAATGGCAACGGCGCTGTTGACGGGGGCGCTCCCGGAACCGATTGCTGTGGGGGTCAACTGAGCGACCGCGTACTCGGAAATTACACCCTGCAATTCACCACCGCCACCTCGCCCGGCGCGGGCACCCCGAATGAAGAGTGGACCACCGTTGCCGACTTCAATTATACCGGAGGCCCCGGCACCGACAATGTGATCGGAGGACTTTTCACCGAATGGTTGCGCCACCAGTATGAGATCAGCGCCGACGGTGGCGCTCCGATCATTGCGACAGGCGTGCGCATCCTGGTGCCTGATTTGCAAATCGCGATCGACGAGATTGAAGTCTACGGACCGGGATCGACGGAGCCCCTTGCGATCACCGAATTCTCCTATGATTCGGGGACCGGAAAAGTGACGCTGACCTTCAATTCCCTGCCCGGAAAATTCTACCGACTGATGGCATCAGATGATCTCGTCTCATGGGGGGAGATCGACGACGGCATCGTCGGAGCGGCGGAAGGGACCCGCACCATGGTCACCAACAACTCGACGGCCCCCGGCACCGTCCGTCGTTATTTCCAGATTCGGGAATTTTAAGTCATTCATCCCGGCCAAAATCAGGCCCCTGGTTTGCCCGTGCCATCTTCCCCACTTTCAATGTCCATTCCCGAGTCGTCATCCAGTGTTTTCAAAAGCGCGGCCAAGCGAGCGGCCGTGGCGCTCGCGAGGTTCGGGGTGCCCTTGACATTTCTCACATCCTCCGTCTCGGCCGAAAGTGTGGTGGTTTTCAACGAAATCCAATATCACCCCGCCCTTTCAGCAGATCCCGAGTGGATCGAGCTGCATAACCAGATGTCCTTTGACGTGGACCTCTCGGATTGGGAATTAAGCGGCGAGGTCGACTTTGCCTTTCCTAAAGGCACCGTGATCTCTGCCGGAGGCTACCTTGTGGTTTCCGGTCATCCGGCCGCCCTCCTTGGTCACAATGCCTTGGGTCCATGGAGCGGGACCCTGTCAAACAAGGGCGCACGTCTCAGACTACGCAACAATTCGAGTCGGCTCATGAATGAGACCAAGTATAAAGACAGCGGAGTCTGGCCTGTCGGAGCCGATGGTACCGGCGCGACCTTGGCCAAATCCGATGAACAAACGGCGAGCGATGTGCCTGCGAACTGGCGAGCGAGCGCCAAGCTGGGCGGCACCCCGGGAACCAGGAATTTCCCCGCCGGTTCCGAGGCCGGAGCGCCACTCGTGATCAGCGAGGTCGCCGGAACAGACGAGACCACTTTCCAAATTGAAATTGCCAACACCTCGGCACTGGAATTCGATGCCAGTGGCTATCTTGTTAAATCGAGCGGAGCGATGGGCGGAAATTACCCAATTCCAGCCTCCACGAAAATTCCAGGGAAGGGATTTTTGGTCATCGATACGCTCGCACTGGGCTTTCGTCCCAACAACGACGACCGCCTTTTTCTCGTCTCGCCCTCCGGGACCCTGGTCCACGCCCTCCGTGCCGATGACCTCCCCCGCGCTTATTCGAAAGAGCACGGTGGCCGGATCTTAATCCCCAACGTGCCGACCTTCGGCTCGCCGAACAGCTTCGAGATCAACTCCGACATCGTGATCAATGAGATCATGTATCACTTTCGCGACGATCCGGGGACGCCCGGAACCGATCCACTCTCCGACCCCGTCGCGCTGATCGCGATCGACGACACGTGGCGATACAACGAAAGCGGAGCTAATTTGGGGCCTGCTTGGCAATCGAGGGCCCATCCGGCTGGCGTTGCGGACTGGCTTGAAGGCCCCGCCTTGCTGGGTTCCGAAACCTCACCGGATGCGATGCCCGAACCCTTGCGAACGATGTTTGCTCCGTCAAGTGGAAATGCCATTGTCACTTATTACTTCGAAAAGGAATTCAATCTCACCACAAACCAGCTCGCAAATCTTGCGAGTCTGCAACTCGAACACGTCATTGACGACGGCGCGGTCTTTTATCTCAACGGAACCGAGATCCTACGTTTCAATCTGTCCGCCAGTCCAGTGACGGCAAGCACTCTCGCCAGTCCCGGTGTCCCCAATGCCCGCTACGAAGGACCCTTCGAACTTCCCATCGGGAGTCTTGTGGCCGGTAGCAACCGTCTCTCAGTCGAGGTCCACCAGCAATCCCCCGGAAGCAGCGACATCGTCTTTGGAGCCCGCCTCACCGCCCTGATTCACGCCACGCCAAAAATCGCTCCAGAGCCAATTGTCGAACGCGATGAGGAGTGGGTCGAGCTCTACAACAAGGGCGAGGCTGCGGTCGATCTCAGCGGATGGTCTTTCGACGGTGGCATTGACTTCAATTTCCCCGCCGGGACCCTCATCGCGGCAGGCGATTATCTGGTGGTCGCGAAAGATGCGGCGGCCCTCGCCACCACCTTTCCAGGAATCGCGGGGCGAATCGTCGGAAACTTTGAGAAGAAACTTGGCAACAGCGGCGACCTGCTCCGCCTCGAGGATGCACTCGGAAACCCGGTGGACGAAGTTCGCTACTTCGATGGCGGAAATTGGCCGGGACTCGCTGACGGCGGAGGATCGAGTCTCGAACTGCGTGATCCGGACGCCGACAACAGCCACCCACAAGCCTGGGCCGCAAGCGACGAATCCGGCAAGTCAACGTGGCAGACCGTGACCTACCGCGACGATGGGGCTCAGAGCTACGGACTGACCAATTGGAACGAATTTAGGCTCGGGATGCTCGGGGCCGGCGAACTTTTGATCGACGATGTCAGCGTCGTTCGCGATCCCGACGGGGCCGCCCAGCAACTCATCCAGAATGGCAGCTTCACCTCTGGTGCCACCAAATGGCGGTTTCTTGGGAATCATCGGCACACCGCAGTCATCGCGGAACCTGGCAACCTCGGAAACCAAGTGCTTCATTTAAAAGCCACGGGTGCCACCGATACGCGGCACAACCACCTCGAGACAACCTTTCTCAACAATACCCAACTTCTGAGCGGACAGATTTATGAAGTCTCGTTTCGGGCCCGTTGGTTGCAGGGATCGAACGCGATCAATTCACGCGCCTACTACCAGCGCGCCGCTCGCACAACCCAACTGGACCGTCCCGAAAATTGTGGCACGCCCGGTGCGGCAAACTCCACCTTGGAAAGCAATATTGGTCCGACCTTCCATGGACTGCGACATGACCCACCGGTCCCGGCCGGGAACGAAATCATCAACATTACCGCCGAGGTGGCGGATCCAGATGGACTTGGAGCAATGGCCATCAAGGCCCGGATCAACGAAGGCCCGATGCAAAGCTACCCCTTCACGATCAACACAGACGGTCGCGGAATGGGATCGATTCCCGGGCAGCCTGCGGGCACGGTCATCCAGTTTTGGATCGAGGGACTCGATCTCGCCAATGCCCGCTCGTTCGCACCGGCCTCAGGTCCAGATTCACGGGCCTTGATCCAAGTCGATGACGGCCAGGGAACCACCCTTGGAATCACCGAAGTGCGCTTGGTGATGCTCGAAAACGACCGCAATTTCATGCTGAGCAATCTCAACCTAATGAGCAACGAACGGCTGGGCGGCACCGCAATCTTGGATCGCCGTGAAATCATCTACGATGCCTCGGTACGCCTGCGGGGAAGCGGAGCGGGACGTGCGCGCGACGGAGCGTCCTTCCGCGGATTCAATATCGGACTGCCCGCCGACCAAAAATACCGTGGGGTGCACGACAGCCTCAGCATTGATCGCTCGGCACGCACCCCGGTCGCAAGACAGCAACACGAGATCTTTGTGAAGCACATGTTCAACCATGCTGGGATTCCGTGCATGTATGATGAGGTCATTCACCTCGTAGGACCGAGCCCCACCTACACCGGGACCTCGCAGATGCTCATGGCAAGTTACGGAGGACATTTTACCGAGACCCAATTTAAAAATGGCGAAAACGGGACCGTTTTCAATCTCGACGTCACCTACGACCCGACCTCGAGCATCGGTGGAGTTGAAGGAATCAAACCACCCGTTCCTTTCACCCACATCGGCACCGACATCCGGGATCTCGGAGACAGCGAGGAAGACTACCGAACCGCTTTCGAAATCCGCACCGGTCGCTCGCGCGATGATTATTTCGGCCTGATCAATTTCGCCAAAACGATTGATTTGCCGACCGCTGAACTTACTACGCGAATCGGGGAATCAATGGATGTCGATGCCTGGTGCCGCTACACTGCCTTGACTCTCCTGTGCGGCATCGGTGATTCCTTCGTATCCGGCGGACTCCAGCACAACATTCGTCTCTACGTGCCGGCGGACGGTCGCGGGGTTGCCCCCTTACCTTGGGACATGGACTTTGTTTTCAGCTCGGGAACGACCTCGGCCATCCTTCCCGGTGCTCCAAATCTCAAACGGGTCCTGGCCATTCCAAAGTATCGCCGCCTCTACTGGGGCCACGTTCAGGACCTGGTCAAAAACACGTTCAGCGGCAGCTACATGGCACCATGGCTGACGCACTACGGCAGCGTGGTCGGCCAGGCCTATGGCAGCGGAATCTCGTACATTAACGCCCGGGGTAACTACGCCCTCTCGCAACTCGGGGCCGAGGTGCCATTCTCCGTGTCCACCAATGGCGGGAGCGATTTTTCGGTGGCAGCCACTTCTGCCGTGCTGGAGGGAAAGGGCTGGATCAACATCCGTGAATTCCGTCTTGCGGGCGAAGCCGGCGCACTCGCCGCAGAGTGGCTCGATGGCGATACCTGGCGGGTCACCGTTCCGCTCCTTCCCGGCACAAATGCGATCACTCTCGAAAGCTACGATTTTCAGGGCGAGTTCCTCGACACCCGCAGCCTGTCCATTACCAGTACCGTCACAACTCCGACCCCATTTGAATTTTTGCGAATCACCGAAGTTCACTACCATCCGGCGGCACCCAAAACCGCAGCCGAGTTGCTGGCGAGCAACGACCCAGAGGATTTCGAGTTCATCGAACTCCAGAATATCGGCACCGGGACACTCAACATCGGAGGGGTCCGATTTGTGAAAGGAATCGACTTCACCTTCCCGAGCGGCACTCTTATTCCGGCCGGTGGCTACGTGGTGCTGGCACATAATGGCTCCGCCTTCGCCGCCCGCTATGGCAGTGGAATCCCGGTAATGGGAGAGTTTCCAACCACCAATCTACGCAACAGCGGCGAGTCCCTTGAGCTACGCGATCTCTCAGGAAACCTCATCGTGCAGTTCACCTACGGTGATCAGTCCTGGTTCCCGGCCACCGATGGCGGCGGCTACTCCCTGCACATTAAGAACGCCCGGATCGCGGACCTCCTATCGTGGGGGAATTCCGAATCATGGACCGTTTCCAGCAACCTTCATGGCAATCCCGGAGCCTCAAACCCACCGAATGGAATGCGTTTCCAAGGCTGGCTGGAACAGCACTTCAGCGAGGCAGAGCGTAACGACCCCCTGGTCAGTGGACCCGGAGTCGATCTGCATCGGGACGGCTTCACGAACCTCCTCAAGTATGCCTTCGCACTCGATCCACACGTGCGCTCCCCACTTTCTTCCGAAATCGTGGCAACACGCGCGGATGGAAAATTCTGCCTCAGCTTCCGCCGCCAGATCGCCACCGACGATCTCGAATACCTTCCACAATCGTCCGATGACTTGATCAATTGGGAATCTCTCACCCGACAAATTGCCGTTGCTGACAACGGAGATGGCACTGAGACGGTTACTTTTCAGGACGACCAACCAGGGTCTCTCAAATTTGTGCGAGTAATCGTAAGGTTGATTCTACCCTAAAACGTATTGCTTAATCAAGAAGATCCCCAAATTCACTCATGAAAGTTTTAACATTTACCCCATGGTTCCTCGTAATTTCGACGACCTTGGCATCTGCCGAGGTCGATTTTGACAAGGAGGTGAAACCGATTTTTGCCGACCATTGTTACAAATGCCACGGAGAGGAAAAACAAAAAGGCGAACTCCGGCTGGATTCACCCGCCATGATCCTGAAAGGCGGAGACTCGGGAGAACCGATCTTTCTGGCAGGACAGGGCGCCGAAAGCCATCTCATCAAGCTCGTGTCACGCACGGATCCGGACGAAGCGATGCCTCCCGAAGGGAAAGGCGATCCGCTCAGCGAGTCCCAGGTGGAGACGCTCCGCAACTGGATCTCCGAGGGTGCGAAAATGCCAGGAATAGAGAACTTGGCGGATCTCAAAATGACGACCGACCATTGGTCCTTCCAACCCGTGAGCCGCGAAGGCGTTGAGGACAAAACGATCGATGACATGGTCATCGAGAAAATGGCCGAGAAAGGACTGACCCCGTCGCCGCGTGCCGACCGTCGCGCCCTGATCCGCCGGCTTTCCCTCGTGCTCCACGGAATGCCCCCGTCTCAGGATGAAGTCGCGGAGTTCCTCGCGGACCCATCGTCGGAAGAGGAGGCCTGGCGGAACCTTGTCGACCGCGCCCTCGCAAGCCCGCGCTATGGCGAACGAATCGCTCGCAGATGGCTCGATGTCGTCCGCTTTGCCGAGAGCAATGGCTTTGAGACCAATCGAGAGCGTCCCAACGCCTACCATTTCCGCGACTTCGTGATCGACTCGTTCAACCAAGATAAGCCCTATGACCAGTTCGTCCGGGAGCAAATCGCGGGCGATGCGCTCGGAGCGGACGTCGGAACGGGCTTCCTCGTCGCGGGATCCTACGACATCGTGAAGAGCCCGGACATCAACCTGACTCTCATGCAGCGGCAGGACGAACTGACCGACATGGTCAACACCACCGGCACCACCTTCCTGGGGCTCACCATCGGCTGTGCGAGATGCCACAACCACAAATTCGATCCCATTTCACAGAAAGACTTTTATGCCTTTCAAGCCGTTTTCGCCGGAGTGGGATACGGCGACCGCCCCCTGAAAAAGACGATGACCGAGGAGATGAAGAAAGAGGTGGCAAAATTACGTCTCGAAATCGCAGCACATCAGACCGCCATCGAAGAGTTCAGGAAAAAAGCTGCAGCGAGCGGGGGAGAGGGTCTCGCCAGTCTGAAGGAACCCGTGAGTTCCACATTGAATATCGAAGAATTCGGAGTGACCGAAGCGAAGTTCGTGCGCTTCACGATCCGGGGGACAAATTCGGCAGAGCCGTGCATTGACGAGCTCATGGTTTTCGATCCAGAGAATCAAAACGTCGCGCTCGGTGCGATCCCCACCGCTTCCGGCAGCCTGCAAGGTTACCCCATTCACCAACTTGAGCATCTCAATGATGGCCTGGTCGGAAACGCTCACAGCTGGATCTGTGATCAGCCGGATGGCTGGGCGCAGCTGGAGTTCGATGCCCCAAGGACAATTGGGCGCATCGAGTGGGCCCGTGACCGCAATGGTATCGTCGTTGATCGCGTTGCCACCAACTATGTCATCGAGAGTTCGTTGGATGGCACGACTTGGGAAATCCTTGCCGATTCCAGCGCTCGCAAACCCTTTCAGGGAAAGATTGATCCCAATGCTTACCTGACTCAATTGGATCCCGCTGATGCCGAGGCAGCCCGCGGCTTGATCGCGGGAATGGCAGAAAAGTCCGCGAGAATTGGCTCGCTCGAAACGGGCGCGCCAGCGTGGATCGCGAATTTTTCCCAGCCCGGCAAGACCCACCGCCTTTACCGCGGCGACCCGATGGCGAAGCGCGAGGAAGTCGCCCCCGATGCCCTCGAAGTGATGGGCACCCTCGGAATGGGAGTCGACGAAATCGAACAACGACGTCGAGTCAAGGTCGCCGAATGGATCTCAAGCCAGGAGAATCCGCTCACCGCCCGGGTGATGGCCAACCGTCTCTGGCAATTTGTCTTCGGCACCGGAATCGTCGATACCCCGAGCGACTTCGGACTCAACGGCACGAAACCGACTCATCCCGAATTGCTCGATTGGCTGGCCGCCGAGTTTATGGAAAAGGAATGGTCTTCGAAAGCTCTCTTGCGCCTCATGTTGACCTCGGAGACATTCCAACAATCAAGTCAACCCCGCACCGAACCTGCCAAGATCGATGCAGGCGGTCGTTATCTGTGGCGTTTCCCGCCCCGCCGTCTTGAGGCCGAGGCCATCCGCGATTCCATCCTCGCGGTGTGCGGAACTCTGAATCTCGAAAAAACCGGCGGCCCAGGGTTTTACCTGCTCGACGTTGATCGCGAGAATGTGGTGCACTACAGCCCGAAAGAAATCACCGGACCGGAAGAATGGCGGCGTATGGTTTACATGGTCAAAATCCGCCAAGAACAGGATGGCGTTTTCGGAGCTTTCGATTGCCCTGATGGCAACCAGGTCGTCCCCAAACGCAGCCGTTCCACCACGCCGCTGCAGGCCCTCAATTTGTTTAACAGCGTCTTCGTCGTCCAGCAAGCCGACCAACTGGCCGAGCGTATCAGCAACGATCCCTCCAAGGCCTTCGACATCCTCTACGGACGTCCCCCAACCGAGGATGAGATTGCCGATGCCAACACCTTCATCGCCGATCACGGGATGCAAGCCTTCTGCCGCGCCATGCTCAATACCAACGAGCTTCTCTTCATCTTTTAATTCACCGAAATCCCCATGATTCCCAAAAACCACTTCATCGACCGACGCCAGTTTCTCTCGCACACCGCCAGTGGCTTCGGAAGTATCGCCCTCGCCTCTCTGCTCGCCCGCGACGGCTTGCTGGGGGCGGAGGAAAAGATCCGCGAAAGTGCGACCGGAAAGATCCCGATCCACCCGGACATCGACCCCGCCAACCCGAACGCGGCACGCCTCTCCCATTTCAAGCCCCGCGCCAAACAGGTGCTCATGATCTTTTGCTCCGGGGCTGTGAGCCAAATCGACACCTTCGATTACAAACCGGAACTGATCAAATACCACGGCAAGCCGATGCCAGGCGGAGAAAATCTCATTACCTTCCAGGGCGAGCAGGGCAACCTCACTAAAAGTCCTTGGGAATTCAAGCCGCGGGGACAATCGGGAAAGATGATCTCCGACCTCGTTCCCAGGCTCGGTGACCTCGCCGACGAGATGTGCTTCCTGCACGCGATGACGGGCAAGACGAACACTCACGGCCCAGGCGAAAACTTCATGTGCACCGGGTTCACCCTCGATGGCTTTCCCAGTGCGGGAGCCTGGATGACCTACGCACTCGGCAGCGCGACCGACAATCTTCCCGCCTACGTAGCGATCCCCGATGTGCGCGGAAATCCCCAATCGAGTGGCAACTGCTGGGGACCCGGGTTTCTGCCGGCCGCCTTTCAAGGAACCGATTTTAACGCCGCCAAGCCCGTTCGCAATCTCGCCATCCCCGGTCAGATTACCGCCCGTACCGATGCCGCCACGAGGGACTTCTTGGAACGCCAGAACAAGCGGCACCTCGCAGGAATGCCGGGCGATACCGAACTCGCTGCCCGCATCGCCAGCTACCAGCTCGCCGCAAAAATGCAGATGAGCGTTCCCGAGGTCACCGACCTCAGTAGCGAACCCGCCCACATCCTCCGCGAATACGGGACCGACGAAAGCGGAAGCAAGATCAAGGATCTCCGCGCCGCCTACGGTCGTAACTGCATCCTGGCCCGCCGCCTCATCGAGAAAGGGGTCCGCTTTGTGCAACTTTTTAATGGTGCCTATCAGACCGGTGGCGAAGGCGTGAGCAATTGGGACGGCCATAAATCGATCAAGGAACAATACAATGTCCACGGTCCGGTCTTGGACCAACCCACCGCCGCCCTGCTCAAGGACATGAAAGCGCGCGGTCTTCTAGAAGATACCTTGGTCGTGTTCGCAACCGAATTTGGACGCATGCCCACCTTTCAAAAAGGTGCAAGCGGGCGCGACCACAATCCCGACGGATTCACGGCCTGGCTCGCCGGTGCCGGGGTCAAAGCTCCCTTCACCTATGGCGCGACTGATGCCTTCGGCCACAAGGCCGTCGAGAAAGTCACCACCGTCTACGATTTCTACGCAACCATCCTGCACATCCTCGGTCTCGATCATGAGCGGCTCAGTTTCTACCACAATGGAATTGAGCGTCGCCTGACCGATGTCCATGGACACGTCATCAAGGAGATTCTCTCATAGAGGAAAGGTTGTCAGGGAGGGCGAAAGAGATGAGACAATACCATGCACAAACGAGGCCGGAGATGTGGACTCGGAACCGGGAATCGTGCATTCTGTGAAGTGCATATGAAAATGACCCTTACAATACACCGACAAGTGAGAGCTTCCTCGCTTCCCGTTCTTTCAGCTCTTCTCGCCCTCGCCACCATTTCCGGGGCGGACGCGGCCCTGAGCATCACTCCATCCGCCGGACACACGCTGACATGGGACGGCAATGATGGAGATTATTACGACAATGTCAGCACTCCGGCTCCGGTTCCGAGCAATGCCGCCCTCGGAGGAACACCCTTCGCCGCCGACGATCCCAGTGAGTATCCCATCCCTCACGTCGTGACCAATTTGAACGATGGAATCTACGGCAATACCTCCGCTCACATTAACGGAAAGGGCGGACTCTTCATGGGAGTCATGCTCCCTTCCGTGATCCGGATCGAGACCATCGCCTTCGGACGCGACAACGGCACTCCCGAAGGAGCAGCCCCGGGCGACTGCTGCAGTGGCCAGCTCAGGGATCGTGCGGTCGATATCTACACCCTGCAATACACCGCCGACAGCGGCGGATCCTGGATCGATATCGGTGTTCTGAATTACAACGCGGACGGCGGTGATTTTGCACCCGGCGGAACCTTCGATCCCTATCTCCGCCACCAATTTGACGTCGGGAGCGATGCCGGCCCGATCATGGGCGACGGGGTTCGAATTGTTTTTACAAACACCGGAACCGCGATTGATGAAATCGAAATCAATACCGTTTTGATTCCGGAGCCATCGGGAGTCTCGCTGCTCGGTCTCGGCCTGGCGGGATTCCTCCTGCGACGTCGACGTTAGGCACCCATCTTTTCCAAATTGCCCGCCGAGCAAGCTCTTGCAATGATCCAGTATTGAAATATCCATGAACCCGTCAAACCACTCCCGCAGATCCTTCCTCAGGACAGGCACGGCCTCCGCCGTGGCTGCTTCGATGCCCGCCCTCACCCGGGCCGCGAATCTCAATGGCACCATCCATCACGCCTGCATCGGGGTCGGAGGAATGATGGGCTTCAATGATCTGCAGAACTTCAAGTCGCACCCGAAGACACAGATCGTCGCGATTTGCGATGTCGATCGCGACGCCCTCGAGCGCGCCGCGAAGGAGCTGCCGGACGCGCGCACATACGCCGATTGGCGCGAAATGTTCGAAAAAGAAGGTGACCGCATCGATTCAGTCAATGTCACCGTGCCCGACCACATGCACTTCCCCATCGCGATCACCGCAATACGGGCGGGCAAACATGTCTATTGCCAAAAGCCGCTCTGTCACGATGTCGCCGAAGTCCGCGCGCTCACCGAGGCGACCCGAAAAGCGGGCGTCCGCACTCAGCTCGGAACCCAGGCCGCCTCGGGTTTGGGCGACCGACTCGGCGTCCACTACGTCCGGGAAGGTCTCATCGGCAAAGTCAAACATGTCTATTTGTGCTCCAACCGCCCAGGGGCGATCGACGCCTACCGTCTCCTCGGTCCCCGACCAACTGAAACCCATGCCATCCCGGCCAACCTCGACTGGGACCTCTGGACCGGCACCGCGCCCGAACGCCCCTACGCACCGGGCATCTACCACCCGAGCACCTGGCGCGCGTGGCAGGACTTCGGGACCGGCTGGTCCGGAGACATCGGCTGCCACGTCTTCGATGCCACCTGGAAAGCGCTCGCCCTCACCGCTCCCAAATCGATCAGCGCCAAAGTGCAGGAATCGTGGCAGAATTCCCCCGCCCGTCGTGGCGAGACCTGGCCGCAGAGCGACCATGTCACCTGGACTTTTCCGGGAACGTCAATGACCGAAGGAGACGAGGTCGTCGTCGAGTGGTTCGATGGACTGATCTACCCTCCCAAAGAAGCGAAGCAGTGGTATCCGGGGGAAGAATATCCGCCCGAATCCGCCCTCATGGTGGGCACCGAAGGCGCGATCCTGATCCCCAATGGCGCACTTCCGCAGCTCTATCCGCTCGAGAAATTTAAGGATATCCCGCAGCCGGAATTCGAACCTCGCAATCACTACCATCATTTCCTCGATGCCATACTGGGAACCGCCAAAAACGAATCCTATTTCGAGCAAACCGGCCCCATGACCGAAGCGATCCTACTCGGCACCGTCGCTATCCGGACACCGGATGAGACGCTCGATTGGGATGCCGCGAAGCTCGCAATCACCAACAACCCCGCCGCCCACAAACTCCTCAAGCGCGAATACCGAAAGGGCTGGGAAATCGGGGGCTTTTCCTAAGCACCATGAGCAAGGTTCAAGTCAGCCTCAGCGCCCCACACCGGTCGTCGCTGGGGGGACTTGATCCCCCTGGTGGGCATTTGTGATTGGACGCGAATTCACCGACAGGATACCCTTGTCGATTCAATCATGGGGCAATCCGTGCCCCCTAGATTCATTTGAAACTCCCAGTCACCATCACCTCCTTTCTGATCATTTTCGGAGGAAAAGCCAGCGCCGAAGCACTCGACTTCGTGCGCGATATCCGCCCGATTTTTGAGGCGAACTGCTATCGCTGCCATGGTGCGGAAAAGCAGAAGTCCGGTCTGCGGCTCGACCTGCGTGCGGGGGCTTTCGGCGGCGGCGAATTCCACCAACCCACTCTTGTTCCGGGAAATGCCGAAGCCAGCAATCTCATCCGCTTTATCAGTGGCCACGACGTGGAAATACGCATGCCGCCGAAGGGCAGCGGGTTGACGAAAGATGAGATTGCGACGCTGACGGAGTGGGTCGATGAAGGTGCCGCCTGGCCGGAAGGGGTCGACCTCGTGCAAGCGGTGGACCGCACCGACCACTGGTCCTTCAAGCCGCTCGCTCCCTTCGATGGGGAGCGGAAGATCGACGACTTCGTGAGGGAGAAACTGAGTGACCATGGTCTCGTGATGTCGCCGGAGGTTGATCGCTTGTCGTGGTTGAGACGAGTCTCCTTTGATCTGACCGGACTACCGCCCACCCCGGAAGAGATCACCGCTTTTCTCGGCGATTCCGATCCTGAGGCGCACGAGCGCGTCGTCGCGCGACTGCTCTCCTCGCCACGCTATGGCGAGCGTTGGGCGCAGCACTGGCTGGACGTCGTGCGCTACGCTGATACCGATGGTTTCGAGGTGAACACGCCGCGAGCGAACGCGTGGCCCTATCGCGACTACGTGATAGGGGCCTTTAACAAGGATCTCCCCTTCGACCAATTCATCCGCGAGCAACTGGCGGGTGACCAGTTCGGCAAAGATCCTGCCACCGGATTTTTGGTGACGGCGGCGCGACTTCTGCCGGGACAGATCGGCAAGGATGCCGCATCGATGCGCCTCGCCCGGCAAGATGAGCTGGGAGAAATCGTGATCAACACCAGCGAAGCTTTCCTCGGACTCAGCGTCGGTTGTGCCCGTTGTCATAATCACAAGTTCGATGCGATCTCGGCGAAAGACTACTACTCGATGCAGGCCTTCTTCGCGGGAGTTTCCTACGGCGACCGGGCGATCCAATCGCCCGAGTCGGAGGCCTTGCTCCGGGAGGCGGAGGATCTAAAATCCCGCGTGCGTGAGATTGATCGGGCCGTGGCGGGATTCGTCCCACTCGCCGGATCCGGTGCGGTACGTCCAGCGGTCAATGCCTTGCTTAATGTGGAGCGATTTATTCCGGTAAAGGCACGCAAGGTCCGTTTCACCATCAAAAAGACGAACCACTATGAACCCTGCCTCGATGAACTCGAGGTCTTCGATTTGGACGGCAAGAATATCGCGCTGGCCTCTCTCGGGGTTGTTGGAAGCGCCTCTGGCAGCAAAATCGAAGCCAATCGGCACCAACTCGAATTCATCAACGACGGTGAATTTGGAAACGAACGGAGTTGGATGGCGAGCGAGACGAGCGGGTGGGTGATGCTCGAATTCCCGAGCGAACAAATCATCGACCGCATCGTCTGGGCTCGCGACCGTGACGGCAAATTTGCGGACCGGCTCGCGCTCGAATATGTCATCGAAGTGGCCACCGATTCGCATGATTGGCAGGTCGTGGCCGATTCGACCGACCGGCGCATTGGAGATCTGGAAACCGAGGTAGACTTCACGACGCTTGGTCCCGAATGGCAGGATGAGGCCAGATCCTTGCTGGAAGAGAAGGAGGGAATCAGGTCACGGCTCGCGGTGCAGACTCTGTCGGGAATGGTCTTTGGCGGCATTTTTGGGAAGCCGGAAGCCACCTTTCTACTGAACCGCGGCGATGCCGAGCAGCCCAAGGGCGAAGTGGCTCCCGCTGTTTTGAGCGCGCTCGGAGACATCACTTTGGCGAAGGATGCGCCCGATGGGGAGCGTCGATTGGCCTTGGCCAATTGGATCGCGACCCCCGGGAATCCGCTCACCGCGCGCGTGGCGGTCAACCGGATCTGGCAGGGACATTTCGGGATCGGCTTGGTCGAGACCGCGAACGATTTCGGGATCGCCGGCGCAGCGCCATCCCATCCTAGACTCCTCGATTGGCTCGCCACGGAATTCATCCGCTCCGGTTGGTCGGTGAAACACCTGCACCGCCTGATCGTGCTTTCGGAGACCTATCGCCAGTCAGAACAGATCACCACGCCAGGGCAGGCCAAGGATGCGGAGGTACGCCTCTTGTGGCGCTTCCCCTCCCGCCGCCTCGAAGCCGAGAGTCTCCGCGATGCCATGCTGGCGGTCAGCGGGCGACTCGATCTCAAAACCGGGGGCCCGGGGTTTGATCTTTTCACCTCGCGCGGCGGACTCAGCGGATTCCCCCCGATCACGAATTTCAAAGGCGACGGGCTACGACGCATGATCTACGCCCACAAGATTCGCATGGAACCTGATTCCGTGTTCGGGGCCTTCGATTGCCCCGATGCCGGTCAGAGCGTGTCACGCCGCCGGCAGAGCACAACCCCGATCCAAGCCCTCAACCTTTTCAACAGCCAATTCACCATCGACCAGTCCGAAGCCTTCGCACAGCGCGTGCGCGGAAAGGTCGGCCAAGAGGTGAAGCCCCAAATCGCTTACGCCTATGAACTCGCATACGGGCGGAACCCGGAGCCGGATGAACTGTCCGATGCGGAATCAGTCGTGCGTCAGCATGGATTGCCAACGCTCTGCCGGGCCATTTTCAACAGCAGCGAATTTCTTTTTATCCCATGAATCAATACAATGCGGAACACCTCTCCCTCAGTGGACGCGGCCTGCTCGACAGACGCTCATTTCTGGGCAACAGCGCGACAGCCTTAAGTTCGATTGCCCTCACCAGTTTGCTTGGGGGCGAAGGCTTATTGGCGGGTGACCGGCCCTTGATCGATCCTTCCCGACCCTATGCGCCCCGCCCTCCCCACTTCGCCCCAAAAGCGAAAAAGGTGCTCGTGATCTTCTGCGCCGGAGCGGTCAGCCAGCTCGAAACCTGGGACTACAAACCCGAGCTGATCAAGCAGGACGGCAAACCACTGGCCGGCGGACCGGCGGTGACTTTTCAGGGACCGGCCGGAAACCTGGCGCGACCCCAATATGAATTCCAACCACGCGGGCAGTCCGGAAAAATGGTCTCGGAGATGATCCCGCACCTCGCGGAACTGACGGACGACCTTGCCTTCGTTCACTCGCTCACCAGCAAATCGAACACGCACGGCCCCGCAGAAAACTTCCTCTCGACGGGATTCGTCCAAGACGGATTCCCAAGCCTCGGCGGTTGGGCGAGCTACGCCCTCGGGAGCGAAAACCAAAACCTGCCCGCCTTCGTCTCCATCCCGGATCCCCGGGGTGTTCCGCAGGCCAGCGTCAACAATTGGGGGCCGGGATTTCTACCAGCGGAATTTCAGGGCACGCCTTTCAGCGCATCCAACCCCCTGCGCCACCTGACCTCACCCCTCGGAATGAGTCCTCGAAACGATCGCGCCGCCCGCTCGCTCCTGCAGCGCATGAACGCCCGCCACCTCGAACAACATCCGGGCGATGGCCAGCTCGCCGCCCGCATCGCGAGCTACGAACTTGCGGCGAGAATGCAGCTCAGCGTCCCTGAAATCAGCGACTTGAGCACCGAGCCGGCTCACATTTTTAAAAGTTACGGAGCCGACGATCCTGCCAATCCGATCAAGGCGGGATTTGCCAAGAACTGTATTCTCGCCCGGCGTCTCCTAGAGAACGGGGTGCGCTTCGTGCAGCTGTTCAATGGGGCCTACGCCAGCGGCGGAAAACTGAACTGGGATGGCCACAGCGATCTCAAGGGCCAGTATGACGGGCATGCCGAGATCCTCGACCAACCGGCCGCCGCTCTTATCAAAGATCTGAAGGCGCGGGGATTGTTAGAGGAAACCCTCGTGGTGTGGTGCACCGAGTTCGGGCGCATGCCGATGTTCCAGAAAGGCGCGCAGGGACGAGATCATAACCCCGACGGCTTCACCTGCTGGATGACCGGAGCGGGCGTCAAACCCGGCGTCAGTCATGGAGTCACCGACGAACTCGGGCGCAAAGCGGTGCAAGATGTTCATCCTCTCTACGATTTCAATGCCACCATCCTGCACCTCCTCGGTCTCGATCACGAGCGACTGAGCTTCTATCACAATGGCATCGAGCGACGCCTGACTGACGTCCATGGACACGCCATCCAAGAGATTCTCGCGTAGGCCATGGGCGGAACCTGACCCCAGAACAATACTGCCGGCCACCGACTCCGGAGGCCAAACGACCGCAATGGCCCGGGGATCGGAGATTTCTCGTAAACTCCTGCGAGGTTCAAATTTGCCTCAAGGCACTGCGCCGGTAATCGCTGGGGGATTCGTCGGAAGCCTTGCGGAACTGCACGTTGAAATGGGAGAGATTTTGGAACCCTGACTGGTAGGCGATTTGAGTGATCGATTGATCGGTCTCAGCCAAGAGACGTTTTGCATTCGCAATCCTCACTTCGTTAATGAACGCCGTCAGCGGGCGACCGGTGTGGCTTTTGAAATGACGACTGAAGGTCGGCTTGCTCATATTGGTGACCTTGAGGAGATCCCTAAGCCTGATCTCCTCCTCGAGATTGGCCAAGACATGGCCCACGGCCCGGCTGATCGCCGCCATGTGGTGATCGTGCTGATTAAGAGTCAGACTGGTGTCGCAGAGAAGCTCCCGGTCGCTCAGAGGTGCCATGGCGATCTGGGGTGTTCAAAACAACGGGGAAACAAGGGCTGGTGCCTCCCTCTGTATTTAAGAATCCTTAAACTTCACGAAGACTTGACATAATTCGCCTCTTGGTCATCGTTATGGGGCGATGACAAAGTTCC
>Ga0209390_10003928_pt1 | contig 23125 bp, 27 predicted proteins | sample BON01_FD_187212 | JGI IMG/M metagenome (GOLD analysis project Ga0209390, IMG submission 187212) | Freshwater microbial communities from Lake Bonney liftoff mats and glacier meltwater in Antarctica - BON-01 (SPAdes) (version 2) | ecosystem: Environmental > Aquatic > Freshwater > Ice > Glacier... | reverse complement strand
CGACCGCAGCCGCTTCAGTTTCAAAGACAAACCCGCACTTCGACTCAGCGAGCGAATACGCTTCACCGTCCGTCACCACCAACACCCACAGACCGCTGTGTTCCGTTGTCTTTTGCTCGGCCTCTGCCTCTGCTCTTGCCATTGCAACCAAAGCATCCTCAAGCCGTTTTTGGGCCTTTATCATCTGCTCGAACATTCGCTCTCTCCAAAAATCGCCGCTGGTAGAATTCCATGCAACGCAGCGGCTGGTTGCCGGTGCAGGGTAGTGCTACGTAAATAGTGGGTGCCATCGGTTGACCCGGTTATGAAAAACGTTATGCAGTCTGGCCTTCCGAAAAACCTTCAACCCAACTCGCCGCCTGCTGGCCGGCGCTCTCCAACTCCAACGCATGCTGCAATAATTCAGCACCAAAAACACTGATCCCAAAACCCGCCAATACCTTCATCGCTGCCGACGTTTCTTCCATAACGTATACCAGATACTCCATCATCAGCCGCACATCTTCCTTGGACTGGATGACACATAAACAAGGGTCATCTAGCTCAAACAAATTCCCATCACATTTCCCGCAAGTTGGTATATCCAACGTTCAAGCTTTCAAAAAAAAGGAGTGACTATCCCGGAGCAGAATCGTCGTTAAATCACGGCAGAAGTCCTGTTTGGAATGCTTGCTGTAGAACGTCGCCGAGGTCTTGATATAGCAAAGTCAGTTCCATCCATTCTGCTAAAGCTTTTTCTGCGATCGCGCCCTTCGACCATTCCCAGCCGCGTAGCATGTAGTTTCGTCCATAGCCGCTTTTCCTCAAAATCCAAATCCGATCCATTGAGTACATCTGGGTTGTTTGTTTGATTGGTCATTGGTCGATTCATTTCGTCACCGACAATTCGCCAACGCCGGCCGCAACTGCTTCGAGCAAATCAAAGCGGCCCGCGTCGCGATTCCCGACCAGCCGTGACAATGTGAACGGATCCAAAACGGCCACCGCAAGCGCCCGTCTTTGGTCCTCGCTTAGACGGTCTAACGTTGGCCCGAATTTAGATTCTAAATCGATTACGACGGAGCGGGCGTTGTTTTCCGCTCGGCGTTGGTCTTCGTTTGCTTCTTCCGCCAACCGCCGCCGACGGCGTTCGTCGGCGGCCCGTAAGACTTCCAACGACTTCACGGCCGGATCCGGCCATTCGCCGAACTGGATGCGATGCGATATCGCACCAGGCGATCGAAGCAAACGCCGGTTCTGCGGGTGATCGAATTCCGCCAAGATCGTTTCCGCCGTTTGACGATCGACCAACCCGGCAACCCGTCGCGCTTCCGATACGCACAGCCGGTCGCGACCCTGACCAGGCGAAGCCAAGATCAAATCAAAAACGACTTCTTCTTCCAGATCGTTCGCCGGTTCGGCAGGGGGTAGAGGAGGGTTCTTTGCTGGTTCTTTTGTGGTTACTCGGTCACAGTGACCGTTGGTCTGGGCCTGGGTGACCGTTGCCCTGGGCCTGGGTGACCGTTGCCTCGGGACTGGGTGACCGTTGGTCCGGGCCTGGGTGACCGTTGCCCAACGGTCACTGTGACCGTTGGTTCCGTCCTTCGTTTTGGTGATCGTTTCGGTGATCCGTTGCGATTCGTCGTTTGCCCAACCGCCGCCGATCGTCTCCGCGGCGGTCGTTGCTGCTTCGACATACGCCGACACGTTAGACCAATTGACCGCGTACCGGCACTGCATGTTTCCCGCTGGCCCGCGGCGCTTCTGTTTCCTGATCAAATACAGATCAAGCAACACGGCCACCGCCCGCCGGACCGTCTTTTCGCCAACGTTTGCAGTATTGGCGATGGACTCATGCGCCGCAAAGCACCAGCCAGAACCGCCCGCGAACGAATCGATCGCGATAAAAACGGATTTCACGACCACTGATTGGCAAGCCAAACCGTGTTCAAATCGTAACGCGTCGCGGAGTCGTAGCTGTTGCCCACGTGATGAAAAATCAATCGTCGTTTGCATGGCCGGCCTCCTTTGGTCTCATTCGTTCAATTAAAGCATTGGTGCCGAAATACTTTTCAACCACGACGAGTAATCTACCAAGCCGGCCAGTACCCAACATCGGAACCGCGGCCAATAATTCTTCGCAAGTGAATTTCAAAACGTCTCGGAATTTATAAAAGCCAAAATTTTCTAAAACCCCGCACAAATCAGGATCCAATACCGTTGCCAAATACGACTCGGCGTCGACTTCAAGGATAAGATTTTCGTCGTAATCCAATCCGCGAAATTCAATATCGTTTATATGGGTGCGGGCAACATCGAAGTTGCCCAACCGTAGGCAAACCTCCACAAGACGAAACCGGGTTTCGGCCCACTCTCCAACCTTCCTGGCCAGGAGCGGTGGCGGCCGGTTGTTTACGTGTTTATTCATGTGGACCCCCAATTTCTTTTGCATGGTGATTCGGGGAAAAATAGACCGCGTACCCCGCAAATGAAACAAATGATAAAACAGCGACCGCAAAGACTTGCAAGTCGTAAGCACTGGACATAGAAATCCCTTTCCGTAGGGTTTGGAATTACCAAAATTTAAACCAAAGTAATATCTACTTACTTGCTGAATCGTCGCACAATTTCCGTTGTGCAATTTCCCAACGATCGACCGGAACGTCGGCCGGAGCGATAATTGACAATTGGACGCGATTGCCGCGAATCCCGCGAACTTCAATTTCGATTCCGCCGCCGATCGAAATCTTTTCGCCTAGCTTCCGTGTTAACATCAACATTGAATTCCCTTTCAAATTTTCCTGGCACCGCGTCCGCACCGCGGCCGCAAACGAGAATGAAAAGCCTTGGCGGCCAAACCAGAAAACCGCCAAGGCAACCGGCCAACGCGACCAGTCATGTCATAGTCTTGGTCTTGGTTAAACCGTCCGAAGATCGGGCAACGATAAGACCGCCGCGTCGCGTATCGACGCGTAAAACGTTTCCGTGATCGACACCGACGAATGGCCTAGCGATCCGGCCGCCAAATCCCTGGCCGATTGGTAACCTGATTGGGCGATCGCCGCGGCATGGAGCCGCCGCCAAGCCTGAGGCCCAAACGTCCGGCCAGGATCTAGGCCGGCCGCCGTTTGCCAATCGGCGTGATGATCGAACAAACCCCGATATAGGATCGGCCACGAAATTAACGGACCCGACGGCAACGCAGCAGACCACAATGGCCGAAGCGCATCCAACAACGCCGGATGAACCGCGACCCGATCGCGTTTCCGCGTCTTGACCGAGTGGTCGATGAACAAGAACCACTGGCCGGGCCGGACTTGGACCAAGCCTTCCTTTTTGATATGAAAAATCGTCGACGCCCTGTGACCGGTATAAAACCAAAACGCCAACGATGCGGTCGCAAATTGTCGGTACTTTTCGGCCGGTATTTTCAACCGACCGATTTTTGAAAACGAAGACAACGCCGCAAAAATCCGTTTCGCTTCGTCGATCGTCCAACAATCTTTTGGCCACACCGTTGGTGATTCTAAAAAAATGGCCGGCACTTCTGGCAACACGCCAGCCCGAACCCGCCGGCCTAACCGCGGCCCGGCGGCGTTCAAGATCGTTTGCAGTTCCTCGCATTGCCTGAACTGCGAAAACGGAGACAACGCCCGACGTTCGCCCAACTTTCCACGCCGATAAAACGCCGTGGCCAAACGGCCGCGAAACAACGCTAAATCGTCTGTAGTAATATCGCCCAACGCCGGCCCGTCTGGCCGTTTCGTGGTGCCCATCAGGTCGGACCACCAGGCCGCGGCGACCCTCCGCTTGTTGATTGTTTTTTCCGACGGCGGCCGCCGTGTCGGATCCGCCAGCAACGCCGGCAAATACCACAATTCGACGAAATCCCGAACCGACCAAAAGGCCGAAACGGTCCGCGAATTTCCGGAGTCGTCCGGGTTGAATAGCCGTAGCGTGGTCATTGGAAAACATCCGAAAAGAGTCATTCGGTTTGCAATCCGTTGCAGAAGAAAAACGCATTATTAGGGATAGGTTAAACGCTAATTTCATGATATTTAAGCCTTGAAACGAAAGAGATTCGAACCATGAGCAGCAAGAAAACGTCGTCGGGTTGTATCAATTAACCGACTGTTCAGTCTTCCACACGTTTCAAGCGTTCAATGGCTAAGCTAGGCCGCGAATGGTTCGCGTAGATAGAAATTAACGCAGTCCCGTAAATGCATTTAAGAGTATCGTAAGTTGGCAGCTTTTCGTTCGTAGAATGGCAGATCAAGTTTTCGATCTGCACGCCGAAGTTTCGGCCCCGAGTTTTTGCTTCTTGTTCAGCGACTAAAGCGTCACCGTATAAGCGAAGCAAACCTTCCAGCGTTACTTTTTCGATCGGACTGGGATTTACTGAATCATTTTTGATTGATTCCAAGCAATCTTCGAATCGGCGTCGAACGATTCCAAGCGACAATTCAAGGGCGAAGCGTAGGCCTTGCTCGAAGTTGGGCGGACGATTTAATAATTCAACTTCTACTTTCAATTCTACTTCTGCTACTAAAGATAATTCCAATTCTATTTGCGATTTTATTACCTTATATAATTTATAAATCAGCTGGAATTGTTCGGAATCATCGTTGTTACTATCGTTGCGCATGTTCGCCGCCTTGCGTGTATGGCAATCGGAAACGTCGGCCGAATTCAACCAGTAAAAACGTCGCGGACGAACACCGCCGCGAACGAATGTGGGCGCAGGATCAACACGCACACAAGCAAAACAAAAAAACGTTGGAACGTCGGGCAAACGTTCTGAAAAACTGGTTGAATCGGGGCGACGTCTGAATCGACTGCCTGGGTTTGGAATGAGAAACCAACCCACCGCCTAAAAAAAGGCACACCCGAAGATCGGGTAAAGATGTTTTCGTTTCTCAGGAGTCACGATCGGCTCATTCGGCCGGACGCGGTGTCTATTTGTAATCGACCAATCGGCACGGGTCAACTGGAATCTGAAATGTTTTTCAAAATGGAACTCTACTTTTTTAAGCAAATTTAGAAGCTTCGAGCATCGGTCTATACAACCGATGCTGGAACACTGGGAAAGATAGAGGCGACCAGGGAGGTTTTTAGCAATTTCAAAAAAATGCCCAGCGTGGTAATGAGCCAGCCGGGACTTTTTGGAAACGGGTCAACTGTTGGCCTCCTGAGTCACCAACAAAATCCGCCTCGATCATACATTGTGTAAATGTCTTAACCGCCGTCAATAGCCAGCGAAAACTTTTCCAAATAGGCTAAGAGGGATTCGAATCCCCAACCCTCGGTTCCAACGACTGTTGTGTTTTTACACTTTCGATCGACGCGTAAACCGACTGAACTGACACAACGGGCGAGCCTGATGGTCTGTAGCAAAACGCCGACTGCACGATCAATACGTTAAAGACAACGCCAGGGTTCTGACGGGCCAGGCACTGTGCTTCAACTATTGCGGCATCGTTTGAAGTGTGGGATTTCACCGGCTGTAATGCACTCTTCGATGAGCATCGCACCAACCAATATATTACTTCAGTCTGACTCATGTTTATGCTTTCTTTTGCAGTCGTAAGGGTATTTACATTCAGGCACTGGTGTAGCCTGTTGTGTTTTAAAACTTTTCGCCAACGCGTCCACGCTCGTAACCATTACTCGCCTGTGTCCGCTAGGCAATCTGAAACCGACTAGCACTCCGTCGTCTACGTATCTGTTGACAGTATTGACGTTGATGCCCAAAGCTTGTGCTGCGCGTCCAGTGGTAATTGTGCCAAACATTTATTGTGCCTTATCCAAGATCGCACGCTGTTGATTTCGACGACACGCAAGCCACCGATTAATCGCCGCTGCTTAAGATTTTTGTCGTTTCGATCGCACGCCGAATTTAGCGTCGACTTGGCGAGTTTGATTCCGTGCTTTCTCAGCTCGCGTAATACGGCAGTTGGAGTGCCGAAGTTTTCAATTTTCATAGCTTGGCCTTCGGATAAGCGTAATTCAATTCGACAAGCTGGCAATCCAGTTCGCTCCAAAGCGATTCGCCGGCGGCGTATCGTCGAGCCAACTCAGTCACCTTATTTTCCCCCGCGGGTAATTCGTAAATCTGCGTCACAGGCAACGGTACATACCCATCATCATCGCACGGCAGGCTTAACCTCTCCTGGCCAAATCCGACAAGCTCCGTCCGCTGGAGCTTGTGCAGACCCATGTCTTGGGCTTTGCCTTGCACAGCTCGCGGCGACCTGTCCAGCAACTTCCCTATCAACGCGTTTGTGTGCCTCGTGTAGTATCGGATCAGCACGTCTTCTTCATGTTCCGACCAATTTTCTTTATTCATGACCATCACTTTCGTTTTAATATCTCGGCCGACAAGCTACGTCCAGCCGCTTACCGGTTGGGAGTTGTTGCCGACCACGGGTGCCTGCATCGTCGCTGCAAAAGCAATCGCGGATCCCACACAGTTTGCGGCGCGACCTCTGCAGCTGCGACGGCGTCGGGTACGCAACGCCAGTGTCGTCGCTGCGGTGCAGCACTTTGCAATTTAGAGAAACGGCGGTGGCGTGGAAGTCGTTCGTAAGTTTGATTCTCATTGTCTTTACTTTCGTCTTCGTTGTGCCCGTCATCGGGCTAGTTAAAGATTTGGGAACCCCGCCGGATATTGGCGGACGCACTCGGCTTAATCCCACCGAGCCTAGGCTTGTAACTACTCTTGCAACGTTAATTCGGGAAGACGCCCGGTCATAGACACGATGTAAACTGGTCCTTGCTCGTCGCGTGTCAAAAACGCGTCGAAACCCAACTCGCGAGCCAGCCGACCTTGTAATCTTTGGATGTCCCAGCACAACTCTGCACAGTCTTCGGAGGCCAGGCGATCGGACAAAAGACTGTAGGCATCGACTTCGTCACTCAGCAGTTCAACCGCTTCTTCTTTGCTAATCTCGTCGTAGATCCGCATTAGTTCAGCGATTGCTTTGATTTCCGCGTCGCCGGTTTCATCCAAGGCCGATCCATCACATACTTTGTCGGCGTCAAGCTCAAGCGTGTAAGTCGCGGCAATATTGCCCATCGAATATTCGTGTTCGGCAAAAAACAAGCAATCGTCAAATAGACCGTCTTGTTTGATCTCAGTGATAAAGTAGGGTGAAGTGTGGATAACTTGCATCGTGTTGCTTTCGTTTTCGGTTGTGTAAAAAACCGGCCCCGGTGTAAATTACAAACCCAGTTCGACGACCGCTGATTTGAGCACCATCATCGACATACCGACTTGCTTTTGCCACTGCTTGATGATCGCAACTGGTGCGCCTTTGCCGGGGTTTTTTGCGGCGTAGGCTTTGACTAGCCCGTTGAATTGTGATCGCTTGGCGGTAATGTCGGCAGCGGAATAAAGTACGTCTGCAACGACTATGTGACCAATTGCGATTAGCTGATCGTGCAAGTTTTCGATTTGCTGATCTTGTGACATTTCAAATTCTGGTGCAAATCCTTCGAACTCAACTTTGATCTGATTAACTTTTGATACTTGCAAATCTTGGATTTGGCTAAAAATCATGTTTGCGGCTGTGCTTGTCATCTTCTTTGCTTTCGTTTGCGTTTGTTACTTGCTCTCGACATCGGTAATTATCGTCTAGTAGACGACGATAGGCAATGGCAATATCGTCTAATAGACGATTTTTAGCAAAATAAAATTTATTCGGTAAATGCCCAGGGACCATCTTGACATCCGACACAAATAGCCTCGTTAGATGTGCCAGTGCCTGTCTTGCGGTGCATGCATTGTCCATAGATTGCGCAAGTGTAGATTGGCAGTTGCTTCCCGCGATCGCTGCCGCACGTCGTGCAAAGCCTTGAGCCGCACTGGGCGCCGCGATGTTCGCACGCCTTTTTTTCGGTCCGTGAGTAGTGGATTCTTGCCATTTTAAACGCACCTATATTCAGCGGTCGCTTCGGCTGTCGATGCGCCGTGAATCGCTTCCACGGTCGCAAACGCCGCAGCTGCTCCGGGACAGCCGAGCGATAAATTTGTAAACGTGGTTGTAAAGATTTTACTTTCGCCAGGCGCGAATGCTTGGCTCGCCCATCGGCTTGTTTGTCCGCCGCCGACGATCGTAGCGCCGGTTGCAGTAGTGGGTATGCCTAGGACTGGGGCACTCATGTTGAGCTGGTCCAGTGTTTGCGCGGACAACGAGGTGCTAAGGACAGTCGCTCTCAGGTCCCAAGTTTGACGCGGTCCGAACGTTGTCGTGACGGCTTCGATCGTGATGCTAAATCCAGTTACTGCCGCGACTTCAGTAGGATAATTGTTGAAGACCATGAACTCAGGAGCTGTCGGCGTTTTGACGCAATTGCAGTCAACGCATTCTTCGCATCGGAACCTTAACTTCGGCCAATGATAGTATGGAGTGTCCGAGTGGAACGCAGAAAAGTTCGTGTCTTCAGGGGTAGAAGCGGGACACGCAATCGGACCTGGCAAAAACGTAACTGTGAAGGTTTTTGTTTCGTCGATCGCGTACGAAAGACCTTCCCACGTAACACTGGTGGCGCCAACTGACGTGGCTGCCGGCGTGTGGGCGATAATTGTTGACGACCTTAAAAGTCCCGAAGCCGCTAAATCTAATCGCAGTCCAAGCCCATTTCTGCTGCGTACGACTCCACTTAAATTTTCCACGGTGTAGGTGATTGTATAGGGGACGCCCTCGCACCAATCAATTACGTCTGCGCTCAGGATCGTTTCGAAATGCAGATCCGTAATCTTAGCTGATAATCCGGCGTTGCAAACATAGGTTGGCGTATCGAAATATTGGCCGATCCAATTGAACTGACAAGCAAACGGTTCCAGACAATAATCACCTAGGCACGCGAGCGAAACACAGATCCCAGTGATATTGCCGGCCACAAACGCCAGCGAACAATCGGCCGAAGTGATAAGCCCGTCCAGGGTCACGTCGTTGTCAGGATCGCAAAGCAAATCGAGGTCTTCGGCAATTGATCCAGTCGTCACAACGCCATCACAGTTTAGTTGCCAGGTGCCGGTTATCGCTTCCGTCGCTGCGTTGCAAGCTAACGTTATTTTCAGACTGGCAATCGTGCATGCGCTACAAAAGCTTGATACGTCAAACACTGCAAAGCCGCCGTCGACCGGGATAACCTCTTCTTGCTGGGCGATACAAAACGTTAACGATAGGTCACAGCAAGAAGCAACGGTACAGCACTTACAAAGTGTGTAAAATCGAACGCCATTATTAAGCCCAACAAACGCAAAATCTCCCGGAACCGCTGTGCAGTTGCTGTGATTAACAGCGGAGTAAGAGACATCGTCGATTGAAACCAGACCCGTCATTCCCGCTGCGGTCGTAGATCCGACGATGCCCTGGAAAACTTGAGCACTATTTGTGTATCGCTGGTTACGCTTGAGCATTGCAAGCGTGGCATCTAATTTCTGTGTGAGCGTTTGAACGCGGCCTTCCATGATTTTGATTCTGGTTTCATTCCCAGGGTTGACGCCAAAATTATTACTCATTACCCAAAATCCAATTCAGAAAACTGTGTCGCGAACTGAAACGACGTGACTGGTTCTTGGCCAATGCTGCCTACGTTCACTTGCATCTGAATACTTGTGATCGTCGTGTTGATGACTTCGGTTGTCGATGCAGTGACTTGGATGTTTTCGATCAATTGGCCGACGAATAGCGACGTTGTCGGCACTCGCATTGTCCAAGACATCGCACGTCGATCCACGCTGTACCATTCCATCGCCGCCGTTGCAATCGACTCTAAATAAGGTCGGTCGTCGCGAATCAATTTGGTCGCTGTGGTGTAATCGTAATCAGTTGGGTCGCTACCCGATGTGGTGTTTTTCTTGATTGCAAAAATCGTGTACGCTAACATGACAATGCACCGAAATCGATCGCCGACATCAATCACTTTTTCGCGGACCGCGTCAACTGTCGCGCCGGTATTCTTAACGGACTCTGTAAATCGGTCGCCCTCAATCGCGATCGTTAGTCGTTCAATCGTCTTGCCAGGACCATCGCCAAGATCCACAATTGCGAAAGGCACTTCAAAGCCAACTCGGTGAGGCAAAGCACCGTTGATAAACAGTTCGAAACCCAGCGGCTGGCCATCCGCGACCACATTGCATGTAAAGGCCAACTGGTCGGCGGCCTTGCTTGAAACACCCGCAGCAAGGCCGCCATATCGCATGTCGAATGCCAGAGTTGAGCCTTCAATTGTGTGACTTGCAAACGGTAGCAGCGATTCCCTTGGCTTATCCCAGTCGAATTTTGCATCGATTGCTTTGTAATCTACGCCAGGATTTATCGGCGTGTAGGGAAGCAGCGGACGCTGGAACCAGTATCGCATGTCGACCGAGTTACTCACGTAATCGGTAGTCGCCAGATTGTCCAAGGCAGGAAACTGATAAGTAGTCGGCGCGAAATCGCGCTTTAATTTGTAGCGTGTAAAAACTTCTGCAATGTGCGGGCTGGCTAAATTCAGGGAATCGATTGCAACTTTTTTCTCGGCATCCCAGTCGGCGTAATCCGCATGAGCCGCTAGGCCTTCCGTGTAATCGTCTTCTTGTTCTTGACTCCATCCTCCATCGATCGCGGAATAACTATCTTCCTCTTCAAACGTTGGGGCGATAACCGTGAAGCAGTAAATTACTTTTCCGCCGATCACTCGGACGCGGTCAAACTTGTTATGCCCGTCGTCTTGTATTTCGACGCCGGCCACGTGTCGTAAGTCCAAGTCAATCAAGTCTGCATTGGCGGACCAAGTACCAAGCGATCCGGCGGTGGCATCGGCCTCACGCAATGAAAACGGAATCAAACGAATGACATCAATCCCGTCGACGACTTCGAGCACATCAAACCGATACGATAAGCCACGCTGCCGCGGAATCAGCGAGTTAAGGATTACAAGCAATCGCTGCCCAGTCGGATCAAATTCAGGTCGATCCCATGTAGGCAATGCCGTGTCTGTGTCAAACAACCTAAACGGCAACGCTAAACTGTTGTCACTTGCCAACGGTGTTAGATGACACATCAGATATTTGATAACGTCTGCAGTTGACCAATAATCCGCAACCTCGGTTGGCGTTCCTGTAGATCGCATCGGGATAAAAAAAGCTGAGGAAACATCGCCGTGACTATTTGCGGCGTCGACACCGGTTTCAGTTCTGTTGGCTTCACCGCGAAAATTAAACGCCGGCGTTTCGAAGATCGTTTCCGCAGTCTGATCTTCTTCTTTTGCTTTGCCACCAAGACAGTATTTTCGGTCGAGCAGATATTCAAAGCCAACTGCAAAAAACGCTTGTGTCCCACTGACGCGATCGACGTCGCTGAACGTCACGTCATCGCCCTCGGGCAAGTCGGACTTTGAGACAACAACGCCGTACCAAATCAGTTCAGTGACGTATCCATCCGCTGCCGGCGCTAACTCAATGTTATACGCGTTAAACACAACTTTAACGTAGCCATACGTTGGCAGCGTGAATGCGGCATGCACGTTGACCGCTGTGTTGTTTACGCTGCCAACTCCGTACCGATAATAAAACGACGCCTGCGGTATCGTGGGCGCAGCAGACCAGTTGGCACTTGTGCAGACGACCGCCGATTGCTCCGTCCAACTGTCTGACCAGTTAACCTTGGTGTAGACTGTCTGACCGTTTATGACTCTTGGGTCTTCATCAGCGGGTATCGTGATAGTCGTCATTCTGGGACCACAACCTTAGTTTGCACTAGTTGCCAAATAGCGATGACTCGGCCAGTTGACGTACCGTTTACGCCGCCAAGCCCGGACAAAATCGTGGTTGCACTTTCGATCTGCACGCCCAAGACTTGGTACTGGAATGGTTCGACCACGTCTTCATATTTAAGTTCCACGAGTTCGTTTTTAATTTCCATATACGCAAACGCAACGGTACGCGGGTTGGTGCCGCTTGGCACATCATACACTGTGCGGACGGTGAATGGATCACCACGCGACCCAGTATAAAAGATTGCGTGGCCGTCTTTGCCTGGCCGCACTTCGTTGACCGCTTGCTGTGCTTGCCGTTGCGGCGGCTGGCTCATGTTAACAAAGCCAAAGATTCCAATTTCATAAAGTGCCATGCGATCAATCCCTTTCCGCTTGCGCTGCCGCAGTAGCACGAGCGTCACCGCGGCGGGCGTTGCCGGACAATAGACCCGAAATCTTTTTCAGCTCACTTACAGCCGCTTGAAGAATTGCAACGTCTCTTTTTTGGGATTCGGTATTTGCAATTCCGTCCGATCCTAAGACCTGACTCAACTGGGTTTCTGCTTCAAACTGTCGCCGGGTGACGAATTCCGAATTAGAACTAATAGAGTCTTGGACGCCTTGAATACCGGTCGTTGAAAGCAAAGAGGATGCGAAACCTACAGGCGTGGACGTGTTGGTGTTTTGCTGCACTCTGTCAAAAATATCTCTGGCCCTGTCCCTCAACGCAAGGTCAACTCCTTCGGGCGTCATAAAGCTTTCTTCGATCGCACCTGTTATCGCTTTCCCGCCGGTAGCTACTGCGAGCTGTGGTGTACCGACATTGAGATCATTCACCAATCGATCGTAAGATGCTTTTGAACCCTTTGTGTTTGCGACTGTTTTCGTTAAGTCGGCCATGATAATTTTTTCGCCGCGAAGCAAATCCCGGATCGCTCCAAACGACTGGGCCTCCGTGCCCAGCAACATGTCTTTTTCGTTTAACTTTCCCGACGCAATGTCGCCCTGCACTACTGACAAACGTTGCAACAAATTGCCACCACCGCCAAACTCTTCCATCTTTTTGAGGAAATTAATCTCAGCCGTTTTAGTCGGCCCGCCTTCGGAGTCACCGCTGAAACGGCTGAGCGTGCCGAACAATGCAGTGATCTCTTCCACGTCTTGCTTCACGTTGCCCGATCCCATCAGCGCTTTGCCGGATGCGATTGTTTTCGCCACGTTCCCAAAGGCCGCTAGGCTAGTTGTTCGGCTGTTGCCAAATCCTGCCAACGCCAACGCCGTCGCCTCTTCTGCCGACGATCCTGATGCGTTCGCAACGTCGGCAACACCGCCCGCAAAGACTGCTAACTCTTCCGGATTCTGCCGGAAGATTGGAGCCGTGGATCGGAGTAGAGCTTGCGTTGCTGCCGTATCTCCACCAGTCGCCGAAAGAATACTAGCGGCCGCCATGTTGAGTTGCTTCAGATCGCCGAAGCTGGTTTCGGTTTGGATTTCCCGAATCGATTTCAAGAAGTCTTTGAATTCGCCTTCTTTGGCGTCGCCCAAGTTATTTCGGATCGCAGCCTGACTGCCAGCTACTGTGACGGTAAACGTGCCGGCTTCTTTTTGTAGACGAATTTGCCGCTCTTGTTCAGTGTTAAAAACCGCCAACGCTTGAGTCAAACTTACGTAACCACCAACTGCGCCGACTATGCCTGTGAGCATCTTCGACATTCCGTCGCTTTGCTTTTTCGATGACTTTTCGGACTTGCCTCCAACCTCGTCAACTTTGGATAAAAGCTGATCGTATGCCTTCCGCATTTTGATCAGTTCTTTCTCAACAGCGCTGGCGTCGGCATCAAATTTTTGGAGTACCGTCCCCATGCTCTAGCCTTCTATTTGTTCGAGGAATTGTTTCGCTGCATCTTGATTTGCAATTGCTATCCACATCGCCATCATGCTTGGTTGATAGCCTGGTAGTCTGCCGTTAAGCCATGACAAAAACATCAAGATTCGTCGGCTTGTTTTTTTTTAACGTAATCTTGAAGCAACTCCGAGTCGACAAACCAGCAAACAATCATTGTGGCAATGTTCTTCGTCAATGTTTGCACGCCTGCAGATTCAAAGGCCATCAACTCCGGCAAGCCAAGTCGATAATTCACTTGCATGATTTTCAATGCTTGCTGCCCAGTCCACTGGTGATCAACTACGTCGGACGCAATCAAGTCCTGGAAAGTTCTGTCGCACAATTGCACGAGCCAAGCATACTGGACATCAGGCACTAAATTCGGACCACTCATTGTCCATTGGTAATCCTGCGGAATACTGCATCGTACTGACTGCGGGTTACCATTTGGGATAAGCCAATCGTTGCCGTTAGCGTCCGCGATCGGTACGCCTGGCACTATAGCCGGTCGCTCTAACGCTTTTGGTAACGGCAAATCATCCCAACCGATTTCCAACTTATCCGACACCTTTAGCCAGTTGCTTGGCTGTCTGTGTCTTGGACCAATCAAAAACTGCGAGGTGGATTCTGGGGTTAGTTGCCACGCGTTGACTAAATCAATGTCGTGCAAGTGTCCCAGCCCCAGCGATTCCAAAACACCAGGCCGAAATCCTAGACCTGGTGCCATGTAATCAAAATCGCCAGTGATGCGGTAGCTGAACGCCATCTTACTTTTTCGACTCTTTCTTGTTCTTAATTTCTTCGGCTGCCGTAAGTTTTTCTGCTGCCGCAATTTCTTTGGCAACTTTTTGCTTTGCCGCGTTTTTAGCATCGCGAATCTTGCGAGCCGTATTTTCGTAAAGCACTATTTTAACTTCGTTTGGAGTGAGGCTTCGGCTTAACGCATCAAGTCCCTCGGCATCCAGTTCAGCGACGGAATTGGATGCACTACTGTAGCCGACGTTCAAAACTTTATTGATCAAATTGGCTGCTTCCTTTTCAGACAACAGCGTGATTTTTTCTTCGGTCACAAATGATTCCTTTGAGTTTAAGAAGTGAATTAGGCAATGGCTTGAGAAGTGGCGACAGCCAAGGACTGGCGCAGGCGAAGTACGATTTCTTTATCCCCAGTCACGTGAGCAGATCCCACTGTTGCCGAGAATTTCACGTGACTGGTAGTAGCGTTGGCGACGTTAATTTGCCCAACGGTTTTACGCCGCAGGAAAAAATAAAACGCGGTTAATGCGGCTGGCGACCTAAAGAACGCCAAAACTTTATCCACCTCGTTGGTTTGGATTGTGACTGTCGGTGCTATGCGATCAATTGCAGTATACTCTGGGTCCGGCCCGCCGCTGCAGAATTGAGTATCGTGCTGGATGTTATTCGCAACACTTAATCCAGTCGCACAAATAGCTGTGCCGTTAATCGCGACCGGTCCCAATGTGTAATGATTCACCGCGGATGGTGCGGTTAAATCGTCCGCGTCGTCGGTGTAATCCAATGTCCCAGTTCCACCTGCTGCGTTGATTCCTTTGAGCTTACAGCTGATTGTAGCAAGTGCTGACTGCTGCACTGACATTGATTCAAAGGTTAGTTGCGATCTCGCAATTGCAATCTGCGAATTTACTGCAGCGTCCACAGCGCCATTGATTCCCAGGTTAGTTTTCTTTAGATAAGACAACGTCGTAATGCCAGTGAAACCGGCAAAAACTTTGTATGTCGCATCCAATAAACCCAGAATGGCGTCGATGTCCGGCGTCTCAAAATCGACGGTAGGAGTCAGATCGTGCGTGCCGTTAAAAATAGGCGTCACACCGCTACTGGCAAATTCCTCGAATGTGTTAAATCCTGGCGTAGGAGTCCAGCTGTTGATTTGGAAAATATTCACCGGACCTGGGAAGGTGATTGAGTGTGGCTTGAAAATGTTCATCGTTTTCGTTTCCTCTTTCTGACTTTATTTAACCGCCGTGTCCCATTGATCTTGATCCAATTCTCAATCTGCTTCGTCAACGTCTTATCCGCAAAACTTGCCAGGTCACGACGCTCGGAAGGAATCACTGTCGTAATTTCTTCTGCTAAGTTTGGCCGGCCCGATCTAGGGCGAATCCGTAAATAGTTTGGCCCTTGCAGTTTAATCGTTGCCCGCGTTGGAAACTCTTTGACAGCAAATCTACTGGCCATCACTTGCCGCTGCAAATCCCCGCTATGCAGCAAAGGCACCAGGCCACCAGCAATTACAACTCCTCGCGCCGCCAGCTGTCTCTTCCGCTTCCGTGTCGCAGCCGATCGTCGCTTGTATCCGTAGCGTCTATCGTTGCCCGCTTTAAAGTGTAGTGCTAAGTACTTGCTGCTCCATCGCGACGCCATCTTTCCCATCGTCGACTTTAGGACTGACCGTTGACCTCGCACCGCAAGTTCGTCTAATCGGTAGCCGGTAACATCGACGTGCAAGAAAACCATCTTACTGACTGCCTGTGCCAAAAGTAATAGTCAGCGTTGCGTCCCAATAATCATCCGTGGCTCGTTCGTCCGGGTCGGCTCTCATCGGTGGTCGCTGCAAACTAATCATCTGCACCGGTGCCGGTGGTACAGTACCGTTCCAGTCTGCCAGCGTGCCATCGATCCAGTTTGTAAACCGTATCAAGGAATCCAAGATACTAGCAGCGTCGCCGATTTCGCGCTGTACGTTATCGGTGAAAATAACACTCATTGATCCCTGCAACTCAAACTGAGTGCTGGAACATTCGCCAACAGGAGTCCAAGTAAAATCTTCCTCCGGCTGGATTACGACAAACGGCCGAAAATCTTGCAGTGGGATGTTTTCATCCGTGTCAATTTCATTCGCATCATAGTCGGTCGCATCATCTACGCTGTCGCCAAACTGCATAAACTCAAGGAATTCATTGTCTGTCGAAGCACCGGTTAGTTCGGTGTGATTATCAATCAAATGCTGTTTGAATTTGGCACTGGAAAGCAGCCAAGTGTAGACTGCCAAAATGTAGTTAGACAAACCACCAGCGTCAGGGGAAACATTGCCGACCATTTAACGACCTCCCCCGACTGCATAGCGAATTTTACGAACAAACTGCACTACTTGATAGTGTTCCGCAAGGTCTAAAACATCACCTTGAAAAATGTACTTTAGCCCGTTGGAGCGTAGCAACTGGCAACCCACTTTGAATTGATCAATCCCGCCAATAGTTACGTCGCCAAGTGCGGCAGTTGAATCACGCATCAGGAACACATTCAGTCGCTCGACTGTCTCACCCGCGCCGTCAGTTGTGATCGGTTGCTTAGGTGATTCGACGATAACCCTAACCGTAACTTGCGCGATCTTTTGCGTGATTGTTACGACTTCGGGCGGCTGCGAGTGATAGACCGTACCAGCCAACACTCGCAGCCAATGCGACTTGATTGCGTCCGATGCAAAACTCAATTTTTTTATTCCTCCAGTTCGTAGCAAATGGAGTAAAGAACAATCGACCCGACCGCCGTGCCGCTTGGCTTTAGGATCCGTACGTATGGCTGCAAGCCGCTTGCGTATGCCGCCATTGTCATGCCGCTTTTTTGCAGCTTACGAAGGCCGCTGCCCTTGGATTCGCTGAAGAATTGAACCGCTGATTTTCCGGTCTTTGAAAGATAGGCAGGAATCGAGCTTTCCACGCCGCTCTTTAAGTCAATGGTAAAATCTTGAACGGTGCCATCAACGCTAAACGGTGTCGCAATGTCGCCGCTGTCAGTGACTCCGTCGTCAGTGCGAACGGTAACGTTCGATGAACCCTCCATTTGAAACAAAATCCGCGATGCGATAGAATCCACAGTCGCATTATGTGCGGATGCCAGGCCGATGTAAGCACTGACGCCCGCAGGAATCGCGGAAACAGCGGCTCGAAATGTTACCCGCTTTAACTTGTCGATGTCGAAAATCAATCGGTCGCCGAAGTCGACTGTCGCTGTCTCGTCTTCAGACGTTGCAGCCAAAAGTAATTTCCAGCCGTTAAAATACTGGGTGACGGTTTCGTCGCCGTCCGATAAGCGGACGTTCTTTTCAACGGTTGCAGCTGGGTCGTCAATAAAAGTGACCACCCGATCTTTCACACTTACGCTCATAGTTCTAAACCTCTTCAAATTGTCGTTTTGGGATAAATGCTAATCAACACAAATCAAGGCTTAGGCACCAGGATTTTTCACAACACCGCGGTGCTTTGTGACGGCAGAACCTGCCACAAAGTCGACACCATAAACGCGTGCACGTTTTTGATTATCGACGTACTCAATCCGCCGTCCGGTCTCTCCGTAGCCGGCCAAGTAGCGATAGACGAATGAACGCAATCCCTGCATGTTTGGAGCGACCAACGAATAGTACTCGACGGCAGAAACTAAATCCAATTCAGCGTCTGAGACAACCATAATGTTGTCTTTAAAGTACGACTGATTTGATTCAAGGTTTGCGACCGACATTCCGTTGACGACGATTAGTGTCTTGAACGCTTCGGCAGCGTCACGCTTTAACCCGTCTGGCACCAATAAAATTGATGGATCCGCACCTGAATTTGCGGTCGCTCCAGGCGGTCGTTGAGCCGAGTGTTTTTTAGCCATCAGCTTTAACTGAGCGTTGCTTGGCGTGCCACCGCCACTGGTAATCAGATTGCCGTGGGTCGAGTCGTCGAACAAAGCGACGCCGTCGATAAGTTCCACGTTGCCAGTCAAAAAGCTGATAAGCTGTCGGTTCAGAACTTTTTTGCCGGCAGAACCTAGCTCGCCTAGGGACGATAGGAACGCCTGGAAGCTGATCGACTTGATCATCATCAGCCAGGTCAAAGCAATGTCGTTTGCGTAATGCACTGGAACAATAAAGCCTTTCGACTCTTCGAATAACTTACGGTCCTTGACGTTGTCGCCGTCGACCTGTGCGTCTAGTCCATCAATGGTTCCATGGCCGGCAATTGATTCCGTGTCCATGTTGTCAGCGTCAGGCAAGCGATGCGCCCAAACCTCGAACGAAGTCTTGGCTGCCATCGCAGCGTCTTCCATAATGATCTTCGACGCTTCGGACATGATGTTTGGAAAGTCGGCAGGCGTGTTGTAAGCGCTCTGCGAACTTGCCAACAAACCAGAATGATGCCCGAAACCTAACGCCGCTTCGGCAATGTCTTGCGGACTGGCATCGTCTAATCCCTTAACGCCAGCAGACGCCAAACATGCTTTGGCAACTTGCATCACACTTTTGCCGGAGAACTCGTTTGGCTTTGGCTTATTCGACTGGCTAACGCCGGACTGGCCAACGATCGCATCGATCGAAAGTTTCGCCAGCTTGTCTTCGCTCGCCGCCACGTAGCTGACGTGAGTCTTAGGCAAAGCGGCTGATACTTGTTCTTTCCATTGCGCCTGCACGGCATCGATGCCGTTCTTCGAATCCAATGCCGCGGAAATCATTTCCAAAGTGATCAACGGTGTGTCACGCTGTGCGTTAATCAGGCTGGCCACTGAGTTCAGTTGGTTGCGTCGATCTTTGTACATTTCCAAAGTCATCGCTGGCGAAACAGCTTCGGCGTGTTCGCTGACTCCAGAAGCTGCTGCAGGTTGAATCGGTAGTGCAGCTGTGCCACACATCGACGCCGCCAAGCCTTGCAAAACCTCTTCCTCAGCGGCAGGCATTGCGTGCCCCTTCGCCTTGTAAAAAGCGGTCAACGACGCTTCGCAAACGTCGTCACTGGCTTCTAGTTTTCCAATGAAACCGGTAGCAAATAGTGCCGATTTCAATCGTGCTGAAATTTTCATTTCATGACTTTCTGTGGTGTGAATGGCTTCTGAAATCGGACTACTTACGGTGGAGCCAATGGACACCGAAGCATTTGAATTGTTTTGATTACTTGCTGGACGAAGATGTGGTTGAACACTAGCTGACAGGGCACCAGCGATCGGATCTAACACGCTGTCAATCATGCCAATCTTTAACGCTGTCGTTGCCTTAAACACTTTTCCGTCGCCGTATTGCGATCGAACATCTTGGTGGCTGATACCGCGTGAAAGTGCAACATGGTCAACAAAATCGTTTCCGAAATCGGTTACCATTTCCTGCAACGCGGCTTCCCTTTCTGGACTCATCGGAGACATTGGTGAACCCGCCACTTTATTTTCCCCGAAGTGTACTTCGTTAACGTCGATGCCAATTTCGCCATACATTCGGACCATCGAATAGTCGAGCACTTTGGTTCCAATCGAACCAATTAGGCTATCGCGTTTGGATACAATCTTGTCAGCGTTCACCGCCAAATAATAGCCAGCTGAAGCACACAGCCCATCGACGACGGCAACCACTGGCTTCTGACCTTTAAAGCTTTTCATTATCGCAGAAGCATCGGCTAGACCCTGAGCGCTGCCGCCCGGTGTGTTGTAGTCAATTCGGATATCGGTAACGTCTTTATCGTTCATCGCCGATACGTATTCGCGGACGAGGTCGGTTAAGCTCGTGCCGCCCATGTAACGGTCGACAGCGTCACTGGCCTGACGTATCACGCCAGTCACTGAAATAACCGCCGTTCTACCGGATCCGGTGGCAGCCTGGATGTAGTGCATTGGCGTGCGTGATTCAACAGCCGGCAATGCTTTGCCAGTCTCTGCGATATTCAGCAACTGCGTCGTCATTTCAGCAAGTGCAGTATCTTGCATCATCCACACTTCGCGAGCCATCGACGATAGCACCTGGGCGACTGCGTACTTGCGTTTACTGGTAGATCTAGTCATTGGATTCCTGATTCGTTTTCTCGGTCGTCGTGCTAGTGTTTTCGCCGCCGTTGCCTTTGCCGTAATCGAGTATCACGCCAACCAGGTTAGCTGCTCGATTGACTACCGCCATGCTACGCAAAACGTTTTTAAAATCTTTGCCCTGACGTGCACACTCATACTTCAGGTGAGACAATCCGGATCGCATTTGCGTTAACGCGGCTTCGGTTTCTTTGTCTGGCTCAATCAAGTATCTGCCAGTTCCAATGCAGTCAATTCGCTGCCACCGTTCTTCGTCGGCGGCGAAGTCTTTGGGACTTAACTGGGTGATATGCCCATACGCCACCGCGTCACGATTCCACTCTTGGCGCATCGGCAGCATAAACGCTTGGCTGAATAAGTATTGCAGCGGCAGCATCTGTGCGTTTTCGAGGTTCGATGCGCCGCGGAATCCAGTGTAGTTCGTCTTACCAAATTGACCGGTCATCGAATAAAAGCTTAAGTCAACCGCTGCCGCGGCATCGTGATCAATCATCTCGAAGAAACGATCGGCACCGTTATTCGGTGAAGCGGATTCAACAAGTTCTATTTCTTCATCGACTCCGATGGTTTGCGCGATGGTGTTTTCGCCCATCCTGATTTCGCTCGCTGAGTCAATCACGTCTTCGGCAAAGTTTTCCAAATCGTCCATCCCAAAAACCGGAAGGTCTGGTGTCGACGACTTGTGAATGAACGCAATCAACGCCTGTTTGCGGGCCTTTTTTAACTCGGCGTCTGTTAATAGATCCCGATCAATCGCAAGCTGACCCAAGCCATGCAGCCACGTAGCGCCAAAGTGTTGGCTGGGTCGGTAGCTTGAAAAAATGTGATAGTAGTTATTTGCAGGGATGAATTCAGAATGGCCGCTGCTCCGGAAGTATCCTTCAGGGTGAACGTCGTGGATGTAGCAACCCAGTTCCCGGCCGAGGCGGTCGATTACAAATCCGTTGATGACCGCGGTATCAAAACTAAACTGATCGGAACTAGAAAAGGAACGGTCGCGGTGGATGTCTAGCTGCTCGCGCTCGATGACCATCAACGCCCAAGGCACCGGGGAATTAGAATCAGCCGGCTTACCCTTAAGGATAATCGAATCGCCGGTTAACACTTCTTCCGATATCGCCAGTCGCTGGATTTCGACCAAGCATTTCTTGCCTGACACGTCACAAAACTTTGGGTTTTCTCCCCAGCGTTTGAACTTCTCATCCATTTCCAACGACACGTTCAAGCTATGCAAAAACTCGTCATCGTCTCGCCGGCGAAGATCAAAACCAAACGACCAATCAAACGGGTCCAGGAAAGTTTGGATACCTTGCCCAACGATAAAATCTCGGAACAAATTGGTAGCCCGCTTAACCATTGGGACGTTAAGGTAAGCCTCGCGCAGACGATTGTTCATTAGCGGGTTGGATGACAAGATCTGCGAGTTGCCATCTCGTGCAACTGGCGTGCGGCCTTGAGCGCGTTCGCGGCGACCAAGCTTGAATGATGCACTCTCGTCAGACGTAGAGCGAGCCGAAAGCCCGGCAAGATATTGCGTGGCTGCGGCGTCGCGTTTCGTCAGTATTTTTCTTGAAAAGCTCAATCGATTATCCGTTGAGAAATTGATTGCCGGCCTGCGCGTTTGAGGCGAAGCTCATACAAAGTCAATGCCTTCATTCGCTCGTGAACATCGGCACCAGATTCAAATTCCGTTTCGGACTGCGATGTCTTACTTCTTTTGACTCCGCCGGTGTTCGGCGAATTTATAATGTAATCAGTGACTTCATCAGACATTCTTCGTCCCTCCTACAATATGTTACGCTTGCCGACCGAAACTCTTGCTAGGTGCTGTCCAACCGTTGGACCAAAGCGTCAAGCAAAGCGATGTCATAATCTTTCCTCGGTTGAACTTGTTATGCAAATCGTCCTACAGACTGAAATACTTTCGCAGTATCGTCAGCGCTCGATGAATCGTTGGCTAAGGTGTTTCAACGTCGAAAGGATGGCAAGAAAACCGCTGATCGCGTTTGGTGTGTGATCGAGACGGTTAGCCAAGGTGTGTATCGTTTGGTTGATCCTAAAAAAAAACTTTAAGCAAAATCCCCTGTCAGTCCCCAAAATCCCCTGCAAAATCCCCTGTCAGTCCCCAAAATCCCCTGCAAAATCCCCTGTCAGTCCCCAAAATCCCCTGTCAGTCCCCGGGACTGTCCCCACCTGTTGCGGCGAAGATTCAACACGTTGGCTGATTGATGTGATCGGCCTGTCTGGTGTACGTGTTTGGAGTTGATGCGATGTGTGATGACTTGGGTCCAGCGAGGCTACTACCACTGCGACGGATGGCGGGCCATGCGGGCGTGCCGTGGGCGTGGCTGAAAGAGCAAGCTGAAGCCGGAAATATCCCCGGCCTGAAAGCTGGGAATCGTTGGCTGTTTGCCCCTGATGTGGTTGGCCATGCCGTGCGTGCTATGGCTGGTGATTCAATGAGTATGACACCCCATAAGATCGATCAATTGGCTGATGCCATTGCTGAGCGATTGGCGGGCCGGGTTAGCGACGGTGCTGATGAGATTGGCGACGTTCACGATGCGGCCAAGTGGCTCGGATGTTCGGTGCCCACGATTGAACGGGCGGTGCGTCGTGGCGAAATCCCATCGATCAAGGTGGGCCGTCTGCGACGATTCCGGCGTGCTGATCTGATCGGCATGAATGAAGAAAGGGGGCAAGCCCATG
>Ga0209390_10003926_pt1 | contig 23130 bp, 6 predicted proteins | sample BON01_FD_187212 | JGI IMG/M metagenome (GOLD analysis project Ga0209390, IMG submission 187212) | Freshwater microbial communities from Lake Bonney liftoff mats and glacier meltwater in Antarctica - BON-01 (SPAdes) (version 2) | ecosystem: Environmental > Aquatic > Freshwater > Ice > Glacier... | reverse complement strand
GGGGGGGGGGGGGGGGGGGGGGGGGGCGCGGCGGCGGCGGCGGGGAGGGGGGGGAGCAAGGCGGCGGCGGGAGGGGGCAGAGGCGGCGGCGGCGGCGGCGGCGGCGGCGGCGGCGCTCTGCGCAGGTGAGGGTGTTGCGCTGCTTTCTTCCCGTCGCGACGCTCTTTCGAGTTTTTGTTTTTTCCATTTCATTGTCGCGGGGCCAGGGGCGACGGATACACAAGGGTTTTGTTTTTTCCTTTTTGTCCAAGGGGGGGCTTTTTGGTAAGGACCGATGGACAAGGCGGCATTCGTTTGCGTGTTGGTGGGTGGGGGGTTCGGTGGACGGTTCGGGAGGGTCTCGCAAGAACACAGGAGGGGCGGTGGGGCGGGGTGGGGAGGGAAGAGGGGGCAGAGAGCGCGCGGCACGGGGCGTCTGGCGCCAGACGACGAGAAGGAAAAACACGCGCGCGCGTGCAACATGCCCGGCGGCCACGCGCCTTGTTTGCCCCGCTCGCCGCCGCCGCCGCCGCCGCGCCAGGACGACAGGGCGGGGGGGGCGTGGGGGCAGCGGCGGCGGCGGCGGAGAGAGACCACACAGGTGAATCGGGAGCGAGGGGAGTGGGCAGCGCGGGCGGGCGAGGCTCCCTCTCCTCAAGGGGCGCCAGGCGTCGTCGCTTTCTCTCTCGCTCGCTCGAGGCGCCGCCGCCCCCCGTCCTCTCCTTTTTTCTCGCCGCGTTTTTTCTTTTCACTCTGCGCCGCCGCCGCCGCCGCCGCCGCCCCCCTGCTGCTCCTTGTCCTGGTCGATCATCTCGCTCGTCCACAGCGTCAGGTTGTCCCGCAGCAGCTGCATGATCAGGGCGCTGTCCTTGTAGCTGTCCTCGCCGAGGGTGTCGAGATCGGCGATCGCCTCGTCAAAGGCCTTTTTTGTTTTGTTTTTTGGGTTTTGGTTTTTTGATTTGTTTCGGTGTGTGCGTGTGCGTTTCGTTTTCGGGGTGATGACGTGAAAAAAGGGGCTCGCCCAGCACCAAGAGCCTAGCAGCAAGAGCCAAACGTTTGACGGCAAAAGGGCGGCGGCGACGGGGCGCAGGCCCAACGAACATAACACGAGCGAGCGAGCAGCCAAAAACAAACAAAAAAGACGCACCTGCTTGGCCAGCGAGCACGCCTTCTCGGGCTGGCTCATGACCTCGTAGTAGAACACCGAGAAGTTGAGCGCCAGGCCCAGGCGGATCGGGTTGGTCGACGGCAGCTCCGCCAAGGCTTTATCCTGGGCGGCGGTATAGGCCTCGAGCGTCGCCTCCGCGCTGGCGGCGCGGCCCTCGCCCTGCGGCTGGAACTCGGCGAGGTAGCGGCGGTAGTCGGCCTTCATCTTGAGGTAGAAGACGGCCGCCTCGCACTGTGTCGGTTGTTGTTGGTGTTGTGGGGTTGGTTGTTTTGGTGGTGGTGGGTTTCGTTAGGGCTTGCGCCGCCGCCGTCGTTTTTCTTTTTTTAGGCTCTTGTGTCTCTGTCCCGCTCTCTTTTTGTCCTTTGCGAGTAAAAGCAGTCGAACAAACGAAACAGAAGAAACAACAAACAAAACCCACCGACGACGCCGAGGGGATCAGCGCCGCGTCCAGCACCTCCAGGATCTCGCCGCACACGCCCTCCAGCTCGCCCTCCACCGTGCGGCGGTAGGCCGCAATGAGGGCGACGCGCCGCTCGTTGCCCTTTTGGGCCTCGGACCCCTCGACGGACTGGAGGATGCGCCAGGAGGCGCGGCGCGCGCCGACCAGGTTCTTGTAGCCTGTTGTGGGGAGAAGTTGAGTGTTTTGTGGGTTTGTGGGTTTGGTTTTTGTTTTGGTTTTAATTTTGGGTTTGGTGGGTGTTGCGCGTCGGTCGGTCGGTCGGTCGGGCGTCGTTTGGCGTTGTCGGTTGTAATCGTCAGGCGTCGGTTTAGGGGGGTCACGGGTGGCGCCGGGCGGGGCGCGCGTTTCGGTTGCGGGTGTGGTGGCGCGTGTTTTGCTTGGGCGCGGGTGGGCGGCGGCGGCGCCGGGGCTTTTGGCGCGAGGCGGGCGGGGGCGGCGGCCGCGGCCGAGGAACAAGACGGCGGCGGCGGCGAGAGCGAGGACAACGAGGGGGCGGGGGGGGGGGCACGAGGGCGACGCACCAACGCTGAGGAGGTTGCGCTCCTCGACCGTGAGCTCCTTCTCGCCGGCGGTCTGGGCGATGGCCTTCATCGACTTGGCCATGTCGTCGTAGCTGTTGTTGTTGCCGGAAAGGGGCGGTGGTGTATTGAGAAGCAAGGGAAAAGGGGGGAGCGGGCGACGGCGGTGAGCGCGGTCTCTCTCTCGCTTGCTCGCTCGGCGTCGTCGGCGCGCTGGCGGCGGCGGCGGCGGCGGCGGCGGCGGCGGCGGCGCGCGCTCGCTCGCTCGCTGTGCCCGGATGACGCGCGCGCGCGCGCATCTGCGAGGCCCCCTTGCCAGGCGAGCGGCCCCGCCCTCCGACGCGGATCGGAGCCCCGATCCGTGCGCGTGGAAGGGTCGTTGTTTTGCAAAAGAGAGGGGGCGGGTGCGTTGACCCCGTGCAGCTCCCTCAATCCTTTTTTGACAGAGAGAGAGAGAGAGAAGAGATGCGTCTCTTCCCGCCCCCTCCCTTGGCCTCGACGCAGCAACGCCCCACGGCACCGATCGTGCCGCGCGCAGGGGGTCACCGATCGGGCGCGCGCGCGGGGGGGAGCCGCGCGCGCGGAACAGAGAGGAGGGAAACGGGTGTTCGCAGCTCGTCATTAAAAACGAACAAGGCGCTGAGCTATGGGTCCGCTTTTGCTCCTCCTGATGCTTTGGGGGCCCGCAAAAGCGTCGTCGCAGCGCGGCAAGGGCACGACGACCGACGACGACGACGTACCGCTCGGCCTGCTCGGCCACCTTGGCCGAGAAGAGCAGCGCCTCCCGCTCGCTGGCCATCGTGGCTGTTTGACGGAGAGAGAGGAGGGTCCCCTTCTTTCTGTTGAGCAAAGCGAGGGGGGAGATTTTGGTCGACGAGGGATTGCTTCTGTGTGTGTGTGATCGAGTCGCGTTGGAGGAACCGAGAGGGAAAGCGCGGGTGTGCGTGCGTTGATCACTAGAAGGAGGGGAGAGAGCGGGGGAAGGAAGACCAGTGGCAAGTGCTTTCCTTTCGCGCCCGCGAACACTGCCTATGGCAATCGGCGCGCGCTTACAACCTTGCCCACATGTCATTTACAGGTCAAGGGAGACAGGTTGCGCCGGGCGGCGCGCTTACGCTCTCCCTCTCTCTCGCGCGCGCGCACACAAACACACGCGAGACGCGAGGCGCGCCGTTTGGCGGCGCGGCGGGGATGGGGGCGGAGTTGTCACCTCCCTAGAAGAAAGGGGGGGACGAGGGAGGGTGTCTGGGTGCGCTGTCCTGTGTCCTGACCGGGCGAGGCGAGCGTGAGACACCGAAAGAGGGGTGGGGGGAGGGGGGGATGCAACGCAAAAAGGGCGGTGAAGGGGGGGCGCGCGCCGAGCGGGGGAAAAAGGGGTGGGCGGGGGGACGGCGAAAGAGCGAGGGAGAGCGCAGTTTCGGTGCTGTGACTGCACGCGTGGCGAGGCGAGGCGAGCAACAAAAGGGGGGACGCGGGGGTCGGTGGTGTGCTGCTGCACGTCGTGTGCACCACCGGTGCGACGGGGGGAGCAAGGTGGCGAAAGAGAGGGCGGGGAGAGAGAGGGATGGGCCCTCCACGCCCGCCGCCGTCGTCCGCCCCTTCTTCCGCCGCCGAAAGCGAAGAAAAAAAACCCGCGGAAACATAAGACAAAAAAAAAGACGCTTCTAGAGCTGGTGGTGCTGCTGCTGCTGCGCCATGTACTGCGCCATCATGGCCGCCGTGACCGAGGGGTCCTGCACGTGGCCCAACACGCCGCCGGCGGGGTAGGCGGGCGGCGGAGCCATTTGGTGCTGCTGCTGCTGGTGGTGGGGCGGCGGGGGGGGCAGGCTGCCGCCGGCGCCGGCGCCGGCGCCGAGGCCGCCGGCCGCGGCCGCCGCCGCGGCCGCCGCCGCCGCGCACGCGGCCGCCTGCTGCATCTGCTGCTGCATCTGCTGCTGCTGCTGGCGGGAGAAGCCGCCGCCGCTGCCGCGGGACCCGCCGCCGCCGCCCCCGCCTCCGCCGCCCCCGGCCCAGCCGCCGCCTCCCCAGCCTCCGGCGCCGCCGCCCCGGCCGCCGCCGCCGCCGCCGCCGCGCGAACCGCCGCCGCCGCCGCCGCCGCCGCCCGCGCCGACGCGCCGCTCGATGGGGCCAAAGGCGCCGGGCGACGGCGCCAGCGCCTGCGCGACGTAGCCGGGCGGCTGCTGCTGCTGCTGCTGCTGCAGCTGCTGTTGCTGCGCGTACTGGAGGTGCTGCGGCAACGGCTGCTGCTGCTGCTGCTGGTACGCCTGCTGCATGTGCTGCTGCTGCTGCTGCGGGTGGGGCGGGCGCGGCAGGCCGCCGCCGGGCGCGAGCATGGCGGGCGCAGACGCGGGCGGCGAGGGCGACGGGCCCGCCGCCGCCGCCGCCGCCGCCGCCGCCGCCGCCGCCGCCGCCGCCGCCGCCGCCGCGGACGCCGCCGAGGCCCCGTCAAACATGGGCAGCGGCGTGCGCGGCTGCACGTGCGGCGGCGGGTGCTGCGAGCGGGGGTGCTGCGCGGTGGCGCGCGCCAGCTCGTCGGGCGTCAGCGCGCGGTGGCCGGCAGAGGGCGGCGCGCCGCCGCCGCCGCTGCCGCCGCCGCCGCCGCCGCCCGCCTCGCCGCCGCCCGGCGTCGGCGGCTGGGGGGCGCGCATCAGGCCCCGCTCGAGCTCGGCGAGCGTGAGCGCGGGCCCGCCGCCGGGGCTCGTCGCGACCGGGGCGTCCGTGGCGGCGCCCTCGGCGGCGGCGGCCGCCATGCGCGCCTTGGAGGGGGAGGCCGTCGCCGAGGCGCCTCCGCCGCCGCGCTGCTGCTGCTGCTGCTGCCGCGGCGACTGGTGGTGGTGCTGCTGCTGCTGCTGGTGCTGCTGCTGGTGCTGGTGCTGCTGCTGCTGCTGATACTGCTGCTGCTGCTGATACTGGTGCTGCTGCTGCTGCTGCTGCTGATACTGCTGCTGCTGCTGATACTGGTGCTGCTGCTGCTGCTGGGGGGCGTACCCGCCGTAGTGCGCGGCGGCGGCAGGAGGGGCGTGCTGCTGCTGCTGCGGCGGGTAGTGTGCGGCGGCGGGCAGCGTCGGCGGCAGCGCGGCGGCGGCCACGGCGCCGGCGGCGGCCGGGGCAGGCGCGGCGGCGGCGGCGGCCGCGGGCGGCGGCAGCGGCAACGGCATCGCGGCGGCGGCGGCCGGAGGGGGAGCCGGGGGAGGCAGGGCGGCGAGGCAAAAGTCGTGCCGGATCAGGGCGGCCAGCAGCGCGCGCAGCTCGCCGACAGTGACGCCCTCGTTCTTCGCCCCCTCCTGGCCGCCGCCGCCCGCGGACGCGACGGCCAGGGGGCCCAGCGCGAGCGCGAGGGCGGCCTCGGCGTCGGCGGCCACGGCGGCGTCGGCGGAGGCGTCGTCGGCGGCGGCCGGCGGCGGCTTGCTGGCCTCGCCGCCGCCACCGCCCTCCTGCGGCTTGTTCCCGCCCGCGACGGCCTCGTCCTCCTTGCCCTTGGTGCGGCGTCCGCCGCGGCCCCGCGGGCGCTTGCCACCACCGTCGGTACCGGCAGCGGCAGCACCGCCGGCCGCCGCCGCCGCCGCCGCCGCCGCGCCCTCGTCGTCGTCGGCGGACGACGCCTCGCCTCCGCCGCCTCCGCCGCCGCCGCCCTTTGCCTTTGGAGGGGACGCACCCGCGCTCTTCCGGGCGCCGCCGCCGCGGCCCGGCGACGACGAGGACGACGACGACGCCGGCGCCCGCATGGCTGCGAGCGCCTCGCGGCACGCAGCCGCGAAAGGCACCCCGCCGCCCGCGCCCGCCAGCGCCGTCGCGCACGCGGCCGCCGCGCGCGCCGCCGCCGCGTGCGACAGCGACGAGCCCGCCAGCCGCGGCGCCGCGCCCGACACGGCGTGCGCGGCGGCCGCCAGCGCGGCGGTCGCGCCCGCGGCCGCCGCGCCGGCCGTGTCCGCGCCCGCGGCCGCGGCCGCGGCCTCGGCGGCCGCCGAGAGCGCGGGCGCCGCCTCGCGCGCGGCATCGGCGGCCGCCGCTGGCGGCAGCGCGCCGCTCGCCGCGAGCACCCCCCCCACGTACGCCAGGCGCGCGAGCGCGCCCGCCGCCGCCCGGACCGCGGCCGCCTCGCGCCGCTTGGCGTCCCGCTCGGCGCGCTCGGCTGCGAGCGCCAGCGCGCGGGCCGACTCGGCGCGCGCGGACGCCTCGGCCTCGGACGCGCGCGCGCGCTCGGCCGCCGCCGCGCCCGCGAGCGCCGCCGCCACCGCCTCTGCGACCCTTCCGTCGGCCTCGGCCCTGGCCTCGCGGCGCGCGCGGGCCTCGGCCCGCGACGCGGCGCCCGCGGCCGCCTCGGCGGCGCGCAGATCCCCCAGGCGCCGCTCCTCCAGGCGCGCGGCCGCCAGGTCCTCCTCGAGCGCGGGCGCCAGCAGCGCGCCCAGCCGGGAGAGCTCGTCGGAGACGGCGGAGAGCGCCGGGCGCGAGGCGGCGACGGGCGCCTGCTGCGGGTGGAGGGCCTCGCCCGCGAGCTGGCGCGCCTCGAGCTCGGAGGCGGCGCGCAGCTTCTTGTTAAGGGCGCGGTGGCGGCGCGCGAGCAGGGCGGCGACGCCCGGCTGCTGCTGCAGCGCGGCGGCCTCGGCCGCGGCGGCGGCGGCCGCCGCAGTCTCGGCGGCCGCGACGGCGGCGGCGACGGCCGCAGAGGCGGCCGCGTCCTCCGGGTCCTTCTCTTTTTCCTTGCCGCCCTTGCCGCCCTTGGCGCCCTTGGCGCGGGCAGGCTTGCCGGTGGCAGGAACCTCGGGCGCGGCTGCGGCTGCGGGCGCGGGCGTGGGCGCGGGCGCGGCTGCTGCCGGAGCGGCCCCGGCCGCCGCCGCCAGTGCCGCCGCCGCCGCCTGCGCCTCGGCCGCCGCCGCCTCGGCCGCCGCCGCCGCCTCGTCCTCCTTGGGCGCCTGCGGCGGCGTTTCCGGCGCGTCCGGCGGCGCCGACAGGGGCGCGGCGGCACCAGCGCCGACGGCGGCGCCCTCGGCCGGCGCGAGGGGCGTCAGCCCGGCCGGCAGGCCTGCGACGGCAGCGGCGTCGTCGGCCCGCGCGCCGCGAGCCGGGAGCGAGGCGGCAACGGCGACGTCGGCGGCAGAAACGGGCGGAGAGGCCGAGGGCACGCCGCCGCCGCCGCCGCTCCCGCCGCCGCCGCGGTGGCCGTTGTTCGCGCGGCCGCGCCCTCCGCGCGTGCCGCGGCGGCGCGACTCGCCCTCCCCGCCGCCCGCCGAGGCAGGGCCCTCGGCCGCCGGTGCGCCGCGGCCCCCGCGCTGCTGGCCCTGCTGCTGCGGGAGGGCAGCACCCGCTCCCTCTCCAGCCTTGTGCTGCCCCTGCTGCCTCTGATGCTGCTGCTCCGCCTTGATCGTGTCCACCGGGCCGCCGCGCTTGTCGTCCTTGCTGGCCGGGGCGCCACCGCGAGAGGCAGCGGTCGCCATGGCGCGATCCGGTTGTTGTTTGGGGAGGAGGAGGAGGAGAGGACGCGATGGGGGAAACTTCCCGACTCGGGAATTCGGTTTTTATCGTCCTCGCTGATCCGTCTACGGAGGAGGCCGAGCTAAGAAAGGGAGGAGGGGGAGTAGTGCGATCGTGTGTACGTGAAGAGAGGTCGTGGAGAGGGGAGCGATCGATGATGAAAACGGAGGAGAGAGGTCGAAAGTCTGTTTTGTGATGCAAGGTCGTGCCCCCCCCTCCCCCCCCTCCTCCTCCTCGGGAATGACCCGTCCGACCCTCGGTACTGGGACACTGCCATGCATGCCAATCCCAACCGAGAAAGACACGATGCGATTGCGCCCGAGCTAGAGAACGCGCGGGTGGCCGATGTCGGGCAATCGGGGTGAGGGGGTCGAGCTCTTCCCGCTGCGCGAGCACCAGCCTCCCTCCGACGGGGATGGGTCGCTCACGCGTCCGCAGCAGCAGCAGCAGCAACAGCAGCCGTTGCAGGACCCGCCATTCCTGCGCCGGCCCGTGCTCAGGCGCACGCTGCAGTTTCTCGGCGTCATTGCCGCGACGGCGACGCTGGCCGTCCTCCTGCGCGGCGGCGGCGGCGCGCCGTCCCGCGCCGGCGGCGGCGCAAACGCCGAGGCCCCGCTCCTCGGCGCCAGCGTCGGCGGCGCCGGCTGCGCGCGGCGGTGGTTGCCCCTGTCCTACTCCTTGCTCCTGCGCCTGGACGACGGCGTGGCGCTGCAGGGCGGGCCGAACGCATCTCGGTTCAGGGCGCACTCGTCCGCCGTCCTTGCCACCACCACCGGAGCGGGCGAGGGCGGCGGCGGCAAGGCCTGCGGCGACCTGGTCGTGCTTCACGCCTCGGGCCTGGCGTTCGAGCGCGTCGAGGCGGCCGTCGCGTCGTCGAGCGGCGAGGGCGAGGGCGGCGCAGGCCTGGCGTGGCGCGACCTCGGGTGCCTGTGCGGCGGCGGCGTCGAGGAGGAGGTGGCGCGCGGGGGCGAGCCCGCCTGCGCGTCGCCCGACTGCGCCGCCGTCGTCGTCGCCGCTGTGCCCGCCGCCTCCGGCCCCGTCGCCGCCGCCGCCGCCGCCGGCGAGCGCGACGCGCCGCCGCCGTCCCTCGTTGCCGTGCGCCTCCCTCGGGGCGCCCTGACCGCCCGGCCGTCCGCCGTCACGACCGTGCGCCTGCGTTTCACCTACACGGGCGAGATCCGCGACCACCGGGACCAGCTGGGGCTGTGGCGCGCCCCGGCGCCCGCGGCGGCAGCGGCGGCGGCGGCGACAGGGGCGACAGGGGCGGCACGAGGCCAACCGCCGCCGCCGCCGCCGCCGCCGCCGCCGCCGCCGCTGCTGACGACGCAGCTCGAGCCCTCTGGCGCGCGCCGCCTGCTGCCCTGCCTCGACCTGCCCGGCGGGAAGGCGACCTTCTCCGTGGCCGTGGCGCTCCCCGTCGATGGGCGCTGGGCGGCCCTGTCCAACGGGGTGGCGAGGCGGGCGGCGGGCGGGGAGGGGGAGGTCCTCTGGCTCGACTGGGCCACGGGCGCCGCACGTACGACAACGGCGGCGTCGGCGGCGGCGGCGGCGGCGGCGGCGGCGGCGGCGGCGGCGGCGGCCGGACGGCAAGGCGGCCCGCGCCGCGCGCGCCTCGTGCGCTTTTCTCCGTCGCCCCCCATGAGCCCCTACCTGCTGGCCGTGGCCGCGGGCGAGATCGAGTGCACAGAGGCGGCGGCCGTGCTCGCCCCGCCGCTGCCAGAGGGGCAGAGGAAAAGCGGCGCAAGAGGAGGGGCGACGGCGCCGGCGCCGGCGCCGACCGCCGTCCGCGTCTGCGCCGCCCGAGGGCGCGCCGCGGCTGCGGCCACGACTTCGGGCGCGCCGCCGTCCGAGGCGGGCCCGGCGTCTTCCGTGACTGTCCTTACGCCCGCGCTCCGCATGGCCGCCGCCGCGCTCGCCCACTACGGCCTCCTCACCGGCATCCCTTATGGCGGCGGCGTTTTCCCGGCGGCGGCGGCGCCGGCGCCGGCGCCGGCGGGGGCAACAACTGGCGCCGCCGCCGCCAGCTCGGCGGCAGCAACTGACGATGCCGCCGGAAGCTCAGCGGCGGGCGCCAAGCTCGACGTCCTGCTGGTGCCCGGCAAGGGCGGCGCGATGGAGAACCTGGGCCTGCCCATCTTTGACGAGGCGCGCCTTCTGCTGCCGCCGCTCTCGCCCTCTGCCCCCGCCTCCTCCTCGTCCGCCGATTCCGTCGACCCCGCCTCTTCCGCCGCCGCCGCCCCCGGCGCCTGGGCGCTCTGGCGCGCCGCCGACGTCCTCTGCCACGAGGTCGCGCACCAGTGGGCGGGCGACCTCGCCACGGCCGCGACGTGGCGCGACCTCGCCGCCAACGAGGGCGCGGCCACGCTCCTCGAGTACGGGTGTGCGCCGGCGGCGCTCCGGGCGCTCGGCGGCGGCGTTAGCGGCGGGGCGGTTGGCGGGGCGGCGGGGGCCGGGGCGGCGGCGGCGGTGGTCTCCTCGTCGGCGTCTGCTTCCGACCCGTCTGCTTTTTGGGCGGAGCGCCTGGCGGTAGCCGCGGCCACCTTTTGGGCCGCCCCCCCGTCGATCCCGGGCCTGTTCCCGGGCGTGCACGAGGGCGCGGCGGCCGTGGCCCGCGCGGCGGACGCGTCGCCGCTGGCCCCCGCGCTGGTCGTCGCCGCTGAATCGGCGGTGGCGGCGGCGAGGGCGGGCAGGGGCGGCGCCGTCCCGGAGGGCGCCGCCGACTTTGGGCCCGTCACGTACAGCAAGGGCGCGGCCTTCCTGGGAATGCTGAGCTCGCTGGGCGAGATGCAACAGGAGGAGGAGGGGGAGGGGGAGGGGGCGGGCGTCGGCGTCGGCGCGAGCAACGAGGGAAGCGGAGGATCAGGGGCGCGGGGCGGCGGCGGCGCGGCGGCGGCGGCCATGCTGCCGCCGTCGATCGGCCCGCTGCCGCAGTTCGTGCGCGCCCTGCGCCGCTACCTGCGCGAGCGCGCCTTCGGCACCGTGTCTCTGCGCGACGTGGCGGTCGACTTTTTGCTGCCCTTTGCGCCGCCGCCGCTCGGCCTGGGCGCGGCGGGCGCGGACGCGCTGTATTCGCGCGCCGAGGAGGAGAGGGGGCGAGTGGGCGGCGGCGGCGGCGGCGGCGGCGGCGGGCGGCGGCGGCGGAGGAGGGGCAGGCGGGCGGCGCTCGGCGCGGGCTCGGAGGACGACGACGACGACGGGCAAGAGGATGACGCGGCGGACGACGACCGAGGCGACGACGGCGGCACGGGTGGCGGCAAGGACCGACGAGGCAAGGGCGCCCCCGCGGCGGCGCCGGCGGCAGACGCCTTTTTCCGCTCGTGGTCCGAGCGCCCTGGCCGCCCCGTCGTCGGCGTGTCCGTCGAGGCCGCCGGGAGCGATCCGTCCGCCGCCGCCGCCGCGGGCGCGACGGGCTCGCTGAGCGTGCGCCAGGCGCGCCTGTGCGCGTGGGGCTTGCTGGCGACCGAGGACGGGGCGCGCAGGGAGGTGGCGGCGGGCGGCGGCACCGGCGCCGGCGCCGCGGGCGCGCTTCCTCCGCTGGCCCTCATGTGCCCGGGGGCAGGCGGGGGGGCGGGCGGGGGCGGCGCCGGCGACCGGCCGTGGTGGCTGGCCCTGGCCGCCGGCGCCATCGGCGGGCCGCGCAAGCCGCGGCAGTGGCTGCTCCTGGAGCCCGGGGCGGACAAGGGCGGGGGCGGCGCGGTCGTGCCCGCGCCGCCCGACGCCGCTGCTTTTGCAGCTGCCGCCGCCGCCGCCGCCGCCGCCGCCGCCGCCGATTTCGCCGGCAGCAGCAGCGCCGCCAACAGCAGCAGCAGCGCCACCCCCCTCGGCGGCGAAGCGGCGGCGTCCGCGTCCCCTTGGTCCCTCCACGCCGACGGCGGCCTGTCGGGCCTCTACTACGCGCACCACTGCGACGCCGCGCACCGCGCCGCCGTCCGCGCCGCCGCCGCCGCCGACGCGCCCGCCGCCGCGCGCGCGCTCGACGCCGCTGCCTCGGAGCAGCACGAGTTCCCGCTGGCCGCCGGCGCCGCCGCGACGGCCGCCGTCGGGCGCGTCACGCGCGCGGCCGCCCTGCTGCGCGACGCGGCCGACGTGGCGCTCAGCCCGCCCTCCCTGCTGCCAGAGTGGGCGAGGGCGGCAGCCGGCGGCGGCGGCGGCGGCGGCGGCGGCGCGGGCGAGGAGGCGCTGCTGGCGGCGCTGGCGGCGGCGGGGGCCGCAACCGCCGCCGCATCCGCATCCGCCGCCGACGCCGCCGAGGCCGACGCCCCTGACGGCTCCTTGGCGGGGCCGTCGCTGGGCTCCGGCCTCGTCGCCTACGTCATGCTCGCCGGCGTGACCCTCCCCGTTCTGCGCGAGCTCGACGCGCAGGTTTGGCACGACGCCGCGTGCAGGGGAGGGTTGCGCGCCGCCGCCCGCCTCGCGCTCGCAGAGACGGCCGCTGCCGCGACCGCCGCCTCGCCCGCGGCTGCCGCGGCCGGCGACCCCGTCGACCTGAGCACGCTGCTGCATCGCATGCTGGCCGGCCCCCTGCTCGCGGCCGCGGCCCTGCAGGCGCGCGACCCGCTCGTGGCCGAGCGCCTGTGCGCGTCGGTGCGGGTGCCGGCGGCCACCTCGCCCGGCGGCAGCGGCGGCGGCAGCAGTTTCGGCGTCGCGCCACCCGCCACCTCCTCCCTCGGCCCCGACGTCCGCGCCGCCGCCTTGGCCGTGGCGATGGCCGCGCCCCCCGGATGCGTCCGGCCCCCGGGCCTGCGCGCGGCCCTCGAGCGCCAGGCGCGCGAGGCGGCCGCGCCGCTGCTCGCCGCGGAGGCCATGTTTGCCCTGGCGGCGGGCGCGGGCGAGCGGGATGCGGGCGAGGGGGCGGCGGGCGGCAGCGGCGGCGGCGGCGGCGGCGGCGCCCGGCTCAACGCGACGCTGGAGTTTGCGCTCGGGCTGCCGCCGGGCGGCGGCGGTGGCAATTTCGGCGCTGCTGTCGGCGAAGACGGCGCAGCCAGCGACCCGGCGGCCTTTGCGAGCGCGCGCGCGCCCCAGTCTTACGCTGCCGACTTGGTCCTCGCGGCGGCGGGCGCGGCGGTGGCGGGCGACGGCGGCAGCGATCAAGGGCCCGGGGCAGAGTCCGCCGCCGCACCCGCCCCCTCCCCGGCCCTCGGCCCCGCCCTGGTCTTTGTGCTGAGCCCCGAGCGCTGGCCCGCCGTGCGCCGCGGCCTGGGCGGTTCGGGAGCGTGGGACCTGCTCGCCCGGCTGGCGCGCTCGCCCGGCGGCGCCTCGCCGACGCGCGCGGGCGTGCGCGCGCTGGCGGCGGCGCTCGCGCGGGCGGGGGCGGGCAGGGGGGCGGGCGGGGCCGGCGAGGGCGAGCGGCTGCGCGCCGTGCTCGGGGCGGCGGCGTCGCGGGCGGAGTGGACCGAGGCGCACGGCAAGGGGTTGTGCAAGGCGGGGGCGGCGGCGGCGGCAGCCGGGCCGACAGGGGAAGAGGCGGGGGGAGCGGGGGCGCCGGGCGGGAGGCGGCGTTCCAGACGCTAGACGTTCAAGGGGTCTTGTGAACTCGCTGTGCATGAGAACGGTGCAGCTGTCTCCGGGTGACGTGTAGAGGGGTGGAGGGGGGGGGGGGGGGGGGGGGGGGGGGGGGCGAGGGGGGGGCCCTCTCTTTCGGTCGCGAGCCGTTGATGACGACGGCGGGGAGCTCGGGACAACCGCGCAGGTGCTGCCCCGGGCTCTCTCTCTCGTGTTTCACCCACGCCCGCTCTGACTCGACCCTCGACATCATCGGCAACTCCCAACCACAAGTTCCAACACCCGCGCCATCGGGAGCGGACACAAGACGAACCACACAAGGGCGGAACTCGCCTGGTGAGAGACGGGGGCGCCGGTGCCCTTCAAACCCGCGGTGGTGTCGGACTTTCGCTCGGGCGGCGAGGGGCCCGTCGCGACGGCGCCGCCATGATCGCCGGAGGCAGCGGCCGCCCCCGCGGCGATTAGAAGAGCTGCAGCGGCAGCGGCAGCGGCGTCGAGGGCCAGCAGCAGGAGCGACCGCCGCCCCACACGCCGCCCGATCCGCCGCCGTCCCGCCCGACGCCGCCGCCGGTGGCGCTCGCGGGCTCGGCGCGCCCCGAAGAGGGCCCCCCCCGCGCGCTGTCTCAAGCGGCCGGGGAGGACGACGACGCGCGGCACGAGGAGGCTCACGGCGCAGGCGGCGACGAGATGTCGACCGAGGTAGCGCCTGAGGCGCGGGCGGCCAGCGCGGTCTGCCGAGGCGGGCGGCCGAGGCGGGGGGCCGCGGCGAGGGCCCAGCCGACGGCGCGTCCGGCCGCCGAGACAGAGGAGGCGTCGCGGGTCGCGGTCTGCCGAGGCGGGCGGCCGAGGCCGGGGGTCGAGGCGGACGCACGCGTGTCGCGTGAGCGTGCGGCTGGGCCGGCGCTGGTGGCGGCGGCGGTGGCGGTCTCGGCTGGCAAGGAGAACCGGGCGGCGGCAAAAGCGGCAAAAGAAGCAAGCCGGAAGAAGCAGCAGCGGGCGCGGCAGAAGGCGACGGCAGCGGCGGCAGCAAAAGCGGACAAGCAGGACTCGCCACGGGGCTCTGGGGGCCTCATGAGCGGCGGCAGCGCATGCGCCGCCCGCCTCCCGCCTGCGCCCGTCGTCGCCGCTGATGCCGCGGCCCCGCCTCCTCCGCCTCCGCCGCCGCCGCAGCCCCCGCCGCTGCAGCCGCCAGCTTCCTCCTCCGCCCCCGCTCCCGCCCTCGCCGTCCCCGCGGTGCGGGCGGAGGCAGGCGCAGAATTGGCAGGGGCGGCGGCCGCGGCCGAGCAGGAGCAGCGTAGGGCGGTCGAGCCAGGGGCCACGGCGGCGGCGCGTCCGGCGGCCGTGGCCGAGGAGGCGGAGCGGGTCGCGGCCAAGCGGGCCGACGAGGCGCGGGCGGCGAGCGCCGGCAGCCGTGGCGGGCGGCCGGAGCGGGCCGCCGAGGCGGGCGGGCGCGCGTTGCCTGAGCCAGCGGCTACTGCCCTACAAGCGCAAGAGGCGGCGGCAGCGGCGGCGGCGGCGGCGGCGGCGGCAGCTGACGCGCAGCAGGCGCGGGCGGCGGCAAAAGCGGCAAAAGAAGCAAGCCGGAAGAAGCAGCAGCGGGCGCGGCAGAAGGCGACGGCAGCGGCGGCAGCAAAAGCGGACAAGCAGGACTCGCCACGGGGCTCTGGGGGCCTCATGAGCGGCGGCAGCGCATGCGCCGCCCGCCTCCCACCTGCGCCCGTCGTCGCCGTTGGTGCCGCGGCCGCGCCTCCTCCTCCTCCGCCGCCGCCGCAGCAGCTGCAGCCGCCGCCGCCCGGTCCCTCGCCCGCCCCCGCCCTCGCCACCGCCTCGGCCCCCGCCGCCAGCGCGCCCGAGCGGCGCCTGCCGCCGCACCTGCGCCTGGCCGCATCGCGCCGCGCCGCCGCCGCGGCCGCCGCAGCCGCCGCAGGCGCCTGCCTCTCGCCCGCGCCAACCGTCTCGTCTTTCACTTCTGTCGCCGCCGCCGCGCGCGCGCCCGCTCCCGTCTTCGCCCCCTCCGCTGCCGCCGCCGCCGCCGCCGCCGGCGAGGAGGCGCTCTGCGTGTGCCGTGCCTCGACGCCCGCCCGAGCGCTGACGCTGCCCTGCGGTCAAGGCGTCCTGTGCGGCGGGTGCGCGCCGGCAGTGCAGGCGCGGTTCGGGGGCCGCGAGGGCGGAGGCGCGTTCTGCCCCATGTGCGGCACCACGACGTAGTGACGACGATGGGCGCACAAATAGGAGAAACGACGCGGAAGAGAGGCCGGCGGCGTGCGCTGCTCGCCGATGCCGCTTGAGAGAGGAGGTCGCCAAGAGAGCGCTAGAGAGACTGGGGTGTTGGAAACGAGCGCACTCTGTGACCGCGTGGGGTGTTGGAAACGAGCGCACTGTGACCGCGTGGGGTGTTATGACAAGACATCGACGAGCAACGCGCGCCCGCGTCCTCACTTGCGCGCCCCCGCCTTGCGCGACGACGGGGGCGTCGGCACAAAGGCGCCGCCGCCGCGCAGCCGCCGCGCAGCGGTCGCCGTTGCCGCTGCCGCGCTCGCGCCTCTGCCGGCGACGCCCCCCAAGGGCGTCCCCCCGCCTCCCGCCAGCGACGAGCCCAGGCCCGTGTCCGACAAGAAGGACCCGGCCAGGTCGCCGCCGCCGCTGCGAAGGCTGGACGCGGCGAGAGCGGCGCGGCGCGGGGGGAGCGAGGCGCCCCCGGCGCCGCCGCGAGACGCGCTCCCTGTCGCCGCCGCCGCTGCGGCCGCGGCCGCCGTCACCCCCTCGCGCGGCCGGTCGGGCGTCGGCGCCATCATTGACGACGCGGGCCGCGCGCCGCCGCCGCCGGACGACGAGGAGGGGTGGCACGGCGATGTGGCGGGGGAGGGCTTGGGCGGGCGGCGCGGCGCCCCGCCCGACAACGAGGCAGGGTGGCCGGCGCCTCTGCCGCCGGCAGGGGCCGAGGCGCGGCGGGCAGCGGCCGCCGACAGCGCCGACGGGCCGCCGCCGCCGCCCACGCCGCCGCCGCCGCCGCCGCTGCCGCCAGCGCCGCTCGCCCCGGCCGCCCGAGAGGAGGCGGTCACGTCGGCCGTGCCCGCCAGCAGAGCGTCCAGCGCGCGGTAGTTGACGCGCGCCGACAGGCGCCGGCTCTCGAGCGCGGCGCGCGCGGCCTCGGAGGCGCTCGCGCCGTCCGGCAGCGCGGCCACCGCCGCCGCCGCCGCCGCCGCCACGGCGGCCTGCGTCGCGGGCGCGCCGCCGCGCTTCGCCTTGCCGGCCGCGGCCGACGGCGGCCCTCGGGCGGCGGCGGCCCGCCCGCCGCCGCTCGCGGCCGCGGCCGCCTCGCCGACCAGCGCCGCCGCGGCGATGCCCTCGGCGTCGCCGCCGACGGCCTCGAGGGCGGCGGTGGCGGCGGCGGCGGCCGCGGCAGCGGCCACCTCGTCGCCGCCGCCGTCGTCCTCCTCCTCCGAAGAAGACGGGCCGCCGCCGCCTGCCCCGGCCGCCGCCGCCCTCGGCCGCCGCCGCCGCAGCCGAGCTGCCGCCGCAGCGGCCGCCGCCGCCGCAGCCGCCGCCGCCCCCGTCCCCCCAGCAGCGGCCCCGCCGACCGCCTCGGCCGCGCCCCTGGCCGCGCCCTCGACGCGCGCCTCGTAGTCGTCCGTCGCGACCACGTCGCCCGACGCGTCCGTGTCGTCCTCGCAGTCGTCGTCGTCGGTGTCGTCGTCGTCCGCAGCGCCCCCGGCCGACGGCCGCCGGGCCGGCAGCGGCGCGCCCGCGCCGACCGCCGCCGCCGCCGACGCGCCGCCCGCGCTGGCCGCGCCGCGCGCCGCCAGCTCGAGCGCGGCCGCCGCGCGCCGCTGCTCGCGCTCGCGCCGGCGCTGCTGCCGCCGCCGCCGCTCGCGCGCGTCCCACCACTCGCCGTTGAGGTCGGTCCACACGGCCTCGCGCAGGGCGGCCTCGGCGTCGGTGCAGACGTAGCGCTCGATCTCCCCGTCGTCGATCGGCGGGTCGAGCGCGGGCGCGGCCGCCGCCGCCGACGAGGACGGCGCCGACAGCATGGACGACGACGGCGGCGGAGCGTCGGCGGCGGCGCGGCGGGGGGGCGGCGGGCGCACGGCCGCGCCGTACGCGAGCACCGCGCTGTACATGGGCCGCTCCTCCTCGGCCAGGTCGCGGTCGAGGCCGGCCGGGCGGTCGTCGTGTTGACGCCCCGGCAGGCCCGCGCCGCCGGCCCCGGCCCCGCCGCCGCCGCCGCCGCCGCCGCCGCCGCCGCCGCCGCCGCCGCTGCCGCCGCCGCGCCCGCCCCGCCGCACGGCCGCCGTCGTCGCCGCGCCCTCTGGCAGCACCGCCGCGAGCGTCTGCTCCATCTCGTGCGCCTCCTCGCGCATCGCCTCCGCCTCGGCCGCGTCGCGCGCGGCCACCGAGTCGATCCCGTAGTCGGCGTCCAGCCGCCGCTGCTCCTGCCGCTGTTGCTGCTGCTGGCTGCCGCCGGGCGTCAACGCCGCTGCCGCACCGCCGCCGGCCGCCCCCGCTGGCGGCGGCGGCGGCGTCCCCGGCATCGCCTCCGCCGCCGCCGCCGCCGCCGCTGCCTCCTCCGCCCGCGCCGCGTCCTGCGCGCGCGCCGCCTCGCGCCGCGCCTCCCGCCGCCGCAGCTTCAGAAAGGCGGGCGGGTCGGCCGCCCCGTCGGGCGCAAACTGCCGCCCGCCGATCGAGCGGAGGAAGGCTCGGTAGCAGTCTCCGCACATGCCTAGATTCACCTCGGGAACGCCGCCGGCCGCCAGGGCGGCGTCGACGGCGAGCGCGGCGTCCGAGGGCGTGGGGGCGCGGAGGGTGGCGGCGGAGGCGGCGGAGGCGGCCGAGGCGAGGTGCAGGCAGAGGGGCAGCGGGGCGGCGGCGGCGGCGGCGGCGGCGGCGGCCGAGGGCGGGTCGGCGCTTTGCCGCGGCCCGTGCTGCTGGTGCTGGTGCTGGTGCTGCTGCTGCTGGTGCTGGTGCTGCTGGTGGTGCTGCTGCTGGTGGTGCTGCTGCTGCCCGTGCTGCCCGTGCTGGTGCTGGCGGGGGTGGGAAAGGGGCAGCGGCGGGCGGCCCGAGCCCGCCCCGCCGCCGCCGCCGCCCGCCTCTGCCGCCGCCGCGGCAGCCTCGAGCGCCGCGCGTCCGCGGTGCTGCTGCCGCGCGGCGGCGCCGGCAAGGTAAGCCGGCGCCGACGGGTCGGGCGGGGGCGCGGCCGCGGCCGCGAGCGCCACGACCGGCCCACCGCCCCGCCCGTACAGGATCGACCCCCCGGGCGAGGGGAGGATGGCCGCGGCCCCGGGCGTCTGCACCACCATGTGCGTCGTCTGCGGCCCGCCGCCGCCGCCATACCCGCCGCCGCCGCCATGGCCGCCGCCGCCGCCGCCGCCCAGCGCCGCGCGCCGCTGCGCCGCGCGCCCGAGCGCCTGCGCGTGCTCCTCGCTCTCGCGCTCCTCTCGCGCGTGCCTCTCCGCCAGCTGCGCCGCCGTCATGGCCGAGGCGCGCGACGACGAGAACTCGCGCACGCGCGCGTCGATCGTCTGCCAGCCCGAGTGGACCGCGCGCATCACGTCGGCCTTGGTGACCGCAAACCCGTGCACGTGCGCCGCGATAAAGACGGCGGCGCCGCAGACGCCCGCCGGCCGCCGCCCTGTGTGCATCCAGTCTCTCTTCATGGCGGCGACCAGGCGCAGGGCCGTGCGCGCGACGTCGGCCTGGGTGTTGCCGGCGGCCTGGGCGGCGGCGGCGCGGGCGGCGGAGAGGCGGCGGCGGCGAGCGGCGGAGAGGCGGCGGCGGCGGGCGGCGTCGCGGGCGTCGCGGCGGCGGCGGCGGCGCGCCGCGGCGGCGCCCTCGCCCTCGTCCTCCTCGTCCTCGTCCTCGCCCGTTGCCCCGTCGGCGCGGCGGCGGCGCTTCTTCTTGTTGCCGCCCGCGCCGCGGCCCTCGTCCTTTTTCGAGGCGGCGGCGGCCTTGCGCTTCTTCGGCTTGGCGACACCGCCGCCGCGAGAGGCGCCTCTCGTGGCCTCGGCGTCGTCGTCCTCTTCAGAGCCCGAGGAGGAGGAGCTGTCGCCGTCGCTGTCGCCGTCGCCGTCGCCGTCGCCGTCGCCGCCGCCGCCGCCGCCTCCTCCGCGGCCGCCCGCGCGACCGGTGCCTCCCCGCCTCCCCGCCTTTCCGCCGCCTCGGCCGCGCTCCTCCCGTTGCTGCTCGGCGCTCTCCTCCTCGTCCTCGCTCGACGAGGAAGAGGCGTCGTCGCCGCTGCTCGCGAGGCCGTCTTCGTCGTCGTCGTCGTCGTCGCCGTCGTCGTCGTCGTCCCCCTCATCCTCCTCATCCTCCTCGTCGTCGTCCTCGTCCGTGCCGCCCTCCCGCCCGCCGCCGCCGCCGCCGCCGCCGCGCGCCGCCGCCGCCACGGCCGCGGGCGCGTCCGACCCGAGCTCCAGCTGCCGCACGAACCGGTCGATGTACAGCGACGGGTCCACCGGCCGCGTGAACAGCGGGTTCTGGTCCAGCCGCAGCAGCCGAAGCAGCTGCAAGTAACAGCCCCCCAGCGCGTACACCGACGCGTCGCGCCCGTCCGCCGCCGCCCCGCCGGCCGTCCCCCTCAGGGCCTCGGCGAAATCCACAAGGAGCAGCGCCATGTTGTCCATCCGGGCGACCAGGTACAGGCACGCGGCCGCCACCACCGCCACCCGCCGGCCCCGCGTGAACCCGCGGTTGACGGCCAGGCGGTAGAAGCGCGAGGCGACGTCGACGGATGCGTCCCGCGGGGAGACGCGAAGCTGCTCGGCCAGCTGCTGCACGTGCGCGCGGCCCTTGTGGATGGCGGCCTCTTGGGAGTCGCCCTGATTTTTGTCGTTTGGTTGGTGGTTGGTTGGTTGGGTGGTGTTGTTGGTGGTTTCGGTCGGGCGGTTGTTTCTCGCGCGCCGCGCGTTTCTCTCCCCCCGCGCCCCGGCCCCCCCGCGCAAAGTAAAAGACCACGCCAAACACCACACACACACCCCCACTCCTCCACACCCCCTCCTCCACCACCAACTCACCCGCACGGCCCACGTCCGGCCCCCCGCCACCCGCGTCAGCCCCCTCGGCTGCCCCGTGTCGGGCACAAACTGCCCGACCAGCTCGCCCTCGCCGTCGGCGCCCTTTGCGAACTGGACGTCGGTCGAGAAGGCGCCCTCGTCGAGGACGCGGCCGCACTGGGGGCAGGCGGCGAAGCCGGCGGCCTCGTCGACCTCGGGCTCGGACTCGACGCGGCACGAGGGGCAGAAGAGGAGGACCATTGTGTTTTTGCTTTTTTGTTCAGACTGCTTTTTTTTGTGTTCAAGGTGGTTTCGAGGCGGCGGCGGGCGGGCGGGCGGGGGCGGGTGAGCGAGCGAGCGAGAGCGAGAGAGCGAGACGGCGAGCGACAGCTGCGCTGTACGGCGCGCGCCGCGGCCACGACGCATGCGGGGCACACTCGCGCCTGTCGTCGGCCGCGCGGCGACGCGCCCGCCGATGCCCGCGGGGCATGGCAGGGCACTTTTTTTTTGGCTGCGAATCGCACGCGCGCGACCCCGAGCCACGGGCGAGGGAGGCGGAGGCGGCGCCGATGGGCGCGCGCTGTGACGCACCTTTCAAGAGGTAATCGGCGCGCGCGCGCGCGCCTGTGGCGAGTGAAGCTCGCGTCTCTCTCCCCAAAAAGGGAGAAAAGGGAGAGGGGATCGCGACGGGGCGTCGTCAACGTGATTGAGAGAGAGGTCAAGGGGGTCAAATCGAAGAGGCGCGTCAAGTTGGTCAAAACCAGGAGCGCAAAGAGGTCGCGCGCGTGTGATGTGTGTCTGAGCGTGACGACGTTCGGGCGCGCCGCCTCCCTCTGTGCGACGCCCGTTCGCCGCCGGCGCCGCCCCCTCCTCGCCACACTCGCCCGCGGGGGTGTCCGCGCCCCCCTTGTGCGCCGTGCTCTTTTAGAGACAATGTCCTCTCTGCTCCGTATCGCCTTGAATCGTTTTTCGTCATCACTTCTACCCCTCTCCCCGTTTGGAACTCAACCGCGCAACAGGGAGCCCCGACCACTTTCGCCCCTCAACCCTCCTCTCTCTCCTCCTCCTCCATCTTCTGCCCCATCCGCGAACAAGCCACAGACACTCATGTTCCGCCCGGCGCCCCCGATCGCGCCGGCGCGACAAGCAACGCCGCCGCCCTCGCCACCTGGCGGCGGCACCACATTCGGCGGCTTTCGCCCGGCGGCCTCGCCGCCGCCGCGGGCGCCCATCCCGCCCGCGCGGCGGACGCCGACGCCGCCGCCGTTCGCCGCCGCCGCCTCGCCCCCCTTGCTGCTCTCTCCATACGGCGGCGGCGCGGCGGCGGCGGCGGCGGCCGCAGCCCCCCCGCCGCCGGCCGCGCGCGCCGTGCCCTCGCTCCGCCAGCTAGCTGTGGCGACCCTGTCCGCCCACCGCCACCTGCTCGCCGACATTGGGTACGCTTTGGTGGTCGGGACGCCGACGGCCGGGGGCGGCGGCAGCGGCGGCGAATACGGCGGCGACGGCGGCGGCGGCGGCGGCGCCGGCGGCAATGGCGGCGGCGGCGGCCTGGACGGCGTGCTGCCGCACTGCTCGCCGCAGGAGCTCGCCGCCATCGAGGACGCCACCCTCGCCGGGTGCGCGCGGCGCGACCTGTCCTGGTACACATGGCACCTGTGGCACCGCCACTACCGGCGGGACTTTGGCCCGCTGCCCGCGGGCACGGCGCCGCCGCCGCCGCCGCTCGGCGCGGGCGGCGGCGGCGGCTCCAGCGCGCCGCCGCCGCCCGACTACACAGAGCCGCAGGTGGCGCCGGGCGAGCCCGCGGGCGCGCGGCAGTGGCGCGCGGCCTACGAGGCGCGGGCGCGCGAGGTGGGGGCGCGCGCGGCCGCGGCGGGGGCGGCCATGCGCGCGCAGTACCGCCGGGCGGCGGAGGAGCGGGCGGGCCGCGCGGCGCGCGAGACGCGGCCGGTGGTGGTGGCCGCGCCGCCGCTCAAAAGGGGGGGCCGGGGCGGCGGCGGCGGCGGCGGCGGCGGCGGCGGCGGCGGCGGCGGCGGCGGCGGCGGCGGCGGCGCGGGGGGGTACAACGGCGGCACGGGGGCGCGGCGGCTCGAGGTGATGCGGGGCCTGGGGCTCGCGCAGGGGTCGCCGCGGCCGCGGCCGGGGGCGGCGGCGGGGGCGGCGCTGCGGGTGTCGGGCGGGAGGGTGTCCAAGCCTCTGCAGCAAGGCGCGGCGGGGCAGAGGAGCCCTGCGCCGCCGGGCGCGCGGCCGTCGCCCGTCACGCGGCCGTTGCCGTCGCGGCCGTCGCCGTCGCCGCGGCCGTCGCCTCGGCCGGCCAGCGGCAGCGTCGGGTTCCGGGCGCCGTCGCCGTTGTCTCTCGGGCTGCCCAGGCCGACTGCGCCCGCTCCTGCTCCTGCAAGAGCGCAAGAGAGGTTTTAAGTAAATCATTGGATTTTGGAAAAACGCGTTTTTTCTTTCTTCGGGGCGCGGCGCTTTCCGAGCGGCGCGAGCGCGGGGCGCCACCGCGTTCGTCGTCAAGGCGCGCCGGTCAAGACGCGCTCTCGGAGACGCGCGCGATCGCTCCAGGCGCATCCCGCAGGGATCACATTGTTGCCCCTGTCTGGTTGGGCGCCATTGTCCGCGTCGCGCGTCCGAGAAAAGGGGCCAAGGCTCCTTGATCCACCTTCCCATCCATTTTCCACAAACAGCACAATCTTCAAGACCGCCAGCCTCCTCTCAGGCCTACCGATGACGATTCCGCGCATCCCGCACTAGCCACAGATTACCAATCACGCCATAAGCACTATAGCCCCCCCACCCTCGTCTCTCCCTCTCTTGTCTCTGTCTCTTCCTCTCTCTTCGTGAGCATCGCACGTGCGTCCCCGAAACGCTGCCACCTGCCCCCGCGCAGCGACGCGGCAGGGACCTGTGCACCCATACCATCTGTCTACGGCCGGTCGCACGGCCGACCGGGCCGCCCACAGGCGCAGGGCCCGCGCCTGGAAGGCAGCACGTGCTCGGTGTCTCACCCTCGGTCTCTCACCCGCCGCCCCCCCTTCTCCC
>Ga0209390_10003925_pt1 | contig 23131 bp, 21 predicted proteins | sample BON01_FD_187212 | JGI IMG/M metagenome (GOLD analysis project Ga0209390, IMG submission 187212) | Freshwater microbial communities from Lake Bonney liftoff mats and glacier meltwater in Antarctica - BON-01 (SPAdes) (version 2) | ecosystem: Environmental > Aquatic > Freshwater > Ice > Glacier... | reverse complement strand
CAGGAGCGAGCTACGTAGGTCGGCTGGGGTGTGGTGGTGGCGTAGGTGCTATTGTAGTACAGCTAGACAGCTGGGAGCTGGGCTGTGTGGTGGCGTTGGGGAAGGGGAGGCGAGAATGTGAGAGATCGAGCGGGGTGTAGGAGCAACAATAATGAGAATGAATGTGTGTGCATGGCTGTGATGCGGTGTGTGCAGCAGCAGGAGCAGCAGCAGCAGCAGCAGCAGCACGGAACGCCAAGCTTGAAGCAAAGTGCTTGATGATGATCATCACATCTGAATGGGATCACTTTTCCCTCTGCTGGCTTGGATACCTTTGCTAGCTTCTCTTGCTCCCCTTTTCCTTTTCCTCGTACTGTTGTCATTGTACGTCGCATGGTACACACACACACAAGCACATCCATGGCCAAAGGGCAGCAGTGTATCAAGGTGTGAGTGAAGAAGCCCGTCGACGGTCTTTCAGCGCTCCGCTCAACGGATTCATCGCAAAACGGCTTGCCCATATTGTGTGTAACGCATGTCCCACCCCTTGTGTTGACGACAAGCAACCCCGCTGCTAAGGGCGAAACCGATTCATCGAGCCCACGCCGGCCGACACCCCGAGAGGGGCTGGGGCTGCGCGCAAATTTTCACAGCGCAGCACTTTCCTCCCACGTGCTGCTTCTTCTTGCAGGGCGGGGCGACATCACACACACGAAGCCCAACGGCTCAAACAACACATGGCATGCTCGTTCGCTGCACGTTTTTGATTGACTACAGGGTGGGGGTGCACGTGGACCCACAAGACGCCGCATCATGACCGACTCCGTCAAGCAGCAGCAGCAGTGCTGGGCGCCTCTGTCTGGCCTTGACGTCCACAAGCAGCCTCACAATATTTGGCCCATGCGCACCCATCTCAAGAACAGGGCCAGGACAATTGGCCACCAGCAGAATTTTATACCCACACGCCCATCATCACGCCATAACACACACACATGTCACAGCCCAAGGACGCCCACGCCTTTGCATCATCATCAACAACATCATCATCGTCGTCCCACCAGCAGCAGCACCAGCAGCAGTGGCAGCCGCAGCACCAGCACCCATCCCCACCACCGCCCACGGGAGCTCCCCTCCGTTATCAGCGTAAGAAGTGACCTACCAGAGGACCACAGCCTTGGACACCACACCACAAGACTACCACCATGCGACCCTTGTCTCTTGGCAGCGCGGCCGTCCTGGCCCTCGTCTCCTCCACCCAGCTTTGGACGGGTGTCGGGGCGCAGCCCGGCTGGGGTTGGGAAGCACAATGCATCGGGCAATGGCTGCAGTGCGGCGGCCTGAACTACTGGGGTCCCACCAACTGTTGTGAGGGCCATCAATGCGAGTACGTGAACGACTACTGGTGGCAGTGCAACCCCACCGAGGCAGCACCGGTGAGGCCCGTGGCCCCCGCTGCGCCAGCCGCCCCCGTCGTCAGGCCCACCACTCACCCCGTGCCTACTACACCCGTCTCTCCGCCCTCTACAGTGGTACCAACCACCCCAGCAGCCCCACCCGCCGTAGTGCCGCCAGTGACACCAGCAACGCCAGCTACGCCAACCGTCACCCCCCTGCCAGTAGCACCCGTCGCTGCCCCCGACACGCCCACCGTGGTCACTCCCCCAAAACCTGCACCCGTCGCGGCTCCAGACGCACCGGCCGTGGCGGCTCCCGACGCTCCTGTCGCCCCGCCTGAGACTCCTGCGGTGGTCACATCACCAGATGCTGCACCTGTCGCTGCCCCCGACGTGCCAGCCGTGGCCCCTCCAGCAGACGCACCGGCTGTAGTCACACCACCCGACGCTGCACCAATTGCGGTGCCGGATGCACCTGCTGCTGTTCCAGACGCGCCAGCCGTCGTCACCCCTCCTGAACCAGCACCTGCTGTAGCACCAGACGCACCCGTGGCGGTACCAGAGCCAGCACCCGTCGCCGCGCCCGATGCCCCTATCACCCCCCCAGTGGACTCCACGACGCCCACTGCTGCTGCTGCTGCTCCTCCTGCTGTGCCTGTGCCGGACGTGCCCGCAGGCGCCCCTACTCTCGCGCCCACGCACAGGCCACACCACTGGGGCCACCACCACCATCCCTCCCCTACTGACGGCGCCACTACTCCAGCAGGGTCGCTTGTGCCGACGGTGGCACCCACGCCTTTCCCTACCGAAGCCGGTCCACCCTTTTGGGAGCAAGAGTGTTTCCGCGTGCGAAAGAATATTTTGTCGCTCACCCCTGAGGAGCTGGCTGACTTTTTGGAGGCGCTGCAGACGCTTAAGTCTAATGGGATGTATGATACTATTACTTCTGTCCACGGCAACCCTACTACTTTTAATCTCTTCCACGGGAATGATTATTTCTTGCCTTGGCATCGCTGGTATGTGCTGCGGATTGAGAGCGCGGTGCGGGATTTGGGGGGAAAATTTGCTTGTTTTTCCATGCCTTATTGGGATTGGACGTTGGATGCAGGGAGGGAGGCCCAGTCTCCGATCTGGGACATTTTTGGGCCAATGGGGAAGAAGAACGATTCCTTCTGTATGAGGGAGGGGCCGTTTGCCGAATGGAAGAACAGCAAGGGGGGGTGCTTGAAGCGGATTGGCTCGGATTCGTATCGGTTCTTTTCGCCGGCTGAGGTTTTGGACTTGATTATGGGGAAGGAGGAGCTGGTGGGTGGCTTCCGGCCGGCTTTTGAGGCTGGCGCGCACTCGCGTCCGCATCTGTTTATTGGTGGGGCCATGAATAGTTTCGCTAGTCCCGATGATCCCATCTTTTGGCTGCACCACGCCTTTGTGGATAAAGTCTGGTCGATGTGGCAGGACTGTCACAACTTTCTCGACCCTCTAGATATCTCAGCAACGAGCTTTAAGCCTGATCAAGTAGACGCCGAGCTAGCCTACGCCCCCGGGGTCACCACTCGCTCCATGTGGTCCACCCGCAACCTAGGCTACACCTACGAAACAGACATCATGTCCGCCTACACCTTCCTCAACACCTGCCACTGGTTCAGCCTCAAGCCTAACCCCGGCCTGGACCTCAACCTGCCCTCCCCTCCTATGCCCGATCTGCCTCCCGAGACACGCCAGGGCGCACCGCCGCCACCGGCAGACGCTGCTGCCGTGCCGGCACCCGTGGACCCTGCCGCAGCCGTCGCGCCTGCCCAACCACAGAAGCAGCAGATGGACACCAGCCGCAATTCCACCATCAAGAGCCCTAACCTGCGAGGCAAGCAGACTGTCGTGGCGCCGCCGCAGGTGCAGCAGCAGCAGCAGCAGCATAACTCGTCGTCTGCTCTGGCCTTGACACCAGCCCAAGGTGGGTTCGTGGCTACCAAGGAATGGGCTGCTGCTCAGGCGGCTGTTGCTCCGTTTGAGCCGCACGGCAAAGGGTTGATTGTGGAGGAGAATCGCGTGTTTACCGCTTGTATGGCGCGTGTGCAGCGGGGCGAGAAGGGTGCAATCCGCGCAGAGTGCCGCAGGGAAGTGCTGAAGCGGGATTGCGAGTTGTTGGGCTTTATTTGTGATTTGCCTGAGACGTATAGGGATGGGATGCACATGGCGGCGGATGAAGATGTCTTTAAGCAGGATAGTGTGTGTGCGCGTTCATGTCAACGGCGCCTATGAGGGGAGGAAGGGAAGTAGAGATGATTTGATAGAGAGATATAGAGGTGCACAGGGAAAAGGAAAGTAGATTGCGAGGGTAGGGGAAAGAGAGGAGTGGTATGCATGATTGCCGGAGACGACGAGGGACCGGGCAAATAGAGCAGGATGGATGACTCGTTTGCACAGAGATAGAAGAAGGGGAGGACGACGACCTGTATGTATCTTGATTTTACGTGACTGCATGTTGATTTGAAAGTTATGGGTTGGTGGCTCAGATTGTATATTCTTTCCTCGAACAGGACAAAGGAAAAACGACGGAAAGGGATGGCTGATGTGTTTTTATGGGGGCGAGTGTGATTAGAGGACGGTATATGTCCTCAATCTAACCGATCCTACCACCAGACACACAATTTTGCCATGCCCGCCAGTCATTTCCTACAACAAAGCTATTGTAAGAATAGATGGAACGAAAGGTGGGGAGAAGAAGGAAAAATTACCTAATCTGTTCCAGCATTCTCGTTGGTCTGCGCTTTCTTTACTTTACGAGTTGTGCGCACTTACTTCAGTTGGAGAGCGGCCTCTCTTCTGCCCGCTCGCTGCTCCTTTTCGATTGCACCCACCACTCGAAAAGCCAAACAGTTGAGCGCAAGCAATATATATTTAGAAGGAAGACCTGCGGGTCCAAAAGCAAATTTACACGCTTAGTTATTTCTTTGTTCATTCCATCAACTTGACAAACAGACATTTGAGTTGGCGGGCTTCATAACTAACAGTGTTCTGAGCTCCGCCCGAAGAGTGCCTGCCGCTGATACTCGTGCGTTTCCCGCGACGTGCGCCGCCGTCCCCGCTGCCCAACGTGGCGGTGGTCGACACGGCCTTGATTTTGTTCCCGTGCAGCTCGGCAGCGTCCAGGAACTCGAGAACTTCGTGCGAGGACGTATCTTTTAGAGTCACCAGGTGCTTGGCCATGTTCTCCGCCAACGCCAAGAAACAGCGCTTGGCGTAGTACCTGTTTTGAGGTTTGTGTGTGCCAAAAAAATATTGTTAGCCTTGCGTACAGCGCTTTACTCACACAAGGGTCGCGAAGGACAGTCAGGAGCGCGCAATATCCCCAGAGCTCTCTTTTCCAGTTGCTTGGGTACGTACCACGTGTCAGCGCCCAGCTTCTTGTCGTACGGCTCCAGGCTCTTGACGATCCGGGCAATTCCGAATTCAAAATTGCCCTTGGCGCAGTAGAGCGTCCCTATGACCAGGTTCACGATGCACAGGTGGTGTACAGACCGCTGATCCGGGAATGCCAGCCGCTCTTCCTCCTTCTCGATCTTGCGCATGAGTTCTTCGGCCGCCTCATTCTGGCTGGTCATGATGTAAGACACACAAAGGTTGGCCAGCACAATGGCCGGCACGTTCAGCAACTGCTCCCCGCCATTCTTGTGCACTATAGGATCGTAGTACCGGATCGACTCCTTCCACTTGGATTCCTGGTTTTGGGATAGCAGGGAGCGATATCAGTTGAGGAAATGTGCGAAGCCTCAAAGTACACACTCAAACAGGCGCGCGCGCGCAGCGCGCAGATGCACACTCACAGTACAACACACACATACGTGCGCAAATACATAGCCCCCGGGACTTAGGAACGCCTTCAATCAAATGATAGACCACAAACTAGCAATAATCATATAACTTACCTGCATAAAGAAGACGTGCGCCACGTTGAGCTTCCAGACCTCGTGCTCGCTGCAGAACTCGGCGGACTGCCGGAAAAGCTTCTCGACCTGAGCGGGTTCAAGCGGAAACATATTAAGTGAGCCGGGTGATAAGATGAAAAGCGCAAATATCCCAACCATTGAATATAAGCCCTCGGCCCCAACTCACCATTGCGTAGTTCTGGCGCTCCCAGTAAATGCGAGCCATGGCCATCAGCACGGGAATGTACCGTTCCAAGCCCTCGTCGTAGTCCCGGAGCGCCTGCTTGATGGCCTCGTTGTCGAGCTTGAGGCGCGCGTCCTGAATTGCCTTTGTCAGCTTTCGAAGTTGGTCGATGTGCTTGTTGGTGAGGTCGTCGTACTTGCGGTAGGCCTCTTCGGGCGAGGTGGCAACCAGAATCGTGGCCTCCAGGTACTCGTAGAGCTCGGGAGGCAGAAAGCTATGTGCCGAGCCCGCCGATTGCGCCAGCATGTCGGCAGCCAGGTCGTAAAACTGATGTTGGCAATGTAGGAGGAGAAGGTTCCCAAAGGTCTCGGGTGGGGACGGCGGGTGCGCCAAGAGGTAGTTGAGCTTGCGAAAGCCAGTCGTCAGATCTTCGGCCATGTGGACCAGCGCCTGGTTGTGTAGCGTGACTGGGTCGAGTTCTTCCTCCAGGCGCGGCGGCATGTCGCTCAAAGCTTCTTTCGCAAGGTCCACGTTCTTCAGCGTGAAGTCAATCGCCGCCTGCAGTTTGTGTGTGTGTGTGTGTGTGTGTGTGTGTGTGTATTCACATGAGTTACCAGCGCTTTGTTCTGACATACACAAATATTCCCTCGCTTTGGCTTACCTTTAAATTGAAAGCCTCGATCAAATAGGTCTCTTGAAGCACAGGCGAATTGCCCACACTGCGGACCTCGATACCATCTGCGTTGCTGCCGACGCTCAGTTCCGGATGCTCCTGCACGCCGCGGTCGATAATCTCCGTGATGTACTTTAGCGCGGGACCAAACTGATTCAACTGATAGGAGCACAGTGCAATGTTGTAGGCCAGGTCCGCTTGGTACCCGAGCGTGTTTAGGGCCTCGATGTACTTCTCCCGAGCGTCCTCGAATTTGCCCTAAGCGCGTGGGTGGGAGTTGAGGGAGTTACTTTATGCGAGACTCAAATAAGTCTGTAAAATGAGCTCAGCAAAGAAGCACTCATATTCGCACGCACACATAGAACCCAAGAGCCCTCAAAACCCACCCACGATATGCGCTCGGTTTGGTACTCACTTCCTTAAAAGAGATGGCGGCGAGGTTCACAAGAGTTTCCGGCTCGTCCGGCGCGCACTGATCTAACAGCGCCTTGCAGGCAGGCAATTCGTCCATTTCGTACTTGATGGCGCTCTGTGTTTGCAATTTAGAAACGTTTGTTAGAAATACGAGTTTGGGTCTAGTCTCAGACAAATATCGAAGCCTGCAGCCCTTCGACAGTTGTTATTTGTCATGTATTGTTTACGCACTTCCATGCCATAGCATCCCACCGCAAATTCCCAATTCATTTCGCTTCAACGACCTTTATTGCACTAATACTCAAAAAGCATGCAGGTAGACGCTCTGCCGGCTCTCCCATTCCTCACCTCCACCCCGCCCCCCCCCAAAACTCGTGGAAGCGATCACGTACCTGAAGCATGAGCTTGCGTTGCATGTACTGGGGCCCTTCCACACGCACGGATGCACGCATGGCCTCCGGGTAGAGGCCAGCATTGTAAAGAGCTTGCGCATATACCATCTTGTATTCCTCCTCGCCAGGACAGAGCTGGAGCAGGGCCTCGTACGCCGTGACGGCGGAGGGGTAGTCTTGCAAGTGGAAGAAGCAGAAGCCTAGCAAGGAGAGGGCTGCGCGACTCTGTGGGAAGCGCTGTTGAGAGTGTGCATAGATGCATTCAGGATAAGTGCCACGGTCACAAGCTGGGGGGTTAGATGATCAGGCCCCTCCTTGGGCAAGGACATTCACATAACATAAACGCACCTGCAATTCTGCCTGCAGGATCTGGACGGCGCTGGCGTACTTCCCACTCTTGATGTAGCCATAGACGACGCTCGTGTATTGCCCCTATTGTGCGGGTGGGGTGGGTTGAGTGCTGCGGCCCCCAACGAAGAAGCATGCCCGTTTTAGCGAGGGCAAGACGTACCTCGAGAGTTGCAGGCGTTTGATGGTGGCGCTGGGCGTGGTGGTGGCCCGTCCCAAGCATGGCAGGCTACCAGGTCGTGTCAGTGCCCCTGTGGGCGTGTGTGCGCGGGTCGTGGGCATGTTTGTGTGGCGTGAATTAGGGGGTCAAAAGAGGAAGCAAATCAAGTTGTTCGCGCGCCGCGATGACGCTGGGCGACAGCGCAACAGCAACAAGGCAAGTCTCCTCCTAGCTAACCCCACAACCACTATCTCACGCCCTCCATCCCCACACCACACAGGCGGGCAAGCCATGGCCCTCTTGCGGCGCCTGGGGCAGCTGGTCCGGCACTTATCCCTGCCCACCACCCGCCGGCCTCCTCTATCTTTCGCCCCTTCATCATCCTCCTCCTCGCCCTCCTCCTTGGATGCCTCGACCCCCTCCACCGCCCTCTTTGACTGGCTACGGGAGCATGTCTGGCGCCTACAGCCGGCATCATTACAGGCCGAGGACGTGGCACAATTGAAATCCGTCCTAACGCTTCTCCTGGTACGCGCCCGGCCTCGAAGGGAGTGGGATCAAGAAATGCAAGTCCTCCTCTCCTTCCTCCGTCAAGCCACTAATGCGGCCGCCAACCCCAGCGCGAATCCCGTTCCATCATCTTCTCACGAGCTGGTTTCAGACTGCTTGGAAATCTTTGTGCGCTGGGCGTCTACCGGGCTCGGAGACGCGAGTGCTTTGCGAGGAGAGGTGGTGCATGCCGCCGCCGAGTTGGCCAGCGAGGCGGCGTGCCAAACGTTGGGGAGCCGCAGCATTGAAAATACGGCTGCTGTGCTGGCTGCGGGGTTGATACGGCAGGCATTGCACCTGTGGGTGTCGGCGGGCCGTCTTCGTTCGTGTGCGATGGGGGAAGTCGTGGGTCAGGTGGCACGACTCTTGGCCTGGCCGGGAGCAACGGCTTGCTTGCTTGATTATGGTGGTCCCGCGGTGTGGCGTGGTGCGTTGAAAGCACTCTTGTTGGACCTGACTGAGGCGGACGCACCGACGCTTTCTGCTACTGATGTGGAGTATCGTTTGGTGCGTGTGTGTCTAGGGGCAGTGGCTGGGAGTTCACATATGTGGGCATGGGATGCGTGGGCCGAGACATTGATGCAGCTGCCCGAGGACGAAGAAGAGGTGGTGGACGGGGTGCTCTGGCCGGCGGATTCAATAGGATGGCGGCGGGAGAGTGCTACCTATGCAGTGTTGGAAGCGATGGATGCCCCGGCTAGTTGGCAGGAGCGGGCCGTCGCTAGCGTGGGGGCAGTGGCGTTGCTGTCGGGTCGGTTTGACGATGATAGGTTGTGGAAGAAGCTGCTGGGTTTGCTCAAGGATGTGATGCAACGAAGCGCAGCCATGCACCGCAAGGGAGGGGAGGAAGGGGGGGAGGACTTACGGACGGCGAGGGTGGGGTTGTGTCGTGCATTGGTCATGCTGGGGAATTCTCGTTTTTGTGCCCGTTCGTTCGAGGGGGAATCGCGGGCCTGGACGAGGGAGTGGGGTATCTGCCTTGCTGCTCTTTTGCGTTTGTCGCTTGAGGATGTTGTGGTAGCGGCAGGCGCGAATAGTAGCAGCAGCAGCAGCAGCAGCAAGCCTCCACAGCAACAAAAGCAGGCTGACATCCTAGCCGCGACCCTATGCCAGCGCTGCCTAAGCCCAGCAGGGAATCGACAACAAGAACTGGCCAAAGCCATCACTGCTCAATTCAAAGCTTCAGACGCCGTGGGTCAAACAGAAGCATTCTCAATCCTCCGTTCTTATGCCCGCACCTTGGTCACGGCCGGTGGCACGGGTGCCACAGGCAGCACGGACTCCTGGGGCCTCGTCCTCCTCCTCCAGGTGTGCTTGGTTCTAGGCGATCCAGCCTCAGCAGCTATTGCTTCTACTGAGCAGGTTATTTGGGTGCTGGAGGTGTTGGATGCATTGGCGGCGTTGGTGATGGTGGGCCCTGCCTCCCCCCCTTCCTTGCTCCAAGGCGCGCTGTTGCAGGCCTCGGGAAATTTACAGGCGGTGCTTGAGGATGATGTGGAGGAAGGGTGGTTGAAGGAAGCGAGGGATTGGATCATGAAGGCCTTGGGCCGACAGAGGGAGAGGTCAGAGCAACGGGCGAAGGAAAAGGCAGCGTTGGGCACTGAAACTAGCAGCAGCAGTAGCAGCAGTAGCAGCAGCAGCAGCACGACAGTTGCTGCCGCGAAAGAGGGGGAGCAAAACCAAAAGCAGCAGGAGCAGCAGCTCCGCGAACGACAAGAAGAGAACCGTCTCGCATTTCTGATCAACCTGGCTTTCGCCATATGTATACAAACCCGACGTCCGGCCCCCCACCAGTACGTCGCGGAGCTAACCCGCTTCCTACTCCAAGGAGTCCTCTGCCCGTACTTCCCCAAAGGAGACGTAGCCCAAGCACAGGTTCACAGATGCCTGCGCAGCCTCATTTCCAACCCCAACCTTTTGGCCTACCGAGCTGGGCGGATAGAGCACTGGGACGAGGCCCGTCGACGCGTCATGGCCGCTTATGTCCGGGTGGCCCTGGAAGCTTACCCAAGCAGCACGGCTTTTCAAGATCTGGCTTACTGTGTAGGTGCGGCCATCGGCGCGACACCCACCGAGGCGGACCCTGCGGGCCAGGCTCTCCTTCTGCACTGCCTCCACTTGATTCAAGATCGCGCGCTTACCCTTCTTCGGCAAGAAGTGCCGGGTGAGAAGGGCATGCGAGAGGGGGGCGTGGACCCTGGCCCTGCGCAGCTTCGGCGGCCTGCGACGCGGGATCTGGTCAAGCTTCTTTTCCAGACCCTCCTTGTGTGCCCGCTGACGGTGCTGGAGGCGGCACTACAGAGTTTGGGCAAGAATTTCGTATTGCAAGGGTTTGAAGGCCGGCCGGAAAGCCGCGTGGCCGTGTTGCGGTTGCTCAAGGGTGTGGTGTGTGGGGAGGTCGAGACTATGCGGCAAAGCGTGCTGGCCAAATGGTACTTGACGCTGTTGCGGGACGAGGAAGAGGTTCAGCGCAAAGAGAGCGGAAATGAAGTCCAACGTCGGACAACAACAGCAATGACCATCACAAGTCGGTTGTGAGTTTGTGGAAAGACGTGAGGGGGGAGAACTAGCAGCAGCAGTAATAGTAGTAGCAGCACCAGCACCAGCAGCAGCAGTGGGGAACTGAAGTCAAGGCGTTCCACCCTCTCTCACGTGTGGCTGGAAGAGCAAACTACACAAAAAAGAACGTAAATATAGAAATGATAAAAAGAAGAAAACCATGTACAGAGAGTGCCTCGATGATGATGTTTGATGCTTGTGTTGTTTTGCGGCAGCTGTGTGCAGGCAGCAACGTGTAACGGTCGGTCGAAGCGGCGCGGCTTTGAAAAAATTCGAACGAGACTCTCTGGTGTGGAGAGATGGCTGCCCTTCCCCACAACCCGCACCGTGGATCGCTCTTCCTCCCACGCGAAGACCTGCTGGTCGTCCATGCCTTTCTTAATTTGTGCTTGTCGTGCTCCCTTTGTGTGGTTGTGGACGGTATTGTGATTGCCTTGCATGCTGCAATAGTTTGACGGTTTCACACACCTCGGAGAAACAAGAGAGACCAGCTTTCTGGCTTCCACGCCTCCCCGATCTTTGTTCCAATCCTCGCATGCTGGAGACCGTGGCCCTGTCTCAGAAGTTCCTGCTTATGTGTCCTGGTCCTGCCTCTTGAGACTCTAACTCACTCACACCACACACACACACTCTCATAGACACACACAGACTGACCACGGTGCCAGTGCCGGAGTCAAGTCGTCCTGGCCGTCTGTCCTTTGCCCTCGAAACCCAGCGACTACCCGTGAGAGCCGAGCTCTTTCCCCAATCAACATGCACGCACCTCCAACACCTCACGCTTTCCACCCCCCACACCTACACACGCACAGCAAGCGGGTCTCTTCTTGGCCTTGCCCCCGTAGGAGGACCGAGGAGGAGGGGGAGCACGCTTGTGTTTACCGCCGCCAGGAGCATTACGTACTGGGAATAGGAGTACGCGACCATGGCAGGCAAGCACTCGGTGTCGGCAGCGGGCGAGCTCGAAGAGCTGATGCAGGACACGGTCAAGTTTATTGGGGGCGTGGCAGACAAGCTCTGGACGGCGGGGACCGCGGCCAAGGACAGGCTGTTGGACGGGGAGAAGCAAGGAGACGGCAGCAAGAGCAAAGACAAGAGCAGCCGGGACTGGTTCGGCGGTAATGACGACATGGAGACCAAGCCCTTTGAGGACCTGGACATGCTGGTAAGGAAGATGGCAAGATGATCTAGGCCTGGCAATGGAATGGGCTCCCATAGCTTCCACCGCCACGACCATTCCCCCAAGGTAATATGCGCTGACACCCCTTTCTCCCCTCCCTCCGTCTTTCCTTGCCTCACAGGAGAGCGGCCACGCGCGTGAGTACATCACCGACGAGTGCCTGCTGCCCTGCCCGACCCTGAAGCGGTGGTCGACCTGCAACGTAGTCAAGGACGGCAAGACCACCTTCCGCATGTACCTAGACGAAGCCCACACCCGCTTCATCCTCAGCGCCAAGCGCGTGGGTGACTCCTTTTATATCTCCCAGTATGAGTCTTTTCCCGACAGCGTGGACGACGTGCCTGACCTGTATTATTGCGCGGTGCTACGGACTTGCTCGGAGGGGTATTTTAAGCTTTTTCTGAATGGCTGCGAGGCTTGCGATAAGAAGGCGGATAAGTACACGTGCGGCTCCGGGGATCGGTGCGATGACCGCCAGCTCTTGGCAGAGATTAATCATGTAAGTTTCTTTCTTTGTTTCAGGATGAAAGGAGGTTGGGGGGAGAGGGAGAGATGGGGTAGTAATAGAGGCCAGATGAGTTCTGCGCGTCTTGTTCTCACGCCTCATCCCCGAGATATGGATATCGCTTCTCACCCTTTCTTCTTGTTTTACCTACTATTAAGGCGTCCAGAGTTCAAGTAGATGGATACTTTACTTCCCTCACCTTTCTCCACTCTCTCTCTCCCCCACCCACCCCACCCCTACAGTCCGTGCGAAGAGTCAAGGAGGCCAACGCAGACATGCGCTGCCTCTCCGTTAAGCTGCCCAAGATCCACGAAGACAAGCAGTCCAGGGACGTCTGGTGGTAAGTACCATATATATATATATCAAGCTGCGTGCATGCATAGAACATGCATAGATTTTTCTATCATTGAGCTTTCCTTTCGCAAGAGAGGCGAAGAAGGGAGGTGCATGAGAAAATTAAAAAAAATCCGTGAAAGAATTTGTCAACCAACCATCCATCCTACCCCTCTCCTTTTCCCTTCTTCCCTCCAAACTCAAAAATCCAACCCACACAGCCCTCGCATGGAGCAAGCCCGAAGGCAGGCGGGGGACCGGGAGAAGGCCGGGCACGTCCGCCTGATGAACAAGCTACCAGAATGGAACGAGGAGCTGCAAAGCCTCGTCCTCCGATTTAACAAGGGGCGGGTCCTGGCGCCCTCGGCCAAGAACTTTTTGATGTGCATGATGGATGAGCAGGATAACCGGGAGGGGGTGTTGCAGTTTGGGAAGACGCGCAAGAAGCGGTATGCCTTGGATTTCCGGCATCCGATCAGTCCGCTCCAGGCTTTTGGGATTTGCCTCTCGCTATTTAACTGGAATGTCTAGAGAGGAGGGGAGACTGTGTGTGTATGTATGGTGCAGATGGTACTACTTCATCATAAAGCTCAAAGAGAAGAGTCTACATATGCATATATATACACATGGGGGGGCGGCGGCTGGTGGCTGGCTTGAAGGACAAATTAGAGTAACAAATAGCGAAAGAGCGCAGGAAGTAGAATTATTGAAGGGAATGTTAAACATAGCTTGAAAACTCGCCAGGCCTTTGCTTTCTTGCTCCTGTTGCCCTTTGGTGCCTATCTATCTATCTATCTATCTATCTATCCAGGTGCCACACCGCGTTGGTGGCCCATGGCGTGACGTACTATTCATATTCATGACCGAGAGCAATCCACCGAGCGATGCTGCTGCGCACGTTCATCCAATTGGCGCCCTCCCCTTATCTTCCGTCCAAGTCCAAACTAAGTAATGCCCTGCCACACACTATAATGCATGTCTTTTACATTGGCATCGTGCCCTTCGCCAAGGCGTGCTGCTGCCGGCGGGACACCCAAACCAAAAAGTGCCTCGAAAAAGGTGTTGCCCCGCTTGCTTTTGCTTGGGGAGGATGCGCGGACTTCGTGGTGGCCATTTCTGTCCATCTAAGACAAGACTAAGACACACATCGCGTGCTTAGACCCAGTCACACTCACCACCGTCCCTCTCATTCCCTTCCCGACGTCTTTGACAGGGTCCTTACCCCATAAGCCCCCTCCAGTGTTGCGCCTTTGCAGCATACCAGCAGCATCAAAAGGATGCGTCTCGTCCAGCCCTCCGTCTAGGTCTAGGTGCCAGCACAACATACAACACACCACTCCACACCACCACCGCGACCCCAGTACATGAGCACCACCACCATCGAGTTTGGCCTTCTGCAGACCCGAGCGACCTAGCTTCCTTCAGTACGAGGAGAAGAGAATTATGCCTTGCATCCTAGGCTAGGGGGCTAGACATCTCGAGGCACCATACATATTACACATACATTGATTGAGGAGAGAAACAGAGAAAGGACAGAAACCGAGGTCGACTGAGAGCGAAAGAAGCGTCCCAGAAACGATATCGAACGAGAATAACCGAGCGTGTAAAGAAATTACAACCATAAGATAGAAAGGAGGAAGAGAGAGAGAGGAACGACAGACTACAAAGATGCTGATTGCCAGGCCCGTCTCAACGACGCCACGAATTGGGAGGCAGTTGCAGCGTTACGAGGGTAACGTCCGGCTAATCAGTGGGTAGGTTTAATGAATGGGAGACAAGGGACGCCTTTGTGGAAGGGATGGTGATTGAATGCGTAAACTTTTTAAACACCCGCACTTACCACCACTTTGCCACACTTCATGCACTCCAGCAATATTCTGCTTCCTCAAACTCTCTGCGCGACAACGGATCAAGCGACATCTCAAACTCACCTCTCCCTCCCTCCCCCCCTGCCCACGATCCCTCCTCCATTCACAGGTGCATCCCCCTGATGCAAGATGGCAACGTCGTCCTAATCAGCTCAAGGAGCGGGGAGTGGATCCTCCCCAAGGGCGGATGGGAGAGGGATGAGACAGCGAGGGAGGCAGCAGCCAGGGAGACGTATGAGGAGAGCGGCGTGCATGGTTTCGTGCACCTGGAGCCCTTAGCTGAGACTTCGTACCGAAGCAAGAGGGGGGAGGCTTGTCAATTGTTGCTGTTCGTGATGGAGGTGACAGAGTTACTAACGGAGTGGCCTGAATCCTCGGTGCGGCAGCGAAAGGTGTTTTCTTTGAGCGAGGCCATCAACGTGTGTGGGAAGGAGGAGCATCGCAGCGCGTTGCAGGAGCTTAAGTTGCGGGGTTTGCACACCTTGCCGCAGCACCACCGGCTGCACGGCGCAGGGAGCCATCTTGTCGATGACTTTGGGGCCACGCTGAGCAGTGAGGTCGCGGCGTCGACAGCTGTGGCAAGTGTCAGCAGCAGCAGCAGCAACAACGGTGGGGTGTTGGGGGTGCCCATGTCCATCTCGTCTCCGGCTGCCTTGGTGGTCGGTCGCGTGGTGGTGGAGGAAGAGCAAAAGGAAAATGAGTAGGCCATCGGAGAAGGAGAGGCGAGAAGAGAAGGAGGCAACATGTGTTGATATACTATAAAAAGGATTAAAAAGGGTTTGATTGGGGATACGTCTGTGGAAAGGGAGAAGATGAACGCATGCGTGTGTGTCTGTGTGTGTTGTGTTTGGAGGTCTCTATGGGGAGATTACGGGCAGGCACGGAGGAGAGAGAGTCAGAGGTAGAGTGAGTCTTATGTGCAGCAGGCATTCTAAAAAAAGACATTTGGTCTGTGTTGGTTGATGTATGCCAAGAAATTGAGCTCGGCGGCGTTGTCCGCGGAGAGGGGACTGTGGAAACGAGAGGCAGGAGGTTGGCTTGCGAGGGCAGGGGAGGGCAAAAAGCAATAAAAGCAGCAGCAATGATGAACGCAAACTCACCCGAGATTGGTTAAAGGGAAGACACGCTCTTGTTTAAGTTGGTTCTGGTCAGACCTGCTGGTGTTGTTAACATGCTGCCCTGTCCATTGCTTTCCCACCACCCCCCTTCGTTTTGCCGCCAACTTTGCCTGATAGCACCGCATCCCCATCATTATCATGACGCCCGGGGCGGGGTGGCAGGTGGAAGGATGAGGCAACAGCCGCGGGCTCCATTGAGTCTTGCCTGCGCGTGCACACGACCCCGCGACCTTCCTGGGCGTGGGCGAGGAGGGAGCAGCCTGTTGTTGCTGCTGCTTGCTGCAGCATCATCGTATGCAAGATCATCCGGACGAGGCCATATTCTAACTCTCTCCCAACACCCCTCCCATACACGCACAGAGACCATGTCAACGACCAGCAAAAGGCCACGCCACGAAGAAGAAGACCCCGAGGAGGAGGAGGATGAGGACGAGGAGGAGGACCTGAGCAGCGACGAGGAAGAGACGGAGCAAGACGGCGGCGATGCAGACAAGAAAGGCGCCCCCGCCTCCTCCGCCTCGTCCTCGTCCATGCCACGACCTGAGAGCAGCAACAGCCTCGGCGGCGGGGGAGGAGCCGCCTTACCGACCCCGTCCAGTTCAAAATTGAGCTATGCCTTGGTGTGCTCCAGTAATATGAATCGATCCATGGAAGCTCACGCAGCCTTTTTGAATGCAGGCTTTACCAAAGTAGCCAGTCTGGGCACAGGGAGGATGGTGCGTCTCCCCGCCGCAACTGCTGAAGGGCAGGTGTCGTTTGTCTTTGGGACGCCGTACACGGAGATATTGAAGGAGCTGGAGGGGCAGGCGGAGGCGGATGCGAAGTTGCAAGAGTTTTATCGGCGGACGAAGTTGTTGGACATTCTGAGGAGGAATGCCAGGATTAAGACGGCGCCGGAACGGTTGCAGAAGATTGAGGAGTTGACGTATGATGTGATCGTGTGTTTTGATATAAGGGTGTATGATGCCGTGCAGGAGGATTTGCAGGTATGTGATTAGATAACTCCCTCCCTCCCTTCCTCCTTCCCTCCCTCCTCCACCTGGCGCTTGCTCCCTGGACTGCACCATATACCTTTATCAGCGCACGACACACTTATAATCAAAACTCACCTCTTCCCTCCCTTCCTCTCTTCTTCTCTTCTCTACACAAACAGTGCCGCGAGGCCAAGGACTTGGAGCCCATCTGTGTCATTTGCATCGACACCAAGGACGACCCCCAACAAGCCGTCATTGCCGGCCGCGTCGCTGTTAACCTTGCACACAAAGTACGAAGCTTTGATTGTGTTGTCTTGTTGTTGTCGTGGTTGTTGTCTGTTCGCATATATATATATTTCATCAAAATGTCTCTCTCTCTCTCTCTCTCTCTCTCTCTCTCTGGTTTCGTAAAAATACCTGATGATGCAACACCCTCAGTCTTTCATCACTAATTTCTTCTCACCTTTTCCCTCCTTCTCTTTCTTCCCATGCACAGCTGGAAGAAACCGACGACCTGGCCACAGACGCCCCCGAGATAGTAGAAACTTTCATGGAAGAGGAAGGACGGCGGTTGCTCTTTCAGATATGCTACTTGTAGTTAGTAGGGATTGGGATTTGACGTTTGCCTCAACAGCAAAAACGAGAAACTAAGCAGCAACAAACACAAAACAAGTAACACGAGAACGAAAGACAAGTGTTGAAAGTTTGATCTTTCTTTTTCTTCATTGATTTCATGTTACACAATCTTTAGCGAGCGAGCGACAAAACGCGCCTCTTTATTTTCTTATTACATATTCTTTGCTACGCCGCTGAAACGATCCTCACTTTTCTTGCTCATGATAAATCCACCCTTCGGGCGACAGCAACACCCGCTCCAAATTCCACCCCTGCTTTCGAAGCCCGTCCTCCAACAAAGGAAAGCAACTGCAAGCCTCCTCATAGGTCGCTCGAATCAAAGACAGCACCCGTTTCTCTCCCCCTCCCTCCCCCTCTCCTCCCCCTCCTCCTCCTCTCCACCGCTGTTGGAGTAAGTAAGCATGGAAAGAGGCCTTGAGCAAGGTCAGGTTTGTGGCGTCCTCTCTCAAGGCGACCATGACCTGCGGCCGGCTTTTGCTGCCACCGCTTTTTCTTTTTCTTGATTGCTTCTGCTCCTCCTTCTTATTGTTCGTCGTCGAGTTTAAGCTTCCATCTAATACATTGAGCAGGTAAGACTCCTCTTGAAGAAGCTCTTGCAATTCCCCTAGCTCGGAAACGGACGCCGTCAAGTCCTTCACACGCACCCCCATTCGAATTTTCCAGGCCGACCCACCGCTGCTGCTGCTACTGCTGCCTCCTCCTTTACCAGCAGGCCACCACCACCACCTCTTCGGATTCACGATAAAAGTCTCTTTCCCCGCCACTGTAGCAGGCAAGGGCACCCCCTCCCCTTCCCCAAATGAGCCCAGCAAGACATCAAGTCTGTGACGATTGATCGACGTAAAGGCCAACACGCGCATAGCGGCATAATTGGCAACTAGATGGAGAACAGTTAAGACTATATAAGCAGCCCACACTCGTCGGGGGGACTGATTCGCGCGCCGTGCAAACCACATGCCGAACCCAAGTCCAAACAGACTAACAGCTGTATGTTGTGCCCCTCCTTTCGCTAGGACCTCGGCGAGATTATTCGTTTGTGCCATGTGCTCGACAATAGCCCCATTCGCCGCCCCCGCAGAGATACCACACAAACTCTTGCACACTGACGAAAGACAGATAAGCAAGAGAAAGCGCTTCGGAAAAAGAGGGGCAAGCATATCCAAGGTTATCCCCACGTCCACCGCAAAGTCCGCGAAGAGCCGCCAGCTCTTCGCATTGACCCCAAAATTGGTACTTAGAAGAGAGGTGAACACGAGGCCAGACATCATTGACGCTCCATCTCGGGTTATCCACTGGATCGTTGCCGCCAAGGGCGTTGCCCCTGCCCGACCCACACCTACGCCTTCCAAAATAGCTTGCGTGGCTAGAATGCCGCGAAGGTACGTGCTCAAGTCTTGCACTACGTTCCATTGTTGGTACCGCAAGTACTCGGGTCGCACGCTAAGAGGGTAGCCCACCGGCAAGAAGATGGTGCGCAATACGGCCCGCAGCCGCCTGCCCGTCCGCGCCACGCTGTCTCGGATATTCTCCCTGCTACGCGTGCTTTCAGTGGGCTCCAGGGCACTCGATTGAGCAGCATTTGCCTGGAGTTGGTCTGCGGCTGGTGCTGCTCCTGCTGCTCCCGCTGTCGATGACGACAGCTTGGGCTTTTGCAAGGCAGGAAGGGGCATCAAGCGCCCGCCCCCGTCTACCCCATAATACACGCGGTGATTTTCATCGTCGTTGGTGCTCCCGGGCCGGCTTTCCGAGATGGAGACGGTGGTGGGGGCGGCGGCTGCGGACATGGTCGACCCTCCCCGACGATGCAGAAGAAGACGGGTACTGGTGGGGAAGGCATCCGTGGCATCCACCAAGGCAGCCGCGAGGACAACCGGCAGCCACCAGGGCAGGCCTAGGACCTTACCACCCATCTGGGCACTGTAGGGGGACGTGTGGTGGGTGGGTTTTGAGGGCTTGTGAGTGTTGTAGTGGCGTTGCCATCATCAATCAGCGAGTCTTTGGAGAAGAAGTGGTGCGGATCCGCTGCCCCAGCGCGTGCTTGTCCACTCCCTCCGATAGGAGCTTTGGACTAGATAGGCGGGCATTGTTTGTCTCTGTAGGGCATCAGGAGCTTTTCCACCAAGCTGGCGAGGCCTTGGTGGACAACTAGCAAGGCACAAAGGGTCGCAACAACGCGCAGCCACACGCCACACCCCTTCCAAAATATCTCTCACGCCCTCCCTACTCCACTTGATCACACACAGGCCTTGCCAGCATGGCGTCCACCGCAACGCTGCTCCTGGCCCGGAGGGCAGGCAGAGCGCGCCGCGTTCTTGCCAGCAGCAGCCGCTTGTCATCCCTGTCGCCCGTGGCGGCTGGCGCTCGCGCCGCCTCGACCTTTGCCAACGTGCCCTTGGGACCTCCTGACCCCATTTTTGGGTTGACGGACGCCTTCAACAAGGACACTTTCCCTAAGAAGGTCAGCTTGGGGGTGGGCGCTTACCGTGACGACAAGGGCAAGCCCCACGTGCTGGAGTCTGTGCGGCAGGCCGAGAAGAAGGTCTTGGAGGCTAAGATGAACCACGAGTATGCCGGCATCCAGGGCGTGGGTGAGTACGTGCAGCTGGCGCTTGAGTTTGCCTATGGTGCCGACTCGGCCGCGTTGAAGGAGAAGCGCATTGCGGGCGTGCAGACCATTTCTGGGACGGGTGCTTGCCGATTGGCGGGAGATTTTTATGCTCGCTTTATGGGCAAGGGGAGCCCGTTGTATCTGCCTGACCCGACGTGGGGCAACCACATCCCTATCTACAAAGACGCAGGGCTTGAAGTGAAGCGCTACCGGTACTTCGACCCTAAGACGAACGGCCTTGATTTTAAGGGTGTATTGGAAGATGTGACCTCGGCGCCGACCGGCTCTATCTTTTTGCTGCACGCCTGCGCACATAACCCTACGGGGGTGGACCCGTCGGAGGAGCAGTGGAAGGAGCTCTCGGCTCTGTTTAAGAAAAAGGGGCATGCCATACTCTTTGATGCTGCTTATTTGGGGTTTGCCTCGGGGAATGCTGATAAGGATGCGTTCGCCTTGCGGCAATTTGCGGCGGATGGACATTCGTTCTTGATGGCGCAGTCGTTTGCCAAGAATTTTGGGTTGTATGGGGAGCGTGTGGGAACTCTGTCCGCGGTCTGCGCTAGTGCTGAGGAGGCCAAGCGCGTTGATTCCCAGCTTAAGATTTTGATTCGGCCTTTGTACTCCAACCCGCCTATTTATGGTGCTCGTTTGGTGGCTACTATTTTGCGGGGTAAGTTTATTGTGTGGTCATTTGGGGGAAGGGGAGGAAGGGAGGGCGTGTGTGTGTGTGTTTTAAATTTTGTTTGTAAATTTGTCGTGTGTGCGTGTGTGCTTGTGCCTATGCGTAAAGCTCGTCCGTTCATCGAGTCATTAATGCATATTTCCAATCGCATTTTTCTTACCATACACCATCCTCTTATCCTTTCCCTCCCTCATCCAGACCCCGAGCTGAGACCGCTCTTCTACAAGGAATGCAAGGCCATGGCCGACCGCATCATCGAGATGCGCGCCCTTCTCCGTGACACCCTGGAGAAGCTGGGCTCGAAGCTGCCGTGGCAGCATGTGACGGACCAGATCGGGATGTTTTGCTTTACGGGCCTGCGCCCTGCGGAGGTGGCGGAGTTGAAGGAGAAGTACCACATTTACATTACCAATGACGGGCGCATCTCTATTGCGGGGCTCAACTCTGCTAATGTCCAGTATGTCGCTGAGAGTTTCCATGCCGTTACCTCCAAGCGCTGAATAGGTGGACGTGTGTGAGGGGTTTTAAGTCTATTGGAGCAAGTGAAGTAGAAAGCAGTTGCGCCTGAGTCCTTTCCGAGGGGGTAGAGCGAGGCCGGAGGGAAAGGGGGTCGAGACGCGCAGGGGACGGGGCGTTGGCAGGGCACGTTGATATTTCTCGCAGTCCGTCTTATTGCATATTTCTGAAAAGAAAAACCAAGTAGATATCATCGATAACACAACAAAAATTGCATTTATTTTTGCTTTGATTTTTCCGCCAACGAGTAAGGCATATGCTTGCTTCTGCGTTGACTGGGTGTCAGAATTGAGTCGGGAAATCGGCTGCAAATTCGACAAGATGGATAGATTCCCTCTAGTTTCTTGTCTGAAGCTTACCACGAAACAATACCCTGGGAAATGTGACTGCTTTCGTTTCCTTTGGGGGGCGACGGGGGAGGTTCACCGCCGTGTGGTTGAGGCTGGCAACGGCGAAGCAAAAGAGCAAGGATGCCCCAAAAGCGGCCAAGGGGACAGAACAATGCCGCATCCACATGAGGCCTCCGCACCCAAGAAGACACAAGACATGCCCTTGCTTTAGCTGCCGTGTCGCTCATTCAATATGTAGTGGCGGCCGGTTGCCGTAGGGCTGTAAGCTACTTGCCCCTATCTCACTCCCTTTGCCCTCCCCTCCCCACAACACAGCCAGGAGGTCGCTTTCTTCCTTCTTCGCTGCTGCTGCCTCAAGCGGACACACCCAGCCCAAACCACGAGCACACAGCCGCCCGCCATGTCGTCGAGACGGGGGCGGGGCAATGGGAAGAGCAGTTCTGACGCAGAGACCACTCGGTTGGTGATGGGCGGGCGGGCGGGCGGAGGCGGCACCTTTACGACGACCAGCCCCCAACAACAGCAGCAGCATGCCCACATCCAGGCCTTCTACCAGCAGCAGTACCACCAGGAGCAGCAGCAGCAGGGGCCAGACCCCTTGGAGCGCATGATCAAGCGGGCGCTTCTCGGCTTCGCCCTTTTTCTGGGCTTCTCTTTTCTAGGGGTCCTTCTCCTGGTGCTGAAAGGCCTGGGGTTCGACAAGATGTCTGGCTTGGCACGGCTACCACCAGCGGCGACGAGTTATTGGGTGGTATTTGCGCCATTTTGGGTGGCGAATTTTGTGGGCTGGGTAGTGGTGGCGCGGACATTGACGGGCACTTACTCTCTGCGGACCAGGGGCGTGCGCGACGACCAGAGGCACATGGCGCGTCTCACGGCCAAGGAGGCTCAAAATACCATCAGCATCGAAATGCTTCCCTTGGTGCAAATCGTGGTTCGCGCCTTGCTTACTGCCATCCTCTTTTTGACATGCGTCACGACCGCGCAGATCCTGCTTGCCTTCAGCCTGCAGGGCGGGGAGAAGCCCCAGATACCTCTATGGTTGGCGTTGCTCCCAATCGTCATTTGGGAGACCTTGGCCCTATTGAGCACATGGTGCCTCCGCACAGGCTCCTTCCCCAAAGCCCTAGGATGGTTCCTCGTTCTCCTCTCCACCTTAACACTAGGCCTGCGTTTCTCCACACCACCACCACAACTACCCGACCTAGCCTGGCCACTAGCAGGAGACGAAGCCCCCCTCTGGTTAGCATTCACCCCCTTCTGGGCCCTACAAACCCTCCTCCTCTTCACCCTCCTCTACGTCGCCCTCCAAGCCTGTTGCGCCCGCCGGTATCGTCTCACCTCTCAACATGTGGCCTGCTTAGTTCTATACACAGGCAGCCTTGCCCTTCTCAGCCTCTCCTCTGTCCTAGTCGCCTGGCGACACGACGCATGGGAGGCCGCCTTAGACCACGCCCTAAGGTTCCAAAATTTCTCGGAGACCCTCGCAGGGATCGCGTCGTTTTGTGGGGTGGGCTTAGCGGAGTTGGGTTTGTATCTAGTAGCGGCTGAGGAGGCTGAATACTTAATCACGAGTCACGGGTATGAAGATCCGATGCCCTTGAGTCGGACTGCCCGAGGGTGGGAACCAACGGGGGCAAGAGTCTCGAATTGGTTTTTGTTGGGGAGGGTGGAGGAAACGGCGAGGTTGATGAGGAGGGGAGGGGTGGCGGGAGCGGTAGGGAGTGCTGCTGGGGCGGCGGGGAGGAGGATGGCGGGCGCAGCTAAGGGGGCTTTGAGAGAGTCT
>Ga0209390_10003923_pt1 | contig 23135 bp, 23 predicted proteins | sample BON01_FD_187212 | JGI IMG/M metagenome (GOLD analysis project Ga0209390, IMG submission 187212) | Freshwater microbial communities from Lake Bonney liftoff mats and glacier meltwater in Antarctica - BON-01 (SPAdes) (version 2) | ecosystem: Environmental > Aquatic > Freshwater > Ice > Glacier... | reverse complement strand
CCGCAAGACGAAGGCGGTCACCTGGCGATACGATAAACCCAATTCCTGTGCGCATCTCCCTCAATCGCACATCTGGAAATACAACGGAATCCAAATTCGGACTCCTTCGTTCCGGTCAATCCACTAGAGCCTTCCCCGCTGTCACGCAAAGAAAAAGGGCGGCCCGAAGGCCGCCCTCTGTTCGCGTTGTGGGGATGGATCAGAAATCCATGCCACCCATACCACCCATGCCGCCGCCACCGCCGCCAGCACCGCCAGCGTCTTTCGACGGTTTGTCAGCGATCATCGCTTCGGTGGTGATCAGCAGGCTTGCAACGGACGCTGCATCTTCCAGCGCCGTGCGCACAACCTTGGCCGGGTCAATCACGCCGAACTTGAACATGTCGCCATATTCTTCGGTCTGCGCGTTGAAACCGAACGACTTGTCGTTCGACTCGCGAACCTTGCCCGCCACAACAGCCCCATCAACGCCCGCGTTCTGGGCGATCTGGCGCAACGGTGCTTCCAGCGCTTTACGGACGATGTTGATGCCGTTGGTCTGGTCAGAGTTGGCGCCGGTCATGCCTTCCAGCACTTTGCCAGCCTGGATCAAAGCGACGCCGCCGCCAACAACGATGCCTTCTTGCACGGCTGCGCGGGTTGCGTTCAGGGCGTCATCGACGCGGTCCTTACGCTCTTTCACTTCGATTTCGGTCATGCCGCCAACGCGGATAACGGCAACGCCGCCCGCCAGCTTGGCCACACGCTCTTGCAGCTTTTCACGGTCGTAATCGCTGGTGGTCTCTTCGATCTGCGCGCGGATCTGGCTGACCCGTGCTTCGATCTCGGCCTTGTCGCCAGCGCCATCGACGATGGTGGTGTTGTCTTTGGTGATGGTGATTTTCTTGGCACGGCCCAGCATGTCGATGCCGACATTTTCCAGCTTCATGCCCAGATCATCGGAAATCACCTGACCACCGGTCAGAACGGCGATATCCTGCAGCATCGCCTTGCGACGATCGCCAAAGCCGGGGGCTTTGACCGCAGCGATTTTCAGACCGCCGCGCAGCTTGTTGACGACCAGCGTGGCCAGAGCCTCGCCTTCGACGTCTTCGGAAATGATGACCAAAGGCTTCTGGCTTTGGATCACGGCTTCCAGCAAGGGCACCATGGCCTGCAGCGACGACAGTTTCTTTTCGTGCAGCAGGATGTAGCAGTCTTCCAGATCCGCAACCATCTTGTCGGCGTTGGTCACGAAGTAGGGCGACAGATAGCCACGGTCGAACTGCATGCCTTCGACAACAACGGTCTCGGTCTCAAGGCCCTTGTTCTCTTCGACGGTGATCACACCCTCGTTGCCGACCTTTTGCATCGCGTCAGCGATCTGGCGACCGATTTCCGACTCGCCATTGGCCGAGATGGTGCCGACTTGGGCCACTTCTGCGGTGTCATTGACGGGGCGCGAGGCCTTCTTGATGGCTTCAACGACCTTGACCACAGCCATGTCGATGCCGCGCTTCAGGTCCATCGGGTTCATGCCCGCGGCAACCGACTTCAGGCCTTCTTTGATGATGGCTTGGGCCAGCACGGTGGCGGTGGTGGTGCCGTCGCCGGCCTCATCATTGGTGCGGGAAGCAACTTCCTTCACCATCTGCGCGCCCATGTTCTCGAACTTGTCAGACAGCTCGATCTCTTTGGCAACGGTCACACCGTCTTTGGTGATGCGTGGGGCGCCGAACGACTTGTCGATCACCACGTTGCGGCCTTTGGGGCCCAAGGTGACTTTGACAGCGTCAGCAAGGATGTTCACGCCGCGCAGCATACGGTCGCGGGCATCGGTATCAAAACGGACTTCTTTAGCAGCCATTTGGCATACTCCTCAAATCTCGGGTTCTGGTAGGATGGGCAATTTGCCCATCAACCGTTCAGGAAAGGCAGCCTCAGGCGATAATGCCGAGGATGTCGCTTTCTTTCATGATCAGCAGCTCTTCGCCGTCCAGCGTCACTTCGGTGCCGGACCATTTGCCGAACAGGATCTTATCGCCAGCCTTGACGGATGGTGCGATCAGCTCGCCCGAATCCTTGCGCGCGCCTGCGCCCACGGAAACGATTTCGCCCTCAGCAGGCTTTTCCTTGGCGGAATCAGGGATGATCAAGCCACCCTTGGTTTTTTCTTCGGACTGGGTGCGACGCACCAGTACACGGTCATGCAGAGGTTTGAAGGTCATCTGGTAACACTCCCTTGAGTTCCAGGTTGAAACGGTTGGCACTCACCTAGCATGAGTGCTAACGGACCTGACTTATGGAACCCAACCCGCAGAGTCAACTCCCCAGCCCCGCCGATTTTTAACAAGCTTTTGCTTGGCCTTCCCCGCGCCGGGTGCCACCATTGGGCAAACCGCTGACAGGATGATCATGCTTTCCAAATTCCTCTCCCTTGCCATTCCCGCCGCTTTGGCGCTGGCCCCCGCGATGGCCCGCGCCGAATGCTATGGGCTGAACATTCTGGATCTGATGCCGCAGGCAGAGCGCAAAGAGGTGACTGCCGCCGCCGATGCCGTGCCCTATGCCAGCGGCAACTACTGGACCGCGTCGAAAGACGGGATGCAGATCACCATCATTGGCACCTATCATCTGGACGATCCGCGCCATGTGGTGGCGCAGGCGTATTTTGCGCCCATCATCGCCCAGGCCAACACCCTTTTGGTCGAGGCGGGGCCAGACGAGAAAAAGGCGCTGGAAGCGCAGATGGCCAAGGATCCCTCTTTGTTGACCATCACCGAAGGGCCGACTTTACTGGAGAGCCTGCCGCCCGAGACATGGGCCGATCTGTCGGTGGCGATGAGTGCGCGGGGCATTCCGCCCTTTATGACCGCGAAATTCCGGCCTTGGTACGTGACGGTTATGTTGGCCATGCCGCCATGCATGTTGGAGCAGATGGCGACAGAGCCGAAGGGCCTGGACGGGCTGTTGATCGATGCCGCCCTTGCCGCCGATGTGCCGGTGCGCGCGCTGGAACCCTTTGACACCATCTTTACGATCTTTGGTGGCCTGACCCCGCAAGAAGAGATCGAGATGATCGAGCAATCGCTGACGATGGAGGATGTGATTGCGGATTTCTCGGTGACTTTGGCCGATACTTATTTCGATGGCGACAACCGGTTGATGTGGGAACTGATGCGGTATCAGTCTTACAAGATACCAGGGATGAGCCGCGAAAAGGCCGACGCCGATCTGGCAAGGATGGAGGATCTGCTGATGATCCGCCGCAACCGGGCCTGGATTCCAGTGATCGATGCGGCGGCGGCGGATGGCCCGGTGGTGGTCGGCTTTGGCGCGTTGCATCTGTCGGGGAGCGATGGGGTGCTGAACCTGTTGGCGCAGGATGGCTGGGCGGTTGCTCCCTTGGTCGTGCCATGATCGCGGCGCTCGCCGGGCATCGTCTGGCGCGGGTGACGCTATTGGATTGCGGCACGTTTTCGGTGCGCGGGGGGGAACGGATCATTGGCATCCCGGCCTATCTGCTGACCACCGACAAGGGCGCGCGGGTGCTGGTCGATGGTGGGTTTCCGGTGGCTTATGGGGAGGATGATGCGGCGGCGGGGCTGGCTGATGGCTTGGGGGTTTTCGGCGCTTTGATCGACCACAGCCCGCAAAAGATGGTCACAGCACAATTGGCTTTGTGCGGCGTGGCGATGGCAGATCTGGCCGCGCATGTGCTGACACATGGACATATCGATCATGTCGGCGCGTTGGATCTGATCACCTGCCCGCTGATCCTGACAGAAATCGAACGTGGTGACCCTGTGCCGCGCTATTTCGGAACCGCCCGCCCGATGGTCTGGCCTGACCTGCCGACCCATACCATCGCGACCGAGACCGACCTTTGCGACGGCATCCGCCTGATCCCCACCCCCGGCCATACACCCGGCCATCTGTCTTTGTTCCTGACGCCGCCCGAAGGCCCACCGATCCTTCTAGCCTGCGACGCGCTGAACCGCATTTCCGAACCGGCCGAAGCCTTTGCGGATTCAGTCGATCCGGCGGCGTCAAAGCGATCGAGCGATCATCTCTTCGCCCTGCAAGTCGCCACCGGCGCGCGGCTGATCTATGGGCATGAACCGAGCGAATGGGCCGATCTGCCAAAGGCCCCCTTGCCGCTGGCCTAAGAGACCCGCTTGCATTCCGCGCCGGGCATCGCCAAACCTGCGCCCACCCCCATGCCAAGGATGCTGCCCGTGACCCAAGGCCCGCCGCTCAGCTTTGTCCCGCCCATTATCCGGGTGCCTGAAAGCTGCATTTTCCTGCCGCTGGCCGATTGCGCGCGGGTGGTTGAGACCTATCACTCCCGCCAGATCAGGGGCGCGCCCGGGGCGGATTCGGTGTGGTCGATCCACAGCGCCACCTCGCAGGCCGAGATGATGGGGGCGCTGCAATCACGCGATCCGGCAGCACTGTTTGATCAGCTGAACCGGGCCCATTACACCCATACGATGACCGGATATGACCAGAACGGCCGCCAGACCGCCGGGTTTGATGCGCAGCCGGGCCATCTGAACTGGCTGGCCACGATGATCTACACAACGCTGATCCGACTGGGCTCTGCCACCGGGGTGTTGCGGGTGTTCAACCCTGAACAGCCGGGCAATTTCCCGTGGCTGGCCGAGGATCAAACCGCCACCATCCTCCCCGCTTTGGCCCGTGTGCTGCCCATCGGGCGCAAGTTTCCCGTAGCCGCAAAGGGCGAGGCCGGGATTGCGACGCCGATGGGTCTTTTGGGCCATCGCCATGCCATTGGGCTGGGATATCTGCGCGAAATCAAGGACGTGCTGGAGGCCAACCCCGGCCGCTACACCCGGATCGTGGAAATCGGTGGCGGGCTGGGGCGCACCGCCTTTCACGTCGCGCGCGACATGGGGCTGGCGGTGACCATTCTGGATCTGCCGGTGGTGGGCGTCACGCAATACGCCTTTTTGCGCGTCAATGGCGTCAAGGTCGATCTGTGGCCCGAAAGCGCAGCCGCGCCAAAGCCAGGGAATGTGTCGCTGATCAATGCGTTCTCAGCCCATGATCCGGCCGATTACACCGGCGCGCTGTTTGTGAATTTCGACAGCTTTGTGGAAATGGGCCGCGACGCGCAGGAGAGTTATTTCGACCTGATCACTGCTGCCGGGTGCGATCTGCTCTCGATCAACCATGAGGCTGACAAGGTGATGACCGGGGCCGGGCACCGCCAGCAATGGGATCTGGCCCGGCTGACGGCCCGCGGCTTTGATGCCAGCCCCCGGCAGATCTTTTGGGAGCGGGATGGCTATATCCGCCAGTTCTTCCGCAACCGCAACGGCATCCAAGGGGCCGCCCTGCCGCAAAGGTCACTTTGGCAGCGCTTGACCCGCTAAGGGCACAGCGCCCCGTGACAAGGTGGGCCGGAATGCCTATACCGCGCCCCAGAACCCATATTTCCAAAGGCGATCCCCATGACCACGCTCGTTCTCGGCCACAAATCCCCTGACACAGACTCCACCGGCAGCCCGATTATCTGGGCCTGGTATATGACCGAAGTTCTTGGCACCCCCGCCAAGCCGGTCCTGCTGGGAGAGCCGAACACCGAAGCGGGTTTCATGCTGAAACATTGGGGGCTGGAGAAGCCCCAGATCATCGCAGATGTGACGGCAGAGGATTCTGTAGTGATCGTGGACACCAACAATCCGGCGGAACTGCCACCCTCGATCAACGAGGCTAAAATTATCGCCATCATCGACCATCACATGCTGGTCGGCGGGCTGAAGACGAAAAGCCCGATCGATATCACCATCCGGCCATTGGCCTGCACCGCGACCATTATGTATGACCTGATAGGCGATGCGGTGGCGCGCGCGCCAAAGGCGATCAAGGGCGCGATGCTGTCGTGCATCGTGTCGGACACGCTGGAATTCCGCAGCCCGACGACCACGCCGCATGACCGCTCTGTCGCCGAAAAGCTGGCAATTGATCTGGGTGTGAAGATTGCCGATCTGGCCGAAGCGATGTTTGCGGCAAAGTCTGACGTGTCGGCCTTTTCCGATGCGGAACTGCTGCGGATGGATTCCAAGGAATACAATGTGGCGGGCAAAGAGCTGCGCGTTTCCGTGCTGGAAACCACGGCGCCAAAGGTGGTTTTGGACCGCAAGGCCAGCCTGATGGCCTCGATGGTTGACGTGGCAAAGGAAGATGGCGCAGATCAGGTGTTGCTGTTTGTCGTCGATATCTTGCGCGAAGAGGCCACGCTGTTGGTGCCAAACGATCTGGTCAAGCAGATGGCAGAGGCGTCGTTTGGGGTGACGGTTTCGGGCGATACGGTTGTGTTGCCGGGCGTGATGAGCCGCAAAAAGCAGATCATCCCGGCATTGAAGCTGTAGAACCACGAATTTTCAGCGAAAATTCATGCATCCCATGCGTTAAGAACGCGCCCGGAAGAAGGTTGGAAAATGGCTGAGATTATAGCTGAGCTGAACGATCTGGGCACGCGTTATGATGCGGTGTTTTGCGATCTGTGGGGCTGCTTGCACAATGGCGAGCGGCCGTTTCCGGCGGCGGTGGCCGCTTTGAAAGGGTTTCGCGCGGGCGGCGGGACGGTGGTTTTGCTGACCAATTCGCCCCGGCCCCGGCCTTCAGTTGTGGCGCAGCTGGACGGCATGGGCGTGCCGCGCGACTGTTGGGATGAGGTTGTCACCTCGGGCGATGCGGCGCAGTTTGGGCTGTTGTCAGGCGCTGTCGGGCGGCGGGTTTACCATATAGGTGCGGCCAAGGATGAAAGCTTTTTCACCGATTTCGCGCTGGATCTGGCTGACTATGCCGCGACGCAAGAGGTGATTCACCGGGTGCCTTTGCAAGAGGCCGAGGGCGTCGTTTGCACCGGCTTGCGCGATGACCGGGTTGAGACGCCCGAGGATTACCGCGCCGAACTTTTGATGGCGCGCACTTTGGGGCTGCCGATGCTCTGCGCCAATCCCGATATCGTGGTGGATTGGGGCGACAAGCGGCTGTGGTGTGCAGGCGCTTTGGCGCGGGACTATGAGGCGGCGGGGGGCCGGGCCTTTTATTTCGGCAAGCCGCATCCGCCGATCTATGATCTGGCGCGACGCAGGTTGGCGATCATTCGCCCCGGGGATCCGCAAGTTCTGTGCGTTGGCGACGGGATCAACACCGATGTGCAGGGCGGCATGGGCGAAGGGCTGGACACGCTGTTCATCACCGGTGGCATTGATACGGCGGCTTTTGGGGCTGATTCTGCCAATCCTGACAAGGGGTTGCTGGAAGCTTGGCTGATCGAAAAGCAGATGTCGGCGACCTTTGCTATGGGCCACCTGCGCTGACCTGCGGTATCAGACGGTAACATAGTTGCGCAAAATATGCGGATTGTGAAAAAATATTGCGCGCCGGAATTGTTCTGCGCCGCAGCATATGCTAAGCGTGGCCGCAGGATCAAAGGAATCGCCATGATGCTGGACACCTCGCACAACCAACCCCGTGGCACGATCTGCATTGAGGATCTGGAGGTTGGCATGCGCCGATCCCTGACCAAAGAGATCACCAACCGCGATATTGAGCTGTTTGCCGAGGTGTCGACTGACCGCAACCCGGTGCATCTGGACGATTCCTATGCCCAAGACACCATCTTTGAAGGCCGGATCGCGCATGGGATGCTGACCGCTGGTCTGATTTCGGCGGTGATTGGTGAACAACTGCCGGGGCATGGCAGCGTTTATCTGGGCCAAAGCCTGAAGTTCATGGCCCCGGTGCGGCCCGGCGATATGGTGACCGCCGAAGTCACTGTTCTGTCGATTGACCACGCCAAACGGCGGGTAACGCTTGAAACCGTCGCCTCGGTGGGTAAAACCGTGGTCTTGAAGGGCGAGGCGCTGGTTCTGGCGCCCAGCCGCAAGTTCGACTGACGGGGCAACCGCCCCACCAAAGGGCGCGGATGCAGATTCACCAAGACTATCAATGGCTTGATCCAAAGGCGCGCGGGGCTTCCTGTGCGATGGGCAATTTTGACGGGGTGCATCTGGGGCATAGCTCGGTCATTGACCTTGCGCGGCGCGACGCGCCTTTGGGCATCATCACCTTTGAGCCGCACCCAAGGCAGATATTTCAACCCGACGCCCCGGCCTTTCGCCTGATGAATGCCGAAGCCCGCGCCAACCGGCTGGCCAAATTGGGCGTGCAGCACCTGTTTCAGGTGCAATTCACCAAGGCGCTGGCCGCTTTGTCGCCCGAAGATTTTGCCCGGCAAGTGCTGGCCGAAGGCTTGGGGATCAGCCATATCGTTGTTGGCGCCGATTTCTGCTTTGGGCAGGGCCGCGCGGGCAAGGCCGAAGATCTGCGCCGTTTGGGCGCGGACTTGGGGTTTGACACCACAATCGCGCCTTTGATCGCGATTGTGGGGCAAGAGGTGTCTTCAACCGCCATCCGCACCGCCTTGGCCGAGGGTCGGCCCCATGATGCCAGCGCCATGCTGGGCCACCTGCACCGGATTGAAGGCGAGGTTATTCACGGCGAAAAGCGGGGCCGCGAATTGGGCTATCCCACCGCCAATATGGCTTTGACCAAGCTGCATCTGCCGCGCTTTGGCGTTTATGCCGTCAAGGTTGATGTGCTGACCGGCCCGCAGGCGGGCAGCTATATGGGGGCTGCCAGCCTTGGCGTGCGGCCGATGTTCGATGGCGAAGTGCCGAACCTTGAAACCTTCTTGTTCGACTTCAAGGGCGATCTTTACGGCCATCACCTGTCGGTTGCCTTGGTAGACTTCCTGCGGCCAGAGTTGAAGTTTGATGGGCTGCCCGCGCTGATCACCCAGATGGAGGCGGATTGCGCCCAAGCCCGCGAAATCCTGTCGGCCTGAACAGCCCCCCTTCCCTTTTCCGCCGCGCCACGCCAATTTGCGCAGATGGATAACAAGCGCCCGAAGTTCTGGGAAACCGTTCCCTTGTCGAAGATGAACCCCGCCGAATGGGAGGCGCTGTGTGATGGCTGCGGCAAATGCTGCCTGAACAAGCTGGAGTTCGAGGATAACGGCGAGGTGGCCTATACCCGCATCGCGTGTCGTTTGTTCGATGATGCCACCTGCCAGTGCAGCGATTACCTGAACCGCCGCCGCTTTGTGCCGGAATGCGTGTTCCTGACGCCCAAGACGCTGCCGAAAGTGGCCTATTGGATGCCCTCCACCTGCGCCTACAAACTGCTGTGGCTGGGCAAGCCCTTGCCAGATTGGCACCCGCTGAAGACTGGCGATCCGGAAAGCACCCATGCTTCGGGCAATTCTGTGCGGGGGATGACCCTGCCCGAACATGAAATCCCGCAAGAAGACTGGGAAGATTACATCATCGAGGAGACGCCCTGATGTTCTTTGGCTCTGACAACACATCCGGCGTGGCGCCTGAAATCATGGCTGCGATGGTCCGCGCCAATGACAGCTATCAACGCAGCTATGGCGCTGACAGTTTGATGGAACGGGCAACGGCCCAAGTGCGCGAAGTGCTGGAAGCACCGGAGGCAGCAGTTTATCTGGTGGCCACCGGCACAGCGGCAAATTCGCTGGCGGTAGCGCTGACGTGTCCACCTTGGGGATCGGCCTTTTGCCATGCGCAGGCGCATATCGCGGTGGATGAATGCGGCGCACCAGAGTTTTATTCCGGCGGGGCGAAACTGGTTTTGGTAGACGGCGCGCATGGCAAGATGACGCCGGCAACCCTTGCCCCACAGTTGGACCGCATTGGCGCGGGCGGTGTTCACAGCCTGCAAACCGGCATGCTGAGCATAACCAATGTGACCGAGGCGGGCACGGTTTACACGCCGACCGAGGTTGCTGCGCTGACCGCCTTGGCCCGCGCCAAGGGTCTGCCCTGCCATCTGGATGGCGCGCGCTTTGCCAATGCGCTGGCCGCCACCGGGGCCACGGCCGCCGAGATGACGTGGAAAGCCGGGATCGACATTCTGTCATTCGGCGGCACCAAGAACGGCTGCATGGGGGTTGAGGCGGTCGTGATCTTTGACCCCGCCAAAGCCTATGAGTTTGAATTGCGGCGCAAGCGGGCGGGGCATTTGTTTTCCAAGCATCGGTTCCTTTCGGCGCAATTCGCGGCCTACCTGGAAGACGGCTTGTGGATGCGGCTGGCGGGCCACGCCAATGCGATGGGCGACCGGCTGGCCAAGGGGCTGGCGCGGATAAACTCGGTCACGCAGAACCATGACGTGCAGGCCAATATGATGTTTCCCGAATGGGCCAAGGGCACCCATGCGCGGCTGAAGGCGGCGGGGGCGGTGTATTATGATTGGGATCTGCCGGATGGCCGCGAAGGCGCGCGGCTGGTGACCAGTTGGTCCACCACCAAGGCCGATGTGGACGGCTTTATCGCCGCACTGCAGGCAGGCTGAACGACGAACCTGTCGCTATCCTGCCCTGCCCCCTTTGCGCGGCGCGGCGTGGGTGCTATGCCCGCATCAACGTGATTCCGCCGCTGCAACGGAGCCCCCAATGCCTGCCATTACCGAACCAAAGCTGATTTCCGGCAATGCGAACCTGACCCTTGCCAAATCCATTGCCCGACGCATGTCGATGCACCGAGGGATGAGCGTGGATCTGGTCGAAGCGCGGGTGGAGCGGTTCAACGATCAGGAAATCTTCGTCGAGGTGTTTGAGAATGTCCGGGGCGAGGACATGTATGTGATCCAGTCCACGTCGAACCCGGCGAATGACAATCTGATGGAACTGCTGATCATGACCGATGCGCTGCGGAGGTCGTCGGCCAGCCGCATCACCGCCGTGATCCCCTATTTCGGCTATGCCCGCCAAGATCGCCGCAGCAAGGCGCGTACGCCGATCACCGCCAAGTTGGTGGCCAATATGATCGAGACGGCGGGGGTGGACCGCATCCTGACGCTTGATCTGCATGCGGCGCAGATTCAGGGGTTTTTCGATATTCCGGTGGATAACCTTTACGCCAGCCCGGTCTTTGCTTTGGATATTGAGCATCATTTTAAGGGCCGGATGGATCAACTGATGGTCGTCTCGCCCGACGTGGGGGGTGTGGCCCGCGCGCGAGAGTTGGCCAAGCGGATCAGCGCGCCTTTGGCGATTGTGGACAAGCGGCGCGAGAAGGCGGGCGAAGTGGCCGAGATGACGGTGATTGGCGATGTGTCGGGCAAGGTCTGTATCATTGTCGATGACATCTGCGATACGGCGGGCACGCTGTGCAAGGCGGCGGAGACGCTGATGCAGCAGGGCGCGTTGGAGGTGCATTCCTATATCACCCATGGCGTCTTGTCTGGGCCAGCGATTGAGCGGGTGGAGAACTCGGTCATGAAATCCTTGGTGATCACAGATTCGATTGAGCAGGGCGAAAAGGTGAAGGCGGCGAAGAATATTCGGATCGTGCCGACGGCGCCGATTTTTGCCCAAGCCATCTTGAATATCTGGGGAGGGATGTCGGTATCAAGCCTGTTTGAGACCGATACTTTGGTGCCGATCTATGAGGGGCTGTATCAGCGCAGCTGAGGGGATATCCCTACTCAGGACGCTAAGCCCTATCCAATAAAATCAAAGGCTTAACCTGGGCAAATTAACCCGGCATTAACCTTTGCACGCAAAGGTCTCCGCTTTGCTGAGCATCACCATTTCGCAGGCTTTCTGCCATTTTCGGGCCACAATGACCTGAAATAGTGCAGACTGTTAACAGCGGATGGAAAACCGATGCAGTTGCCGAATATCGCCCTGTCCGGGGATCGACCGCTTGTAACCTTGTTCCGGCAGAGCGTGGCCAAGCACCGGTTGCTTTTGGCGATTGTCCTGATCTATGGCGTGCTTTCGACGACGTTGAACGCGCTGATAGGCAACCAGATGGATAGCGAAAAGGTCTCGGCTTTGTGGCTGAATTTCATGGGTATGCTGCCGATTATGGCGTATTTCCTGCTGATGTGGCGGCTGGTTTACATGCGGTTTCAAGTGCCCGCAGCAGAACAGCGCGGCTGGCTGAAGGCCGACATCAAGCGCGCGTTGACCGATCCGGAGCGGATGATCTCGGGCGCTGTGGCGCTGGTCTTGATGATTGTGGTTCTGGTGTCCTTTGGACAATTGAAGCGGCTGATCCCGATCATTCAGCCGTTCTCATGGGATCAGACCTTTATGGCGCTGGATCAGACGCTGCATTTCGGGCTGGACCCGTGGCAGATCGCGCATGCGATTGCAGGCTCCTCTTTGGTGGTTACCGCGATCACGGGCGCTTATAATTTCTGGATGTTCTTGCTGTATTTCTCGTTGATTTTTGCCTGCTTCAGCACGGCAAACCGGGCGGCGCGGATGCAGTATCTGGTGGCTTTCATTCTGACTTGGGCGATTGGCGGCAATCTGATTGCCACGGTCTTTTCCTCGGCCGGTCCGGTCTATTATGCGCGGCTGGGTCTGGGCGAACATTTTGCGCCGCTGATGAACCTGCTGCACGCCCATGCCGCAACGCAGCCCCTGACCGTGATCGAGACGCAAAACCTGTTGTGGGATTTCTATGCCGCCCCCGACAGCATGAGCGGGATTTCGGCCTTTCCGTCGATGCATGTGGCCTCAACCGTGCTGATGGCGGCCTATGCGCGGGCATACAATCCCCGCTTTGGTCAGATCATGGCGGTCTTTGCCGGGGTGATCATGGTGGGGTCGGTGCTGCTGGCCTGGCATTACGCAGTGGATGGCTATGCGGGCGCGGTGATTGCGCTGGCGTGCTGGTGGGGTGCGGGGCGGTTGGTGCGGCGGTTCGCGTAAGCGCCCCTAAACAACGTCCCAATCATCATCGTCGCGGACCGGGCCGATGGCCATCCAGTCAGCCCGCACACGGGCGACGCGGGTATCGCCCCAGGTTTTGAAGACGACATGGAAGCCCTTGGCGGTGATATTCTCGGCGGTGAGATCGACGCGGGAATTGGTTTTGTGATCCATATCCCACATCGAGATGCCAACGGTGACCACGGGGGCGTCCGTGAACGGCTCTTTGAACTGAACGATAAAGCGGCTTTCGCGGGTGCCGGTGCCCGTCCACATCATGCCGCCATCGGCGAAATCGGAAAAGAGAACGCGCGATCCTTGCTGGATGCCGATACCTGATCCGAAACGCTTCATGTTCGACTTCTCCACATTCCGGATAGAGTATCGCGCAATTCCGGCGGAAGTTACAAGGAAAGTGAAAAAGGCCCCGACGATGCGGGGCCTTTTCATACAACTGTTGCGCGAAATCAGAAGCCAGCGGCCGCTTTCATCGCCAAAAGGTCGGACATCGCCTTGTCGGCGGCATCTTTGTCTATGGCGACGGTTGTGGCCTCGGACGCATCGGCGATCATCTGATCCATCATGGCAGAGGTCAGCTCTTCCAACGGCACGGCACGTTCGGCCAGAACCGAGACCGAGACCGCGCTGATTTCGGCAAAACCGCCGGTGACGACATAGGATTTCGTCCCCTCGGCCGAGATGGCCTTAAGGATGCCGGGGCGCAGGATCGTGATGGTGGGGGTGTGTCCCTCCATCGCGGTCATGTCGCCAGCGGCTGCCGGAATCTGCACCTCAATCGCTTGGACAGAGGCCAGGCGGCGTTCAGGGCTGACCAGGTCGAATTGCAGATTTCCTGCCATTTCGTCCCCCTTAGGCCGCTGCTGCGGCGAGTTTTGCGGCCTTGGCTTTCACATCTTCGATGTCGCCGACCATGTAGAAGGCGGCTTCTGGCAGGTGATCGTATTCACCGGCCACAACGGCTTTGAAAGATGCGATGGTCTTTTCCAACGGCACCTGAACGCCGTCAGAGCCGGTGAAGACCTTTGCCACGTCGAAAGGCTGGGACAGGAAGCGTTCCAGTTTCCGGGCGCGGGCCACGGCCAGTTTGTCGTCTTCGCTAAGTTCGTCCATGCCAAGGATAGCGATGATGTCTTGCAGCGATTTGTAGCGCTGAAGCACCTTTTGAACGTCGGTGGCGACGGTGTAATGCTCTTCGCCGATGATCAAAGGATCCAGCAAGCGCGAGGTGGAGCCCAAGGGGTCCACAGCCGGGTAGATGCCTTTTTCCGAGATGGCACGATCGAGAACGGTCGTTGCGTCAAGGTGGGCAAAGGAGGTGGCTGGCGCCGGGTCGGTAAGGTCATCTGCGGGAACGTAGACGGCTTGCACCGAGGTAATCGAGCCGTTCTTGGTCGAGGTGATGCGTTCCTGCATCTGGCCCATATCGGTCGCCAGCGTTGGCTGATAGCCCACGGCGGAGGGGATACGGCCCAGAAGCGCGGATACTTCGGACCCGGCTTGGGTAAAGCGGAAGATGTTGTCGACAAAGAACAAAACATCTGCGCCGGTCTCGTCGCGGAATTGCTCTGCCAGGGTCAGGCCCGACAGGGCAACCCGCATACGCGCGCCCGGAGGTTCGTTCATCTGGCCGTAAACCAGCGCGATTTTCGACTTGGACAGGTCTTCCAGGTCGATCACGCCGGATTCGATCATCTCGTGGTAAAGGTCGTTGCCTTCACGGGTCCGCTCACCCACGCCGGCGAAAACCGATACGCCCGAGTGCACTTTGGCGATGTTGTTGATCAATTCCATGATCAAAACGGTCTTGCCCACGCCTGCGCCGCCGAAAAGGCCGATTTTGCCGCCCTTGGTGTAAGGCGCCAGCAGGTCGATGACCTTGATGCCGGTGACGAGGATCTGGCTTTCGGTCGCCTGCTCGGCAAAGGACGGAGCCTTTTGGTGGATCGAGCGGGTTTCGGTCGCGTTGACCGGGCCGCGCTCATCCACAGGCTCGCCGATCACGTTCAGGATGCGGCCAAGGGTGGCGGTGCCGACTGGCACTTGGATCGGCTGGCCAAGATCCCGCACGGGGGCGCCGCGAACGAGGCCCTCGGTTGCGTCCATCGCCACGGCGCGAACGGTGTTTTCGCCAAGGTGCTGGGCCACTTCTAGGACCAGACGCTTGCCGTTGTTTTCGGTCTCCAGCGCGTTCAAGATCGCGGGAAGGTCGCCCACGAACTGAACGTCCACAACTGCGCCGATGACCTGGGTCACCTTACCGGTCGCGGCAGCTGCCTTCGGTGCTTTTGCCATTTGTCTTTACTCCGGTTTCGTCAAAGCGCCTCAGCGCCCGAGATGATTTCGATAAGCTCGTTGGTGATCGCGGCTTGACGGCTCCGGTTATACTGGATCGTCAGCTTGTTGATCATGTCGCCGGCGTTGCGGGTGGCGTTGTCCATGGCGGACATCCGGGCCCCTTGTTCCGACGCGCCGTTTTCCAACAGGGCGGTGAAGATTTGTGTGGCCACCGAGCGGGGCAGAAGATCGGCCAGAATGGCCTCTTCGGACGGCTCATAATCATAAAGCGAGTCCGCAGAGCCGCCTTCGAACTTGGCCGGGATGATCTGTTGCATCGTCGGGACTTGGGAGATGACCGATTGGAATTGGTTGTAGAAGATGGTCACAACATCCGCTTCGTCCGCCTCGAACGCCGCCATGACTTCGCGCGCGATGGTCTGCGCATTGCCGTAACCAACCCGCTTGACGTCGCTAAGGTCAACATGGCTGGTGAAGGTATGCGACCAATCGCGCTTCATCTGCTCGCGGCCTTTTTTGCCAACGGTCAAAACCTTGACCGTCTTGCCCGCTGCCACCAATTCGGTCGCGCGGGCGCGGGCCAATTTGGCGATGGACGCGTTGAAGCCGCCGCAAAGACCGCGCTCTGCGGTCATCACAACCAACAGATGCACCTGATCGCGGCCGTTTCCGGCCAGCAATTTCGGTGCAGACTCGCTAGAGCCGACACCGGCCGCCAGCGACCCCATCACGGCATTCATCCGTTCCGCATAGGGGCGGCCAGCCTCGGCCGCCTCTTGCGCGCGGCGAAGTTTCGCCGCGGCGACCATCTGCATGGCCTTGGTGATCTTACGGGTGTTCTTGACACTCGCGATCCGGTTCTTGAGAGCCTTGAGGTTGGCCATAGCCTATCCTTTCAAGCGTTCAAGCGAAGTTGGATGCGAATTCAGCGATAGCCGATTTCAGCTTTTCTTCGTCGGCACCTTTGATTTTCGGATCGGAGGTGGTGATCCAATCCAAGATGTCCTTGCGCTTGTTGCGCAGGTGCGACAGCAGACCGGCCTCAAAACGACCGACGTCCTTGACGGAAACCTTGTCAAGGAAACCAGCGGTGCCTGCATAGATGACGCAAACAATTTCCGCGCTGGTCAGCGGCGAATACTGCGGCTGCTTCATCAATTCGGTCAGACGCGCGCCACGGGCCAAGAGGGCCTGAGTGGAGGCATCAAGGTCGGAACCGAACTGCGCAAAGGCTGCCATTTCGCGATACTGAGCCAGCGACAGTTTCACCGGGCCAGCCACCGTTTTCATCGAGTTGGTCTGGGCCGAAGAGCCCACACGCGAAACCGACAGACCGGTGTTCACCGCAGGGCGGATGCCCTGATAGAACAGTTCGGTTTCCAGAAAGATCTGGCCATCGGTGATCGAGATCACGTTGGTTGGAATAAAGGCCGACACGTCGCCGCCTTGGGTCTCGATGATCGGCAGCGCGGTGAGCGAGCCCGAACCAAAATCGGCGTTCAGCTTTGACGAGCGTTCCAGCAGGCGAGAGTGCAGATAGAACACGTCGCCAGGGTAGGCTTCGCGGCCCGGTGGGCGACGCAGCAGAAGCGACATCTGGCGGTAGGCGACGGCCTGCTTGGAGAGATCATCATAAACGATCAGCGCATGGCGGCCGTTGTCGCGGAAGAATTCTGCCATTGCGGTCGCGGCATAGGGGGCCAGGAACTGCATGGGCGCAGGGTCGGAAGCGGTTGCGGCAACGACGATCGTGTAGTCAATCGCGCCGGTCTCTTCCAGCTTCTTCACCAACTGCGCCACGGTCGAGCGTTTCTGCCCGATAGCGACATAGATGCAGTACAGCTTTTTCGACTCATCATCGCCAGCAGCGTCGTTATAGCTTTTCTGGTTCAGAATGGTGTCCAAGGCCACGGCGGTTTTGCCGGTCTGACGGTCACCGATGATCAATTCGCGCTGGCCACGGCCAACCGGGATCATGGCGTCAACAGCCTTGAGGCCGGTTGCCATCGGCTCATGCACCGATTTGCGCGGGATGATGCCGGGGGCTTTTTGGTCAGCAATCCGACGCTCGGTTGCCGCGATCGGGCCTTTGCCGTCGATCGGGTTGCCAAGGCCATCAACGACGCGGCCCAGAAGGGCGTTGCCAGCAGGCACGTCCACGATGGACTTGGTGCGCTTGACGGTGTCGCCTTCCTTGATGTCTTGGTCAGACCCGAAGATCACGACGCCGACGTTGTCGGTTTCAAGGTTAAGAGCCATGCCGCGGATCCCGCCGGGGAATTCCACCATTTCGCCGGCCTGAACATTGTCCAGCCCATGCACGCGAGCAATACCGTCGCCAACCGACAGCACGCGCCCGACTTCGGCAACTTCGGCATCTTTGCCAAAGTTCTTGATCTGATCCTTCAGGATCGCAGAAATTTCTGCCGCCTGGATACCCATCACCCAACCTCTTTCATTGCATTCTGGAGTGCCGCAAGCTTCGCCTTGACCGAAGTGTCGATCATGGTCGAGCCCAAGCGCACGATAAGCCCGCCGATAAGGGTTTCATCGACGGTGGTGTTCAGTTTAATCGTCTTGCCAACCTTGGCTTTCAACGTCTCGGCCAGCTTTTTCGACTGGGCGGCGGAGAGCGGGGTGGCAGAGGTGACATGGGCCGTCATCTCGCCTTTTTCTTCGGCGATGCGGGCGGCCAATTGGGTCAGCAACTGAGGCAGCACGAACAAGCGGCGCTTGTCGGCCATCAGGGCCAGGGTGTTGGCGGTCAGCGTTGACAGCTTCATCTTTTTGGCGATGGCGGCCATAGCGGCGGCCTGTTCGTCGCGGGTGACGACGGGCGAGGCGATCATCGCGCCCAATTCCGGGCTGAGGATCAGCGCGTCGGTCAGGGCGGTGGCGTCGGCCTCAAGCGCGGGAAGCGCTTTGGTTTCCTTGGCCAGGTCGAACACCGCAGACGCATAGCGCGCGGCAATCCCTAGGGTTACAGAAGCTGGTTCGGACACGTCATCCCTTCCCTCGTCGCGGGCCTTACCTTGCAGGACCACAGCACTTGGCCATGGGCAAAGACAGCCCGTGTTATCACGAATTTGGGGGTCATTAGCAGAGCCTTTGAAACCCCGCAACCGGATTGGTCACTGAAAGTTGACGGCAGGCCCGGCATTTTGTCGCTGTTGGCGCTGCATGGGGGGCGGGGGGGGGTGGTCAGCCCCTGTCCAGCGCAGGTTTGGGGGTGCCGCGCACGCCTTCCAGCACCTTCAGCGGCTTTTTCACCACGGCGCCCAATCCGCCCCGGGTGGGGGCGTAGACCTGCTTTGACGCCTCGATCATCAGGACGCCGCCGGACAGCCACGGCAGGCGGCGGCCGGTTTTCTCCCAGAACTCTGCCGTGCGCAGCCAAAAGGGTGCGTTTGAGGGCGGCACATGCAAGACGGTCAGGCTGCGCTCGGGGGTAAAGCCGTGGCGTTTCAGTTGCACCTCCAGCTGGGCGCCGGAATAGGGGCGGCCAAAGCCAAAGGGCGTGATGTCGCGGCGCGACCACAGGCCCGCGCGGTTTGGCACTATGAACAGCGCGCGGCCCCCGGGGCCAAGGACGCGGTGCGCCTCTTCCAGCACGCCCGAGGGTTGTTCAGAGGTCTCTAACCCGTGCATGATGGCCAGCCGGTCCACCAGCCCGGTGGGCAGGGGCCAAGAGGTGTCTTCGCAAAGAACGCTGACGTTTTCCATGCCAGCAGGCCAAGGCATTACCCCTTGGGGCCCCGGCATCAGCCCGATCACCCGGCGCGCATCGGCCAGATAGGGGCGCAGCAAGGGCACCGCAAAGCCAAACCCGGCCACGGTTTGGCCGTGCAGGCGCGCAGGCGTGGTGGGCCACAGCCGCATCACCTGATCGCGGATAGCCCGCTGCGCCACCCGGCCCAACTGGGTGCGATAATAGAAATTGCGCAGGTCTAGCACATCAAGGTGCATTGTGGTTCTTCACCCTCCCGGGGCATGCTGGCGGCCACCTTATCAAGGAAACGAGGAAAAACCATGGCGCTTGAACTGGTCACCATTCCTTGCCTGACCGATAACTTTGCCTTCTTGCTGCATGATGCGGGATCGGGCGAGACGGCGTTGATTGATGCGCCCGAAGCGGGGCCTGTGTTGGCGGTGCTGGCGGATCGGGGCTGGCCTCTGACCAAGATCCTGCTGACGCATCACCATGATGACCATATTCAAGCGGTGCCAGAGATTCGCGCCGCCACCGGCTGTTTGGTCGAAGGCGCCACCGCCGATGCGCACCGTTTGCCAAAACTGGACCGCAGCTTGCGGCCCGGCGACGCGGTGCAGGTGGGGGCAGAGGTGGGCGTTGTGATCGACGTGCCGGGCCATACGCGCGGCCATATCGCCTTTCATTTCCCCGATTCCGCGCTGGTTTTCACTGCTGACAGTCTGATGGCCGGCGGCTGCGGGCGGTTGTTTGAAGGCACGGCGGATGAGATGCACGCCAGCTTGCAACGGCTGGCCGCCCTGCCCCCGCACACGCGGATCGGATCGGGGCATGATTACCTGACCGGCAACCTTGCCTTTGCGGCAACCCTTGAACCCGGCAATCGCGCACTTACCTTACGCATCGAGGGACTGGAAAGGATGCGCCACGAGGGCAGCCTGCCCATGCCGTCAACTCTGTCTGACGAACTGGCAACCAACCCCTATCTGCGCGCCGACCAGCCGCAGATCAAAGCCGCCGTGGGCCTGCCCTCCGGCTCTGACCTTGAAGTCTTTACCGAAATTCGCGCCCGCAAGGACGGCTTTTGATTGTGTTGTTGAGTCTTGCCCATCACAAATGATGTGATTGACTCAATAATTTGTCTTTACGTCGATATTGCCCTTGAAGTGGGCAGAATAAAACCGAACCTTAACCGTATGAGGCCACGGTTGGTCAGGGCAAAGGCCCTTCCGACCCCGAGGAACAGGAGCACCACAACGTGCCATCATTCTCGACTACACTCGAGCAAGCCATCCACGGCGCTTTGGCTTTGGCCAATGCCCGCCGCCATGAACTTGCCACGCTGGAGCATTTGCTGCTGGCGCTGCTGGATGAACCCGATGCCGCGCAGGTGATGAAAGCCTGCTCGGTCGATCTGGATGAATTGCGCAAGACGCTGACCGATTTTGTCGACGACGATTTGTCGACGTTGGTTACGTCCGTGGAGGGTTCTGAGGCGGTGCCAACGGCAGCGTTTCAGCGCGTTATTCAGCGCGCGGCGATTCATGTGCAATCGTCGGGCCGCAATGAGGTGACGGGGGCGAACGTTCTGGTCGCCATCTTTGCCGAACGCGAATCGAACGCGGCCTATTTCCTGCAAGAGCAGGATATGACCCGCTATGATGCCGTGAATTATATCGCGCATGGCGTGGCCAAGGATCCGTCCTTTGGCGAAGCGCGGCCGATTTTGGGCGCGGAAGAGCATGAAACCCCGAAGGCCGAGGCCGGAGAGGCGAAAGAGTCTGCCCTGTCGAAGTATTGCGTTGATCTGAACATCAAGGCGATCAAGGGCGATGTTGACCCGCTGATCGGCCGCGACGCGGAGGTGGAGCGGGCGATTCAGGTTTTGTGCCGCCGTCGGAAAAATAACCCCCTGCTGGTGGGCGATCCGGGCGTGGGCAAAACGGCGATTGCCGAAGGTCTGGCTTGGAAGATTGTGAACAAGCAGGTGCCAGAGGTGCTGTCCGGCTCCACCATTTTCTCGTTGGATATGGGGATGTTGCTGGCCGGAACCCGCTATCGCGGCGATTTCGAAGAGCGGCTGAAAGCCGTTGTGAAAGAGCTGGAAGATCATCCGGACGGGATCTTGTTTATTGATGAGATTCATACGGTTATCGGCGCCGGAGCCACGTCTGGCGGGGCGATGGATGCCTCAAACCTGCTGAAACCAGCGTTGCAGGGCGGCAAGCTGCGCTGCATGGGATCAACGACGTATAAAGAGTTCCGCCAGCATTTTGAGAAGGACCGCGCGCTGGCGCGCCGGTTCCAAAAGATCGATGTGAACGAGCCCTCTGTGCCCGACACGATCAAGATTTTGATGGGGTTGAAGCCGCATTTTGAAGAGCATCACGACCTGCGCTACACTCATGATGCAATCAAATCGGCGGTGGAACTGGCAGCGCGCTATATCAATGATCGCAAGCTGCCGGATTCGGCGATTGACGTGATTGATGAGGCCGGGGCGGCGCAGCATCTGTTGTCGGATAGCAAGCGCAAGAAGGTGATCGGGACCAAAGAGATCGAGGCCGTGGTGGCCAAGATTGCGCGGATTCCGCCCAAGAACGTCTCGAAAGACGATGCAGAAGTGCTGCGGGATCTGGAGAAGACTTTGAAGCGGCTGGTGTTCGGCCAAGACAAGGCGATTGAAGCTTTGTCTGCGTCGATCAAACTGGCGCGGGCGGGCCTGCGAGAGCCTGAAAAGCCGATTGGCAACTATCTCTTCACCGGCCCTACCGGCGTGGGCAAGACCGAGGTGGCCAAGCAGTTGGCGAACACTTTGGGCGTGGAACTCTTGCGGTTCGACATGTCGGAATACATGGAGAAACATGCGGTTTCCCGGTTGATCGGCGCGCCTCCGGGCTATGTGGGGTTCGATCAGGGCGGGATGCTGACCGATGGCATCGACCAGCATCCGCATTGCGTGCTCTTGCTGGACGAGATGGAAAAGGCGCATCCGGATGTTTACAACATCCTGTTGCAGGTGATGGATCACGGCAAGCTGACTGACCATAACGGCCGGGCGGTGGATTTCCGCAATGTGATCTTGATCATGACGTCGAATGCTGGCGCCTCGGATATGGCGAAATCGGCCATCGGCTTTGGTCGCGAAAAGCGGACCGGAGAGGATACGGCGGCGGTGGAGCGGACGTTTACGCCAGAATTCCGCAACCGTCTGGATGCGGTGATCTCCTTTGCGCCTTTGGGCAAGTCGATCATCCTGCAAGTGGTGGAAAAGTTTGTGCTGCAGCTTGAGGCGCAGCTGATTGACCGCAATGTGCATATCGAGCTGTCAGCTGAAGCCACGATTTGGCTGGGGGATAAGGGCTATGACGTAACGATGGGCGCGCGGCCGTTGGGGCGGATTATTCAAGAGCACATCAAGAAGCCGTTGGCCGAAGAATTGCTGTTTGGTCGGTTGACTAAGGGCGGTTTGGTCAAGGTGGGCGTCAAGGACGACGCCATCGTGCTGGACATTGAAGAGCCGGAAAAGGCGCGTCTGACCAAGCAAAAGCCACCCCTGCTGACGGCGGAATAGACGACAAACCCCCGCCACTGGCGGGGGTTTTGCTTTGAGAAATGGGCCTAGCTGTTTGATCCCACGGTTCAATGATGCGACCCATTCTCAGGAATGGAAGAAAGCACATGGGACAAGTTCATCACGGCAGCGCCACGCACTGTTACCCGGCAATGGTTTGCCTTCAAGCCATCAGAGGGCACGCAGGCCGTCAAAGCTGCGATACAGCGATCCGTTGCCCGTCAATCGCGGCTTGCCGCGATGAGAGGGGCAAACTTCGCTAGCACAGTTGAGCCAGGAGTTGGGGACCAACCCGAAGACGGTGGCCAAGTGGCGTAAGCGGGCGACGGTCGATCCACAACACGGGCGAGCCTTGCTGGGCTAGACGCAGAAATCGCAATTTGCGCCAAAGAGCGTGGTGTCTGGCAGGTTGTGAACCACGCGGTAGGGTCGCAAAGTCAAACGCTCTGGGCGTCTTGGTCGATCACGCCAACCAGCGTCTCGTTAATTTCAACCAACGCTAGCGCATGGGTGCAAAGGCGGTAATATCGCCACGCTGTTCATCGACGAAGGCGTTGTCTCTCTCAATGCGCTCAGTCGTGACCTCGCAATCGACTCTCTGGAAAGCTTGCAATCTCAGGGCCGACAGGTCGGCGTGATCGTATCCGTCCGGTCTGACTGCCCTGCCTGCGTGATAGAGTGGGTGATAGTGTCCATTATGGATAGTGGACATCTTGAGGTTGGTCATGGGCGGGACGAAGGGTCATAAGAAGCGGCGCTGGTCTGAC
>Ga0209390_10003915_pt1 | contig 23196 bp, 20 predicted proteins | sample BON01_FD_187212 | JGI IMG/M metagenome (GOLD analysis project Ga0209390, IMG submission 187212) | Freshwater microbial communities from Lake Bonney liftoff mats and glacier meltwater in Antarctica - BON-01 (SPAdes) (version 2) | ecosystem: Environmental > Aquatic > Freshwater > Ice > Glacier... | reverse complement strand
CAAACCAGCATCAACTATAACTCCCCGAACTTCGGCGGCTTTTCGATCAAAGGCGCCTATAGCACGGGTAACGCAGCTACTGGCAGCACCTCGGCCACGCTCTCGGCCAAGCCGCGCGTGATGTCAATTGCCGGCTATTACAAGGCGGGTCCGTTGAACGCCGCGATCGGTTACGAATTGCACAAGCAGTTCGCTGCCACGGCCACTGAAGAGCTGGACGACAAAGCCTGGTTGATTGGTGCTTCCTACAAGTTGGGCATGGTTACCTTCGGCGGCGCTTACAACGAGCAGGTGTACGAGCAAGGTGCAGGCAGTGAGCTGAAGAAAAAAGCCTGGATGATCGGTGCGGATGTGGATCTTGCAGGGCCGCACAGTGTGGGTGCGAACTACACCGAAGCTGACGATACCGAGGGTACTGGCCCGGCTCCGGCCGCCATTAACGGCACGGTTGTGCCCTTCAACGTTGCGGGCGGCACGGGCGCCAAGCTGTTCCAAGTTTATTATGGCCACGCTCTGTCGAAGCGCACCAGTGCCAAGCTGGCATATGTCCGTCTTTCCAACGATACCAATGCCTCCTACACTTTGGGTGGCGTAAAAGTGGGTTCCGCTGGTCAAGACCAGAATGCATTCGTGCTGCTGTTGAAGCACAAGTTCTAAAAGTTTCAAACTTGCCGGTATCGGCATGAACGGGCGCTTCGGCGCCCGTTTTTTTTGGTGAATTATCGGGACCCGGGTCAGCGGATTGCCTGATACGCGGGAGATCGGTCAGGTCCGGCACTAGCTGTGCGCTGATACGAGGTCCCGATAAAGTGTTTCCAGGTTGCGCGTGGTGGCGGATGCATCGAACAATGGCGCAGTGGCGCGCAACGCTGACCACCGGGTCCGGATGGACTTTGCAAAATCCGAATCATTTGCAAAGCGAGTAGCCAGTTGCCGGTAATTCGGGAGGGAATAAGTGATCAGTTCGGGCAAACCGCAGGCGCTGAGAATGCTGCCGGAGACCCGGGAGGGGAAGGTGTCACCGCACAGGGCCACCAGCGGACATCCCAACCACAGGGCATCACTGGCCGTGGTATGTGAGCCATAGGGGTAAGTGTCCAGCGCGAGGTCGGCTACCTGATAACGTGCAAGGTGTCCGGGGAGCGGTAACCGGGGGGCAAATATCAACCGATCCTGGGCGATGCCCTGGGCGGTGGCTGCGGCAACCAGGTTGCGCGTGGCGTCAGCGTTGTCGTCCGCGAGCCACAGGACAGCGTGAGGCGTGGCTTGCAGCAGTGACATCCAGCACTCGAACACTTCCGGCGTAATTTTTACGGCCTGATTGAAGCAGCAGAATACAAAAGCGTTTTCCGGCAGCCCGTATTCCCTGCGACTGAGCGGCACGACAACCGGCCGGCTCTGGTCGTTGCATTGCCAGCTAGGCGCAAGGCAGGCGATCCGTTCGGAATAAGCGGCTTCATGGCCTGGTGGCACGATGAACGCGTCGCCAATCAGATAATCAACGAAGGCTGCGCCCATGGTGCCGGGATAACCCAGCCAGTTGACCTGCACCCGGCACGGTCGCTGGGCCAGTATGGCCGTGCGTGCGCCCAGCGTATAACCCTTGAGATCAACGAGGATGTCGAGTGCATCGTCACGGATGCGGCGCACCACGATGTCATCGGGTTCCCACGCGACATCGATGAAATGTTCGCAGGCGTCTTTGATGCGTAGACGCATCGCGCTGCCGTCCTCGGGACCATAGGAATACGCAAAAATCTCGAAACGGTTGCGGTCATGCCGTTCCAGCACACCCGTGAACAGGTGTGCGGTGGCATGATCATGCAGATCGGAAGACAGGTAGCCGATGCGCAGGCGGCGGTCAGCATGCAGCGTACTGGCCGCTTGATGCGGCGATTCGGCGATACCGGTCCCGAACTGCGCCTGCGCCCAGCGGCGGGTGTAATCCAGTTGCTGTGCTGCCGTAGTGGGCGCCGTCAGCAGCCAGAACGGGCTGCCCAGGTCGGCCTCCTGATCGATGCGTGCCGCCATATCGCGCCATGCGTCGTGCCATCGTGGCCAATCGCAGGTGCGCTGCAATTGATGCGCAAGCATGCCCAGCAGTCCACCCGCACCCGTGCGGCTGAATCCGGCCTCCAGGACATCAACGGCACGGCCAGGTTCTTTACGTACGATATGGACAAGGGCAAGCACCGAATACGGACCGACCGCATTACCGTCCATCTCGTTTGCCCGCGTTGCAGCCGCTTCTGCTTCGGTGATTGCACCGTTTTGAAACAGTGCGTCGGCGAGTGCGGCCCAGATCGCAGCGCTGCCGGCGCCCAGCGCGATGACCCGCTGCAGATGCTCGATACATTCCTTGAGGCGACCGAGTTTGCGGCTCACTGCAGCAAGCCCTTCGTGAGCCTCAATCATCTCTGGTGCCGCAGCGAGGGTTACCAGGTATTGCTCCCTGGCATCTGCGAACCGGGTTTGCAGGATCAGGGTGTGCGCCAGGTTGTTGCGGGCCGCGGCAAGCGCCGGGTTGAGCTTGAGCGCATGCTGGAAAGACTCTATTGCCGAGTCCAGACGCTGCCGTTTCTGGGCAACGATGCCCAGATTGACATGAGCATCGGCATGTTGCGGATCCTTTGCAGTGACTTGCATGAACCAGCGTTCCGCCGCATCCGTATTGTTTTGCTCCATCTCGATGACGCCGAGGTTGAACAAGGCGTCGGTGCGGGTCGGATCCAGCCGCATGGCGGTTTCGAGCGCACGGCGTGCGGCAGCCATATCGCCGGCCCGAGCCAGCGCCTGACCGAGATTAAGCTGGCAATCCGTGTCGTCCGGGGCGAGCGCGGTCGCGCGCCGCAACGCGGCAATCGCGTTGTTTACCTGATTTTGGTAGAGCAATGCCAGGCCGAGACGCATGTGGACTGAGGCGGGTGCGCCATTTATCGTCGCTGCGGCCCGCAACGGCGCTTCAGCAGCGGCGGCTTCACCGAGCATCAGGTGTGCCAGACCCAGATGCTCAAGTGCAAGACCGTATTCGGGCAGTGCGGATACCGCGCGCTGCAGCAGGGGCACCGCTTTTTGCGTGGCGCCGGTCATGAGATGAATGATGCCCAGCATGCACAAGGCTTCGGCATTGTGGGGGGCGCGGACGAGTACCTGTTCGCACAGGTAAGCAGCGCCCGTTGCATCACCCTGTTCCAGGCGCTCACGCGCCTGTTTCAGTTTATGAGTTGCGGACAGTGACATGGTTAAACCGGAAGAAAGAAAGCGGGCAGGCGCATGGGGCCAATGATATACGTGGTGGCAGTCGGGCCCAAGCAAACGGTTGGCAACGCAGGCACCTGGAGTCCGTAAATCAATCTAACGGGTGCAGTAATACATCACTGCGACATCACTGCGTACGGCCGGATTGTGCACGTCTTGTGCGGGACTGGCGAGAAATACTTAGACAGCCCACATTGATCTTCATAGAATAAAGAAGAACAATGCGGTCAACGGCGAGCAGCCGTATTGAGCCGAATTTGCGCGCCCTCGAAACCATGACTGAAACAAAAAATAACCGCTCCGGCACGCAAGACCATCTTTCGCAGGTGATTGAGCTGCTGCATCGTCACGAGCTGGTCGAGAATCTGGTGCATCGCCAGGAAGGGCCGCGCCACGATTTGGTCGAAACGCTGGTACATCGTCAGCACCTGAACGAGTTGCAGCAACTGCTCGATCGCCTGCATCCGGCGGACATTGCCGACATACTCGAGGCCTTGCCGCTGGACCAGCGGCTGGTGGCCTGGGAATTAGTCAAGTCCGAGCGCGACGGCGAAATTCTGCTGGAAGTGTCGGATGCCGTGCGCGAAACGCTGATCGCGCACATGGACGAGGGTGAACTGGTTGCTGCCACCGGCCAGCTCGATACTGATGAGATCGCGGACCTTGCGCCCGATCTGCCGCGCGAAGTCATACTCGATGTTTTCAAGTCGCTGTCGACCGAAGAGCGCGAGCAGTTGCGCGCAGCGATGTCGTATCCGGAAGATACGGTAGGCGCACTGATGGATTTTGACATGATCGAAGTGCGTGAAGACGTCACGCTGGAAGTGGTGCTGCGCTACCTGCGCCGCCTCTCCGAATTGCCCGACCATACCGATCAGCTGCTGGTGGTCGATCGTCAGGAAAATCTGCGGGGCCTGCTGTCGATCAACCGCTTGCTGCTGACCGATCCCGATGTGCTGGTGAGCGGAATCATGACGCGGGAGTTCACCAGCTTTCATCCCGAGCAAGATGCCCGTGACGCGGCCCGTGCGTTTGAACGTTATGACCTGGTATCCGCAGCGGTGGTCGACGATCAGGGGCGGCCGATAGGCCGGATCACGGTCGATGCGGTGGTTGATTACATCCAGGAAGCCAAGGACAGTGAAATCCTGTCGGCAGGCGGCCTGAAAGAAGAAGAAGATCTTTTTGCATCGGTCTGGAACAGCGTGCGCAACCGCTGGGCGTGGCTGGCTGTCAATCTGGTTACGGCATTCATTGCGTCGCGGGTGATCGGCGTATTCGAGGATTCAATTGCACAGCTGGTGGCGCTGGCTGCGCTGATGCCCATTGTTGCGGGCATCGGCGGCAATTCCGGCAACCAGACGACCACGATGATCGTGCGCGCGCTGGCGCTGGGCCAGATCACCCGTGACAGCGCGCGCAAGCTGTTTGTGAAGGAGCTCAGCGTGTCAGCGCTGAACGGGATGATCTGGGGCAGTGTCGTCGGTCTCTTTGCGTTCCTGATTTACCACAGCTGGCAGTTGGGTCTGGTGATGACCGGTGCGATGGTGCTTAATCTGCTGTTGGCGGCGGTAATGGGGGTGGCCATACCGTTGACCATGCAGAAACTCGGCCGCGACCCGGCAATCGGTTCCAGTGTCATGATCACCGCCATTACCGACAGCGGCGGATTTTTCATTTTTCTCGGCCTGGCGACGCTGTTTCTGGTTTAAGCGCCAGCGCAGATGCCAGCTTTCGACATCGCAATCATCGGCTCCGGCCCCGGCGGCTACCGGGCTGCCGTGCTGGGGGCATTGCGTGGCCTCAAGGTGGTGCTGATGGAGCAGCATACCTGGGGCGGCACCTGCCTCAATCGTGGCTGTGTGCCGAAAAAAGACTGGTACCACACCGCCTGCATCGTGGCCGACAGCCATGAGTATGCGGCCCGTGGCCTGGGCGGCACTGTCACGCCGGATCTGCCACAAGCCTGGCGCCACCAGCGGCAGGTAGTCGAAACCGTACGCGCCAGTTATGTGGATTATCTTGGCCGTCTGGGCGTAACCACCGTGCAGGGCACCGCGCGCTGCAGTGGCTCCGGTACATTGGAGGTAGGAACGCAAAAATTTGTGGCTGGCAATATTATTATCGCGACCGGTTCTCAGCCTTGGCTGCCACCGCAGCTACAGCCTGTTCCGGGCCGCATACTCACCACCGATGATCTGTTTGATGTCATGCCACCGCCGGGCCGGCGTGTCGCCGTGCTGGGATCCGGTGCGGTTGCGACCGAAATGGCATTTATCCTTCGCCAGTTGGGGCTGGATGTGGTGTGGCTGGCGGGCCGCGAACCTTTACCGGACAGTACTTACAGCCCACCCGCGCGCGCCGCATTGCGCGAGGCGCTGGGTCGTGCCGGTGTAGAAATCAGAGCAGGAACGCGAATTGAGTCGGCGCGGGTCGTCGGTGATGGCGTCACGCTGGAGTTACCCGGCGGTGGGCGAGAACGAGTGGACTGGGTGTTGGCGGGCACCGGACGTAAACCCAATACCGATGATCTGGATCTGGCTGGTGCAGGTGCCGTGACCGATGCGCAGGGGTTTGTCGTGGTTGATGAGCGCAATCAAGCAGCCCCCGGTGTTTATGCGATAGGCGATGTTGCGAATCGCGGCATGAGCGCGAATCATGCGCTGGCGGATGCCGCGGTGGCCGTCAATAACATCATTGCGCCAGGCAGTTGCCGTCGTGATGACCGGAACGTGCCGGAGGCGGTGTATTCGGCGCTGGAACTGGCTCGGGTGGGATTGAATGAAGACCAGGCGGAAGCCCTGAATCTGGAGCCGGCAACTGCATTTACATCGTTTGAGATCAACCCCGCAGCGCTGGCTGCAGGTGAACGCGGCGGGTTCTTGCGCATCATTGCCGATATGGACAGTGGGCGTGCGCTGGGCGCGGAAATCGGCGGTCGCGGCGCCGCCGAACTGATCGGGCTGCTGGGACTGGAGTTCGGTGAGCCGCGGGCTCTATCGCGGCTTGCCGCGGCTGCGTACAATCATCCGACGCGGGCCGAGGAAATCCTCAATGCCGTTGAAGCGCTGGCATCCCGCTGGAACATGAGCCGTTACGTCTATCCGGCAACAGATGGAAAATCGCCCACGGAATAATTTCGCGCGGCCCGGTGTTCAGGAGACAGGTTGTTCTGTGTTACAAAATTGCCCTCCCCTTCAAGGGGACCTCGGTGCCGCTTGACGGTAGGGCTAGGGTGGGGATGGGTAATAAACTTACCCCACCCCCATCCCAACCTTCCCCCTGAAGGGGAAGGAGTTTCTTTGGTTGATTTGTAACTCAGCGCAACCAGGATATAACAGGTGAATCGACCGGCAACCGACGTGTTTGCAACCCAGGCCATGCAGTACATCCCCCGGCTGCGCCGTTATGCGCGCGCGCTGACGGGTGACGCCAGTGCGGCCGATGATCTGGTGCAGGACACGCTGGAGCGCGCTCTGGTCAAACAATCCCTGTGGCGCGAAGGTACCGATCTGCGCGCCTGGCTGTTTACCGTAATGCATAACGTCTTTGTCAACCAGATACGCAGCAGCGCAGCCAGTCGGACGGTGCCGATCGACGATGCGATTGCCAATCTGCCGCAGCCGCAAAGCGCTGATCGGCTGGAAATCCGCGATCTTGATACGGCGTTGCAGGCGCTGCCGGAAGAGCAGCGCACGGTGTTATTGCTGGTGGGACTGGAACAGATGACCTATGCCGAAACAGCTCAAGTACTTGATGTACCCATAGGCACGGTAATGTCGCGACTGTCACGCGGGCGTGAGCGCCTGCGCCGCCTGATGCGTGGGTTGCCCGATGCCGTGTCGCTGAAGGTCGTCAAATGAGCGAGAGCCGCGTGAATGAATCAGATTTGCAGGCTTATGTCGATGGCCGGTTATCCGCTGCGCGCAGCGCAGCGGTGGCCCAGTACCTGGCGCAGCATGATGAGGATGCGCAGCGCATAGACGCCTATCGGCACCAGAACCAGGTATTGCAGGCAGCTTACGACCCGGTGCTTGCCGAGCCGGTGCCGGCCTCCCTGCAGCCGGTAAACCGTCGACGCATGCCCGTACAGCGTTACGCTATCGCCGCCGTACTAATGCTCGTCAGTGGATTTTCTGGTTGGCAGTTGCATGCCTATGTTGCGACGGAGCGCGCTCAAACCATGTACCTGGCGCGGGTCGCCGCTGTTGCGCATGCCGTCTACAGCCCGGAGGTAAGGCATCCGGTGGAGGTTGGCGCGGATCAGGAAGCGCATCTGGTGCGTTGGCTGTCGAAACGGTTGGGTACCAGTTTGAAGATTCCCCATCTTGCAGCCCAGGGTTATTCGCTGGTCGGCGGACGGTTGCTTCCCGGCGATCGCGGACCTGCAGCGCAGTTCATGTATCAGGACACCCAAGGCCAGCGCTTGACACTTTATGTGCGGGTGAGTGGAGAGGCGCGCGGGCAAACGGCATTTCGTTTCGCGCAGGAGAACGGTGTAGGCGTGTTCTATTGGCTGGACGGCCGGATAGGTTATGCGTTGTCCGGTGAAAGTGATCGTGCCGAACTACTGCGCATCGCCGACGTGGTGTACCGCCAACTCAATCCCTGACGTCGCTGCACGGATGGGGCGATGGGACGAATGCTTGGGGCTAGCCGCGATAAACAACTTTAACTAGTTGTTTTTATTGATAATTTTGTATTTTTCGCGCCTGTGTCACGTTGCCCATGGAATTGCAGTGGCGTTGATGGTGTTTGAATCAGGCAGAACAAACGGGATGCGGATAATTACTGCGTCGGTAGATGACGCAAGGCCGGGGGGGCGGCTGGAACTACGGCAGAGAATCTGGGGGACTAAATGCGAAGGCCGGGGGTTACCCGGCCTTCGCAAAACTACTACTTCTTCTTGGCTACTTTCTTCTTACCAGCTTTTGCTTTTTTCTTTGCTTTTTTCTTCGCTGCCATCATCGTCTCCTTAAAGTTAACTTAGGCATCGTTTTAATGCGGCTTAAGTTCCGCACTACCTGCACACGATTTTCAAGAACATTTCACATCACTGTTACGTGCTCACCAAAAAATTTTTGGCGAAAACCGTGTTCGGTGCGCCAATTCTATGCTACGACGAAAAAAAAATGCAACACTTTTGTCAAGTTTCTTTGATCACGCGATTCTGGTTGTGGATTTCGTACAACACTTTTTTGCAACGTAAAAGTACTTACGCCGCATGTTTTCGACGTTTTCAATCCGGCAAACGATGTTCGGATGCCATCAACATGGCGACGGTTTCGCGATCACGAATCGGATAAGCGTGGCTGCCGTCGACCATGATTTCGGCAGCACGCGGGCGCGTGTTGTAGTTGGATGACATGCTCATGCCATAGGCGCCGGCGGATGCAATCGCAATGAAATCACCTGCACTGATCGCCAGCTGGCGGTCACGCGCCAGGAAATCACCGCTTTCACAAACCGGCCCGACGATGTCGTATAACCGGCCATTTGCCGTCGTCTGCTGCAGCGGCAGTACGTCATGCCAGGCTTCGTACAGTGCGGGGCGCATCAGGTCGTTCATGGCCGCGTCGACGATGGCAAAGTCCTTGTCCTGCCCGGGCTTCAGGTACAGCACTTCGCTTAGCAGCACTCCGGCATTGCCGGTCAGCAGGCGACCGGGTTCAAACAGCAGTTTCTGCGTGCGGCTGCCCAGCGCTCCGATCAGCGCCTGTGCATATTCGGCTACCGCAGGCGGTGTTTCATCCTGATAACGGATACCCAGTCCGCCGCCGAGATCGATATGGCTGATGGTGATGCCATCGCGTTCCAGCACATCAACCAGTGCGAGCACCCGTTCCAGCGCGGCAATAAACGGCGCTACTTCCGTCAGTTGGGAGCCGATATGGCAATCGACACCCTTAATGTGCAGGTGCGGCAGTTCGCGGGCACGGCGGTAGATCAGAGGGGCATCAGGGTAAGCGATGCCAAACTTGTTTTCTTTCAGGCCGGTGGCGATGTAAGGGTGGGTTTTGGCGTCAACGTCTGGATTAATGCGCAGGCTGATAGGCGCGACCACCCCCAGTTCACCGGCGACCCGGTTCAACAACTCGAGTTCAGGCGCGGATTCAACGTTGAAACACAGAATGCCGGCCTGCAGTGCCTGCTGCATTTCAGCGGCGGTCTTGCCCACTCCTGAAAACACCACTTTGCGCAGATCGCCGCCGGCGGCAATGACCCGTGCCAGTTCGCCGCCGGACACGATGTCGAAACCGCTGCCCAGGCGCGCGAACACGTCGAGTACACCCAGACTGGGATTGGCTTTAACCGCATAACACAGCAGATGGTCGCGTCCGGCAAATGCCGCATCAAAGTCGCGCCAGGCCTGGGTCAGCGCGGCGCGTGAGTAGACATAACAAGGCGTGCCGAACCTGGCGGCAATTTGCGATAAGGGCACATCTTCGGCATGCAACGCCCCTTCGCGATAGCTGAAAGGCGTCATGGCTGCGTGGTTGTATCCGCGGCTGGTGCAGGCGCAGGCGCAGGTGCAGGCGCAGGCGCAGGTGCAGGTGCAGAGGCAGGTGCAGGTGCGGAGGCAGGTGCAGGTGCGGAGGCAGGTGCAGATGCCGGTCGGGATGATGATTTGCCGGTCGGGGGCTTTTGTCCCGGCAGATACAAAGGTGCTTTGTAGCCGCAGCCGGCAACAATCATCAACAAAACAAGAAGTAGCAACGTCGGACGCACAGGAGAGGCCACAGGAGAGATTCGGCGCGGAGAAAGTGGCGGAAAGTGTAGCACAGCCACTGCTGCGCTTAATTGGTCACAGCAGCAGATAACGATGCGCTTCAAGCCGCAGCGCGGCGCGACGTTCAGCGTGATCGGTGACCAATTGAGCGACCGTTTGCCAGAACGCCGGTGAATGATTCATCTGGCGCAAATGTGCGACTTCGTGGGCAGCGACGTACTCTATCCACGGCGTTGGTGTCTGAATCAGGCGCCAGTTCATGCTAATGCGGCCGCTGGCGTGGCAACTGCCCCAGCGGGTGCGCGCATTCGACAGCCGCACCGTAGGGGCCGGCAGGCCCAGCAGGGCGCTGAATTCGTGGCAACAGCGGGTGTACAACACCAGTGCCTGTTGTTTCAGCCAGCTGCGGGTCTGCTTTTCGATTGCACCGGCGGCAAGGCCGGGCGGGCCGAGCAGCAACTGGTCGCGCTGCAGCAGCGGCGCATGGATTCCTGCGCATGTTGCCAGCGTTACCGGAGTGCCGCAAAACATGATCTGTTCGCCGGTCTGCCATTGGCGAGGCAGCGGCTGTTTTTGCTGCCAGTCCTCTACCTTGCGGATCACCCAGGCCGCATGCTGTTCCAGTAGGGCATCGATAGCCTGCTGAGGCACTTTCAGCGGCGCTGCCACGCGCAGACCACGCTCATCAATGAACAGGGCAATGGTGCGCCTGCGACGTGTACGTTGCAGCGTATAGCTGATGCGGCGTCCGGCAAGATTGATGGACGGGCCGGCATCGTGCGCTGGCGTGGCGCGCAGCGGCTGTGTGGTTTGCGGGGCCAGAAGGTCAGGGGCAGGCATGGCCGCAGATTCAGCGTGCGTCGAGGTGCAGCATTTCTTCTTCGATCCAGTGTTCAACACGTCTGGCCAGGGATTCTGCGTCTTCACCATCGGGTGGTATGGGGGTGCCAATGCTGACGGTAATCAGACCCGGGCGCTTCAGAAATGCATTGCGCCCCCACAGCAGCCCTGCGTTATGGGCAACGGGCAGTACCGGCGTGCCGGTTTGCACGGCGAGGCGCGCGCCGCCAGGACGGTATTTGCCGCGCTGACCCGGCGCAATGCGGGTGCCTTCCGGGAAAATGACGATGCAGAAGCCCGCATCCAGCCGTTGCCGTCCCTGTTCGGTCAGTTGTTGCAGTGCTACGCGTCGTGAACTGCGGTCGATGGCGATGGGCGACAACATGGCCAGGCCCCAGCCGAAAAACGGTACGCGCAGCAGTTCGCGCTTGAGCACCCACACCTGCGGCGGAAAAATCAGCTGAAAGGCCAGCGTTTCCCAGGCTGACTGATGCTTGGACAGGATGATGCAGGGTTCCGCAGGGATGTGTTCAGCGCCGATGACGCGATAACGGATGCCGCAGATGACGCGGGCGGCCCACATTACCCAGTGCGTCCAGATCGAAATGATGCGATAGCGCGTCAGCGCCGGCAGCGGAAAGGTCAGCAGCGCAATGACCGCGAAAACAGGAGTAATGAGTAACTGAAATGCGGCAAACAGGCTGGAACGGAGCGCAATCAGGGCCATTATTGGAGCAGGCTGTGCACGGCTGCGGCCAGATCGTCATGCGTGATTGTATTTTCCGGCAGGCCGCCGTCCTTGAGCGTTTTTTTGCCTTTACCGGTAAGCACCAGTATGGATTGTGCGCCGACGGCAGCCGCAGCCTGCAGGTCGCGCAGCGAGTCGCCGATCACCGGTACGCCTTCCAGGCTGACACCGAAACGGCGGGAGATCTCTTCCAGCAAGCCCGGTTTGGGCTTGCGACAGCTGCAATCGACGTCCTGGGTGTGCGGGCAGTAGAAAATGCTATCCACGCGGCCACCGACCAGGCCCAACGCACGATGCATCTTGTTGTGGATCTCGTTCAGCGTTGCCATTTCGAACAGGCCGCGACCGATGCCGGACTGGTTGGTGGCCACCAGCACGCGGTAACCCGCCTGGTTGAGCAATGCGATGGCTTCCAGGCTGCCGGGTATGGGTTTCCATTCGTCAGGACTCTTGATGTAAGAGGCGCTGTCGTGGTTGATGACGCCGTCGCGGTCGAGGATGACGAGTTTCATGTGGCGAGTTTGGAGATGTCGGCGATCTGATTCATTTCACGTCGCAGATCTTCAAGCAATGCAATGCGATTGCGGCGCAGCGCAGCGTCGTCTGCCATGACCATGACGCTGTCGAAGAACGCATCGACGGGGGTTTTCAGCATGGCGAAGGTTTTCAGATAGCCGGTGTAATCGCCTTTTTTGAACAACGGGGTCGCCGCACTGGAGGCCTTCTGCAGGGCCTCGAACAGGGCGCACTCTGCGGGCTCCTGCAGCAGTTTTGCATCGGCATCGCGCCCGGCCTCACCTTTGGATTCGGCTTGGCGCAGGATGTTGGCGACACGCTTGTTGGCGGCGGCAAGGCTGGCGGACTCGGGCAAACTCGCAAAAGCGCGCACTGCCGCCAGTTGCAGCGGAATCTTGTGCACGACTGTGGGCCGCATGCTCAGCACCGCGTCGATTTCCTGAGCGGAGTAACCGGCATCGCCAAAATAGCCGCGCATGCGCTCGAACAGGAATGTTTCGAGTTCAGTATGCGCATCAGCGAGTTTCAGTTCTTTGGAAAAAACGGAAAACGCATCGTCGATCAACACATTCAGGGACAAAGGCAGATCGCGTTCGATCAGGATGCGGATGATGCCCAGTGCCTGGCGACGCAGCGCGAATGGATCACGGTCGCCGGTCGGCAACTGGCCGATGCCGAACATTCCGGCCAGTACTTCCAGCTTGTCGGCGAGCGCCACGGCGCAGGCAACCGGACTTTCCGGCAATTTGTCGCCGGCGTAGCGTGGGAGATAGTGTTCTGCGATGGCCTCGGCAACGACGGCGGGTTCCCCGTCATGTTGCGCGTAATAACGACCCATGGTGCCCTGCAGTTCCGGGAATTCGCCGACCATGCCGGTGGTCAGGTCCGCCTTGGCCAGCCATGCGGCGCGTTCGGCCTGTGCTGTATCAGCATTCAGTGCGCGGGCAATTTTCCCGGCCAGCAACTGCACACGTTCGCCCCGCTGCAGCTGGGTGCCGAGCTTGTTGTGATAAACCACCTTACCCAGTTGCGGCACCCGGGTTTCCAGCCGTTCCTTGCGATCCTGGTTGTAGAAAAATCGCGCATCCTCCAGTCGGGGGCGGATCACGCGCTGGTTGCCGCTGATGATGTGCGAAGGGTCTGCGACCTGCATGTTGCTGACGATCAGGAATTTGTTGGTCAGCTTGCCGGTGCCGTCGAACAGCGGGAAGTATTTCTGATTCTGGCGCATGGTCAGAATCAGGCATTCGGCGGGCACCCCGAGGAAATCCGCGTCAAACGTGCCGACATAGACCGAAGGATGCTCAACCAGCGCGGTGACTTCATCCAGCAGATCCTCGTATTCGCCCAGCGTCGCCTGCTGTTTTTTGGTTTCGGTTTGCAGGAGTTCGTCGATCAGGGCCCGGCGTTGGGTGAAATCGGCGATGACCATGCCCTCTTTGGCCAGCGTCGTTTCGTAGGCATCGGCATCTGCAATTACCAGTTCGGCCTTGCCCATAAAACGATGGCCGCGGGTTTTGTTGCCCGAGGTGATGCCCAGCACCGTGCCCGGCACCACGGATGTGCCGTGCAGCATGAGCAGGCCGTGCACCGGGCGTACGAATTCAGCCTCACCGTCGCTCCAGCGCATCATTTTGGCGACAGGCAGCCGTTTCAGTGCGGCTTCGACTTTGATTTCAAGGTTCGTTTTAAGCTGCGAACCTTTGGCTAAATTACGATAAACGAATACTTCCTGCTTGCCATCGTTGATTTTTTCCAGCGCACTGACTGATGCGCCCCACTTTTTTGCAAAACCGAGCAAGGCCCGTGATGGGCTGCCTTTGTCATCCAGTCCTGCTTTGACCGACGGGCCTTTTACCAGGTCTTCTCTGTCCGGGGCCACCGCGAGCACATGGGTTATGGAAACCGCGAGCCGTCGCGGAGTCGCGTAGAAGCGTGATTTACTGCTGTCGGAGAGGAACCCGTCTTGAATCAGATCTTCCGACAGTGTTTTGGAGAATACTTCAGCCAGTCGCGCCAGCGATTTCGGCGGCAGTTCTTCCGTCAGCAGTTCAACCAGCAGCGTTGCGGTGTTCATGACGCGCGCACCATCGGGAACCCCAGCTTTTCGCGCGACTCGTAATACGCCTTCGCCACGGCGCGGGACAGTGTGCGCACGCGGCCGATGTAAGCAGCGCGCTCAGTAACCGAAATGGCGCCGCGCGCGTCGAGCAGGTTGAAGGTATGTGAAGCTTTCATCACCATTTCGTAACCCGGCAGCACACATTCTGCCTCGATCAGGCGCTTGGCTTCGGACTCATATTCGCCGAAATGGCGGAACAGCATGTCGGCGTTCGACAGTTCGAAGTTGTAGCGTGACTGTTCGACTTCGTTCTGGTGATACACGTCGCGATAAGTGACGCCCGGTGTCCAGGTCAGGTCGTATACCGATTCCACGCCCTGCAGGTACATCGCCAGTCGCTCCAGGCCGTAGGTGATTTCGCCGAGCACGGGTTTGCATGACAGGCTGCCGACTTCCTGAAAATACGTGAACTGGGTGACTTCCATGCCGTCGAGCCATACTTCCCAGCCTAGGCCCCAGGCGCCCAGTGTTGGCGACTCCCAGTCGTCTTCGACGAAACGGATGTCATGTACTTTGGGATCGGTACCCAGCGCGCGCAGCGAATCGAGATAGAGTTCCTGGATGTTCAACGGAGACGGTTTCAGCACCACCTGGTACTGGTAATAGTGCTGCAGGCGGTTTGGATTGTCGCCGTAACGACCGTCTTTGGGCCGGCGCGACGGTTGTACGAATGCTGCTTTCCACGGCTCGGGGCCAATGGCTCGCAGAAAGGTCGCAGTATGAAAGGTGCCGGCGCCTACTTCCATGTCGTAAGGCTGCAGCAGTGCACAACCCTGGCTGTCCCAGAACTTGTTTAACTCCAGGATGATTTGCTGGAAGGTGAGCATGATGGCGGCGCGTGAATAAGCCGCGAATTTTACAGGGTTTGCGGCGCTGCGCCAAAAAGCAGGCGGACGCTAGTCAGCAGCGGTTTCCCGCGTGCGGAATCGTGTAATGATGACCATGCCTATGATGATCATGCATAACGCCAGAGCCGCGAGATTGCCCCAGCGCACATACGGCGTGGCGCCGCGCATGCCGGCGACCGTACGGGTCAGCACCGCCCGGGTATATTCGGGCGCTGCCGCTTCAACAATTCCGCGCGGATTGATGACCGCGGTCATGCCGGTGTTGGTGGCGCGCAGCATGTAGCGCCCGGTTTCCAGGGCGCGCATTTGCGCGATTTGCAGATGCTGCTGCGGTGCGAGTGAGCGGCCGAACCACGCGACATTGCTGACGTTGACCAGCAGCGACGCCTGCGGCAGCTGACGGATGATTTCTTCGCCGAACACATCTTCGTAGCAGATATTGACGGCGACTTGCTCGCCGGCAATGGCCAGCGGTTGCTGGGTGGTGGCGCCGCGCGCAAAATCCTGCAGGGGTATGGCCAGACGGGAAACCAAGGTACCCAGCAGCGGCCGCAGCGGGATGAATTCACCGAAGGGTACGAGGTGGTTCTTGCGGTACATCTGGCGTTCGGCGCTGCCGATGGAGACTGCGCTGTTGTAGTAACTGCCGTCCGGCAGTCGTTCCGGCACACCGATCAGAACGTCACCATTGTTGTTGCGTGCGTGCGCTGCCAGCGCTTCCAGATAATCAGCCGGCACATCGCGCAGGAACAGCGGCAATGCGGTTTCCGGCAGGATGATCAGTTGGCTGGAACTGCTGCGTGCCAGCTGCAAATAAGTATTGAGCGTTGCCCGCAGATGATCTTCACGCCATTTCAGGTCCTGCTCGATGTTGCCCTGAAGCAGGCTTACGGCAATCCGTGTGCCGGTGGGCTCGGTCCATGCCACGGTTTTGAGCCCTGCGCCGGCAAGCCATATGAATAACAGTGCAGCAGGCCATGGCCATAGCGGGCGCGCAGCAGCTTGCATCCGCACGATGCCGATCCAGCACAGCATGCCGGCCGTTGCGAACAGCAGCAGGGTTATGCCGTGCACACCCAATATCGGCGCGTAACCGGCCAGCGGGCTGGCCGGTGCCTGTGTGTAGCCGGGGTTCAGCCAAGGGAAGCCGGTAAACAGCCAGCCGCGCAGCCATTCCAGCAGCGTAAAGGCTGCGGGCACGAACAGCATCCAGTTTATTGCCGGGGTCAGTGGCCAGCGACGGCTGAGATAGCCGGCCGCTGCAGGAAACAGCGCCAGATAGGCGCAGAACAGCAGTGTGAGAGTTGCAGCCAGAGCCGCCGGCATGGCGCCGAACGTGTGCAGGCTGATGTACACCCAGGACACGCCGGAGACGAACCACCCCAGTCCGAAACAGAAGCCCAGCCATCCGGCTGCGCGGGCTCCTGCTGCGCGCTGACACAGAAAGAACAGACCGGCGAAGGTGAACAGCGGCAGCGGATACAGGTTGAACGGCGCGTAGCCGAGCACGGTGGCTGCACCCAGTGCTGCAGCCATGGCCCACTCGGCAGTGCGGTGTGGCAGCAACGCGGGCATCAGGGAGGCGGTTTATAAAAACTGATTTAAATCAATGTGATACGAGCTATGCCGCGGGCTTTTCGAGTTTTTTTGCGACCTGCAGCAAATAGATGCGCCGGCCGTCGGCGCGCAACACGCGGAAGCTCAGCTGATCCACGGCCAGTTGTTCGCCGCGCTTGGGGACGCGGCCAAAACGTTGCAGCACCAGCCCGCCTATGGTGTCGAATTCCTCGTCGCTGAATGCGGTGCCAAATGCGGCATTGAAGTCATCGATCTCGGTCAGCGCCTTGACCCGGTAGAGGCCGCGCTTCTCCTGCACGATATTGTCTTCGGCCTCGTCGAAGTCATATTCGTCCTCGATGTCGCCGACAATCTGCTCCAGCACGTCTTCTATGGTGATCAGCCCGGCGGCGCCGCCGTACTCATCAACAACAATCGCGATGTGGTTGCGGTTCTTGCGAAACTCCTTGAGCAGCACGTTGAGCGGCTTCGATTCCGGAATGAATACCGCCGGCCGCAGCATCTCGCGCACATTGAACTCTTCTTCACCGGCGTAATAACGCAGCAGATCCTTGGCCAGCAGTATGCCGATCACGTCGTCCTTGCTTTCGCCAATGACCGGGAAACGCGAGTGCGCGGTTTCGATGACCAGCGGCACAAATCGGTCGGGCGGCTCGCTGACGTCGATGACATCCATCTGCGCGCGCGGCACCATGATGTCGCGCGCCTGCATTTCCGCGACCTGTAATACGCCTTCGATCATTGCCAGGCCGTCGGCATCGAGCAGATCGCGCTCGTGGGCCGAACGCAGCAGGTCTATCAGTTGTTCGCGGTCCTCGGGTTCGCGCAGCAGCAGCGTCGAGAGACGTTCCAGCAGCGTTGGTTTGTGTTGTTCTTCCATATAATCCTGTAGTGCGGTAATTCGCGGGTTAGGTGCGCGGTTTATTGACTGCCTGCCGCACGCATCCGGTAAGGGTCAGGATACCCGAAGCGGGACAGCAGGGTGCGTTCGCGGCGTTCCATGACTGCGGCATCCCGATCGTTTTCATGATCGTAACCCTGCAGGTGCAGCAGGCCGTGCACAATCATGTGCGCGTAATGGGCGGCGACCGGCTTGTGCTGCGCGCGGGCTTCGCGTGTGATCACCGGCGCGCACAATGCCAGATCGCCTTCCAGCGGAGGTTTGTCGCGAAACACGAAGGTCAGCACGTTGGTTGCATAATCCCGGCGCCGGTAACTGCGGTTGAGCAAGCGGCCTTCAGCCTGGCCGACGATGCGGATGGTTACGCGTGCGCCATCAGCCAGCGTTGAACGCGCCCACTGGCGGATGCGCGTGGCGGTTGGCACGTTGCGCGCAGTCGTCGCGCACTGCACGGTGATGCGCATCGCACGGCTGCGTTGCGTGGCGGTGGTCATTTTTTCGTTTCAGCCTCACTGCGCTTGCCGTAGCGGTCATAGGCGTTGACGATGCGTTGTACCAACGGGTGGCGCACGACGTCTTCGGATTTGAAAAATGTAAAGGCGATGCCGTGCACTTTTTTCAGCACAGACTGGGCTTCAACCAATCCGCTGATCTGGCCCTTGGGCAGATCGATCTGCGTGACGTCGCCGGTGATCACAGCTTTGCTGCCGAAGCCGATGCGGGTCAGGAACATTTTCATCTGTTCGCGAGTCGTGTTCTGCGCCTCGTCGAGAATGATGAAGGCGTGATTCAGCGTGCGGCCACGCATGAAGGCGAGAGGCGCGATTTCGATCGCGCTGCGCTCGAACATCTTGGCGACCTTGTCGTACCCCATGAGATCGTAGAGCGCATCGTAGAGCGGGCGCAGGTAAGGATCGACTTTCTGCGCCATGTCGCCGGGGAGAAAACCCAGACGTTCACCGGCCTCGACTGCGGGACGCACCAGGATAATGCGTTCCACCGCGTCGCGTTCCAGCGCGTCGACCGCGCAGGCTACGGCCAGATAGGTCTTGCCGGTGCCTGCCGGGCCGATGCTGAACGTGATGTCATGTTTCTGGATATTCAGCAGGTATTCGTTCTGCCGCGGCGTGCGGCCATGCAGATCCTGCTTGCGCGTGATCAGCGCCGGCACCGGGCTTGCGGCACGTGCCGCGCCCTGGTGCCCGGCTTCGATCAGTGACAGCTGTATGGACTCCAGTGACAGTGAGTCCTGCGCTTTTTCGTAAAACTCCCGCAGTACTTTTGCCGCGATGCGTGCGCGATCAGGAGTGCCGGTCAATGCAAAATGTTCGCCACGCCGGACGATGCCGACATCGAGTGCTGTTTCGATCTGGCGCAGGTTTTCGTCCAGCGCTCCGCACAGATTGGCCAGACGGTGATTGTCTACCGGCGAGAAACTGAGTTCGACGGGCTTCAATGTGCGACGCAATTGGCAGTCAGCAGTTCGCCGCGCAATGTATGCGCCATCGCGCCGGTGATCGCGACATCGGTGAAGCTGCCGATCAGATCGCGCGGCCCGTTGAAATTCACTACCCGATTGTTGTCGGTGCGGGCAGCGAGTTCGGTGGCATCGCGGCGGGCACTGCCATCGACCAGCACGCGCTGGCGGGAGCCGATCATGCTTTGGCTGATGGCCCGCGCCTGCGCGTCGATGCGTGTCTGCAGGCGCTGCAGCCGCTCAAGCTTGACGGCCTGCGGCGTGTCGTCGGGCAGGTCCGCGGCGGGGGTGCCGGGGCGGCGGCTGTAAGTGAAGCTGTATGCCGAGTCGAAGCCGACGTCGTCTATCAGTTTCATGGTCGCTTCGAATTCCTGTTCTGTTTCACCGGGGAAGCCGACGATGAAATCCGAGGATATGCTGATGTCCGGACGAACCTCGCGCAGTCGGCGGATGATGGATTTGTATTCCATTACGGTGTGTCCTCGTTTCATTGCGGCCAGCACGCGGTCGGAGCCTGATTGCACCGGCAGATGTACGTGACTGACCAATTGAGGAATGTGCGCATAGGCTGCGATCAGCCGTGGTGTGAATTCCCGGGGGTGCGATGTCGTGTAGCGGATGCGCGCGATGCCCGGGATTTCAGCAACATACTCAATCAGCATGGCAAGATCCGCCGGTCCCGCTTCGTCATCGATCGGTGCGCGGTAGGCGTTCACGTTTTGGCCGAGCAGCGTTACTTCCCTGACGCCCTGCACAGCCAGTTCAGCGACTTCGGTCAATACGTCGTCGAACGGTCGGGAGACTTCCTCGCCGCGTGTATAAGGCACTACGCAGAACGAGCAGTATTTGCTGCAACCTTCCATGATCGACACAAAAGCGGTGACGCCTTCGACACGGGCTGGCGGCAGGTGATCGAATTTCTCGATCTCAGGGAATGAGATGTCCACTTGCGATTGGCCGCTGGCGCGTCGCGCGGCGATCAGTTGCGGCAGACGGTGCAGGGTCTGTGGGCCGAATACGACATCGACGTAAGGCGCGCGTTTGACGATGGCGGCACCTTCCTGGCTGGCGACACAGCCGCCGACACCGATGATGAGTTCAGGGTTCGCTATTTTCAGCGGGCGTAAGCGCCCGAGGTCATGAAACACTTTTTCCTGGGCTTTTTCCCGAACCGAACAGGTATTGATCAGGATGACATCGGCTTCGGCGGGATCGCTGGTGGGGGTCATTCCTCCCGCAGCGCGCAGTACGTCAGCCATCTTGTCCGAGTCATACTCGTTCATCTGGCAGCCGAAGGTCTTGATATAAACCTTGCCCACAGTTTACTTCGCGCGGTCGAGCCGAGCCTGCTCCTCCGGAGTCAGAATGATGACGCGTGATACCTCGCTGTTGCGATCCAGCAGGTACAGCACTTCTGCTACCGGCAGCAGCTGTTGGTGCGTAATGCTGCGATTGTTGGTATCGATAATCACGCCGCCCGGCGCCAGCCGTCGCGTTTCATTGCCAATCTGCACCATGGGCAGCATCTGGCGTTCGCCGATTTGTCCGCGTTTGGCGTCAGACGGCAGTACGCGCTGCGCCCAGGCCGACGTGGCGAAGACCAAAAAAGCCAATAAAAGCATTAACTTACGCATGGTCTCACGATAGCATAGAGGACGGCTCCCGGTAAACGAATACACCGGCAGTACTAAAAAGAAATGGTGGCGAGTCAGGGATTTGAACCCCGGACCAATGGATTATGATTCCACTGCTCTAACCACTGAGCTAACTCGCCACAGGAGGCGGCGCAGTCTAAAGAGCAGGGGGTAATCTTGTCAAGTTGAAGCATGCCGGGAGCGGGGTAAAATCCCGCATGAATATCCCTGATAAATCCGCAAGTTGTCGCATTTTAAAATGATTTGCGGGCAGGTTGTCGGCTCCTTGGGGAAATTGGCACTCCATATTGTGGGCAATGCGTGTGCCGCGGCACTTCGGCGGGGCAGGTTCGATGAAGCCGGGCAGCACCGTTGAAGTGAGCATTGCCAGCATAGGCACCATTTTCAATCTCCAATCGTTATGAGTGACCGTTTAATTGCCATGTCTGCAGATTGTGACGTCATTGTTATTGGCGGCGGCATCGTCGGTTCCAGTCTTGCGCTGGCGTTGCAGGCCGCAGGGCTGGCTGTTGCGCTGATTGAGTCGCAGTTGCCGCAGGCGCCGTGCACGGCTGAGGCATGGGATGGGCGTATTTATGCAATCAGCCCGGGCAATGCGGCTTTTCTTGACCGACTGGGCGTGTGGGGGCGGTTGGACACGCAGCGCGTGCAACGCGTGGAAGCCATGGCGATATGCGGCGACGAACATCCTGCCCGGCTAGATCTGAGCGCGTATGACGCGGGCCTGCCTGAACTGGCTTTTATCGTCGAAAGTGGCGCGCTGCAGCACGCCTTGCGCGAAACGATGTCAGGGATGCCCGGTTTGCGTGTGCTGAGCCCGGCGCAGGCGGCCGGGTTAACTGTTTCGGCAGACGATGCGCAGGTGACATTGGCTGATGGGACTGTATTGCAGTCGCAACTGGTTGTCGGCACCGATGGCGGAGATTCCTGGGTGCGGCGGGAGGCAGGAATGCCGGCGCGGGTCAGCGATTACCGGCAACTCGGCGTGGTGGCCAATTTCAACATCGAACACCCCCATCATGGCGTAGCGCTCCAGTGGTTCCGCATGGATGGTGTGCTGGCGTTGCTGCCGCTGCCCGGCAACCGCGCATCCATGGTGTGGTCAGTCGCAGCAGAGCAGGCGCAGGCGCTGCTTGCTCTTGATGAGCAGGCACTGGCTGATACCGTAGCCGAGGCGTGCCGGCATGTGCCGGGACAACTGCAGGTTATTACGCCGGCGGCTGGATTTCCGCTGCGGCTGACACATGTCCCTCAACTGGTCGCTCCGCGCATTGCGTTAGCCGGGGACGCCGCACACAATGTGCACCCGCTGGCGGGGCAGGGCGTTAATCTGGGACTGCGCGACGTGCGTGAACTGGCGGCAGTGCTGGGCAGCCGGGTGCCACGACAGGATTGCGGTGACTGGGCGCTGTTGCGCCGTTATGAGCGCGCGCGGCGCGAGGATATCGCGGCAATCGAACTGAGTACGGATGCTTTGCAGAAACTTTTCGGCGCGCGGTCGGTCCGGGTATCAGGGGCACGTAATTTCGGTTTGAACGTGGTTAACCGGCTGCCGTCGCTGAAAAACATGTTGATCCGCCACGCAGTGGCGTAAGCGCAGCGGTATTTTTCATTTTTTCAACTTTCCAATCACGGGCACTGCGCCCAAGGAATTCTCCAATGTTTAACCGAATTGTCCTGGCCATGTTCGCCGGGATGCTGCTTCCCCTGACCGCACAAGCTGATGAAGCTGGCGTGCGCAAGGCGTTTCAGGCCAAGTTTCCGGCGATGAAAATCGAAAGCGTTACGCGCATGCCATTCCAGGGGCTGTATGAAGTGATATTCGACGGGCAAATTGTTTATACCGACGAGAAGCTCAGTTACCTGATGAGCGGCAACCTGTTCGATTTGCGTGGGCCGCAGGAGCTTAATTTGACGAGTGCGCGGCGTGATCAAGTTGCTGCTGGCGCGCTGGTCAAGGCGCAGGCCAATGCCATCAAGCGGGTGCGGGGTAACGGCAAACGCGTTGTTTACACTTTCGAGGATCCGAACTGCGGATATTGCAAGGAACTGCAGAAGGAACTGAACAAAATGACAGACATCGTTGTTTACACGTTTCTGCTACCCATACTGTCGCCGGATTCTGTCGAGAAAGCGAAAGCGGTGTGGTGTTCGAAAGACCGTGCCAAGGCCTGGGATGATCTGATGAACAAGGCCACACTGCCGGCCAATGCGGTGAAAACCTGCGCTACGCCGCTGGAAGAAAACCAGTTGCTGGCGCAGCGGTTCGGCGTGCGCGGCACGCCGGCGGTTTATCTGGCCAACGGCCAGCAGGTTGGCGGCTACCTGCCGGCAGACAAGCTGGAGCAGGCGCTCGCTGCGGCGCAGTAAACCCAGAGTCCCGGCACCTGTTTAAACTGAAGTTCCCCGTTCCGATTGCTCGTTTTTGAGCGCCCAAGCCTTACAAATCAATGAGATGAGGAGTTTTTCGAGCGCCAAAGTGTAGGCATGTAATATTATTGACATACTGATGTATATTATCTA
>Ga0209390_10003910_pt1 | contig 23253 bp, 12 predicted proteins | sample BON01_FD_187212 | JGI IMG/M metagenome (GOLD analysis project Ga0209390, IMG submission 187212) | Freshwater microbial communities from Lake Bonney liftoff mats and glacier meltwater in Antarctica - BON-01 (SPAdes) (version 2) | ecosystem: Environmental > Aquatic > Freshwater > Ice > Glacier... | reverse complement strand
CGAGCACTATCATTCCGGCATCGACTACGTCACCCCGCAACAAGCCCATGACGGCCTGCGGCCAACGATCCTTGAACACCGACGCGTCAAGAAACTTGCCCAGCGAAACCGGCGCCGGGAAGAAAACCAAAAACCGGCGCACCAAAAACAAACCATACCTAACAATGACCGCCTCCTCCGTAGCGTAATTATTCGCCTCCTGAGGTCATTGATTCAAAAACGCGCCGCCTGCATCGCTGAGCGAAAATGGTTCACCAAAGAGAAGATCAAATTCACGGTCGCCGACACTGAAACCCAAACACAATCGAAGTGTTCGGCCCCGCTTTCAGTGCCAGCAAAAGTACCAGCAATACGCTCCCTCGGAGACTACGCGCTTGATCCGTTGGTCAACCTGTTGTAGCAGTTGTCGCCATCGCTGATCTAACTACAGTTGCCGTCCCAAGGGTTTCGGGTCGTATGCGTCTACTTCTTCGAGTTGTCGTTTGCTCGGTCTTCCTGACGTGGCACGCTCCCATTCGCGCCGATTTTGTGGCTTATGGATTTTTTGGGGCGAACGGAGTGCAAACTCCGGATCCCAACGTGACCGTGTTAAAATTGCCGGACGGGCTCAGCCTCACGGATCCGATCGTGTTGGAAGATTTTGAAGGCGGGACCGGATTCCAGCTGGAAAGCGTGGGATGGAGCGGGCAAAACTTTACCGACCCGATCGCCGGCCATTCCGGGTTCAACCCAGATGACCCCGAATCGGACAGCTATCTTGGATGGGTTTTGATGGATCGGACCCGTCTTGAGTCGGTGTTTGGTGCGCTCCGCCTGGAAGTGGCCCCCGGGCAACAATTCAACGGCGATCCCGTCACTCAACTTCTCTCAGGCAATCTCCTTTATGCTGAATCGGATAAACGATCAGGAAATCAGGTTCAGATCCTCCTCTCCCCCACCTACGATTTCGCCGGTCAACGCGGTCTGGTTTTGGCGTTCAACAGCGCCTACGAGCAGAATCAGGACAGCTTCGGCGGCATTGAATATACGGTCGATCGAGGCATTACCTGGCACCCGGTCGTCTACCTGATCGACCGGGACGACGTCATCCGATTGGGTGACGGAACGGTCGATGCCGTCGCCACGTTGACCGCGTTGCATGCTGACGTTGCGACCTACACCGATCCGAATGGAGGAGGTCCGACGGGTGGCTCGTACGGGGCCTTCGTTTCCGCTCCGATCTCCCCGGCGTTGGCACCATACATCAGCAGTCGAGTGAATGATGATGCCTCCGAATCAAAGCGCGTGGAGGCGTTTCGCATTCCGGAAGCGGACGAACAATCAACCGTTCAATTCCGCATCGTCCACACGGGCACCGCAAGTTGGTACTGGGGAATAGACAACTGGGGAATCTACAAAGTCCCGTCGAGCGAGATCGTATCGAGTCCGCTCAAGAACTTTGCGGGTGGGACGCCGACCGGGATTAATTTTGCCCTGCAACTGAGTGGTCCCGAGTTGAGCGCCAGGATTGAAAACACCTCCGCTGCGCTGCCTGCTCCCGAAAGCGGTTCCGATGCTGATCGGGCGTTCGGAATTGATCTGGCAACAGCCGCATCAACTGAATTGCCCGCAGGTCAGATTCATTACCTTACCTTCACGGGTCTGGATCCGGCGAAGTCCTATGATCTCACGCTTTACAGTGACCTCGCGGAGGGCAACAGCAGCACCGGTGTTTCACTCAGTTATACACTGACCGGTGCGACCTCGTTCCGCAACGACAGCTCCCGGCATCCGACGCTCGCAACGGTGTCGGGCGACATGGACCAAATCACGACCATTGATGTCACCGACAATTCGGCTGCCGGACGGGGCTATGTCTGCCAGTTCAATCGCATCCTGGCGGGTGCGGACGGAATAATTCGATTCCAGTTGGAGAGCACCAAGGCCGCGTGCCTCACGGCGTTGAAGCTGGTTGAAACAACTCTGGAGGCAGTCGCCATTGCCGCGGCGGCGGGAGTGACGGAAACTGCGGCGACGGTCTACGGGGAGGTCGCCACGGAAGGCACCCAGCATGTGTACCTCTACTGGGGGAAATCAAACGGCGGCAACAGCGGCCAACTCTGGGAGCAGATGGTTGACCTGGGGGATCGCGCATCGGGAAATTTCTCCCACCAACTCGAGAGCCTTGAAGCATTTCGCGAATATTTTTATGCCTTCTACTCGGTCGGAAATGGCCAGCAGTTCTGGTCACCAGTCGCGACCTTCCGCCCTCAGACCCAGGGAATGCTTTACGCAACCGGTTTTGAACCAGGCGAAACCGAACCCTTTTTACAAGGAGCCCTTCATGGCCAGGGTCCCTCTGGTATGTGGCGGGTGGATCAGGGCAATGCCATGGTGCAGGGAGGAACCGCTTCGGCCGGACTACAGGCCGTTCAAGCGGGCGAATGCACGATCGATGTCGCCTTCACCAACGCTTCAGATGTGCTTTGGGTTGATGCGTTCTTCATCGAATCGGGCACCACGAATCAACCCATCATCCCGACCAACATCGTCAGCAGTGTCGTCTTCTTCAGTGCCACCGACGGCATTCTCGCGCTTGACGGAAATGGTATCGGCGGTGGCTCGTTCGTCACCGTGGTCCCGGACTATCCCAAGGATCGGTTCGTGCGATTGACGGTGCGAAACGATTACGTGAACAAACGTTATGACGTGTGGGTGGACGGAGTGCTTGGTCGCGCCGGGTTGAAGTTCAAGAACGACAGTGTGGACAAACTGTCCGGGGCCCGGCGCCGCTCGATTCAATCCAATTACATGGATGACTTCAGTGTTTCGGTTTGGGGACTGGATGCCGACAGCGACGGCGACGGATTGGTGGACCTCGACGAAGCGAAATTCTATGGGTCCTATCCGCTCCTGGCGGACAGTGATGGCGACGGTGCGGCGGATGGGCAGGAAGTCCTGGCCAGAACCGACCCGGGCGATCCGGCATCTCGGTTCGCCGTCAAAATCGACACCGATTCTTCCGGTGGCAAACTCATTCGGATCCCAACGGTGAATGGATTGGAATACACACTTCAGCGCCGGGCTGATTTTGACGGAAACGAATGGCAGAATGTACCTGGGGCCGTTGGCGTCGTTGGCGACGGCCAGGAGCAGGTCTTCTTAGAAACTCCTGATGGCAGCAATTTTTTCTACCGCGGTGTGATCATCAATCGCTGAGCAAATCATGACAGCAGAACAACACCATCACATCGGATCGCAGAATCGGATTTTGATTCTGGCGGCGTTGGCCTGCTCGATTCTGTCCGCGGCGGCACAGGATGGCCTTGTCGGCAAATGGACGTTCCAGACTGATCGATTTACGGGCGTAACTGTCGAAGATATATCAGGCGTTCTGGATGGCGAGGTGGTCGGTCCGTTTGTGCTTTCGTCGGACCCCGAAGCCCTCTTCCTCGATGGCGCGCAAAATTACGTCCGAATGTCCTCGTCACTGGACCCCGCGCTCCTGCCAGTGCGAAACCTGACCGTCGAGGCCTGGGTCACACTGGAAGCGAGCACCCGATGGGGTGGCATCGTCGGTTGCATTCAGGACAACGGCTCCTTTGAGAAAGGCTGGTTGCTAGGTTACGACGATACCGGCTTCAACATGGCACTCTCCACCGCTGGCACGTTGACTTACCTTGCCAGTTCCAGCCCGTTCGTTCTGAACCGATGGTATCATGTGGTCGGAACCTACGACGGAACCACTTTGAAGCTTTACGTGAACGGTGCGCAGGTCGCCAGTTCGACCGCGCAGAACGGCCCCATCGACTACGCTCCAGCTCCCTACGTCATCGGAGCCTATCAGGATGACAACGAGCTCTATCCGATGCACGGCGGCGTCCATGAAGTCTGCGTCTATGATCGAACCCTAAATGCGGCAGAAGTAACCGCGCGTTACAACGCCAAGAAGGCCATCTTCCCCGCCACAGTCGATCCGCCGGGATCCGGGTCGGAGACACTGCTCGCGCTCGGACCTTACGCGCAGTTCACGGCGGAAGACGAAGTCACGATCTTCTGGCATACAGCGGAAGATTGTCCGTCCGTGGTTGAATTTGGAGTCAGCCCGCTGCTCGGAACGCGAGTGGAGGATTCGACGCCGAAACGGAACCATGAGTTGACCATCCCAGATCTCACGGCTGATCGCTCTTATTATTACAAAGTGGTGCAGACGATCGTCCAAGCGTCGACAAGCACCCAGACCTACGAATTAGATCCGAGTTTCAATCTCGCAGTAAGACGCCCTCCTCAGATTCCGTCACCCTTCCCTGAGGATGGCTTGACGAGCTTTTATGCCGAACTGGCTCAATCGATCCTCGACAGCACGGGCATCAAGAAAGGGTATTGTCTGGACTATGGCTGTGGCGACGGACGACTCGCTTACGAACTGGCCATTCGTTCGAATCTGCACGTCATCGGAGTCAGCGAGAATGCCGCAGGTGTCGCGACCGCACGAAAAGCGCTGCAGCAGGCCGGGCTTTATGGAACGCGCGTGAGTTTCATTCAAAGTTCTCTGGACCACCTGCCGCACGCCAAGGACAGTTTTACGCTCGTCGTCTCCTCTGAATTGTTTTCCAGCGCCACGGTTCCCGGTCAGGCTTCGGAGATTCTGCGCCTGCTTCGACCGGCGGGCGGAACGGCGGTCCTTGGTTATCCCCCGGGAAGTTCCGCCACCCTGCCAAATTGGGCCGCGCTCGACCAATGGGTCCGCGACGGAATCACCGGCAGCGATGCAACGATCGAGGCCAATCCCAATCTCGGCATCACTGTCTCACGCAACCCGCTCCCCGGCGTTGGCGAATGGAGCCACATGTTTGGTGATCCGGCACAAACGGCGAACAGCCACGACCAGCGCGTCCGGGGCCGCGATATGAAGCTCCAGTGGTTTGGCCGCCCGGGCCCCCGAGGCGTCGTTGATCGCGGGGCTCGCAACCCTTCGCCGCTGGCAGTCAACGGATTCATGATCGTCCCCGGCAACGATCGCATCTGGGGCGTCGATGGTTACAACGGCACCATCAACTGGACTCTGGAGATCCCGGGGATGCGCCGTGTCAACATGCCGAGAGATTCCAGTTACATGTGTGCGGACGACCAGTCAGTTTACCTCGCGGTGCGGAACAAATGCTGGCGGCTGGACAATCTGTCAGGACGTTTGACGCAGGACTACGACATCGTGCCCCCCGGTGGCTCCTATTCGTATGACTGGGGTTATGTCGCCAACATCGATGACCGGCTCTACGGAACCAGCGTCAAGAAGGGCTCGGCCTACACGGCATACGACGGACCGGCCTTCTGGTATGACACGCTTGGACTGGGCAGCACCGCCAAGGTTTGCAGCGACAATTTTTTCTGCCGTTCCAAATCCACCGGACAGACCGTCTGGAGTTATCAGAACGGTGTCATCATCAATTCATCGATCGTGATCGGCGGTGGCCGGGTCTATTTCGTGGAGTCCCGCGATGCCACCGCCAAGAGCCAGCCCACCGGCCGGATTGGCGACAGCTCCCTCTGGGACAACCAGTACCTGGTCGCCCTGGATGCCGGCACCGGGAGCTTGATTTGGGAGCAACCTGTTTCTTTTCCATCCTCGCCCTATCCCATCGTTTTCTTTATGTCCTACGCGGACGAAAAGCTGGTGGTGGACGTTTCAACGAGCCGTTACGATCTCCTTGCCTTTTCCGCACAAAACGGCCAGTTGCTCTGGCAGAAGAATCACTCGTGGGCACGTGACAATCACGGTGGGCACATGTATCACCCGGTGATCGTGCAGGGGGTTGTTTACCTCGAACCCAACGGATACGATCTCACCACCGGTGCCGTCGTGAAGACCGGATTACCCTCACGGGGCGGATGCCATACCATGTCCGCCGCAGAGAATACGTTCCTTTACGTCAACTGGGACTACGACAAAGGCTCGATGTATTTCTGGGATCTGGACACCGATCAACGCCGGCAAATGGCCGGCAGCCGTTCCAGTTGCTGGCTCTCCTATATTTCCGGCAGCGGCATGGTTCTCGCCCCAACCGCCAGCTCCGGCTGCACCTGCCGTTATCCACTTCAAACGTCGCTCGGGTTTTCCGCGCCATGATGAAAACACCGCACTTCAACCTGATTGCCGCCGCCGTCGCAACGCTGTCGACCTGGTTTACGGCGAACGCAGCTGACTGGCCGACATACCGGCACGATTATCAGCGGAGCGGAATCAGTCCCGAAACGTTGACCCTCCCTCTCCTGCCCGTCTGGGTCCATCAACCCCTGCAGCCGCCCGCCCCGGCCTGGCCCGAACCCGCCAAACGCGATTACTACCTTTCCCCGTCCTCCCAACTCCCTCTGGCACCACGAGTTGCTTTTGACCGCGCGTTTCAAGTGGTGGCGGTCGGTGACGCGGTCTTTTACGGATCCTCCTCCGATCACACGGTCAATTCAATCAACGCGACCACCGGACAGAACAACTGGACCTACTTCACCGATGGTCCGGTCCGGATGGCGCCTTCCGTCCACGACGGGAGAGTCTACGCCGGTTCTGATGACGGGATCGTGTACTGCCTGCAGGCTGATGATGGCGGCCTGGTCTGGAAATACACCGCGGCAGGTACAGAAAATTATCTGATCGCCAACGACGGCAAGTTTGTCTCGCCGTTCGGTGTCCGCACTGGTGTCGCGGTCGAACAGGGCATCGCCTATTTTGGCGCTGGATTCTTTCCTTCTGAGGGAGTCCATCTTTGCGCGGTAGACGCCGTCACCGGCGGCGAACAGTGGAATCGCCCCGTACTCAATCAGGTCGCTTTTCAAGGTTATATTTTGCTCTCCCCAGCCCGGATCTACACGCCGGGTAGCCGGGCCAATCCATACTATTTTGACCGCACCAGCGGCTCGCTTCTGGGACGGTTTGCCGATCGTGGTGCGATGGGCACTTTCGCGTTGCTGGCAGGCAACTCGATCATTTATGGAGCAGCTGGAAGAGGCGGGGCCAGCCTCGCTGAAAAAGGTGCCGCGGGTGATTCCATTGCAAGCTTTGCCGGCAACAGCATGGTCGTCACTGCAAACCGATCCTACCTGCTCACCGATACCGCGCTCATCGCACTAAATCGCGATGGTGCCGGCCAGATCTGGCAGACCACGACAATTCATCCCTATGCTCTGATTCTGGCAGGCCCAACCTTGTTCACCGGGGGCAACAACGAAGTCGCCGCGTTCGACACCGTCACCGGCGCCCCAGTCTGGAGCGCCCCAGTTCAGGGCCGGGTCCACGGACTGGCCGTGGCGAACGGCCAGCTCTTTGTCAGCACAGATCAAGGTCACATCCACTGCTTCGGCCAGGACCAGAGCAAGAAGCAAAGCAGCTGGATTCTCTTCTAACGGCAGTTGTCAAAACGAGTTCGGGCGCGCGACAGGTCCGAATTCAGGGTGACCGTGACAGCAAGGACGACCGGCTGCGTGTTTGGGACTCCGCCGGATGTGAAGGAGGCCAACGTCGGACTAGGTGATTTTTCTGCGCCGTGGCAAACCGGCGGTTCTGTAGTTCCGGCATACGCTTCCGTTCCGCGTCCGCGATTCCAAAATCAGCTACGGCCACAGTCTGTCCGACAAAACCAGAGACGGCATCACTGGCGCTTACTCTGCCGCGCGGCATTCCTCGATCAGCCTCAGGTATTCTCGTTCGGCGTGATCGTAGGCGTCGCGGAAATCCTGTTTCTCGTCGTCCTTGATGAAGCGTTCTTTCTGCTTGCGGCACTGTTTCACGCCGGCGAGGCACCACTCCGCACTTTTGACCGACGCACGAATCGGTTCACCGGCCACTTCCACAAATACCGGATTGGTATGTGAACTCGGCAGAATACGGATCGCCACCCAGCTGCTTTTCTCAATCGGCACGTCAAACTCAATATCCTCAATGTGCGAGTCTGCCAGAATCTCTTTTCGCGCGACCGGATATCCGTTGACGATGACTTCAACCCGCACCATCCGCGAGTCACCAACGCGCGCGCGTTCAACGGACCAGAACGGTTTGTCAGCCGGACGACCATACGGAGGCATTGCACTCATCATATTTGCAAAGCGCGGGTTCACTTCCTCGGGCAGTAGAGCAGACGCTTTGACTGTCGCCTTCACCGTGCCGGGTTTCGTCAATTGCAAGGTGCTGTCGCCGACACCCATCGCTTGACCGTTCACCGCGAAATCCATCAGATGACTCCGGCCGTCGCCAACATAATTGCGGCCAGCTCGAATACCTTCGCACCATTCCTCGTAATCGAGTCTGCCATCGAGCTTCACGTAGCTGCGCCCGAGTCCGACCTTCTCGCCGTAGATGCACGGGAAATCAGTTTCGCCGCTGATGCGCGTCTGATAGCCGACGTTTAATGTGTGATACCAGATGTTCAATTCCCACACATACGGCGTGTCGACGGTGGAAACAAAATCAACGGCAGGAACAAGCTCACCGTCCGGGCCGGGAACCTTGTGAGTCACGTCGGCGATGTATTCGTTCGCGCCGATACCGTCGAACGGCGGCACCTCGTAGTTCGGCAGCTCGTTGCTCGTCGTCTGCAGGCCCCAACCTGAATGCGCCGGACCGACCAGCGCGCCCTGGGCCTTTCCCCATTTCAGTGTGTTGAGACAAAGCGTCGGCCAGTGATGATCGGAATCGCCGCCGGGATACATCTGATCCTTCAACCGCAACAGGCAGAGATGCCCGCTTTGATGCGAACCGAAACCGGACACTTCAATGTCATAACGGAGCAAATACGGATATTGTGAGACCGGGTCGTCCGCACCGGTGAAGAACTGTTTCTGGAAATCGAAGCACGGCCCCCACGTGAGATTCGCCCCGACCTTCAAGTCTTCGCCCAGGCAATGCCGCATCATGTCCGGAGCGAGGACGCCCAGCGTGGGATCGGTGTAGTGCGCACAACCGGCGGCGTGGATGTGGTGATCGCCCGACCACCATCCGTCGAGCGACGGATCGATCCAGCGTTCAACCTGAAATGTGAGCTCCTTCGTATCGGGACCGACTTCCACTACGCGCTTTTCTGCGATGGATTCCGGTCCGCGCTCGAACACGACTACATAATATCCATCAGGCAAAAGAACCGTCTCCCCATCCGCTCGATAAACCTGAGGATGAAACGCGAAGTCCGGCGCAAGACGTTTTGCCTGCGATGGATAAATACGGTTGGCTTTGTCACGAATCACAAAAGACGCGGTGGTCGGTTTGCCGTTTTCATCCTTCACATGGAACGTGATCGGACGCGCCGGCTGACAATCGAACAACACATCCACCTCGTTTCGGAAACCGATGTCCTGTGGCCCCTGCCCGACGTTGAAACTCATCTTTGCCTCACGCTTCCCGGCATCGCGACTGAAGAGCTGAATGACGCGATATTCCAGCTCCAGTCCGCTCAAGTTTTTGTTCAGCGGTTGACCGTTGTACATCTGCACATCGAGCCAGAGATCTTCCTCCGGCAACTTCGGTTGTGAATTGCTTTTTGTTGACGGTCGATCTGACACCGGTTCGTCCGACGGACCGCGATACCAGCCGCCTTTGAAGAGCGACTGGCCGTTCGGACTCTGCGCCACGAGCTCGGCGGTGCTGCCTGATTCATTGTGCACCTTCACGAGAAACTGCACCCATCCCTGCTCGTGCAGAATGGGTCTGGCCGGTCCCTGGCTGACCTTGACCCGCATCTCCGGATTGATGTTGACGCCGTAAAGCGCGTAACGATCCAGCACGGCCTGAATGCCCTCGCGGGAAGAACCTTCGTGGGACTCCGCGATCGCGGCGTCAAGTTCACCGCGGTCTTTTTCCGACAGTGGAAATCCCAGATAATCCATCGCTTCAACCACACGTCGAACCTGTGCCTTGAGCGGCTGCAGTTCGACGTTGGAAACTTCGGGAAACTCGGCGGCGCTCAGGCAGAGCGCGGCATTGAGAAAAATGGGGAGGAAGAATAAAGTTTTCATAGGCTCGTGCTTTCGTGGATTTCTCGAGTCTGCTACGAACCACCCAACAAATCAACTTTTTCAGGGAGCTCAGTATATGACCGCAAAAACGCACAAAAGACCCAAGAATCTATTCTCGTTCGACTGCGACACCTTCGAACCAGTGGGACAGGATTACATCCCGTCTTGTCCCACTCGCACCATCCAAGTACGGACTCAAGAAGCCAACGGGCTCGAGCGCAACACCCGCAGTGGACTCATAGCCCCGGAGACACGATGCAATCCAGTCCTATCGTACTACTCCACAATGTTACTCACTGCCTTCTCAAACACGATCAGATGTTGCCACGGGAATCGATCACTGACGGTTTTCGTCCACTTCAATGGCTGCCCCGTCATTTCCTTTTTCACCTGCGCCTCGGTCATCTTGTGATGCTCCTTGATCGGCACCCATTTGTCCTCGCCCCGATACTCTACGAACACAACACGCCCGCCCGGTTTCAAAGAGCGCGTGATGCCTTCCATCATCTCATACGGATGAGAAAATTCGTGATACACATCGACCATCAACGCGAGATCCACCGAAGCGTCGGGCAAATTCGGATCATCAATCGCCCCCAGAATGGGAACGACATTGGTGATGCCTTCAGCGGTCAATTTGTTGGTCAGGATCTGAAGCATCTCGGGCTGAATGTCCACGGCCATGACCTTCCCGTTTGGCGCGACCGCTTTCGCCATCCGTCGCGTGTGATAGCCGGAACCGGCCCCGATGTCGGCAACCACCATGCCCGGTTTGAGTTCGAGCAGCTCCATGAGAAGTCGCGGCATCTCCTCTTTCTCGCGTTCAGGGCGCTCCAGCCAACCCGCCCCCTGGTGACCCATCACCTGGGCGATCTCGCGGTCCATGTAAACCTTACCGGTCGCGTCGGGATGGGGGTTGTCGACGAAGGAATAGCGGTCCGCAGCCTGAAGCGTCAGACACGCGCCCGACAACACAACGGCAAGCAGTCTGGTGAATTGAACGTGGATCACGAGAGGAACTTAGCCGGAGAACTCGCGACAATACAGTCCCGAGTTCAGCCGAAGTGGGGCGCCAGTTAATCCGTGCTGGCAATTGGCCGCGGGTTGCCTATAAAGAGGCCACAGCTCGGGAACGGGTGGGTTATTGTGGAACTATCACCGGCAAAAACAAAGTTACCGTTGTTGCTCCAATGCCTTGGGGTGGGTCTGGCGTATTTTACCGGCGGTCTGTTGATCAATCTCCTGGGTTTCGACGACGCTTCGGTCTTGATCTGGCCGTCGGCGGGCCTGGCGCTGGTCGCGATGGTTGTGCTCGGCTTTCGTGTCTGGCCGGGGATCGCGTTCGGGCAGGTGCTCCTCCTCTGGTATCATGGCGGTCCGCTGATCATGCTGCTGGGGCTGATTCCGGGGCCGGTGCTGCAGGCGTGGGTGGCCGCACGATGGATCCTGCGCAAACGCGGGATGCACCCGGAAATCCGCAGCGTGCGTTTCGCCGTGTGGTTCGTCCTGCAGATTGTCATCGTCTGCTCACTGATCAGCGCCACCTTCGGTGTCGCGGCGAAACAACTCGCGGGAGACTTCAACACATTCAACGAGTTCTTCACGGTCTGGTGGCGATGGAGCCTCGGGGACGCCGTCGGGGTGATCATCGTCTACCCGTTCCTGATGAACTGGCTGCCGCATGTGGGGGCCCGGCGGGATCATCGCCGCACCACGGTGCAAAGCGCCGTCTGCACCGTCTCGCTGGTGGTGATGAGCCTGGTCATCTACGACGCGTTTCTCGTGCTGCCGCCGGAAATCAAGGTGCTGCCTTTACTGCCGCTCCCCGTACTCATGTGGACGGCATTGCGTTTCGGGATGCGCTCGGCGACCTTGAACATGATCCTGGTGGCGACCATCATTCTTTGGGGGGCGGCCGTGGACAGCTCGCTGATTCTAAACCTGTCCGCCGCCACCCGGTTGGTCGTAACGGTGGGATTGATTTTCATGATGGGACTTTCGACGCTGATGGCCGGAGCGTCGGCCGAAGAGCACGCGGAGGATCACGTGGCCCTGGAGGTGAGCGAGCGGTTTTCACGTCGAATTCTCGATACCACGCCGAACATCATCTATGTGTTCGATCTGGTTGATCAACGGAATATCTATTCGAACCACAAGATCGCCGAATTTCTGGGATACTCGCCTTCACAGATCCACGAAATGGGGGACCAGTTTCTCCTCCGCCTCCTGCACCCGGAAGACGTCGCCCAGCTCTCGACGCTGTTCGCCCGCTGGAAGACCGCCAAGGATTCGGATTTGTTCTCCACCGAGTACCGCATGAAGGGTGCGGATGGTTCGTGGCACTGGTTTCAGGCGACAGACGCGGTGTTCAAGCGGAACGAGGACCGGGCCGTCACCCAGATCATCGGCAACGCCCGGGACATCACGGAAAGCCGTCACGCGCAGGAACAGGCGCGGATCGACGGCGCGTTCAACCAGTCGATCGTGGCGAGCGCAGGCGAGGGGATCTGCGTGTGTGCGGAGGTGATGGAATTTCCGCACATTCGGTTCTCCGTGTGGAACGGACAGATGTATTCAATCACCGGCTACACGATGGAGGAGATTAACAGGCTGGGCTGGTACCAGTGCATGTATCCGGACCCGGAGGTGCAGCAACGCGCGATCGGCCGGAGGCAGCGGATGCGCACCGGCGACAACATGGCGGCGGAGGAATGGGAGATCACCCGCCAGGACGGAGGCCGGCGGCAGATCCTTATCACCACCAGCATCGTGATATCCGCCGACGGCCTGCCGAATGTGTTGAGAGTGATGAACGACATCACCTCCAGAAATGAAGCGGCAACAGCCATCAAGCGACTTGAGGACCTGTACCGGCAGGCCATCGCCGCGGCGAATGCGGTGCCTTACATGGAGGATCATTCCACCAACGAGTTTTCATTCATGGGCGACGGGATTCGGAAATTGACGGGATATTCCAGCGCCGAGATGAACCGGAAGATATGGGATGAAATCGTGGTGACCTCCGTCCTGCAGGGAGGTGAACCCGGTATGGAGGCCAGCGAAGCGGTGGGCCTGGCCCGGGCGGGGAAAATAGACCAGTGGCAATGCGACATGATGATCCGTGCGAAAGACGGGGAGCACCGCTGGCTGGCTGATTGCGCGGTGGAGATTCCGGGCGCAAACGGGATTCCAACGGGCTCGATCGGCATTCTCGTTGATATCACCGATCGCAAGCGCGCCGAGGAAGCGCTGCGGGACAGCGAGGCCCGTTTCCGCGCGTTTCTTGACAACTCTCCCGCTGCCGCCTTCATGAAGGACAAATCCGGGCGCTACGTGGTGGGAAACCGGGCCTGGGCGCGGCAGTTCCGGGAGCCGATAGAAAAGCTTTTGGGCAAGACGGACGAGGAGCTGTGGGACGCGGAAACCGCGGCACTATTTCGCAAAAGCGATCTCGCCACCATCAGCGCGGGCGAAAATATCAGCCGCATCGAACGCGTGCGCCGGGCTGACGGCACCGAGCGATGGCTGTCCGTGTTAAAGTTTCCGGTTTACCGTTTTGGCGGCGAGGATCTGATCGGCGGAATCGTCATTGACGTAACGGAACAGAAGCTCGCCGACGACAAAATCCAGCAGTTAAACCAGGAGCTTGAGGACCGCGTCAGAGAACGCACGGAAGAACTGAACCGAAGGGTGGAGGATGTCGAACGGTTGAACCGCGGAATGGTAAATCTGCTCGAAGATCTCCAGTCCGCCCGGACGGCGTCGGATGACAACTCGTCGAAATATGAAGTCGCCAACCGCCAGCTCAAAGCCATCAACCACGAGCTTGAGGCGTTTTCCTACTCCATCTCCCACGATTTGCGCGCCCCGCTGCGGCACATCCACGGGTTCGTCCGCCTGCTGCAAAAAGAGACCGATGAGAAACTCTCCGAAACCGGCCGGCATCGTATGGAAGTGATCGCGGAATCCGCGACCCGCATGGGACGTCTGATCGACGACCTGCTGTCGTTCTCACGGTCAGGCCGTGCCGAGCTCAAGCAGTCCATCGTTGACGTCAACAAACTCGTTCGCGACGTCATCGCCGAGTTTCAAACTGAAACAGAGGGACGGCAGATCACCTGGAACATCGCACCGCTGCCGGAGGTCCTCGGCGATCAAAACCTGCTGCGCCAGGTCTTTGTCAACCTGATCTCCAATGCGGTGAAATACACTTCGCGCGTCCCCATCGCCGTGATTGAGATCGGCGAGGAACCGCTTCCCCGGCCGACCATGGCAGGCTTCTTCATCAAGGACAACGGAGCGGGGTTTGACATGAAATACGTGGGAAAACTCTTCGGAGTGTTTCAACGGCTGCACCGTCAAAACGAGTTTGAAGGAACCGGAATCGGGCTGGCCAATGTGCGCCGGATCATCCATCGGCACGGCGGACAGATTCGCGTGGAGGCGGAATTGGATCGCGGCGCTACCTTCCATTTCACCCTGCCAAAACCGATTGAACCGGGTGCTGCACTGGAGTCACCGACGGAAGAGCCGACACAAAGAAAGAACTGAAATCCTTCAAGCTGCCGATGACGCGCGCACACCCCACTCGAATCGCAGGCACCAACGTCAGACAGAGAAATGAAGGCACTCCGCACCTCTAATCCGCCGAACCGGCAACCTCTTTGATCGCGCGGCTGAGCGCTTGGATCGTGTAGGGTTTCATCAGCATTTTGGCAACGCCGGCCTGCCGCACGCGTTCCGGGCTGGCCGCCGCATGAAATCCGGTGACCAGGATGATTGGGATTTCCGGACGCTTTTTCAGAATCAGCCCGGACAACTCCAGACCGGTCATCTGCGGCATCGTCTGATCGGTCATCACCAGGTCATATCGCGTCGGGTCGGAATCGAACGCCCGCCACGCTTCCATGCTGGCGCCGTGCATATCGACGGAGAACCCCATCCGCTCAAGCATCAGTCTGCCGACCTTCGCGAGCGACATCTCATCGTCGACCAGCAGGACCCGCCGACCGCCGCCGACCACGAATCCGTCATCGGCGTCCGGCTTCGGGCATTCCTGCGATTCGGACGCGGGGAACAGCAGGCTGATCTGGGTGCCCTCGTTGGGCTGGCTGGTGACCCTCACCACCCCACGGTGTTTCTTGACGATGCCATGCACCACGGCGAGCCCGAGCCCGGTGCCCACGCCGGGCTCCTTGGTGGTGAAAAAGGGATCAAAGATTCGTTGCCGGACCGACGGGCCCATCCCGTGTCCGTTGTCGGCAACAGTCATCCGCGCGTAACGGCCCGGTGCCAGTTCCGGATTGTCCTTTGCGTCTTTGGCAGTGACGACTTCTGGAGCGATCTGCACTTCGATGAAACCGTCCCGCTCGGGCATGGCATGCACCGAATTGGCGGCAAGGTTCATGATGATCTGATGGATCTGCGTGGCGTCCCCGAGCACCACGGGCGAGCCGGGGGAAATCCTGATCCTGACATCAACAGTCGTCGGAATAGTCGCACAGAGCAGATTCATCGCCTCCTGGACGACTTCTGCGATTCGCATCGGCCTGAGATCCTGAGGCTGCTGCCGGCTGAACGTCAGGATCTGTTGGACGAGCAGCTTGGCGCGATTGGCGGCCTTGAGCACTTCGCCGATATCCGCCTGCATGTCGGGCCGCGTGTCGAGCTCGGAGCGCACCAGCTCAGAATAGCCGATGATGGCGCCGAGGATGTTGTTGAAATCATGAGCAATGCCGCCGGCGAGAGTTCCAAGCGCCTCCATCTTCTGCGACTGCCGCAGCTGGGCCTCCAACAACGCGTTGCTCGACTCGGCGTCCTTCCTAAGCGTGATGTCCAGATGGGTGCCGGTCGCCCGGATGGCCACGCCGCTCTCGCTCCGTTCGACCACCCCGCCGCGGTTCAACACCCAGCACCAGTCGCCGGATTTGCGGCGGATGCGATATTCGCTCTCGATCGAAGTGGAACCGCCCTCGATATGCGCCTTGAATTCGGTCATCACCCGGGCCGCGTCCCCGGGGTGGATGAGGGATTCCCAGGCGCGGATGTCCGGCTCGATTTCGTCCAGCCGGTAATCCAGCATCCGCGCCCACTGATCATTGAAGACCACCCGGCCGGATGCAATATCCCAATCCCACAGTCCGAGGTCCGCGCCACGCAGGGCGAGCTCAAGCCGCTGTTCGCTTTCACGGAGCGCCGTCGCGGTTGCCTGACGTTCCCGGCGGGCCTGGGCTTCTTCGAGAGCACGTTGAATGGACGGCAGAAGCCGGGTGAGGCTTTCCTTCAGGACATAGTCGGTGGCGCCGTTGCGAAGGGCTTCCACCGCGAGTTCCTCCCCCATCGAACCGGAGACAAAAATAAACGGCACATGCGGGTCAATCGCCCGGACCATCTGCAGGGCGGTCATTCCGTCAAAGCCGGGAATGGAATAATCAGCCAGCACCAGCTGATAGGCGAACTCGCTGAGTGCCTTTTCAAAGGACACTCGGTCGGACACCCGGTGAAACTCGAACCGAGCCGCTCCCCCCTGTTGGTTCACGCTCTCCTGAACGAGCTCCCCGTCATTCGGATCGTCCTCAAGAAATAAGATTTTCAACAACTGTTTCACTTTTTTCTCTGTCCCTGCCAATTGTTGCACGGGCTACTGGGCTTAGGTTTCAGCCTGCTGCGGAGGGGGGTCATTGATGACAGCCCAAAAGATCCCCAGACTTCCGATCGCCTCCGCAAACTGGGCGAAATCCACGGGCTTGACGACGTAGGCGTTGGTGCCCAGCTGATAACTCGCTGCAATGTCCGCCTCTTCCCTCGATGATGTCAATATGACAACCGGCAACTGGGTGAGATTCTTGTCCTCCCGGATCGCTTTTAGTACTTCCAGCCCATCCATCCTGGGCATCTTCAAATCAAGCAGGACCAGGACCGGATTGCCGCGCGGGCGATTCGCGAACTCGCCGCGGCACTTCAGATAATCAAGCGCCTCAACCCCGTCACGCACCACCGCCACTTCGTTGGCCAGGTTCTTGGTCGCCAGCACATCCATCGTCAGCTCCACATCGTTGGGGTTGTCCTCCGCAAACAGAATTTTCTTGAAATTCATTTTGATAAAAAGGGGCTGATCTGAACCGACACCATGTCAAACCAGACCACCTTTGCAACACGAATCTCAATTTTGGGACGAGCCTGATCCATGTTTGAACGGGAGCATGTGGGACGGGGCTTCACGCGTCGCGGTTCGACCAGTCCATTCCGATGCAATGCCTGGAAACCCCCTTTGCCGCGTTACGAACAAGGGCGCCTTTCCGCTTTGATTGATGGAGGTCTTCCTGTATTCGTGCTGACGTTCGATTCGGAAACCGGATGCACCGGTCCAACAATTCCAACAACCGACATGGCTGAAAGCGAATATAGCAAGATCAAGCACCTTTTCGACTCTGACGGGACGACCTTTTTCAACAAAAGCCAGACCGGGGCGCAACGGTTCCAGATTCCGGCGGAGCTCCGGCGGCTGGTCGAAGATTCGCGCCGTAAGAAGAATTGGAAACGCTGGGGCCCGTACCTGAGCGAGCGCCAATGGGGTACCGTTCGCGAGGATTATTCCGGCAACGGAGACGCGTGGGCCTACCTGCCACATGATCACTCCCGGAGCCGGACGTATCGCTGGGGCGAAGACGGATTGCTCGGGTTGACCGACCGGCAGTGCCGGCTGTGCTTCGGACTCGGGTTGTGGAACGGAAAAGACGCAATTCTGAAGGAACGCCTGTTCGGATTGACCGGTCCCGAGGGCAATCACGGCGAGGACGTGAAGGAGGAATATTTCTACCTCGACTCCACACCGACCCATTCCTACATGCGGGCGCTCTACAAATATCCGCAAACGAAATTTCCTTATGACAAACTGGTCTCGGAAAACCGGAATCGTTCGCGCAATGACGATGAATATGAACTCGCCGACACCGGGATATTCGAAGAAGAACGCTACTTTGATGTCTTCGCCGAGTACGCCAAGAAATCGCCGAACGACGTCCTGATCCGGATCAAGGTGATCAACCGCGGCCCGGAGAAGGCCGAACTGGATCTGCTGCCCTCCTTGTGGTTTCGCAATACCTGGAGCTGGGGGGGTGGGCAGGAGGATGAAACGACCAAGCCGAAGCTTCACCTGGACGTCGGAAACTGCATTCACGCCGATCACCAAACGTTGGGAAACATGGTCTTGTATGCGGGCCACGGTCCGGAGAACCAGGTGCCGAAGTTCCTGTTCACGGAGAATGAAACCAACGTGGTCAAACTGTTTGGTCACGAACCCTCCCACGCGTTTGTGAAGGACGCATTTCACGAACGCGTTGTCGACGGTCGGGAGGATTCCGTGAATCCGGCGCATGAAGGAACCAAATCCGCCGTGTGGTATCATCTCAGTCTCGATCCCGGTCAGGCGGTGGTCGTCGAGCTGCGTTTGGTGGCGGACAAGGAGAAGCCGGCCAGCGCATTCGGTCATGAATTCGACAAGGTGTTCTCCGACCGACAGCTTGAAGCCGAGGAATATTTCTCCGCCCGCGCTCCGGGCTCCATGAGCGATGAGGAGCGGAGCGTGATGCGTCAGGCCTACGCCGGTTTGCTGTGGTCAAAACAGTTCTATCATTTCGATGTGAAACGCTGGCTGGACGGCGATCCAAATCAACCGCCTCCACCTCCCGAGCGTCGCTGGGGGCGAAACTCCGACTGGCCTCACCTGTTCAACCGTGACATCATCTCGATGCCGGATAAATGGGAGTATCCGTGGTACGCCGCGTGGGATCTTGCGTTTCACATGGTCGCGATCGCGCGCGTCGACCCTTACTTCGCCAAATCTCAACTGCTGCTGTTTCTCCGCGAATGGTACATGCACCCGAATGGCCAGATCCCGGCGTATGAATATTCCTTCAGTGACGTCAATCCGCCGGTGCACGCCTGGGCGGCCTGGCGGGTTTACAAGATCACCGGCAGCAAGAACCAGCGCGATCGCAATTTTCTCGAACGCGTGTTCCAAAAGCTCTTGATGAACTTCACCTGGTGGGTGAACCGGAAGGACGCGCATGGCAAAAATCTGTTTGCCGGCGGTTTCCTGGGGCTGGACAACATCGGTGTATTCGATCGGTCCAAGCCATTGCCCGGCGGCGGGCATTTGGAACAGGCGGACGGCACGGCGTGGATGGCGTTCTACTGCACGACCATGCTCTCGATCGCGCTCAAGCTTTCGCAGAAGGATTCGCCTTACGCCGACATGGCGTCGAAATTTTTCGAACACTTCGTCGCAATTGTCGACGCGATGAATCACATGGATGGCACCGGGCTCTGGGATGAGGAAGACGGGTTTTACTACGACCGCATCCACATTGACGGCCAGAGCATTCCGCTCAAGGTGCGGTCGCTTGTCGGTTTGATTCCGCTGATCGCCGTCGAGACCGTGGAAGCTGAGGACATGCAGCGACTTCCCGGATTCACAAAACGCGCGGAGTGGTTCCTGAACAATCGCGATGATCTCAAACGCACGACGTCCTACATGGAATACCGTGACGGCCGTCAGCTGCTGGCGATTCCGTCCCGCGAACGGCTCGTGCGCGTGCTGAAATACATGCTCGACGAGAATGAATTCCTGTCGCCTTACGGAATCCGATCCCTCTCAAAGATCCACGAGAAGAAGCCGTATGTGTTCAAGCAGGACGGCGAGGAATACTCGGTGAACTACGTGCCCGGTGAATCGACCACGGCGATGTTCGGTGGCAATTCCAACTGGCGTGGACCGGTCTGGGTTCCGATCAATTACCTGCTGATCGAAGCTCTCGAGAAATATCATCACTTTTACAGCGACACGTTTCAAGTGGAATGCCCGACCGGTTCCGGCAATATGATGAACCTGCAGGACGTTTCCCGTGAGATCGCCCGGCGACTCACCCGACTGGCGATGCCGGATGATCAGGGCCGAAGACCGTGTCACGGCGATGCGAAACGCTACGCGGAATCCGGACCGTGGAAGGACCTCGTCCTCTTCTACGAATACTTCCACGGCGACACCGGCAAAGGCCTCGGAGCGAGCCACCAGACAGGCTGGACCGCGCTGCTTGCGCGTTGTCTGGAAGATCTGGCGAGAGGTCGGTAAAGTGGGGAGCGCAAAAGGGATGCGGTTTTTGGAGTCAACAGCGGGAACCGATCTCGACCAGATGCAGCGCAGAAATGGCTTCCTCCTGAAACACACCGGGTGGTGAATCACGCTCGTGCTGATCAACCGAACGCTTCTCGCTGCGACAACCAAAGATCTTCCGCGTGAGCAGGTCAATCTCCTGACGGAGCGATGAGTTTGGTAGAAACTGAGCACGGCGGGGATCTGGGGGTGAGTCAAACCACGAAATAGCGGGACCCCTTGCTCGCCAAAGATTTACCATTCTACAGCCTATAAATGCGCTTGACAGAGTCCAGCTGGGGGGGGGGCTAGTAGAAAGCCGATTCACGTTCGTTGTGAGTGGAAAACGGAAGTGTTCAAAAACTAAATCAAACCATATTATGAACCTCAATCAAACAAACAATGCCCATGGTCACAGTGTTTGGAGCGTAGTAAATTCTGCATTGCTGGTGCGTGAAATCCGCCCAGATGCCAAGACCGCGCGATGCGGAATATTGGCTGTCCCTTCCTTGATTCTTCTCCTCGGACTACTTGCCCAATTACCAGCACAGGGACAATGGACGGCACCGCAGCTTGTCACACAAAATGTGACGGACAATTGGACAAAGCACTATTCAGATGGTTCCAAGCATGAGTCTCAATTGAGCATGACCCGGGAAAGCGGTGGCTTGCAACAGCTCGACTACGTTTACAGTCCGATATTCCAGTGGAGGTACGGCATGGAACGGTCGACTCAAACCTACAAGGCCTGGCAGTGGGATGGTTCTGCCTACAAATACAAATTGTTTAGTGGAGACACCTGGAACTGCTGCCTGGCGGACATGCCGTGGCCCGCGTGGGAACACATACAATTTGGGCAACAAGGTTACTCTGAATGGCGAAGTAAAAATACGCTTGTGAATATGAAAACCGGCGGGTCCGAACGAAGCCAGAAATATGTCCTGCTGGTCGCGTCGGCTTGGGCATACACGGCATGGAACGGTATTACCCCGACGGCCAGTCAGCAATTGGCACATGACCAGATTCATGTTGGCGGGGCGTTTTTGAATCCGGATTTCCGGCGGTTTAGAAGGGTGGATGCGAACGCCACCCTCAGTTCCACCGTATACGCCACAGTAAATTCCTATGGTTTCGATGTTCAGGTAGATGCACACAAACGGCAGACGCTGACTTCTTCCAGGCACCCCAATGCCGCCTATCGCGACTGGCAGATCGCGTTTGACTTTGGCAGCGATGCCATGGGGAAGGACGATGACGGCGACGGAAATTCCGGTGCCAGCGAGGATCAGGGATGTTATGTCGAGTTCATCATCAAACCGGCAGCGAATTCAGTGTTTCCTACGGAATTTCAAGATGGCAAGTTCGATTTCATTCGAGACGGTGACAATCTGGACAATTTGCTTGATGCGAGTTTTGCGAATGTGAAAACCGTAACTGCAATTGAGATCGAATACCCCGAAAACCCAGGAATCACCAATATATTCTCCGGTTACGCTGTTCCCCCTTCGGATTCAATGGTCCTCGACAGTGGCGCTTCTGGAATTACTGTGGTTCATGAATACGGGCATCTGAACGGGCTTGAGCATCGGAGCGATCCGAATGCGATCATGTATAATAATAGTGCCAGCAAAAATGAAGTGAACGGTGCCGAGGTAGCCAGTTTCGAATCTGCCCCTCTCCAAGTGCTGGGCCTTTGACGTTACCATGACCTCATCCCGAAACAATCTGTTGTGGCTCGTAATCGTGGTCGCCGGTGTGGTCATGCTCTGGCTTGCGATGCGTCCGGGTAAACGCCAACCCGTCGAGGCCGGCTCAGTTGCGGTCGCCACGGGTGCGCTCCAGAGAACCAACCCGGTGGCTCACGCCAACATGGGACAGACTCCGAACGTTGAAGAAGCTGCGATGGTGGAGCCTGCGCCGCCCGATGAGGATGCGGCTGAGGCGTTTGTCCAGCAGGTGATCGAAAACCCCGGACAACCGGTCAAGCCCTCTCTGATCCCAAAACTTTCCGATGACCAGGTCGACCGGTTGGTGCGGGAGTATTTCAAGTATTCCACGCCGCTGGAAAAGTACGGCATCATCTGGGCGTTGGGCTTCAGCCAGAATGACCGGGCGTTTGACACGCTGCGCTATTCCGTCATGGAGGAATACGCGGGCAAGGAACTCACCCGCAAGGATAACGCGATTCAGTTGGGAGTGGTGAAGAAGATCGGGGTGCTGGCACGCCACAGCGACCGCGCTTGGAATTTTTTGATGCAGATGACCGATGAGAACAGTTGGAACCGCTATGAGCCGTGGTCAGAGGACTACATAACGCAGCAGAAGGGAAGCTTGGAAGCCTCGAAGAACCTTGTCCTCTCAACCTTGCACGGTTCGTTGTTTGGCGCGCTTGGGTCCAGTGGCCGGCCGGAGTTTGAACTCTGGGCAAACAACCTTTTGGAAAATGAACCGTCGGATTTTCAGAAAGCTTCAGCAAGTTCCATCAAGCACAGTGTGTTTCGTTATCGGCAGATCCGGAACAATGGCTACGAGTATCTGTATGACGAAATTCTGTACGACATACGAATGGGTTCCTCCGCCTTTATCATCTGGTCCCGCACTCCAGAGGGCAGGAAATGGCAGGCCTGGCAGGACGCGCAGTTCACGGCCCTACATGGCATCGATCCGAACAGCCAACCGGTGCCCCGAAACGGGCCATAAAGGGGTCCACCATTAGCGTGAGCAGCCCTGAATGGCGCTTAGTTAGGGCAGGTTTCGTGAGCACATTCTTTTAGAGAGAACTAAAACAAGAGAATGGCTCCCTCTTCCGTTCGACTGACAGGGCAATGGCATCGTGTGCGTCGGATTGGCCTGCCGAGGCGATTTGCGCGACAAAGTTGCCAGCGGTTCAAAGAGTAGAAAGCGTGGGGACTTCCGGGTGATCGATCAGCAACTGGTCCGACGTGACGAGTGTGAGTCCTTGTTCGACGGCTGTCGCGGCGATGATCCGGTCGGCGGGGTCTCCATGGAAAGCGACGAAACCGTAGGCCCGCAGAGCGATTTCCGGAGTGATGGGCAGCAGGTGGATACGCGCTGGCGGCATCGCCCGGATCAGCCATTTGTGAAGCGGTTGTCCGAGCGTG
>Ga0209390_10003907_pt1 | contig 23278 bp, 26 predicted proteins | sample BON01_FD_187212 | JGI IMG/M metagenome (GOLD analysis project Ga0209390, IMG submission 187212) | Freshwater microbial communities from Lake Bonney liftoff mats and glacier meltwater in Antarctica - BON-01 (SPAdes) (version 2) | ecosystem: Environmental > Aquatic > Freshwater > Ice > Glacier... | reverse complement strand
AAAAAAACAGGCCTCCGGTTGCCGGGAGGCCTGTGGGTTGGCGCTGGCCTTCGGCCCGCGCCCTGCCGGCAAGGGCTTCGTTACTTCTTGCGCGCAGCGATCGCTTTTTCGGCGGACGTCACCAGATCAGCACCGATCTGCGTCTTCCACTTGTCATAGACCGGGCGTGTGACCTTGACAAACGCGTCGCGCTCGGCCGGGGTCAGTTCGGTGATCGTCACGCCAAGGGCGGCAACATCCTTGAGCAGTGGCTTGTCGGCCTCGAACAGCCCCTTGCGCGCGATGGCGATTTCCTGCTGCCCTGCGTCGATGGCCGCCTGGCGCACGATGGCCTGGTCGGCCGGTGTCCACGAAGCCCACACTTCCTTGTTCACGACAAACACCAGCGGGTCGGCCACGTAGCCCCACATCGTCACGTATTTCTGACCGATGGTGTGCATCTTGGCCGCTGTGAACACCGACATCGGATTCTCCTGGCCGTCGACCGCACCACTGGCCAAGGCAGGCTGTGCATCAGACCAGCTCATCTGCGTCGGATTCGCACCCATGGCGGAGAAGATGTCCGAGAACAGTGGCGAGCCGACCACGCGCAACTTCAGACCCTTGAGGTCTTCAGGCTTGCGAATCGGGCCCTTGGAGTTGGTCACTTCGCGGTAACCGTTTTCGCCCCAGGCCAGCGGCACGACGCCGGCTTTTTCGATAACGCTGAAAATCTGCTTGCCGACGTCACCCTGGGTCAACGCATCGATGGCCGCGTAGTCGGGCATCAGGAACGGCAGCGAGAACAGATTCAGCTGCTTGACCTGCGGCGACCAGTTGATGGTCGAGCCGATCGCCATGTCGATCACACCCTGGCGGATCGCGGTGAACTCGCGCGTCTGGTCACCCTGCACCAGCGAGACGCCCGGGTACAGCTTGATGTTGATGCGGCCATCGGTACGCTCCTTGACCAGATTGGCCCAGATCTCTCCGCCCTTGCCCCAGGGGAAGGCCGTGCCCACCACCAGCGACATCTTGTATTCGGACTTGTAGCTTTGCGCCGAGGCGATGGCCGTAAAGGCCAACGCGGTCGCGGCAACTGCGAATTTGAAAAGGGTACGGACTTTCATGAAACAGGACTCCTTGTAACGAACCAACGATCAATAACCCAGCCTGCGCGGAAGCCACAGGGCGAGTTCCGGAAACACGATTACCAGCATCATCACGCACAGCAGCGCAGCCAGCAACCAGACCACCCAGCGCACGGTCTCCTCCATGCGTACGCCGGCGATTCGACACGACACCATCAGGTTGACGGCGATCGGCGGTGTGAATTGGCCCATGGCCACCGTCAGCGTCAACAACACGCCGAACCAGACCAGGTCCCAGTGGTAGAACTGCGCGATTGGCATCAACAGCGGAATGAAGATCAGGAAGATCGACACACCGTCCAGGAACATGCCCACGAATACCAGCATCAGCATCAGCACCGCCATCACACCATACTCGCCCAGACCGGAATGCACGACGGCACGGGTCAGCGGATCGATGATGCTCAGCGTGGACAACGAATAGGCGAAGATGCCGGCCAGCGCCACTACCACCAGGATGATCGCGGACAACTCGCCCGACTCGCGCAAGATGACAAACAGGTCGCGCACCTTGATCGTGCGATACACGATCATGCCGACGAACAGCCCATAAAAAACCGCGACCACGGCGGCCTCGGTGGGCGTGAACCAGCCGAGCCGCATGCCGCCAAGGATCAGCACTGGCGCGGCCAGCGCCCATGAAGCCTCGACCAGGCTGCTCCAGAAAGGTGGCCGGCTCATGTTGTTCTCCTCCACGCCCATGCCGTGGCGCCGGGCCAACCATACCGTGGGCACCATCAAGGCCAGGCCTACCATGATGCCGGGCACCATGCCGGCAGCAAACATGGCCGGCACCGAGGCACCGGGCACCATGACCGAATACACGATGAACGCGATCGACGGCGGGATCAGGATGTCGATCGACGCCGCCGCACCGATCACGCTGGCCGAATACGCCTTCGGGTAACCGGCGCGCGTCATCGCCACAATCATCACGCCCCCGACCGCCGCCGCCGTTGCCGGGCCGGAGCCCGAAATGCCGCCCAGGAACATCGCCACCGCGATTGCTACCAGCGGCAACATGCCGGGGCCACGCCCGACAATGGCCACCGCGAAATTGACCAGCCGCAACGCCACGCCAGAACGTTCGAAAATGGAACCCACCAGTACGAACATCGGTATCGCCAGCAGCGGGTATTTGCCCAGGCCGGCATAGAAGTTCTGCGGCACCGCCATCAGCCCGAACCACTGCGTCTCGGGATTGGCCAAGGCAATCGCAGCCGACCCCGCCAGCCCCATCGCCACGCCGATTGGCACGCCGATGATCATCATCACGATGAACGCCACGAACAGGAAGGTGACGATCATGCGCGCCGCCCCCTGCGGATGAACAGCCCGAGAGCCCGGCCGGCAATCGCCACCGACAACACCGGCAGCCAGATCGAATACCACCAGGCCGGCACACCGATGCCTGGCGATGTCTCGCCGTAATAGATATCGTCATAGACCATGCGCCCACTGAGCACGGTCATCAGCACGAACAACACGAACACCATAAGCGCACCGAACCGCGCCAGCGCGCGTTTGCGCGCTGGCGAGCCGTTCTCGGCGAAATACTCGATGCGGATCTGGCGGTTGCGCGCCACCGATGCCGAGCCGGCCACCAGCGAGAGCACGATCATCAGGAACACGGAGAGTTCCTCGGTCCAGGCAAACGACTGGTCAGTGAAATAACGCACCAGCACATTGGCGAACGTGATCAGCGCCAGCGCCGCCATCACGAGCACGGTCAACCAGTCTTCGATCTTCAGCGGAACCACGGTTTTCTCGTCATGCGCGGCAGATTCGTCCACCCCGGTCACGGGCGTTGCAGGGTCGACTGCAGGATCGGTCATACCCGTCCTGCCCGATCGGATCGCCGCACCGTCGTGGTGATCAGCTGTGTCATTTCAGGAACGCGCGCACCGCGGCCACTACCGCGTCGGCGTCGACACGCGCCTGTGCCTCGAGCACCGGCGAATAACCCACCGGAATCCGCGGCGCGCCGAGCCGGCGTACCTTGCAGCCAAGTTGTTCGGCCGCCGTTGCGGCAATCTCGGCACCGAATCCGGCCGCCTGGACGGCCTCGTGTACGACCATCAGGTGGCCCGTGCGCGCACATGAGCGTAGCACCGCATCCCGATCCCACGGCCAGATGCTGCGCAGATCGATCAGCTCAACCTCGATACCAAGCTCCGCGAGTCGGGCACAGGCCTGCGCGCAGACGTGCACCTGCCGACTCCAGCTCACCATGGTCAGGTGATTGCCGGTGCGCAGGGTCTGCGCCTGGCCCAGTACCGCCTCCACGGTCTCATCCACGTCGCCGGTCCGCCCCCACAAGGTCTTATGCTCCATGTAGACCACCGGGTCGCCGCAGGCCAGCGCAGCGCGCAACATACTGTAGTTGTCCTGTGGCGTGGCCGGGCAGACCACCACCACGCCGGGTAGATGGGCAAACCAGCTTTCGAAAGATTGCGAATGCTGCGCCGCCGACGCGTCCCAGATGCCGATCGGCATGCGCGCGACGATCGGAACACGGCCCTGCCCGCCGAACATATAGCGGTTCTTGGCAGCCTGGTTGACCATCTCGTCCATGCCGCAGAGCGCGAAATCGACCACCCGCATCTCGATCACCGGGCGCAGTCCGGCCAGCGCCATGCCCACACCGGCGCCCATGATTGCCGCCTCGCTGATGGGTGTGTCGATCACCCGCTGCGCACCGAACTGCTGCTGCAAGCCCTTGTATTGCCCGAAGATACCCCCGCGCCCGACGTCTTCGCCGAGCACGACGACGTTGCGGTCGGTCTCCATTTCACGCGCCAGCGCGCGCACCGCAGCTTCGGCGTAGGTCATCAGTACCATTGCCCGGCTCCTGTGTCCTGAATATCGGTGAACGCTTCGCGCGCGTCGGGCCACGGCGCGGCATCGGCGCCTGCCAGCGCCGCCACCACCTCGGCCTGCGCTGCCTGTTCGATCGCGTCGAGCGTCCGGGCCTCGGCTCCGGCCAGCGCCAGGTAGTGCTGGCGCGCACGGGCGATCGGGTCGGTCTTGAGAGCCGCGTCGAGCTCGGCCTGGTCGCGGTAGGCGGCCGGATCCACCGACACATGGCCCTTGACCCGGTAGGTGATGGCGTGGAGTAGGCGCGGCCCGCTGCCGTCGCGCACCTCCTGCACCAGTTTACGCGCAGCGCCGTACACCGCCATGACGTCATTGCCGTCGACCTTCTCGCCGGCAATATCCATGCTCTGCGCGCGTGCCGACGCACCGGGGCCGGCGATCATCGGGGCACTGGCCGTGGTGGCGCTCCAGCGGTTGTCCTCGCAGACGAACAGCACCGGCAAACCGTAGACCCTGGCCCAGTTCAACGCCTCCAGGAACGGGCCGCGGTTGATGCCGCCGTCGCCGAAGAAACACACGGTGATCGCATCGCGCTGCTGCAGTTTCTGCGCATGCGCTGCGCCTACTGCGATCGGCAGGCCGGCCGCGACAACGCCGTTGGCGCCCAGCATACCGACCGAGAAGTCGGCGATATGCATCGAGCCGCCCTTGCCGCCGTTGAAGCCGGTCGCCTTGCCGAACAACTCGCTCATCATGCCCTGCAGATCGGCGCCCTTGGCCAGCGTATGGCCATGGCCCCGGTGCGTGGAGGTGAGGTAGTCTTCGCGCCGCAGATGGGCACAAACACCTGCGGGAACCGCCTCCTGGCCAGTCGACAGGTGCAGAGGTCCGCGCACATGGGCATTGCCTTCGGCTTCTTTGCCATAGACGCTGACGCCGCCCTGGCTGGCCACTTCTGCCGCATTTTCGAAAGCGCGGATACGCACCATCGTACGGTACAAATCCGCTAAAACCTGTTTCGGATCGCTCAAGATGTCTCCGTGTTAACCAAATAGTTGAACGGCATTGTATGCAAGGCATGTGCGGGGGCGTTTCCCAACGCCCCCGCACGCCGGCGCGATTCACGCACAGCTGAAAAATTCTTCAATGCTGCGCGTCATGTGCCGCACTATCATGATCATTTAGGATCGTACAGGAGCCAGACACCACCATGCAGGTCGCAGCCCCCCCAACCGAAACAGCCAGGAACGCGCCAACGCGTGCGCAACGCCAGCAGGCCGTCGTGCAGGCCCTGCAGGCTTTATTGCCGGCGGACGCCTTGCTGTGGAACCCGGAAGACACGACGCCCTATGAGTGCGACGGCCTGACGGCCTATCGCCAGCGTCCACTGGTCGTGGCACTGCCCGAGACGCCGGCGCAGGTCCAGGCGGTGTTGCAGACCTGCCACCGCATGAACATCCCGGTGGTGGCGCGCGGCGCGGGCACCGGCCTGTCGGGCGGTGCGATGCCGCATGCCATGGGCGTCACGCTCAGCCTGGCCAAGTTCAACAAGATCGTAAAAATGGATCTCGCCAGTCGCACAGCAGTGGTGCAAAGCGGTGTGCGCAACCTGGCCATCAGCGACGCAGCGGCGCCGCTGGGCCTGTACTACGCGCCCGACCCATCGAGCCAGATCGCCTGCACCATCGGCGGCAACGTGGCCGAGAACTCCGGCGGCGTACATTGCCTCAAATACGGGCTGACGCTGCACAACGTGCTTGCCGTACGCGGCTTCACGATCGAGGGCGACGCCATCGAATTCGGCTCCGGCGCGCCGGACACCTCCGGTTACGACCTGCTGTCGGTGATGATCGGCTCCGAGGGCATGCTGGCCATTGCCACCGAGGTGACGGTCAAGCTGGTGCCCAAGCCCTTGCTGGCGCGTTGCATCATGGCCAGCTTCGACGACATCCGCAAGGCGGGCGACGCGGTCGCCGCGGTGATTGCCGCCGGCATCATTCCGGCCGGCCTCGAGATGATGGACAAACCCATGACGGCCGCAGTGGAAGACTTCGTGCACGCCGGTTACGACCTGGACGCCGAAGCTATTTTGCTGTGCGAGAGCGACGGCACACCCGAGGAGGTGGAAGAGGAGATCGGTCGCATGCGCGAAGTGCTGACCCGCAACGGCGCCACCGCGATCACCGTGAGCCGCGACGAGGCCGAGCGCCTGCGCTTCTGGAGCGGACGCAAGAACGCGTTCCCGGCCAGTGGGCGCATCAGTCCTGACTACATGTGCATGGACTCGACGATTCCCCGCAAGCGCCTGGCCGACATCCTGCTGGCCATTCAGCAGATGGAAAAGAAGTACCAGCTGCGTTGCGCCAATGTGTTCCACGCTGGCGACGGCAACCTGCACCCGCTGATCCTGTTCGATGCCAACGATGCCGACCAGCTACACCGCTGCGAGTTGTTCGGCGCCGACATCCTGGAGACCAGCGTGGCGATGGGCGGCACCGTAACCGGGGAACATGGTGTGGGCATCGAAAAACTCAACTCGATGTGCGTGCAGTTCAGCGCCGAAGAAAACGCACAGATGCTCGCGCTCAAGGCGGCCTTCGACCCCAAGGGCCTGCTCAATCCGGGCAAGGTGATTCCGACACTGCAACGCTGCGCCGAATACGGGCGTGAGCTGGTGCGCGGCAACAAGCCGAAAAATCCGGCGTTTGCGGGGTTGCCGCGGTTCTGAGGCTGCGGAACCGGCTTCTCCGGCCCGGCGCCAAGCTGCGGCGCTGTCCTACAGCAACAATCTCTTGTCGCCGATAGGCGTAGCGCGCCGCGTGCGCGACAGTCGTCTGATCAACCGACACAGGAGATCAGCGTGCGTAAAACCAATCCAGATCCGTCTGAAACCTTGCGCGCCGTCGCGCCTTGGATCGGCGCGACGATGGCGTTGCTCATCGCCGTCGTCATCCTGTCGAACTTCATCGACACGCTGCATGTGTCCATCCAGCGCGGGCAAGACCTGCGCGCCGGTGTCCATGCCTCGGCGACCGCCGATCGCAACACGGACGTCCATATGGCCGACGCGGGCACACGGCAACAGCCGACGGCCCGTTGAAATCAATGTTACTTCCATGCCCGTCAGTCCAGTATTTCCTTTGGCAGAACAATGCATGAACCGACAATGGCAGATGGCTTACCAGGACCCATTGCACGATCCGGCCAGTGCGAGCAGGCACACCTGCCCGCTGTGCGGGGAGTCACTGATCCGTGTCCAGCGGCGCCTTATCGACCGCCTGACCAGCCTTGTTCAACCGGTGCATCGTTTCCGGTGCCGCAACCACGGCTGTCAGTGGCAAGGGAATATTGTGGTCAAGGCGCCGGCTGCAGCAGACCCGCGCGACGAAGATTCCCGTTCCTGATTGCGTCGCACCCGCCACGGGTAGGGCAACCGTGCACGCCGTGCACATCGGCGCACGGTCAGGTCACCGGTACGTCACCGACTGCGCCGTTCCCATTCGTTCTCCATCACCATCACCAGGAAAATCACCATGAACTTCACCAAATTTGCCGGCATTGCGCTCATCGCTGCGGGAAGCCTCGGCCTCATCTATGGTGGCTTCAGCTACACACGGGAAACCACCGGCGTACAGCTGGGCCCGATCGCACTCAAGGTGGAGGAAAAACAATCGGTCACCGTTCCGCTGGCGGTCAGTGCCGGCGCGATCGTGGCCGGTATTTTCCTGCTGGCATTCAAACGCAAGTAACCGGGCCACAGCGCAGCATGCACGGGCGCTGGGGCCTGTTCATGTGCACCGGCGCCGTGTCCGGCGGACTCCGTGCGCACCATCGTCGGATCGGAGCGACCATCGGCGCGGTGCATATGCGGCCTGACAACGGCAGCGGGGCAGACGTGTCGCCATGTCTGCCCCGCATATCGTCCGCGCGTGCGCCGATTATTTCTTCTTGGTGACCTCATGGCCGATCACGCCACCTACCGCCGCACCCACACCGGTACAGGCGAGGCCGCCACACAACACGTTACCGACGACACCACCGACAACGGCGCCGGTCGCCGTGCCCTTTTCCTGCGAAGTCATGCTGGCGCAACCGGCCAGGCCCAGCACCGCCGCCAAAGCGAGTGCGGGCATCGTCAGCGATATTTGTTTGAAGTATTTCATGATGGTTTCCTTTACGTGATTCAGGCTGCAGACAAGGTCTGGCACCGACCGTCAGGGCGAGTTGCTGCAGCAATGCGCCTGCGCCCTGACGTTGGAGATCATGGACGAATGGCGATTTCGTTCTTCACCATCTTCACGCCCTTGACTCCGCCGGCGATACGCTCTGCAGCCATCCGCTCCGTGGCGTTCTTGGCGAAGCCCGACAACATCACGGTGCCATTGAGCGTCTCGACCGAAATCGAGGTACCCGATACCTGCTTGTCTTCAAGCATGCGGCTCTTGACCAGGGTCGTGATGCCGGAGTCGTCCACATAGGCGCCCATGGTCTGCTGGCCGCGCGAAACGGCGCAGCCAGTTGCTGTCATCAATACAGCAGCGGCGATGGCGGCTGCAAAAGTGTTACGAATGGTCATTGGGATTCTCCGGTGGGTTGTGGCACACACCCCATGTGCCATGCCAGAACCCTCACTGTAGGTTCGCAACGCCTGACGCAACATCGGTGCGCACCGCCATGCTGCGTAGGACGATGCCGCATACCGTCGACTGGCGATGGCGCCGTCGGACCCCTGCCCGGTCGTGGCCAACGACTTGCGCCACCCGGGCGTACTGGCAACTGCATTAGCATGCAACGCAACGCAACGCAACGCAACTCAACTCAACTCAACTCAGGAAGGACCAGCCATGCCAGCCACCCGTACCGAGTCCGACAGCTTCGGCAGCATCGAGGTGCCGGCGGATGCCTTGTGGGGCGCCCAGACAGCGCGCAGCCTGCATTTCTTCGCCATCGGCGAGCAGCGCATGCCGTTACCGCAAATCCATGCATTGGCCTGGGTCAAATGGGCCGCTGCCCTTGTCAATCAGCAACTGAAATTGCTCGACCCACAACGCGCACAGGCCATTGGCGAGGCTGCGCGTTCGGTGGCGCAGGGTGGGCATGACGACGCTTTTCCGTTGTCGGTGTGGCAGACCGGTTCTGGCACGCAAAGCAACATGAACGTGAACGAGGTCATTGCCAGGCTGGCCACGCAGCGGCTGCAGGCCGGCACCGGCGGCCAGGTCCGCGTGCACCCCAACGACGATGTCAACCTGGGTCAGTCGTCCAACGACGTGTTCCCCAGCGCCATGCACATTGCGGTGGCGCGGCAGGCAGCCGATGTGTTGCTGCCGGCGCTGCACACGCTGCGCGTTGCGTTGGCGGACAAGGCGCGCGACCTGCACCAGACCATCAAAGTCGGTCGCACCCACCTGCAGGACGCAACGCCGGTGCGGATGGGACAGGAATTCGGTGGCTACGAGGCCCAGTTGGCGCTGTGCGAGCAGCAGATCCGGCAGGCCCTGCCAGCGGTGCATGCACTGGCCATCGGCGGCACCGCGGTAGGCACCGGGCTCAACAGCCATCCGCAGTTCGGTCCGCGCGTGGCGGCCATGCTGGCGGCTGAACTCGCGCTGCCCTTCGTGCAGTCGGACAACCTGTTTGCCGCGATGGCCGGTCACGAAGCCCTGGTCGCCTTCCATGGCGCGCTCAAGATGCTGGCCGTCGCCCTGACCAAGATCGGTAACGACATCCGGCTCATGGGCAGTGGCCCACGTGCCGGTCTGGGCGAACTGCAACTGCCGGAAAACGAACCCGGCAGCTCGATCATGCCGGGCAAGGTGAACCCGACCCAGGTCGAGGCATTGACGATGGTGTGCGCCCAGGTGCTCGGTCACGACGTGGCGATCGGATTTGCCGCCAGCCAGGGCCATTTCGAACTCAACGTGTACAAGCCGTTGATCCTGCTCGACACGCTGGACAGCCTGCGTCTTCTCGCCGACGCCATGCACAGCTTCGCCCGCCACTGCGTGACCGGCATCCGGGTCAACGAGGCGCATCTGCAGGCATCGCTGCACAGCTCGCTTATGCTGGTCACGGCGCTGGCGCCGCATATCGGTTACGACCGCGCAGCGCAGATCGCCAAGGCGGCCCATCGCGACGGCACCACCTTGCGCGAGGCAGCGTTGACGCTGGGAACGGTCAGCGCCGACCAGTTCGACCGATGGGTCGATGCGCGCCAGATGCTCGAACCCCATGCGGACGACACTGAGACTGATACCGACACGCGCACTGGGTCATAGAACTGAATTGGCCGACCCCTGGAGCCGTCCGATGCCGATCAAACCACGGCGGGTACGACCGCGGCGACCGACTCCGGAATACGGGCGCGGATCAGTGCGCCGTCGCCGGGACGCGACAACAACGCCAGCGTTCCGCCCAGGGCCTCGACCCGGTACCACATACCCACCAGGCCATAGGCCGACGCGCGCTTGTCCGCCGGGTCGAAACCGACTCCGTCATCGCGCACGGACACTTCCACCATTCCCTCATGCGCGGACAGGCGGATCCAGACCTGCCGCGCCTGTGCGTATTTGGTGATGTTGGTGATCGCCTCCTGCACCAGCCGATAGGCGGTCAGTTCCGCGTCCGGACTCAGCTTCACGGGCTCCAGGCTGCTATGGACCTGAACGCCCGACTGCTCGGAAAACTTCCGCGCCAGGATCTCCAGCGCGGCAACCAGACCCAGGTTGCCCAGCGCCGAGGGCCGCAGATCCTCGATGATGCTGCGCCCGAGCGCGATGCCGCTGTTGAGCGTGGACACGAGGCGGGCCAGCAACTCCAGCGCCTCCGGCGCACCCCCAGCGATACGCGACTTGATGCGTGCCGCGTCGAGCTTGGCCGACGTCAGCAACGAACCCAGATCGTCGTGCAGGTTGCGCGCCAGCCGGTTACGCTCATCTTCACGTGCCGACTGGATATGCTGGGTCAGCTCGACCAGTTGCGCCGTGCGCTGGGCGACCTCGATTTCCAGCCGGTCGCGCTCGGCCTGCACCATGCGCTGCTGCTGCAGTTGCTGCAGCTTGAGCTCCCTGGTCCGGCGCAGGTACATGAACAGCGCCAGTAAACCGGTGGCGCACAACACCATGATGCCGAACCGGCTGAACAACAAGGCGCGGTAGATGTTGTTCCGGTTGCTGGCAATGTTGCGATCCTCGCGCGCCACCAGCGCATTGCCGATAGCCCGCAGTTCGTCCATCTTTTCCTTGCCGATACCGCTGTCAAGGATGGCGACGGTGGCCTTGGCCTTGCCTTCCTCGACCAGTCGGATCGTCAGCGCCAGCTCCGACAGCTTGGTGCGGGTGAGATCGTGCAACTGCTCCAGCTCCGCCGCATGGTCCGACGACGCGCCATACGATGCGTTGATCAGCTCGATTGACGCATTCACGTTGCGCAGCGCCGCTTCATAGGGTGTGAGGTAGTCCTGGCTGCCGGTCAGCAGGTAGCCGCGCGTGCCCGTCTCCGCGTCGACAATACCCTGGATCAGTCCCTGGATGTTGTTCTGGGCTGACTGGTGCTGCGCGACCTTGCCGAGCTTGTCGACCGACTGCCAATACGCGCCTTCACTGACCAGCACGATGGCTATCGCGGCCAGGCATACCAGACCAAAGACCAATGTGTTGTGCCGCAGCCGCTTCATGCTGAATCTTTGGCGTATGTGCGACTGATTGTGGGATCATCCGCCAAACCGACCGGGGAGTTTTCATGATCCGCATTGCCATTGTTGACGACCATGCCATGGTGCGTGCAGGACTGCGCCAGTTTTTTTCCGACCAGAGCGACTTTTCCGTCGTGGCCGAGGCATCCAATGGCCGGGAAGCCATTGACATCGTGCGCAAGGGCGGCATCGACGTGATGGTGATGGACCTGTCCATGCCCGAGAGCGGCGGCGTCGACGCACTGGCCGGCATACGGGCCCGTGCGCCCGATCTGCCGGTCCTGATACTGAGCAGTTTCCCGGAAGAGCATTACGCCACCACCTTGTTGCGGCAAGGCGCCAGTGGGTACCTGAACAAGGACTGCGATCCCGAAGAGGTCGTGCAGGCCATCCGCACCGTGCACCGGGGACGCAAGTACATTACCGCGGGCGTGGCCGAACGCCTGGCGGACAACCTCACCGGCTCGGGCGACAAACCGGCGCACGAACAGCTTTCCGAACGCGAGCTGCAGGTTTTTTTGCGCCTGGCCAAGGGCGAGACCATCGGCCAGCTGGCGGTTGGGCTGTCACTGAGTGTCAAGACGGTCAGCACGTATCGAACCCGGATCATGGAAAAAATGCAGCTTGCGTCGAACAGCGACCTGACGTATTACGCCCTGAAGAACGGGCTGATCCAGTAGCGCTGTCAAACCATCGCATCGGCGCCGGTTTCGCCAGTCGCCAGTCGATCGCAATACTGCACCAACGCTTCGATATCGTTGGACTTGTCAAACACCTTATCTGCGCCCAGTTGCAGGCACTTGCGCCGCATGTCCGGTGTCGCGTAGTTGCTCAAGACCACCAGGTGGCTATTGGGCGCTTTGCCATGCACCGCCTTGAGCACGCCCAGGCCGGAGCCGCTCTTGAGAAAGATGTCGATGATGACCAGATCGTAGTGGTTGCCCGACTGGGTCAGCCATTGCACGGCAGTCGACTCGTCCGCGGAAGAGCCCACCACTTTCACCGGCACCAATTCTTCGAGCATCGCGACCAGGCTGTCCAGAATGACCGGACTGTCTTCAACGATATAGGTCTTGATTTCGGTCATGGATGGATTTTGCCGCAGCGTCACGCGGTGTCAGCCCTCGACTGCACGGCCGGCACGGCCGGCACGGACCGTCACCGGGAAACAGCATCGACGGCAGCTGGGGGGGCAGACTAGGCAGCAGCAGCATGGTATGGGCCGAGTATGCCGGTCAAAAAAGTCCGTGGGTATCGGGCTCGTACCGGCCGGAGCGTAGGACTTTTCCTACGCCAACCCCGATCGGGGCGCCATCGCCCGCTCCAACGCCGCCATGGCGGCCCGCAACCGCGCCGGGCCAGACCCGGTCAGCACGGCATGAGAGACCGCGCCGCGCTCCAGTGCCAGGCGCAATAACCCATCGGCGGCCCTCTGCGCTGCCGGCCCGTCGCGCTGGAATCCGTCGGCCTGCCAGGGCAGGTCGGGCGTGGCCAGCAGGGTCAGGTTGCAACGACGGTGGTCGCGCAACGCATGCGCATACAGGCCGGTGTCGCGAAAAAACTGCTCGCTGTAGACCGCCGTCATCAAGGCGGTTGTATCGGCAATCACGAGCGGGTGCTGCTGCGCCGCATCTGCGATCAGCGCGGTTTGCGCGCTGGCGATGGCCCGCTGCTCATGGGCCTGCGGCGTTCGGCCATGGCGCACACCAAACGCGCGCAGCGCCTCGGGCACCACCACGGCCGCAGTTCCCCGCGCCAGCAACACGTCGCGCATCTGACCCGCCAAGGTGCTCTTTCCAGTGCATTCCGCCCCCAGCACAGCCACAACAAACCCCGGTACCGGCACGTTATCCCTCCATTGCCTCGACCAATACCGACCACAGCCACGGCAGGCCATGCGACCAATCCAGCTGACCGAGCGTGCAGGCCCTAAACTTGACAGCCCGATGCAGAGTATGCCTTCATGACCCAAGCTGTACGCCTTGCCAGGCGCGTTTCCGAAATGTTGCCGTGTTCACGGCGTGAAGCCGAGATGTACATCGAGGGTGGGTGGGTGCGCGTCAACGGCAAAGTAGTCGAAACCCCGCAGACCCGAGTGCTGGACGAGACCATCGAGCTCAACCCGCACGCGCGAGCCGAACCAGTGACGCCGGTGACCATACTGCTGCACAAACCGCCCGGCTGCGAATGGGACGCAGGACGCCCTGCGGCCGGCGACCTGCTCACACTGGCGAACCGCTGGTCGGGAGACAAAAATGGCGTGCGACCGCTGCAGCGGCACCTGGCGAGGCAAATCAGCGTTACCCCGCTCGAGCGGGACGCTACCGGGCTGCTGGTGTTCACGCAGGAATGGCCAGTGCAGCGCAAGTTGCAGCAGGATGCGGCGCTGGTTGAGCACGAGGTGATCGTGGACGTGACGGGGGAGGTCTCGCCGGCCGTACTGGACCGGCTCAACCGCACCCCGGTGATCGATGGCCGGGCGATGTTGCCGGCCAAGGTCAGTATCAGCCGGCAAGTGGACGCCATTACCGGGCTGCGGTTCGCGCTCAAGGGTTGCCATCCCGGTCAGATTGCACAAATGTGCGCACCCGTCGGGCTAACCATCGTGGCCATGCGGCGGATCCGTATCGGACGCCTGGCCATGGCTGGCCTGCCGGTGGGTCAGTGGCGCTACCTGTCCCGGTTCGAGCGGGTCTGAGCCGCGGCCGCCGCCGCGCCGCGCCGGCGTTTCGCGGCCGACGCGAGCGCTTCGAACCCGGACACCACGTCGAACAGTTCCGCGTCGATGCTGCTTTGCCGCAACCGGTTGAAGCGGCCTTGCAGATTGGCCTGCAGTTCGGCAATGTTCTTGTCGGCCCGCTCCATGGCCGACAAACGGCTGGCGTTTTCACTGGCCAGTGATTCGGCGCAGGCGCGGAACAACGATACGAACAGGTACTCGCTGATCAGCACCCGCAGCGTGGCGTCGCCGCCACCTACCACCTGCGGCAGGTTCTTAGTCGGCCACGGTATGGCCACCATCGTGTCGCGCCAATCGTCGTCCAGCGGCAGCAGACGCTGGACGGCTGGCTCGCAAATCGCGCCAGACGCCGGCCGGTTGTGAAAGATCAGCAGTTCGGTCGCCACGGACGGGGCCTGCAGTTCTTCGGAATGCGGCAGGATCTCGCCCACTAGCGGCGTGATGCCCTTGACCGACTGGGGCACGGCCAGGGGCGGCTGCACTGGAACCCCGGCGTCCAGCAGGCGCACATGGACCCGCTCACCGACGCACCAGACCGTCTCGAGGTTGGTCATTGCCGGCAAACGCTTCAGCGCGAACGCGGCAATCGACTCATTGAATTGGCCGACCAGCCCCTGGTCGGAACCGAACACAACCGCAACCGTACGCTTGCGCCGAACTTTACCGGGCGTCCTCGGCACCGCCTCGCGGCTGCGCAGGCAGGCACCGAGCCCCAGTTCGACGGCGCGATGGTAGTCGGCCAGTAAGCGTACCGACTGCTCGTATTGCCCGATGCTTGAGGCCGACATCGCCTTCATCGTGCGGACAACCGACTGCAGATCGCCGGCGCTGGCGATGGTGCGGCGCAACTGGGCCGAACTGTCACTCATGCCGACGCGCCCGCCCCCGCCTGACGCACTGCACCGGTACCGGGCGCCTGGTCGGCATCAGCGCCTGCAGCCGTTGCCAACGACGCCAGCGCGTCCCGTGCCAGCACGATCAGGGCCTCGCGGTCGGCCGCTGCCAGCTTGCCGGCGCCGGTCAGGCGCGTAGCCATCTCTGGCGTGATCCGGTCGGCCGCATCGCGCACAGTGCGTTCGGCGTCGACCATGGCATCGAGCGCAATCGCATCGAATAAACCCTCGGTCAACGCGAGCAGCACCAGAATCTGCGCGCCGACCGCGATGGGAGCGGACTCGGGTTGCTTGAGGCAGGCCCGGATGCGACGCCCGTGTTCGATCGTCTTGCGCGTATCCGCGTCGAATCGGGCGCCGAAACGCGCGAAGGTCTCGAGCTCCTCGAACTGTGCGTAACCGAGCTTGAGGTCGCCCGCCACGGCGCGGTAGGCCGCGCGTTGCGCCTTGCCGCCCACGCGCGACACGGACTGACCGACATCCACCGCCGGCAGCACACCGAGCTCGAACAGATCCGGCGACAGGTAGATCTGGCCGTCCGTGATCGAAATCAGGTTGGTCGGGATATACGCGCTCATGTCCTGCGCCTCGGTCTCGATGATCGGCAATGCCGTCAGCGAGCCGCCGCCCGACGCCGGCTGCAGATGGGTCGCGCGTTCGAGCAGTCGGGAATGGATGTAGAAAATATCACCTGGAAAGGCCTCGCGCCCCGGCGGCCGGCGCAGCAACAGCGACAGTTCACGGTAGGCGCGCGCATGGTGGGTCAGGTCGTCGTAGACGATCAGCACGTCGCGTCCGGACTCCATGAAGTGCTCGGCGATGCTGGTGGCGGCATACGGCGCGATATAGGCCAGACCCGGTGCGTCATTGCCTTCGGTGACCACCACCACCGTGTAGGCCATTGCACCGGCCTCGCGCAACGTGGCGATCACCTTGGCCACCGCCGAGGCACGTTGTCCAATGGCACAGTAGACACACAACACATTCTTGCCGCGCTGATTCAGGATGGTGTCGACCGCCACCGCCGTCTTGCCGGTCTGGCGGTCGCCAAGAATCAGTTCGCGCTGACCGCGCCCGATCGGTATCAGCGCGTCGATGACCTTCAGTCCGGTCTGGATCGGTTCGCTGACCGGCGCGCGGTCCATGATCGGCGTGGCCGGCCGCTCGATCGGCAACCGGGTGTCGGTGGCCGGCGCCGGCCGGCCGTCCAGCGGACGGCCCAGCGGGTCGATGACGCGCCCGAGCAGCACCTCGCCGACGGCCACATCCATCACCCTGCCTGTACGCCGCACCTGGTCGCCGGCGCGCAGCTGCCAGTAGTCACCCAGCAGCACGACACCGATGCCTTCTTCCCCGACGTCAAATGCAATGCCATAGACATCGCCCGGGAAACGTAGCAGTTCCTCCGCACCGGCGCCCGGCAGTCCACTGACCATGGCAATGCCAGTCGTGACCGTGATGACGACACCCACCTCGCGCGGCTCGAGCACCGGCACAAAACCCTCACGCACCTGGCGCAGGCCGTCGAAGGCGCCACCGAGCACCTCGCGCAGGCTGTGGTCGTCGTCGCTCATCGCGCTGGCGTGTCGGATGGGGTGGATGCACCCGCGCTCGGCGCGGCGGCCGCGGGTGGCTGCTGCGGCGCAGGGGGAGTCACCGGGGCCGGCGCGGCCTGAGCCGGCGCTGCATCGTCGGTGGCCTCGGTCTGTTGCTGCAGATGGTGCGCCAACTGTTGCTCCATGGCGTCGAGGTAGTCGTCGATATTCCAGCCGATCCTGTAGCCGTCACCGAGCAGCTCGATGCCGCTGACCAGTTCGGGGTTGCAGCTGTAGCGCACGGGAACGTCCCGCGCCAGCGCCGTGCGCAGCGCGGCCTCGACCGCCGCGCGTTGCGGCGCCGCCAGCGTGAATGCGCTGCGCAGCTGTATCGGCGCGCCATCGGAGTCGAGCGCGGTGACCAGCGCATCGCGCTGCGCTGCATCCACCTGGCCCAACTGCTCGACAAATGCCGCGCAGACCCGCTGCTCCAGCCCGTCCGATGCCAGGTCCTGCAGGATCTTGCGCGCGATGGCAAACACCTCCTGCTGCACCTGGGCCCGAATGACCTGGCCCTGCTGCTGGGCCTCGGCGCGCAGCGATGCCAGTCGCTTCGCGGTCCAGGCAGCGGCATCGGCCCGCGCCGTGTCGAGCAGCCGGCGGTGTTCGTCGCTCGCCTGTACCTGTACCTGTGCCAACTGCGCCTCGCGTTGTTGGTCGAATTCGGCATTTTTGTGCGCGAAGTCGTCGCGCTCATGCAGCGCCTCGGCCTGCTTCTGCGCGGCGTCCGCCAACTCGGCGGCCACCCGCGTCTCGCGTGCATCGACCGCCTGCAGGATGGGACCGTACAGGAAGCGCTTGAGCAACCACACCAGCACGATGAAGTTGAGCGCCTGCGCCGTGACGGTGAACCAGTCGATCGGCATGGGTTATTTCCCGGCGGCAGCCGCGGCGGCCGCGACCGCATAGTTCCAGAACGGATTGGCAAAGATCAGGATCATCGACACCACGAAACAATAGATCGCGGTCGACTCGATCATCGCCAGGCCGACGAACAGGGTGCGGGTGATCGTCGCCGATGCATCCGGCTGCTGGGCCAGCGCGGTCAGCGCATTGGCCACGGAGCGGCCTTCCGCGAGTGCCGGTGCGACACAACCCAGGCTGGTGGTGATGCCGGCGATGATGATGGAGACGATTGCAGTGAGGGCCATGCTGTCCATGAAGATTCCTTTGAGTGTCAACAGGTGAGTTGGGGTTCTGACGCCGGCTCGCCTTGCGCAGGCGGGGCAGAATCGCGTGTGGCCGCCGCGATATAAACGGCCGCCAGGATACTGAAGATATAGGCCTGCACCATGCCGGTGAGCAGGCCCAACGCGGTCATGATGAGTGGAAAAAAGAACGGCGTAATGGTCAGCAGGATGGCCAGGATCATCGCGCCACTCATCATGTTGCCGAACAGGCGCACTGCCAGCGCCAGGGTCCGCGAGACCTCGCTGATGATGTTGAACGGCAGCATGAGGATCGTCGGCTCGGCATAGGCGCGCAAATACCCGCCCAGGCCGCGCTCGCGTATGCCGTACAAAGGTACCGCCACAAACACGCACAGGGCCAGCGCCGCGGTCGTCGACAACGAACCGGTCGGTGGCTCGTAACCCGGTAGGACGGTACACAGGGCTGCGGCTGCCACGAACAGGAACAACGAGCCAAGAAAGGCCAGGTAACGCCGCGGCTGCTCGAGCCCGACATCCTCGATCTGGTGCACGATGCCCAGCACCACGATCTCGAGCAGGTTCTGCCAGCGCGTGCGCACCAGGTCATGGGACAGGCGGCGCGTGACGAGCCACGAACCCAGCGCCAGCAGCAGCATCAGGGCCCAGGTGAAAACGATCGTGGCATTGAGCCGCATGAAGCCGAACTGCCAGAACACGATCTGGTCCGGACTAAGGTGCATCGGTCACCTCCCTTTCGGCGCGGTCCGGCCCGACATCACGCGTCAGTCGCACCACCACGACACGCGCCAGCCAGAAACCCAGCATGCAGGCCAGCAGTCGCTGCCATTGCCCATCGGTCACCAGATAGATGCCGCCGAGCACAACGGCCACGCGCACCAGCAGGCTGAGCATGAACCAGCGAGCCGGATGGTCCGAAGCCACGCCCCTGCGCACGGTCCACCACAAGCCGCCGAAAAAACCACACCGAGCACGGCGCCGGTGAGCAACGCCACTACCACCATCAGATCATTCACCGTTGTCCTCCTACTCGCGCCGAATGACCTTGTCTTCCTTGTCAATCCAGTGCCAGGCATTGAGGCACCCGACCATCAAGCCGCCCACCAGCAGCGCCAGCGTCCAGGAATGTTGCCCCGGATGGTTTTTGTCCAGCCAGATGCCCAGGGCAGCGCCGAGCAAGGTGGGCACCACGACGGACCAGCCGACCAGGCCCATCATGCCCAGCCCGAACCAGACGCCCTGCGACTGGTGCCGCCGCGCCTTGAGCTTGCGCTGCGCGCTGGCGCCGACCTGCTGGGCCAGTGTCGGTCGTTGGGTCGGTGCGCGCACCGGCGCTTGCGGCTCGTCATCCATGCTGGAAATCCATGAACCGGCGTACAAAGCCGGTCTCGAGCCGCGCCATGGCCGAGCGCACCGTCTGCTCCTGCTGGTCAATGGCCAGAAATTCCTGCTCGACCGCATGGCGCAACTCGGTCAGGTCGCCGCCGGCGATGGCCCGGCGCACCGAGACCATCACACGCGCGCCCGCCTTGACCAATACACCTTCATCGACGGCGACGCAGTGTTCCTCACCGTCTTGCGTCTCGTACACCAGGATGCCGGGCACCAGCGCCGCTACGCAATCGAGCCGGCGGGGCAACAGGCCCATCGATCCCTGCAGCGTCTGGGCCACGATGCGCACCACGCTGACCTCGTTCGCGAAGACCCGGAACGGCAACAGGATGTCAAGTTGCATCGGCATGTTCGGCCTTTCCCCCGGTTTTGGCGAGTGCCTCGTCGATTGTGCCGATCATGTAAAGCGCGCTTTCGGGCACGTCCTTGAATTCGTCGCGCAAGATGCGCTCGCAGCCATCGAGTGCGTCCTTCAGGCTGACCAGCTTGCCTTTTTGCGACGTGAACTGTTCGGTGGTGAAGAACGGCTGGGTCAGGAAACGCTCGAGGCGGCGTGCCCGCGCGACCGTGTTGCGGTCCTGCTGGGACAACTGCTCCAGGCCCAGCATCGCGATAATGTCCTTGAGTTCGCTGTATTGGGCCAGTGTGCGGCGAATCTCCTGTGCCAGCGCATAGTGCCGCTGGCCGACGATGCCCGGCGTGGCCATCTTCGAACTCGACTGCAGTGGGTCAATGGCCGGATAAAACCCCTCGCTGGCGCGTTTGCGCGACAACACGATCGACGCCGACAAATGCGAGAAGGTGTGCACGGCAGCCGGATCAGTGAAGTCGTCCGCCGGCACATACACCGCCTCGATCGCCGTGATGGCGCCGCTGTCGGTGTTGGCGATGCGCTCCTGCAAGCCCGACAACTCGGTCCCCATCGTGGGTTGGTAGCCCAGGCGCGAGGGCATCTGCCCCATCAGGCCCGAGACTTCGGAGCCGGCCTGGATGAAGCGGAAGATGTTGTCGATCAGCAGCAATACGTCACGGTGCTCGTCGTCGCGGAAATACTCGGCCATCGTCAGCGCGGCGTCCCCGACACGGAACCGGGCGCCGGGCAGCTCGTTCATCTGGCCGAACACCATCACCATGTTGGGCAACACGCCGGCCTGCTTCATCTCGCGATACAACTCCTCGCCTTCGCGCGAACGCTCACCGATACCGCAAAAAATGCTCACGCCTTCATGGTGGCCGACCATGTTGTGGATCAGTTCGCTGAGCAGCACCGTCTTGCCGACGCCGGCGCCACCGAACAACCCGGCCTTGCCGCCACGCTCGAGCGGCACCAGCACATCGATCGCCTTGATGCCGGTCTCGAAGATCTCCGAGGTGGTCGAGCGGCGCACCAGCGGTGGCGGCGCGTTGTGCACCGAGCGCCGGGGCGCTTCGCGCAGCGGTGGGCCCCGGTCGATGGTGTTGCCGAACACATCGAACATGCGTGACAACACGCCGGGCCCGACGGGTACCATCAACGGCGCGCCCGTATCCTGCACCGGCATGCCGCGCGCCAGCCCCTGTGCCGGCGTCAGTGCGATCGCCCGCACGTGGTGGGCATCGCGCTGCGCATGCACCTCATGATCACTTTTCCGTCGGCTCCGGCACGCAGAACAGTGCGGATCGGCGGCAAGGCGTTTTCGAAACACACGTCCACGACGCTGCCGCGCACTGCCACGACAACACCATGCCCTGGCGTGCTTGTCTGGAGATCAACGAACTTATCCATCGTATTCATTCGTCCACATCAGGCCATTGCCAGGTGCCGCGGCGCGGCACGGATGCAAGCCGATCCGGATCGATCTCGATTCTGCGGCCGATCCGGCGCAGTCTCACCCGCCAGGGGTGCGGGCAAGCAGCATTCTTGATGCAGATCAACTCAAAAGCGCTGCGCGCCCACGCGCCGATTTGCCAGCGCGCCGTTCTGGCGCGTCGCCCGGGCCCCTACAGGCTCAGAAGATGCGGGGCCGGCGGTCTTCGACCCCGTTCGGGCCGTTGTGCAAGTTGGTCAGCACATGCTCCTGGTGGACCAACCGCCAGGACAACATTTTGTGGGCCATCTCGAGCAGCACTTCACGGTGCGCCGGGTCGCCGGACAGGTCGTGCATTTCGTCGGGGTCCGACTCCAGGTCGAACAGCAGCGGCGGCAGGGCCGCGAAGAACACATATTTCCAGCGTTCACCCCGGATAATCGCCAGCTGGCATTCGTCGGGCGTCAGTTCCAGTGCGGCTTCGGCGTCCAGCCCACTGTACGGGCCCGAGCGGAAATCGAGTTCCATATGCGCCTCGGTGCGCCATCGCAGCGGCGTCGCACCGCGCAGAAAAGGGAGCAACGAGCGCCCGTCACACTGGGCCGGTGTTTCGAGCGCGAGCCATTCCAGCACGGTGGGCATCAGATCAACCGATTCGGTGAATGCGTCGATCTGTCGGCCGCGTCCCGCATCACTGGCGGCGCGCGGGTCGCGCACGATCAGCGGAATGCGGAAACTGGCGTCGAAATACAACTCCTTGCCCCAGGTGTAGTGGTCGCCGCCCATCTCTCCGTGGTCACAAGTGAAGATGATCAGCGTGTTGTCGTACTCACCGCTGGCCTTGAGGTGGGCCACGATGCGTCCGACAGCGTCGTCGACCTCGTTCATCATGCCGTAATAACAGGCGCGCATCTGGCGCAGTTCCAGTTCGGGCATATCGACCAGATGGTTGGTGTTGTGCTCGTCGTAGTGATTCGGCCGGTTGAGTGCGTGAATCCACTGCGCCAGGTGCGGGTGTTGCAGCGCCTCCTCGGCCGCTGTCGACTTGCGCCGCGGCAACGGCACGTCGGCCGGGTCGTACAGCGCGTTATAGGGCTCGGGCGCGATCACCGGCGGGTGCGGCCGCAGGAACACGCAGTGCATGAACCAGTCATCCGCGGCGTGATCGTCCAGCCAGTCAATGACCTGGTTCGCCATGAAGTTGGTGTCGCTGTCCTCGGCCTTGAACAGCGTGGGAATGAAACGGTGACCGCGACCCGCTGGTTTATCGAAGCCGGGGCGCGGCTGATAGACGTCGTGCCGGCCCTCGAACTGGTAACCCTTGGCGCGCAGGTCGCTCATCCAGGCGGCCATATAGTCGGGAAACAGCAGGCCGACGCGGTAACCCGGCAGCGGGCCCTCGAACGTGCGCAGCGCCGGGTCCTGCGGATGCAGGCCACGCGGATCGGCGCTGGTGTCGGTGTACCCGAACAACATAGGATCCATGCCGGTCTTGCGCACCTCCTGCGCCAGGTTGGTGTGACGCGCGTCGAGCGGCGTGCCATTGCGCCCGGAGCGGTGATTCATCAGGTACAGGCCGGTCTGCAGGCTCGCGCGCGCCGGTCCGCACGGTGCGGTGACGCTGAAATGCCGCTTGAACAACACGCCGTCGGCCGCCAGGGCGTCCAGATGGGGGGTCTTCACGACCGGATGTCCCGCGGCAGACAGGCATTCGGCCCGCCACTGGTCGGCGGAAATAAAAAGCACTTTGCGTGGCGCGGCCATCGTGGGGCTCCTGGAAAGGGACGGGGTCGTGAACAAGGCGCCGCATGCGGCCTTATTGATTATGGTCGGCGCAAATGGGCGGGCGGCCACGGCGGGGTCGGCTCGAGAAATAAGACGAGAAAAACAGGCACAACGGGAGACGATCGCGTCACCGCACCGCTGAGATCAACTCGCCAGCAAGTCAGCCAGGCCCTGGATCACCCGATCGGGCCGGGCAGACGCGATTGGCAGCCCCTGGTTGTAACCACCCGGCACGGCCCAGACCGCGACACCGGCATTGCGGGCGCTGGCCACGTCG
>Ga0209390_10003896_pt1 | contig 23344 bp, 18 predicted proteins | sample BON01_FD_187212 | JGI IMG/M metagenome (GOLD analysis project Ga0209390, IMG submission 187212) | Freshwater microbial communities from Lake Bonney liftoff mats and glacier meltwater in Antarctica - BON-01 (SPAdes) (version 2) | ecosystem: Environmental > Aquatic > Freshwater > Ice > Glacier... | reverse complement strand
AAAAGCACCACGGGTCTTTTCGTCACCAGCCCGAGGCGCTGACGAAGCGACACGACTTCTTCCACATCCGCACATCGAAAAACATCCGAGTCACATCCATTGTGGATTAAATGATTTTTACCTACGACAGAGGATCGAAAAAACTGCATAGATCGCGTACTGTAAAACACCACCTTCGCAGCCCCATAGTGAGCGGGGCGTGTAAAAACCGTATTTGCCAGCGCAACGGCCTGTTTCCGGAGCCGCCCGGCCACCGGCATATCAGCAATGTGCTGCGTGATCACAATTGGTTTTTTAAGCACTCGGGCGAACCAATAGACAATCTGACAGGCTGGATAAAATGGCTCATGCAAATGCACGACATCCGCACGCCGCACTTCACGCCAAAACACGCCCAAGGAAAATGGGGAAGGAAGCGGCCAGGCGAGATCGGTCACGACGCGAATCCCATCCCACATACGCAGTGCGACGCAGTCCCCGTCGGACGGTTCGGAATAAGTGACTCGATTTTTTGAACGCGCGGCTATCCAGCGAACTGACATTCCGTGGATGCGAAGCCGCTGACGGATTTTCGAGGCGATGATTTCCACTCCCGCACCATTGGACTCGAAGTAGTGACTGACTGTAAGAATTTTCAAAAACTCATTCCTCAATCGACTCCACCCACAACCGTTGAATTCCCTCGTGAAGTTGAACATGAGGTTGCCAACCCAAGCAGGTCCTTGCCTTCTCGTTCGAAAGAATCATCCGGGGCGTGAGTGCAAATTGCTGGCTTCCAAATTCACATTCCCGCACCTCGACCTGTTTTCCGCTGACTTCACTGATGACGGCCAAGACTTCCGTAACGCTATGTCCGATGCCAGAACTGACGTTGACGGAAGAAAATCCGATTTCCGGGAAACCCATGGCAGCGATAAATGCGGAGGCAATATCTTGGATATGCACATAATCGCGCACGGTTGCTGCGTTTCCAAAAATGTCCACAGGCTGGCAGGCCCGATGCCGGGCGACTGCGACCCCGATGAGACCTTGTTTTCGCTCGGGTGGTAGCAATGCTCCGTATGCGTTGGAGATGCGAAGCGCGCAAACCGACAACCATTCCTGTGCGACGCCTAACCGCAAATAATGTTCTGCCGCCAGCTTTTGAATTCCATAAGGTGACAAGGGCTTGCAGTCAAGGTTCTCATGGTAGAAATCCACCTTGGGATGATGCCCGTATATGGCACCGCCGCTGCTTGCAAATACCAAGTGGCACTTCCGGCCAGAAGACCGAATCGCGTCGAGTAAATTCAAGGTCGTCTGCAGGTTTGCCGCGCAATCGCTGGGCCAGTGCCGGTCGGATGCTGCCGGGCTGTTGGATTGGGCCAGATGCACGATCACATCCAATCCCTTCACGAACTCTCGACAATCCGCCTCTGAAAGCAAATCCGCCTCAAAGTATCGAATCTGCGATGGATGTGGTTGTAGTGGCGCATGTCTGACCATGCACCGGACGGCTGCATGAGGATTTTGCTCAAGAATCGCCTGAATAAGGCATGAACCAATCATGCCGGATGCGCCGGTGACGCCGATATGGGGAGGTATTGCTGTCATTCAGGAGTTTGCTCAACCTCCGGCGGAACGGGTTCATTTTTAAAAACGAGACGGGTAAATGTCACGGCGGTACGCCCCTGCTCATGCGGTTGATCAGTCACAAATCGAAGTGCAATATGGTTCTCTCCGGCGATCACAGAAAACGTGATATCTTCCTCCTGCCAACGCCTGTCCGCTGGAGCCGGAATCACACGCAGCAGCTTTTCATTTACAAAAATTTCAATATTAGTGCCTTGCTTCACAGGCATCCACCGCATCACCAAACTCATAGCGCCTTCGGATTTCGCGATGACTCGCAGGTCCACCGCAGGCCAATAGCCAAACTGACGCACCGGCACGTTTCCATCTCGCATGGCAGGAAGGCGCGCGCTCAGCCCGGTTGCAGCGGTCCAACCGCCAAAATTCCCCTTGCGCTGAAAAATCCGCACGCTCGTTCCATCGGGAACAGGGATGTGACCGATTTCGAAAAACTCCGGATTTTCGCGCACCTGTTTAAGCATAAATCCCGCAGTCCGGGCACTGGGTAGGAAATCATGAACCCCATAGGCTCCGGGCTCGGTGGCTACAACAAAATCGAAACCTGGGTGATACTCATCGCGCTGGTTCAAAAACTGAATCAGATCCTGCTCAGACTTATTTGGCAATCCCACAAAATTCAGCGGCACCATTTCTTTGTCTGCGAGCCACTGGAGCGTGTGATTGGAAACAATGCCATAGGTGGTTATCAAGACGTTTGCTTGATCGGCCGAGACCAAGTCCTCGCTCAAGGCTCGATAGACAGCCTCATTCACAGATCGCGCGTATTTGATAACCTCTAATTTTGCCCGATGCTCTGCGTGTCGAAATCGGGGCCATGGGGATCCAAGAAGAGAGGGAGAAATAAAGAGCAAACCTGCAAGGCATATTCCCGCGAAACGCCATGGCTGATTTCGAGTTGTAACCACATTCCATCCGGCAGCCAATGTCAGCAAGGCGAGCAAAATCAGCAGAATCTGAAATACGAGGCCAAAATAAGGGTTACCGTGATGATTTATTGCCACGCCAAAAAATGCGATCCCTGCGATTCCTGTGAGCACCGGGAAATCGAGCGAGAACAGCGCATTTCGCAGCGGCCTCGAAAAGATCATCAGGGTCGAACCGACCACAACGAGGCCCAGCGCAATCCATCGCTGGTCGCCGAGCTGAAAACTCCCGGAATACCCCAGAAGGTGATATGCCGAGTTTTCGAAAAATGATCCCTTCAGCGACCAACTGGCCTTGTCCGCACCAATCTGGTTGCGGATCATGTATTCCACGAGCCGGGGGCCTGCCACGATGAAATGCGGCAAAGCGATCACGATATTGGCAACAAAAAATGGCCATGTCCGGCCAATTGAAACGACTGCCCGCGCAAAGGAATATGGTCTTGTCTGAGCACGCAACAATGCCACTGCCAGAACCGCTCCACCCAGGGCCACCGTGTAAGGAAACACCGTCGGCTTGGCCAGCAATGCGCAGGCAAACGCCCCCCCCGCCAGAAAACCTTGGAGACGTGAGTGACGCAGCGGATTCCAATTCATCAAAAGCAACACCCCCCACACCGAAAAAACTGCAGCCGGATAATCCGGCCTAAAATCGTGAATGCTCAGGAAGGTAATCGGAAATCCCGCCGCAAAAATAATCGCCAAGACATTCACCGGCAGAGTCGCCAGTGGTCGAATCACGTATAAGACAGCACCGAAAAGTCCAAACAGCACAAAAACATTGGCTGCATACGGTGCCCAATCGTGCACTCCAAATACGGCAAATGCCCCGGCCGCCATCATGCTGTGCAAAGGTGCGTGGGGAGGAGTTTTTACATACTCAGACAGAAATGAGACTACACCGCCATCGGCAAAATCCCGATACCGCTCGAGCCCGTCGAGATGCGTGATCACATCCTCATAGTCCACTTCAAAAAGCAGACGGCCATACTGACTGGAATAACTCAACGCCAATGCCGAAAACGCGATGGAGGCAATGACAAGCAACACCCAGGAAGACGTGCGCCAGCCATGCGATCCCTCACTGCGGGAATCTTGAAACTTCGGGGGCTGTTGCAATCGGTATTTCAATTTTTCTCTCCAGATCGATTCATCCATCCCCAAACCAAATGGGACGATACCGCGTAGTTCCAGACAGCACCAAGCCCGGCACCGACGATGCCAGCAAACCACCAGGTAATTCCGGTTTGGAACAAATAATTTGCCGTTTGCACATTTGCGACGACGCCAATGCTGCAAATGGCCGCATACATCAACATCCCTGAGAACATCCGAAATCCTCGCAAGCGTATAGCTCGGTAAGTGAGGGAGTTATTGATAAAAAAGTTCGACACCATCGCAGCAAGTGTTGCGCTCAACTGCGCGGATACGAACGCAAAATCCATCACGCGGTATGCCACGCTTAAAATGACGAGATGAAACACAAGGCCCGTCAAGCCGACACCGAGATACAAAACAAACCGGACCGGAACATACCTGCCAATTGCTTTTTCAATCACGAGATAGAGGTATTCGAGCGCTACTACGACATCGAGTTTGCTCTCACCGCGGGTTCTTGGACGGAACGTGTAGGATACCTCTTTCACCCGAAGTGGCTCCGGAGAGGACATGAGCATATCCAGCAGGATTTTAAATCCTTTGCCGGACATTTTCCTCACACATTGCTCATACACCTCCCGACGGATCATGAAAAACCCGCTCATTGGGTCGGTGATTTTTGCACGGGAAAGAAGGCAACCGATCCGGGTCGCGACGCGGCTAACATAGCGCCGTATGGCGTTCCACTGTCCGACGCTACCTCCATGGATATAGCGCGACCCAACTACTACATCGGCCTCACCTGCCAACAAAATCCGCAGCATCTCCGGAAGCTTCGCTTCATCGTGCTGCATATCCGCGTCCATCACGGCGATGAAATCGGATGCCGTGACGCCCATACCTTCAAGGCACGCCGACGAAAGGCCCCTGCGTCCCACGCGGCGGATAAACCGCACGTGCGGATCCTCGAGCGCGAGCGCAATCAACTCGTCGTAGCTGCCGTCGGAGGAATCGTCATCTACCACAACCACATGCCAGTCGACACCCTCCATCGCCGTGTGGAGCGATGCCACCAGCGGGCGCAAATTTTCACACTCACAATACGCTGGAACTACAATGGTAACGGAGCCGGACACAAATTGTTGCCGATAGAAAATTCGATAAATTCAGCGCCGATTATTCAGGGAACTCGGAACACAGACACTACCCGCGACGTTCGTATTAATGCATCCCCGCCTGATACGGTTCAGCGACGAGTTCCCAGGTATGCGGCTGGTAGAAGGCGCTGTGCCGGCAAGGAATTTCTGCCAACGAAGTCACTGCCGGGCTACGCCTGGAGGCAATGACAGCATCGTCGATATCCAGCGCATCGACAACCACTTGATAAGACCCCGGTGCGAGCACTAGAGGATTGAGTGGCAGCCGAACGGTGTGTTTACCGGGTTCCATCCAGAACTCCGCTTTCTCGACGTTACTGGAAAACTGCGCCACCAATGTTTCTTCCATTCCCGTCATGAACTGCTCGGAAGGAAGTCTCAGCCACTTGATTGTGAAGTGAACCCGCGGGCATTTTGTCTTCGCATGGCAATCGATCCGCAACGCTGCAGGTCGCCCGGTCCGCAAGTCTCGTGTGGTGTCCCCGTTTTGCTCGAATTCCACAGCATCCATTGCAAACGAATCCGAGGAAATCGGCTTGTCCACTTTCCTCGCCTGTTGAAGCTCGGCCCCGCCTTTGAAAAGGTCGGTCTCGTATTCATCAATCACGTCCTCAGCTTCGCCGGTAGAAATCAACTTGCCGGTATTAATATAAACCGCCTTATTGCAGACTTGGAGAAGGAGCGACGCCGCGTGATTCACAATAATGAATGTCGTGCCAGTCGCGCGCATCTCGTTGAGCGTGCGCATGCACTTCTGCCGGAATTGGATGTCTCCGACTGCCAACACTTCATCAATGAGCAGGATGTCCGGGCGCGTGTGGATGGCGCAGGAAAATCCCAAACGCGCGGTCATTCCCGAGCTGTAATTCTGCACGGGAGCATCAAGGGCATACTCGATTTCGGAAAACTTTACGACCTCGTCGAAGCGATCATCAATCTCAGCTCGGGTCAAACCAAGGACGGCCATGTTGACGTAGATATTCTCCCGGCCAGTGAGGATCGGGTTAAATCCAGCGCCCAGAGCAAGCAACGGAGCTACCCGCCCCTTGGTCATTACGCGGCCCACAGTGGGTTTAATCAGGCCGCTCAGAATCCGCATCAGCGTGGTTTTCCCACTACCGTTTTTTCCGACGAGCCCGACTGATTCCCCACGGCGCACCTTAAAACTGATGTCACGCAGCGCCCAGAATTCGCTTTTACGAAGCCAGTCTTTGCGGGGTTCGAGACCCACTGCTTCGCGGGCAATGTCCACTACGCCATAAAGGAGCGACTTTTTCAGATCCCGACAGAATCGCTTCGACAACCCCTCGACCTCCATTAGGACCTCCTGCTCGTCGCCAGGCTTGAAGTTGAGATCTACCCCCGCTCCCAGCGCGTGGTCGCCTGGCTCCTCAATGACTTCGATACGTGACATGATATTTGCTACGAGCTCCAACGTTCAATGACCATGGGCATCGCGACCCGGAAATACAACAACGCGATAATCAGTCCCACAAGGGTGCATCCCAGCACGCCAAGCGAGCTGTATTGATGGGTGACCGGCAACCCGGTAAGGAATTCCCTCGAGATGACCAGCACGGGCGTGACCGGATTGAATCGCACCACCGTGGCATACAGCCCACCCGGCGCGAGGTCATTGACCGACATGAGCACCGGGGTTAGCACCATCCAGATGTAACCGACAATCGGCAGGGCATTCGACACGTCTTTATAAAGCAGCGCAATCGGCGCAAGGAAGATCCCGAACATCGTGCCCAGCAGCAACAAGGCACCCAGCGCCAGAGGGAACAAGAGGATCGTCGCCCCTGGGATGATCCGGAACCAAAGCAGGGTCACGAGGATCAGAACGAGTTGGACACTCACATTAAAGAGGATCTTGTAGAGTTCCGCGACAAGCAGCGTTTCCCTGGGAAAGTTCACGCGGGTTAGAATCCCCTTTCCAGACATGAGTGCGGTGATCGGACCATTGAGCGCGGACATAAACATCTGCCACAACGACGAACCCACAAGCACATACGCAGGAAATGGGATGCCCTCCGGCCCTTTCAGACTCAACACGTTATTCCGCTGGAGGACCGTCATTCCCACGGTGAAAAACAACGGCGGCAGAACCATCCATGCCAACCCAAGGATCGATTGCCGGTACTGCGCCTTCACATCCCTCACGGCGAGCGTGAAGGCAAGTTGCCTGGAGCCAAAAAGATCTCTGAAGATGGAGCGGAGGAGTTTAAGGGGCTCACGCAACGCACTCTGCGCTTCGTAAACACGGACTTCACTGTGGCCGGACTTGAGACTCATTAAGAAATTATTGCGTTAAAATTGTAGGAAAATGACACGTCATCGCGGCGAAATGCTACCGCCCTTGGTCGGCTGGTAAAAGTCAGGACCTTCGGGAAAAATAAAGAATGTAAAGGCCGGTCGAATCGGTGTGAGAACCCATTACCATCCCTCTTTGCAGGGCCAAGAGTGAGATAGCGGACAATCCAGTCAGGAAATCAAAACCTCTGCAAAGTAAAAATGCCTCCGTCAGAGGCATTACACTAAAAAGGAAAATAAAGAGACTCCCGCAGAGGCGGTAAAGCCGCAGAGGTTGCGACAAATGACTCAATCATCCGAAAGCTGGCCACCAAATGTTCCGAAACTCCCCCTCGTCGGCGCCCCCGCGTTTTACTTGCCCGGCGATTGTTTCGCATCGGCAAGATCGTGCCACCGCTGGTATTTACCAGGCGGACGAAGAATGCTGAAAGGGTGTCAGCCACCTGAAACGACTCCAGCGCCAAGGCCCACCTCTCGATAAAGTTTGCGCTACAGCCATTCACTGCTCGTCGAGTCGGCCTGGGGTGAGTATTGTATTCCTAGCTTTGCTGCGACACACAGCCTTGCAAAATCTCAACCTCATCCATGTCTCAATTTTCAAAACTCGGCGTTCCTGCGGACCTCGTTCGCGGTCTCGATGCGCTCGAGATTTCCACCCCCACGTCCATCCAATCCAGCGCGATTCCATTTCTCATTAAAAATGGCGGGGATCTCGTTGCTCAGGCGCAGACCGGGACCGGCAAGACGGCGGCGTTTGGTCTCCCGTTACTTACGAAGATCGATCCTGCCAACCCGAAAGTGCAGGCGCTTATCCTCTCACCGACACGCGAACTCGCCAAACAAATCGGGAAAGCGCTTTTTCAATTCACCAAGTTTTGCGACGACAAGATCTTCATCGAGGTTACGTCTGGTGGTGACAAGATTGGCGGGCAGGTCGCGCGTCTGAGACGCCCGACACATATCGTCGTCGCCACCCCGGGCCGGCTCTTTGATTTATTGAAGATTAACGCGCTCCAACTCGACGCCGTGAAGCACCTCGTGCTGGATGAGGCAGACGAAATGTTAAGCATGGGATTTCGCGACGAAGTGGTCCGCGTCGTCGCGCTGACTGCCAAATCGCGCCGTAGCACCTGGCTATTTTCCGCGACCTTTCCGGAGAAGATCAAACGGCTCGTTGCGGACTCGATGTCAGCAGATCCCAAGGTGATCAAGGTCGAGAAGGCGGATGTGGTAAACCGCAATATCTCGCACCGCTACGTGATTTGCTCACGCGACGACAAGGACGACTGGGTCGCAAACTTCCTGCAAACCCAAAATGACCAGCGCGGCATGATTTTTTGCCGCACGCGCGCAGGGGCAATCAAACTCGGGAGCGAACTGGAGAAGCACGGCATCACAGTTGGCGTATTGCAAGGCGATCTCAGCCAAAAAGACCGCGACAAAGTGATGCGGTCGTTCAAAAAGGAACGCACCAGCTTCCTCATCGCGACCGATGTGGCTGCCCGCGGGATCGACGTGGAGGGGTTATCCTTCGTCATCCACCGCCAACTGCCTGAGAAGACCCAATACTACACCCACCGCGCGGGGCGCACCGCGCGAGCAGGGAAAAAAGGGATGTCGATTTGTCTCATCGAACCCAACGAAAAGAGCGACATCACTGGACTCGAACGGGAATTGGGACTCCATTTCGAGCAACTGGACAGGGAGTAATGGTCAGAAGCAACGGTGCGGCCAGACACCCGGATAGCCTATGCCTTCGCAGTTGCTGTCCGCACAGCTTGGCGCTTGGGCAGTAGCTTATCTTTGATCGGACCGCGAGAGACCGCCATCCCTACCATTTCATTGGTAGGGCTCGGAGTCCCTTCCGCGCCCACTATCAAATGCGTCTGCCCTGCGGATAACGCTTGCCAGCACTCCGGATTTCGAAGATGCCGTAAGCTTTCTGCGATCAGCACCTGCGTTCGCCACCGTCCGTTTTGAAATCCAGAGAATCTATTCAGCGAAAAAACCTCCGGATCGGCACCGGTGAGGGAATGTTAGCCACGCCATGGGTGTTTATCGTGGTGCCTGGCAATTTCATCATCGCCGCGCTTCTGACGCAATATTTCGGCATCGATAAGGCCGTGTATGGTGCCATTGTTTCGCTGCCTGCGTGGAGCAACGCAGTGCAAATCATCGCGCTCCCGTGGTTATCGCGCTTCCTTACACCAAAGGACCTCACGCTGGGACTCGGGTGGTTTAACATCGGGATCTGGAGCATGTTTGCGGCCGTGCTGGGATTTTTGCCGGTCGGCGATGCTAAAGCGGTCGCCCCCCTCTTCATTGTCTTTTTTGTGCTGTCGAGTTTGAGCCATGCATTTATTGGAGTTGGGTGGACCACATGGGTCCGCGACTGGGTGCCACTCGGAGTGCGCGGCATTTATTTCGGCAGACGCAACCGCTGGCTCAGTCTCGTGACCGTCGGTTACCTCGTGCTGGCAATCACGGTGTTTGAAATTTCGGAGTTTGCGCTTTGGCCATACCAGGTCCTGATCATTACCGCCGTCGTGCTGCGTTACGGAAGTATTATTTGGCAATACGCCATCCACACCAAATCCGACCACACACATGTGATCCAGAACGACTGGTTTGGACAAATTCGCGAATGCCTCCGGTCGCCGGGCTTGCTCACGTATATTTTGTTCTCCGCGTGGATCAACTTCTGGCTTGGGTTCGTTGGGCCGTTTGTGCCGGTCTTCAGCTTCGAGGAGCTCGGACTCGACCCTGGCACGTTCACGATTCTCGTCATCATCGCCACGCTCACGGGTATGGTTGGCTGGGCGTTCTGGGGTCGTCAGGTCGACCGATTCGGCTCGATCCCGGTCCTCTGCCTGGGGCTCTTCTTCTGGGAAATTCAAAGCTACCTTTGGGTGATTCTCAACCCGGGCAACGTCTGGCTCCTGTATCCCATGTGGATGTGGGCGGGATTTTTCAGCACCGCATACTTCCTGGGAAGCTTCAACCTCCTGCTAAACCTCCTCCCGGAAAAATTCAAACTCGCAGGTATCAGCCTGAATCTAGCGGTCACCTCCGTCACCGCCGGAGTGTCTCCCATCCTGGCAGGCATGCTGCTCTACTACTTTATCGAACGTCTCGGCGGTGGCATCGAAGTCTATCGCGTGGGATTCGCCATCAAAGCGACAGCCGTGCTACTCGGACTCGTCTTCCTGCGTGGGATGCGTGAACCAAAACGCTCTGGAAGAACGGAAATACCAGGAGCCTTCCGCACGCTACGCCAACTCCTAGCCATCCAAAATCTCGGGTTCCTTGCAAACCTTACCCCGCTCAGAAATAAACGCCCTCGCAAAAAATAGCGCCCCAACCTGGCCGTAGGCAGGGCGGAACGGATCCCCACGCCGAAACTAAAATACTTGAATATTTTTATTGCAATGCCCGGAGCATGTGGCAAAGTGCACTTGTTCTGGGGGGAACAACAGGCCGTCGTGGCATTCGTCGCGGCGGCCTGTATCTTTTTCAGGATGCCCGCCCCCCCCCGCTCTCATCTCTCCCTTACAACGTGGGGCGTGCTCTGCCGCATCGATTGAGGCGGCAGCTTCGAGACTGCGACTGGCGGAAGCAATTTCCGAAATTCCCGCTTTTGTCGCATCACAGACGGGGCTAGTTATGTAAGGATGTTCGTTCGTGTGATTGGGATTTGTCTCGGTGTCTTGGTGCTTCTCTCGGTAGTGGGAGGTTTTGCGGTGAATACTTGGGTCCACGGCTGGCTCCGAGGGCCGGAATTTCGCGGGCTCATCGAAGCGCAATCCGGCAAGGCGCTTGGTGGAAAAGTGGTTTTGTCGCCGCTGGTTTGGTCCGGACCTTCAATATTTTCGCCGGATATGGAATTGCAAGGTCACCCCGGCAATCCACTAGCCTCGCTGCGCGCGCAACAGATCCGCGCGGACTTAAACTGGCGCGCGGCATTTTCCGGAGCGTGGCATGTGCGACAGATCGATGTCACGCGCCTGGATCTTACCATCGATGCAGCACCGGCACCAGCCGGCGCCAAGCTAGCCGCTGAAGTGACCGCCATCGAAGAAACTGCGAAAGCCACATCCGCACTGCCGTCGTGGCTGCCATCCCGCTTTGATCTCGACGAGATCGTAGTGCAGGACGCGAATGCATCGTTGGGCGTGGCCGGGAATATTCGTAACACAATGCTCACAATCCAACCCGAGGGAGCCGGATGGATTTTTCAATGCCGCAGGGGGAAATTTGACACGTCGGTGGTGCGAGGGTCGCTGGAGATCGACCAACTCCGCGTTCGCCTTCAACAAGGCGTGGTCTATCTTACCGACGCGGAGCTTCGTTCTTCAGGCGCAGGCCGCATCAGCGCCAATGGTGAAATCGGCAGCCCCGAAAACCCCTACAATCTTCGGGTGAATTGGCAAAATATCGATGCCGCGGAGATCCTGGATGCACCCTGGATAGAGAAGCTCACGGGATTGGTCGCCGGAGAGGCTGTCATCACTCCGGGGCCCACGGGCAAAGTGCTCATTCGGGGGAAATTTAACCTCACTGAAGGCACGCTGACCGGCATACCGTTACAAGATGATATCGCGCGCTTCACCAGGGCTCCCCAATTTCAACGCGTGCCTATCCACGAGCTCTCCAGTGATTTTGTTTCTGATGGACAGACGACGGACCTGACAGATTTCGTGCTGGAGTCTAAAGGGCTGCTGCGCATGGAGGGTGCTGCGCGGATCGGCGCAGGAGGGACGGTAGCAGGCACCTTCCAAATCGGAGTCACGCAACAAACACTGCAATGGCTGCCGGGATCGCAGGAGAAAGTCTTCGTCGAATCGCGGAACGGATACTTATGGACCACGGTGCAAATCGGCGGATCGCTCGACTCGCCAACGGAAGACTTATCATCGCGCTTGGCCGTGGCCATGGGCGAGAAGGTAATTGATACCGGCGTTAAGATCCTGGAAAATGCGCCGCAGCAGACGAGAGAAGCAGTGGACAGAGTCATTGACATCCTCTCGCCCCTGCTCCGCTAAACCGCACGATCCATCGGACTTCACCTGACAAGCCCCGTTGGAAGCGCGTGGGACTCCACGGATTCGGATTTGTTCTGTCAAAATCCGAAACATCGGGAATGATGCGCGAGCATTATGTTCCGGAGTCGCTTATTTACGCTGTGGTTTTCTATCGCGTTCCTCGTTTGGGCGGGGCTCTTTGCGATGTTTGTGGACCTGCAATTTTTAGCAGCGCATTGGTTTTATCCGGCGGTGATGGTGTTGGGTGCTTTTGTTGCCGGACTGACACCGGAGGGCGGAGGAGCTGTGGCGTTCCCTGTGCTCAGTGTTTTCTTTAACATCGACCGCGTTCTAGCACGGGATTTCAGCCTGATGATCCAGAGCATCGGGATGACCAGCGCAAGTATCTTCATCCTCACACACCGGAATACGACGTTGCGCACTTTCAAGCCGATGCTGGTTTTCATTCCCGTGGCATTCATTGGCTTTGTGCTCGGGATGCACACCCTCCAAGGGCTGCCGGTGTATATTATCCAAGCGCTTTTCTTGAGTCTGATCAGCACCTTCGCCGTTGCCTATGTTTACAGCAGCCATCGCGGTGCCCGCACTGATCTATCGCTGACCGGCTGGAAAGACGGGATATTTCTTGCAGTGATCCTACTTCTTGGGGGCATGTGCGCGAGTTTGTTTGGGACCGGCGCGGACATCATCCTCTACACGCTCGCGGTCACACGCTTCGGACTGAAAGAAAAAATTGCCACCCACATGAGTATCATCTTGATGGCGGCAATCAGCGTGCTCGGTTACGCATACCGGCACTTCATCGACGCGGGGATCTCGGAATACCAAGTGCGCACCTGGCTTTGTGCGTATCCGGTCGTGTTGGTCATGGCACCCTTCGGGGCCTACGTGTTGCACCGAATAAACGTCGAATGGATGCTCCGGGGAATCGTCGTTCTTAACGTCGGGCAACTCGTGTACTTTAACGTCAGTAATCCGTCCTTGCCGAAGCTGATCGCATCGCTGGTATTTTCGACGGTGCTGATGGGGATTTTTATTTTTGCGATGGCAAGGTTGTCAAAACGTAAGGTTGGCACGGGTGCCTAGACAACGGACCCGGCCGCATAACCACTCGCCCAGGCCCACTGGAAATTGTAGCCGCCCAGCCACCCCGTGACATCCACGACCTCGCCAATAAAATACAACCCTGAGACGTTCCGAGCCTCCATCGTTTTTGATGATAGCTCCCGCGTATCCACCCCACCCACGGTGACCTCAGCCTTCGGGTAGCCCTCGGTGCCCGAGACATCCAGCTTCCACGCGTGAAGCAGCCGTGTCGTTTCCTCACGCTCTCGCGAGGACCATCGGTTCAGGGGCATCTGCGGCGCGTAGCGCTCTGCCCAGACATCAGCCAGGCGCCGTGGCCAATGGGTGGCCAGCATGGCGGGCAGGCTCGTTTTCGGGGTTGTCACAGGGATGGGCTCCACGACATCAGGCAGCAAGTCGAGGGTGAGATTTGCTCCCGGTTTCCAAAACGAAGAGATCTGCAGAATCGCAGGGCCGCTCAACCCACGATGCGTGAATAATGCCGCTTCGCGAAATGACCTCTGCCCCAGTTGCGCCACGACCGGGATGGCAACCCCGCTGAGCTCTGAAAATGCCGCCCGGTTTTCTGCTGCAAAAGTCAGCGGCACCAAGCCTGGCCGGATCTCCGTAAGTCGCAACCCAAACTGGGTCGCGATGCGATACCCGAAATCCGTGGCTCCGAGGTTGGCGAAAGAAAGCCCGCCCGTGGCTACCACCAGCGCGTCTGCTTCCACCAACCCTTGCGTCGTGGTCAAGCGATAGCTTGACGGTCGCTCCACCTGCTCAACCCTGCAACCGCATCGGATTTCCACACCGGCCGCAGCACATTCCTCCAGCAACATCCCTGTGATCTGTCGGGAGCTGGTGTCACAAAACTGCTGCCCGAGCTTCTTTTCATGATAGGAAATCCCGTGCTTCTCCACCATTGCGATAAAGTCCCAGGGTGAGAATCGGGCAAGGGCCGATCGGCAAAACGCCGGGTTCTCGCTCATGTAGTTTTCCGGCTCCGCATGGATATTCGTGAAGTTACACCGCCCGCCTCCGGAAATCGCAATTTTCAACCCCACCCGCTCGCGGTGTTCGAGCAACACGACTTTCCGACCGCGCTGCCCCGCCGTCAGTGCACAGTACAACCCGGCCGCCCCTCCACCAATGATTACAACGTCAACTTTCACAGCCATCACTTTTCCGTGAACACGATATCGAGGAAAGCGTAATCGTCAGACAAAACTTGCAATCACGGCTGGCACCAATAATGCCGCGTCGGCCCAGGCCCCGCCCGCTTCGCTTCCCCGTCGCCCGGCCACGAGCCCTGTGAAAGCGAGCATTAATGCAGCCCCACCCGTGGCTGCCACTGCATGCGAACCTCCCGAAATAGCCATCACGTAAAGGAAGGCACCAACGGCGAAAACCCCAGGGGTCAGCGTAAAAACAGCGCGATGAAACCTGCTTTCGGCAGCCATCGCCGCTTTCCCGACCCGAAGATCAAACGCGCATTCCAGTGACGCAATTTGCAGGCAATTCACCCATCCGACGGCTGCCAGACCTGCCACGCCCGCAAGCCACGGGAAAACGGGGATCGTCCCCACAGCGCTCAGCCCACATCCCGCCGCGAATAGTGTTGCGATCACGGCCTCTTTCACCCAACGCCAAGCGGTGCTTCTCCCGGCCCATTGGTTCACCACCAGATAAATCCCTACGACCAAGCCCATGCCGCTTCCTGCAATAAGCGTCTTCGGAGACAGAAAAAACGCACACCCCACTCCCGCGGCGACCGAGAATCCCAGCGCCACCAACCCGCCACGCCAATACTCCCGGGCGATGCGGTGCCGATACGGCAGATCGCTTGCTGACAGAAACCGCATCGATCGCGCATCCATCAGCCGATCCGCCAAATAGACCGCCCATACCGCAAAAAATAATGCCAGCATCTCCGGCACGGTCGGCGCAGCGGGCACCATCAGCACCCGCTGCCAACACACCGCAATAAGCGGCGCATCTAAGGCAAAAATATTCACGCATCGCCACCACGGCACAGATGGAGTGTTGTCAATCGGGTTCACGCAGATACCATCCGTGACCGGCGATCATGGAAGAGTCGATTCGATTTCAACATTTTGAAGTGCTGCGGCGCGAAGACGGTAGTTTATTTGAACTGGGCCGCGGCGCTATGGGTGTAACCTACAAGGCTTTTGACACCAACCTCCGATGCCACGCGGCGTTGAAGGTGATCAGCCCGGCTTATCTCGACAGCGACATCGCCCGAGAACGTTTCCTGCGCGAGGCGCGGGCCGCAGCAGCGATTCGCCATCCCAATGTTGCCACGGTATTCCACCTCGGCAACGAAAACGAAACCTGGTTTTACGCCATGGAGTTTGTCGATGGCGAAACCGTCGAACAATTGATGAAACGCGACGGGGCTGTCCCGACAGCGATGGCATTGGAAATCGCTGACCAAGTGGCGCGTGCCCTCGGTGCCGCGCAGAAACAAGGCCTTATCCACCGCGACATCAAGCCATCCAACCTCATGCTTGCGCGCGAGGACGGCGGGGATTTTACTGTCAAAGTCATCGACTTTGGCCTCGCAAAAGCAGTGGATCGCGACCCCGCCGTGGACCCGGCAACACTAACCACGGGCGGGTTTCTGGGAACCCCGCATTTCGCCAGCCCCGAGCAACTCGACGAGCGCGACCTGGACGTGCGTTCGGACATTTATTCTCTCGGAGTCACGCTATATTATATGCTTGCGGGACAAACTCCGTTCAGCGGCTCGATAGCCCAAGTGATGAGCCAGCACCTGCATCGTGACCCTCCGCTGGAACGCCTCACCGATCAGCCCCCCCAGGTCCTCGCATTGCTCGAACGCATGCTCGAAAAAGACGCTGCTGCCCGTCACCAGAGCCCTGCAAACCTGCGCAAGGAAATTGCGCAGTGCCTCAACACAACTTCCGTGGTCGTAAAGACGGACCCTGAAGCCCAGCGTCCGACGATCCGCTCAGACGATCATAACACGCTGATGGACACCACGATTGCCGCAGAACCACTATCTGCTGACACCGGACCCGCTCCAGGCATCACGCTGGCCGGGCGGTTTGAGTTGATCGCAGAGTATCCGGTCAGCCAGTTCGGACGGATGTTTCGCGCCATCAATAAGGAATCTGGTGAGGCCGTGGCTGTCTTAATTTTGAATGCGTCCGTATTGCCCACCAGCAATGCCTACACACGCCTCGAAAATGAAATCACCTCGCTTCAATCGGTCCGACACCCGGCAGTGATCCGGGTGGACTCCGTGGAGCATACCGAGAACCTGACATTCATCTCCCGCGAGTGGATCGAAGGGCCATCGCTCATCGATGTCATGCGTTCCGATCCCCCTGCCCTGCCCGAGGCCATCGAAATCCTCGCCTCACTGGCTGGCGGCCTCGACGCGGTGCAGTCGGCAAAAGTGCCCTGTCCCGAACTCCTCCCCGGCTGGATCGTCCTCGTTCCAACACCAGGAGGAGGGAATGCACAGCCCCGCTTTAACCCAATCAACCTCTCCCAGGTGGCACCCATCTCCGCAGGCGTCACCTTCCCGCAAAACCCAACCAATATGCAGGCCGGTAGCGACGGCACCACCGCATTTGCGGCGGCGCTCGCCCGCGTGGCATTGGCATTGTTCGGAGGTAAACCCGGAGGATCCTCGCACGGCGGATTTATCCCCATTGCGGGTCTTTCCGGAGATGCCAATGAGCTGCTTCGGGCCGCCCTCACCGGAAGCCGGGACCTTGGCTCCGCAGGCGAATTCCTGCGCCAGCTCACCCCGGCGCTGGCATCTGCACGATTACTCACTCGGAAAAGCTCGCCCTTACGACCACCAACCCCAGCCCCCACTTCACGTAAGTCGTCCAAACCGCTGCTGATCATCGGTGGCCTCGCGAGCGCACTACTCGTGGGTGGCTCACTCGTTTGGCTTTTTGCATTCCCGAAATTAACGGGTGTTATTCGCTCCGACACCATTGCCGGAGATGTCGCGGCATTGGAAGGTCTCGACACTCCGCCAGCGGCAGATTCCACAGCCGATGCGACGCCGCCCCCTGCCCCGTTGCCCACTCCTACCCCGGAGACCGTGATTCGAGAGAACGTGTTACTGGAAGCATTGGCCCGTAGCTCCAGCATGGCATCGAGCAGAGATTATGTCACCGCTCTCGATGTCCTTTCAGAGGTGCAGCAGATTCATCCGGACGATCCCCGGGTGCCGCAGGCGCTTGAGAACATCGCTGCGAAGCTGCGATCCGAGCGCGAGGTCCTCAAGGCCGAGGAGTTGACGAAGTTGCAGCCCTCACTCATTAGAGCGGCACAGACGGGATCCACGTCCGCTCAGATGCTTCTGGCCCGCTCGCTGGATGAATCGGATAAACCCGAGGCGTTCAAGTTTTACCTCCTCGCCGCGGGAAGCGGGGATAGCGAGGCGATGCTGGAAGTCGGCCACCGCTATGCTTCCGGCATTGGCACCGACCGTAGTTTTGAGCAAGCATTCCCATGGTTTGAGCGGGCTGCACGCAAAGGTGAACCAGGGGCACTTTTTTCGGTGGGAGGATGTTATTACTTCGGATCCGGAGTGGAAAAAGACCTGAACCAAGCGATCTATTTCCTCACCCAAGCCGCTGGGTTCAACGACCCATTTGCAAAAGGTCTTCTCGGTAACATCTATCGCAAGGGAGAGGGCCTCGAAAAGCCAAACTACCGCGAAGCATTCCGCCTCCTTTCTGAGGCGGCTGCCGATGGGTTTTACGATGCCAAGGGAAATCTTGGCATGATGATCATCAATGGCGAGGTCATCGACGGCATTCCCGTGGATGGCAAACCGCTGCCAGCCAAAGCGGATGTGGCTGCGGCCATTGCCTTGTTTAGGGACGGTGCGGAAAATGGAAATGGCCTATGCACCTACTTCTACGCGATGTGCCTGGAAGGGGGCATCGGGGTGCAAAATTCGCCCAAAGAGGCCAAGGCCAACTATATCAAAGCCGCCGAACTCGGAAATGTAGACGCCCAGAATTTATGCCGTAAAAACAAGTGGCCCTTTGCTCCCCCTGCGTCTTAACCCTCGGATATCGAGCTTCACCCTGAGCAAGTGATTACCGACTGAAATCCTCACCTCGCCCGCATCCATGGCTCCAAACTTGCCATGAGATCCCGAGCAGGTTACAAACCCCATCCGAAATCATTATAAATTATGAAAAAAAGGTTCATTCTTCCAACTGTGATGCTCGCGTCGGCCCTGGGTTTCTCTGGATGCTCTAACCTAACTCCCGGTGAAAATGCAGGGGTTTTTGGTGGCCTCGCTGGCGCAGCCACAGGGATTGCCCTGGGCGCTTCCGGCGTTCCATCGTATGTCACCATACCCGTCGCCATCGGAGCGGGAGCGCTGGTTGCATCCACTGCGTATATCATTGCCAAGCATCAAGCGTCGTTGGAACAACAGAAAATCGCCGAACAGCGGGCCCGCCTCTACTACGCAGAACTCGACGCAGAACAGAAGGCCGAGATGAAAAAGAAAAAAGTGCGTTACATCGCCGTCGATACCCGAAAAGATGACCGCATCGAAGGGGAGAAAGCCGTCATGGTTTTCGACACCCAAAACCAACAGATCGTCGGAAACAATGTTTACGACGTAAAAGAATCGCCGACTGTGGGGACGACCGCCAAGTTCGATACCTACAACGCCCAATACGTTGGCTCCGGCAAGTAATAGTAATCAGCCCGCGCGCGCCATATCCCATTTGGCGCATCCGATTTCAGACATATAAATGAATATTCACGAATACCAAGCCCGCGAACTTTTCGCGGAATTTAACGTCGCCACCCAACCCGGGCGCGTCGCATTCACTCCCGAAGAAGCCCACAAAATCGCCGCCGACCTCGGAGGGAAGATTGTTGTAAAAGCCCAGATCCACGCGGGTGGACGCGGCAAAGGCACCTTCGAAAGCGGATTCAAGGGTGGCGTGCATCTCTGCGACACTCCCAAGGAAGCATCCGATCTCGCAGCGCAAATGCTCGGTCAGGTCCTGGTCACACACCAGACCGGCCCCGTAGGCAAGGAAGTCAGCAAGGTATTCGTCGGCGAAGCCGTGGACATCACACGCGAGCTGTATGTCGCCATCCTCATCGACCGGGCGACGTCGGCGCCAGTAGTGATCGCCAGCACCGAAGGCGGAGTCGACATTGAAGCGGTTGCAGAAGAATCACCGGAGAAAATCCTTCGTGTTCTGATCGACCCGACCCTCGGGCTAATGCCTTTTCAAACTCGAGACATCGCCATCGCACTCGGGCTTACCGGCCCGCTACTAAATCAGACATCGAAGTTACTGACTAATCTCTATCGACTTTTCCTCGAACGGGATTGCTCGATGGTGGAAATCAACCCGCTCGTCGTCACATCCACGGGTAAAGTGCTCGCGCTCGACGCCAAGTTTAACTTCGACGACAATGCGCTCTACCGTCAGCCGTCGATCGTCGCGATGCGGGACGTCACCGAGGAAGATCCCCGCGAGGTCGAGGCATCAAAATCAGACTTGAATTACATCGGACTCGACGGAAACATCGCGTGCCTGGTCAACGGAGCGGGCCTCGCCATGGCAACCATGGACATCATCCAATACGCGGGTGGTAGCCCGGCGAACTTCCTCGACGTCGGGGGTGGCGCAAGTCGCGAACAAGTCACCGCCGCATTCAAAATCATCCTCGCCGATCCCAAAGTCGAGGGCATCCTCGTAAATATTTTTGGTGGCATCATGGATTGTAATATCATCGCCACCGGCATCGTCGAAGCCGCCCGTGAGACTGCGCTTTCGATTCCCCTGGTCGTCCGGCTGGAGGGAAACAACGTCGCCGCCGGCAAGAAAACCCTGGCGGAGAGCGGCCTTCCGCTCATCTCAGGCGAGGACATCCTTGATGCAGCAAACAAGATCGTTGCTGCCGTGAAGGCCACTGCGTAGTCCGCGATCCAAGCCGAACATTCGAACAATCACTATCCCACATCTTTCATGGCCATTCTTGTAAACTCAGACACGCGACTGCTCATTCAGGGCATCACCGGCAGCTTCGGCGCCCGCCACGCGCAACTCAGCCTCGACTACGGGACCCAGGTCGTCGCCGGAGTGACCCCCGGCAAGGGCGGACAACGCTTCGCGAATACCGTTCCGATTTTTGATACCGTGGGCAGCGCGGTAAAAGAAACGGGAGCCACAGTCTCCGTGATCTTCGTTCCACCGCCATTTGCGGCGGATGCCATTTTGGAAGGCGTGGAGGCTGGACTCGACCTCGTCGTCTGCATCACCGAAGGCATCCCGGTCAATGATATGGTGAAGGTGAAGCACGCCATGCGTGGATCAAAGACCCGACTCATCGGACCAAACTGCCCTGGTATCGTCACTCCTGGCACTGGTCCGGATTCCACAGGTGGATGCCGGATTGGCATCGCTCCGGGATACATCCATCGCCGCGGCAACATCGGAGTCGTGTCACGTTCCGGCACGCTTACCTACGAGGCAGTGTGGCAACTTACCACCCGGGGCTACGGCCAGAGCACCTGCGTGGGAATCGGCGGTGACCCGGTGAATGGCACCTCCCACCGGGATGTGCTTGAGATGTTCAATAATGACCCTGAGACGGAAGCAATCATCATGATCGGTGAGATCGGCGGCACAGGCGAGGAAGAAGCTGCAGCATGGGCCAAAGAACATTGCCGCAAACCGATTGCCGCATTCATCGCCGGAGCAACAGCGCCTCCAGGCCGCCGAATGGGCCACGCAGGTGCCATCGTCAGTGGCGGCAAAGGCACGGCTGCTGCCAAAATTGCCGCGATGGAGGAAGCAGGCATTGCTGTATCACCAACCCCGGCGGAAATGGCACAGACGCTTCTCAATATCTTAAAAAAGTAGCCCGATTTTCATCCCCTTACCCACCCCCAACTCAACGAAGTAAAAGACCATGTCAGTGATAGCCAAAGGACTCGAAGGAATTGTAGCGAACTCAACCGCACTGAGCGAGGTGATGGGAGCAGAAGGGGTATTGATCTACGCCGGATATGACATCAATGAACTGGCGGGAAAGGTCACCTATGAAGAAGTGGTATATCTCCTCTGGCATGGCAAGCTCCCCAATCAATCCGAGCTCAATCAACTCAAAGGATGCCTTGCCGACGAACGCGAACTTCCTCAAGGAATCATTGATTTCATTCTCAACGCTCCAAAAAAGGCAAACCCGATGGATGTCATCCGGACAGCGGTCTCGATGCTCGGGCTCTACGACAGCGATATCAATGGCGAGTCCTCCCGCGATAGCGTGGATCAGCGTCGTGCCATCAGCATCACGTCGAAAATCAGCGTCATCGCGGCCTATTTCCACCGCGCACGCCAAGGCAAGGATCTACCACCAATCCGTAAGGACCTCGGTGAAGCCGCACATTTTCTTTACCTGATCAACGGCGAAGTCCCGACCCAGGAAGCCGCCGACACGCTCGACGTGGCCTACGTCCTCCATGCGGATCACGGCATGAACGCCTCGACGTTTTCCGCCCGCGTCACGGTTGCGACACTCACCGACATCTATTCTGCCATCACTTCTGCCATCGGAACGCTCAAAGGCCCCCTCCACGGCGGAGCCAATGAGGGTGTCATCCACATGCTTCTGGAAATCGACAGCGAAGATCGCGTCGATGAATGGGTGGATGAGCAACTCGCCCAGAAGAAAAAAATCATGGGCATCGGACACCGCGTCTATCGCACGCTCGATCCGCGCGCACCGCACCTCCGCACCATGGCAATCAAACTCTGCGATCAATTGGGCGAGCCGAAATACATCCGCATGAGCGAGCGCATCGCAGCGATCATGAAGGAAAAAAAGGGCCTGAACGCCAACGTGGATTTCTATTCCGCCACCGTTTACTATTCGCTCGGTATCCCCACCGATCTCTTCACGCCAATTTTCGCAATTGCCCGGACCTCCGGCTGGACGGCCCACGTGCTTGAGCAACTGGCCGATAACCGACTCTATCGCCCATTAAGCGAATACGTCGGACCTGCCGTCGGAAAAAAAGTCATCCCGATCGAACAACGCTGATAAGGCCTGCTGGAAGGCAAAACGGGAGTCGCGCCTGCCGGTTTATTTTGTCATCTCGCATTCCCTTCTTGCGGAAGTCGAACAGTCCGGGTCCACCGCAGAGTCGCGTCTGTCTTCGATGGACCGTCTCGACTCGATCTCATGGCTCGACGAGGCACATTACTCGAGTCGTCATTGGAAAGAACGGTTTTACCGCTTGCGGGCCATGTTTCGTCTTCCCGACGAAATCCTCAACTCTCCCGATCCTGTCGCTGCCATTTTGGAAAGCCACCGACACGGCGCCAAAGCTGAGCAGATCATCACCGGCGAGCGAAGCCGGGAATAGGTTCGAAATTCTCATTTGGAACAACTGCGCGATCGTCATCGTAACTGGGCATGAGTCGAATATCTGGCCCAAAAAGCCCATCGTAAACTCAAAATGTCGCACTTCATCGCCCATGGAAACCGTTTCGCGAACTCCAGTGCCCTCCGCACCCCGGCATGTGTTCCCTTGCCTTTGCGACAGGCGTAGCTGTCCTCATAAAGCGCGGTTCGAACAAAGGCTCGATCACCCGCACAAGTGCGTGGTGCACCACCCGGTCACGAAACGGCGCGGCGGCGACCGTGCGTCCCTTGGGATCGGTAATGCGGAAGTAATGATACGGGCCAGGCCGGTAGCTCCCCTCTCGCAATTCCCGCTCCAGCCGGACGACCTCGCGCTCCCAGTCGCAAAAGAATCTTGCCCCCGCAGATTTACCCCGCTTGCCGCGCATCGTCTCCCTCGCCGCCTCGGCGACGTTTTCGATGGCGACAACCTTATCCCAGAGCCCCTTGTGCTGCTTCATGGCGAGTGCTTTGGGCTCGGCGCCTCAGCAGATGCCTCGCCCGGCCAGTTGCCTGTTTTAGCCATCCACCACCATCCGCCCGCATTCCTCCAGCGCACGGCTGCTGAAGACCCATTGCGCCGTGCTCAGGAGATTGCGGTCTTTGCAGATCCTCACCAGCCACCTCACCGACTCAATCCGGCGAT
>Ga0209390_10003894_pt1 | contig 23346 bp, 18 predicted proteins | sample BON01_FD_187212 | JGI IMG/M metagenome (GOLD analysis project Ga0209390, IMG submission 187212) | Freshwater microbial communities from Lake Bonney liftoff mats and glacier meltwater in Antarctica - BON-01 (SPAdes) (version 2) | ecosystem: Environmental > Aquatic > Freshwater > Ice > Glacier... | reverse complement strand
CTTCAGGCAATCGTGCTGCCTGCGTTACGTTTTCTCGACAGGCCGACGCATGCCTTCAAAAACGCGCCTTGTCAGCACGATTGCCTGAAGGCCAGAGATATATCAGAGTTGTTCAGAGGCTCCCTAGATTTGTTAGGTTTGCTCTACGACATCTTCAACAAGGCGCGTCGCGAAGGCATGATGGCTGTGGAGGCTGACATCGAATCGCCAACCGATAGTGGTATTTTCACGCGTTATCCCAAGTTGCTTAAAGACAAGCGAATGATCGAATTCATTGCGGATAATTTGCGCATTCTGACCACCAGCAACCTTGCCCCTCACGAAATCGAAGCGATGATGGAAGCGGAGATCGAAACGGAGCTACACGAGCTCAGTGAGCCCTCTCATGCCATTCATCGTATCGCTGACGGTTTACCGGGTTTCGGGATCGTGGCCGCGGTACTCGGTATCGTGATCACGATGCAGAAACTGGGCGGTCCGCCAGAGGCATTGGGGCAGAGTGTGGCGGCGGCGCTAGTGGGAACCTTCCTCGGTATCTTTTTGGCCTATGGTTTCGTGGGGCCGATGAGCACACGGATGCAGTCCGTAGCAGAGGAGGACATCAAGATGTTCGAATGCGTCAAGGCAGCAATCGTGGTGACCTCTAACGGTCTGCCACCGCAAATGGCTGTCGAATTTGCGCGTAAAACACTGTTCTCTGCCGATCGCCCTAGTTTTTCAGAACTTGAGACACACGTCAGAAGTCGATAGTGTGATTTAGACCCCTTAAACGCCTAACGCGCTGAGCGCCATTGTGGAAAAGACCGAACAGAATATTGTCATCAAGCGAGTCAAAAAGGTCGCGGGTGGGGCCCATGGTGGTGCGTGGAAAATCGGGTTCGCCGACTTCGCCCTCGCCCTCATGGCATTCTTCCTTGTACTTTGGTTGATCGAATCCACTACCAACCTTGAAAAAATGGCTATTGCTGGTTATTTCTCCGACCCGACCAATCTCGGCGCCGTCGGCGACGGTGGTACGCCCTATGTCTTGGATCTTCAGGGACGGCCCTTGTTCGATAGCGGGCGGTCTAGGCTGCGCCCTTACGCGATGGAGATTCTGTGGGCGATGGGACGAATATTCGGCAATGTGCCAAATAAAGTCAGCGTGTTCGGCCACACCGATAGCGCGCGCTTTGGCAGCGAGGATGACTACAGTAATTGGGAGTTATCTTCCGATCGCGCGAACGCGGCTCGCCGCGCTCTAGTTGATGGCGGCCTGCACCCCAACCAGGTTGCACAAATTATCGGAATGGCGGATTCCGTGCCGTTGAACACGGACGATCCCTTAGGCGCGATGAACCGGCGCATTGTTATCTTAGTATTGAACTCTGTCGCACAGTCCCGTGTTGATGCTCTGTCCGAAGTCGGTCTCTCGGCGCCCACTCCAGGCCCTGAAATTCTTCCCGCTACGCCCACAGTGGAGATTTTCTAAACGCCCTATTTGGCGTCAAGTGTCGAGAGTAAAAAGAAGTAACTCGCCAAACGCTCGGGGCTAATCTTGCCCTCTTCCACTGCTTGCTTCAGAGCGCAATCAGGCTCGTGCAGATGTTTGCAGTCACGAAAGCGGCAGGCGCCGCGATAGGGGGCAAACTCGATAAAACCATCGAAGAGCATTTGTGGGTCCAAATTCCAGAGTCCAAACTCTCGAATTCCGGGTGAGTCAATTAAGTCGCCACTGCCGGGTAAATGATAGAGCCGTGCTGCAGTAGTAGTATGGGTGCCCTTATCCCGGCTCTGTGACATGCCGCCTACGATAGCGCTATTTTGCGCATCATCGTCATCCCCCCGTAGTGCATTTACGAGTGAAGACTTGCCAACCCCAGACTGACCTACAAATACGACTGTCTCTTCTTTTAATGCAGCGCCTAGCACTGCTACACCAGCCCCTTGTTTGCTAGACACTCTGTGGATGTCATAGCCGATGCGTGCGTAATTCTCCAGCATCGCCTCTAGTTTCCGATCTCTGTCGGGGTCGAGTAGATCAGTCTTATTGAGAACCAGCATTGGCCGCAGGTTCAAGAAAGAGGCCATTACTAGGTAGCGATCGATAAGGTTGGCGAAGGCTTCGGGTAGTGGCGCAATGGTGATTGCGACGACACTGACATTGGCGGCGATGGGTCGCAGATTCGCCTGTTGATTGGGGCGTGCCATTAGGGAGCGCCGCTCCTTTAGGGCCACAACGACCCCACTATTCTCTCCGTCGGCCTGCCAGATCACCCGATCCCCGGTGGCCAATGCAGGCAAGTTAGTGCGCTGGAAGCAGCGGAATATCTTGCCTACATTCTCCTCGGAGGTGCACTCGATCTCGAGTTGTTGCCCAAAATGGCAGATCACCAAGCCCGTCTGTTGTGGGCCCAGCGCCTCCGTATCGCTATCTGCCACAGTCTTGCGTACGCCTCGCTCGCGCATTGCCTGATTGCGGTCGATGCGCCCACGTTGCTGTTGCGTGAGCCTGCGTTTAGTCATATCGGTATGGGTCCTTTTCGCGGTGCGCCTAGCCCCTGCGCTGTATGCCGCGCAGTGTACATTAAAAGTCCCCGCTACCGCGCGTTTGCCGCTCTGTTACAATCGCAGTTTTGCGCAGTATCGAGACTCCGCTCCGATGCATGCATTCGCAAATACCACGGGAGCAAGCCATGACAGCGTTAGACAAGAAGAACACCCTTATATGGATCGATCTTGAGATGACGGGGCTCGTGCCAGAAACCGACCTTATCATCGAGATCGCCACTCTGGTGACCGACTCCGACCTCAACACCATCGCACAAGGCCCGGTGATCGCGGTCAAGCAGTCTGATGAGGCATTGGCAGGCATGGACGAGTGGAATCAGCGCACGCACGGTAACTCTGGATTGATAGAGCGCGTACGCAACAGCCTGTTCAACGATGGGCAGGCGGAATCAGCGACTCTCGAGTTCTTACGGGAATACTCTGCACAAGGTGCCTCCCCCATGTGTGGCAACAGTATCTGTCAGGATCGACGCTTTCTCGCGCGCTATATGCCAGAGCTGGAAAAATTCTTCCATTACCGTAATCTGGACGTCAGTACTCTGAAGGAGCTTGCAAAGCGTTGGTCACCCCAGGTATTGAACTCCCTGAAGAAGCGGTCAAGCCATCAGGCGATGGAAGATATCAAAGATTCGATAGCGGAGTTGCAGCACTACCGTGAGCATTTTATTAGGTAGGAGCGGGCTTGCCCGCGATGGGTCAAAATCTTCCACAGAACTTCATCAATTGAACCCGTTCGCGAGCAAGCTCGCTCCTACAGGGTGGTTCAATTTGATCTACCTACAAAAAACCTATGGTGTTAGAACTCCATGCCGCCCCAGCGCCCATTCCACATGATCACGCACAAGCGCAGAGGGGTGTGCTTGGCGCTGCTGTAGTGCATTAACAATCGCATCACTGCGTGGGGCATTGCCGAGCGCAACCGCTAGGTTGCGCAACCAACATTCATAGCCAATGCGGCGTATCGCCGAGCCTTCCGTGAGGCGCAGAAACTCATCTTCGTTCCAGGCGAACAATTTCAACAAGTCGGCGTCGTCCAAGCCATGCCTGGGTGCGAAATCATCTTCATTGCTAAGCCGTGTAAACTTATTCCAAGGGCAAATAATTTGGCAATCATCGCAGCCGAACACTCTATTGCCCATCAAAGGACGCAGCTCTACTGGAATTGCAGTGCGTAACTCGATAGTTAGATATGAAATACAACGGCGCGCGTCTAACACATTAGGTGCCACGAAAGCCTTGGTGGGGCAGATATCGATACAGGCATTGCAGGTGCCGCAATGAGCACCGGTAGGAGCGTCGACGGGCAGTGGCAGATCGGTGAAGAGTTCGGCGAGGAAAAACCATGAACCCGCCTTGCGATTAATCAACATCGTGTTCTTGCCAATCCAGCCCATGCCGGACTTCTCGGCTAGAGCGCGCTCCAAGACGGGAGCGCTATCGACAAACGCGCGGTAACCGAAAGGTCCGATTTTCTCGCTAACGCGATCGGCTAGGCGTTGAAGTCGCTTGCGAATTAGTTTGTGATAGTCTCGGCCGCGTGCATAACGAGAAATATAGGCTTTTTCGGGGGTTTTCAATTCGGCTAATGAGTTTGTGCTAGTAAGCGCATAGTCCATACGTACGCAGACCGCTCGTAGGGTTTCGGGTACTAAAGCTTCGGGATGTAGGCGCATTTCGGCATGACGCTGCATATACTCCATATCGCCATGGTAGTGATTGTCTAGCCAATTTTGTAAATGGGGGCGGTAGGCACTCATATCGACATCAGCAATAGTCACCTGCGCAAAGCCTAGCTCTTGCCCCCACTCTTTGATGTTCAGCGCCAACGCCTCTAGCTCACTCTCCTTCATAGTAATCTCACTATAATGCGCATAGGATGCGTGCTGCCGCTTCCAGCGTCGTATCGTCTTTACAGAAGCAGAACCGAATTAATGTGCTATCAGGCGCTTTTTCGTAGAAGGGCGAAAGAGGGATCGCCGCAACGCCTTTCTCCTGCGTAAGTTGCGCGACGAACTCCATGTCAGTTAAGTCACTCAATGCGCTATAATCAGCCAATTGGAAATAGGTGCCGCGAGAGGGGTGCAAGGTGAAGCGGGAATCTGCAAGCAGTCGGCAGAATGTATCGCGTTTCTCTTGATAGAAACGTGGAAGTTCGATGGCGTGTTGTGGGCATTCACGCATAAAATCTGCGATGGCATATTGAATAAAACTTGGTGAGGTGAAGGTGACGAATTGGTGCACCTTGCGAAATTCTTTCATTAGCGCCGGTGGCGCTACGCAATAAGCTAACTTCCAACCGGTAGCGTGATATGTCTTGCCGAAGGAGAACACGGCGAAACTGCGTTGACGTAACTCTTCATGGCGTAACACGCTCTCATGAACGCCGTCATCGAACACCATATGCTCGTATACTTCATCGGAAAGTATATAGATGTCTTTGTCGCGCGTGATCTGCGCCAGCAAGTCGATATCGGTCTTGCCTAATACTGCACCGCTAGGGTTGTGAGGAGTATTGATGATAATGAGTCGTGTGCGGTCAGTAATGCGGGCCCGGACGTGCTCCCAGTCGATACTGAAATCGGGCAGTTGCAGAGGAATGTGTACAGTCTTTGCCCCGGCTAGACTTATCGCGGGGTCGTAGGAGTCGTAGGCAGGATCGAAGACGATCACCTCGTCGCCAGGACTTGCCGTGGCATGGATCGCATCGAATAACGCCTCTGTAGCACCCGAGGTGACAGTAATCTCCTGATCCATGTCCGCGCTAAAGCCGTATAAATCTCGAACCTTGAGGGCAATCTGCTCGCGCAGGGCCGGAATGCCTATCATTGGAGGATACTGATTCTTGCGATCGTTTAAGTAATGAGCGACAAGCTCGCGTAAACGCTCGGGGCAATCGAAATCAGGGAAGCCCTGCGAGAGGTTGATGGCGCCATGTTTCTGCGCCATCGTCGACATCACGGTAAAGATTGTGGTGCCAATATTAGGAAGTTTGCTTCGCAAAATGTTGCCTCGAATAAGATGCGTGGAGTTTGAGCCGCGCATGTGAGCTAGGCTGGGCCTCGGGGTCGGCCAGTTTACCCGAACCGACTGCCAACTCAACCCGAAGCATGCCTGTTAAGAATCGGGTTTTGTAACGAAGGCAGGTCATAATAGTCCCTATCGGGCCCAAACTAACACTCGTCAACAGTGCAGTGGATCTAATGAAGAAAATAAGCAGTAAGAATGAGCAAAAGGAAGGTGAGCCAATGCGTACGGCGGTCGTTGAGATGGCGCGCTTAGCCCCGAAACCCACGTCCTCCCTGCGGCTGCTGCAATTAGACGCTGGCAGGCAGGCCTTTCTACACTATTTCGAAAACAGTTGGGGTCTGACCGAGAGTTTGTTCTCTGCACTCACGAGCGAAGAAGCCTATTTCCTGCGCCCCTATCACAAGACCCGCCATCCGCTGATCTTCTATTACACGCATCCGGTAACCTTTTACGTCAATAAGCTGCTAGTAGCGGGCTTGATCGACGCGCCTATCAATCAACACTTCGAAGTACTCTTTGAGACCGGTGTTGACGAGATGAGCTGGGATGATTTGCACGAAGGCGACCCGAAGATCTGGCCGACTCTTCAGGAGGTGGTGGACTATCGTAAGACTGTTTACACCCTAGTTCGCAATCTCATCATGACGCACCCAATTTTCGATGCTCCAGTCACTATGGACAGCCCTGCATGGGCCATGGCGATGTGCTTCGAGCACGAGCGCATACATCTTGAGACCTCCAGTGTCCTCATGCGGGAACTACCCCCACAATATTTGAAGACCCCCGAGAACTGGCCCCGAGTGCTACTTGGCGAGAGCCCGCAGCCCAATACCGCGCCTATTCCCGATGAACACTACCCTGCCGAAAATCCTATGGTGGCAGTGGCGGAAAAATCGGTTCGGCTCGGCAAGCCACGCACCTGGCCAAGCTTTGGTTGGGATAATGAGTATGGCGAAGATAAGCGCGATGTTGCCTCGTTTAAAGCGAGCCAGCGCCTAATCAGCAATGGGGAATTCTATGAGTTCGTGGCCAGCGGCGGTTATCTTAATGACCGTTTCTGGAGTGAGCAGGGTTTGGGATGGAGACGCTTCCGTAACACTCGCTGGCCCACTTTTTGGGTTCCGGACGGCCCAGCGGGTTCGCATCGATTCAAGTTGCGTACCACCTTCAGTGTGGAGCAGATGCAATGGGACTGGCCAGTCGTTGCGAATCATTATGAGGCGAAGGCCTATTGTGCTTGGCGCAGTGACCGCGACGGCGTCAACGTGCCCTATCGCTTGTTGCAAGAGAAAGAGCATTTAGCAATCCGTGAGCCGGCTCTGCAAGTGGCTGCCGACTGGCAGCAAAATCGACCGGAGCTCGTGAAGCTAGATCGCGTAATGGTTGACGAGGCGGAGCTGGAGAGCGCTTACGAGGTCAACAATAACCTGCATTTTGGCAGCGAGAGCCCCGTGGACCGTTTCGCGCCTAACTCGCTTGGCTTCAATGATGTCTTCGGGAACGTATGGCAATGGTGCGAGGATACTTTCCACCCGCTGCCGGGTTACAGGATCCACCCTTATTACGTGGATTTCAGCACCCCTTGTTTCGACGATCAGCATCAGATGATTCTAGGTGGCTCGTTTATCAGCACTGGAGATGAAGCAAGTATTTGGTCGCGCTTCCATTTTCGCCCGCATTTCTTTCAACATGCTGGCTTCCGCATCGTACAGAGCGAAGAGACACTGTTAGAGAAGCAGGATCGCTACGAGACCGAGGCACTCCTGAATCAGTACATGCTGTTTCACTACGGTAGTGAGCAGGAGAATCAGGACTCTCAGATTAGCGCGCGTGTGGGGCATCCGCAGGTAAAAGCATTCATGCCGGCAACTGTCGAGCTGGTGAACCGCTTTGCAGGAGCGAATGGCAAAGTGCTCGATCTGGGTTGTGCAGTTGGCCGGGCTAGTTTCGATCTAAGTAAGACTTTCAAGGAAGTCGTCGGGCTAGACTATAGCCAGGCCTTCGTTGACGCGGCCCAGCGGATGCAGGAATCTGGTAGTGTCGACTATATTCGCCACGAGAGTGGCCGTTTTAGCAGTACGTTAACCGCCAAACTTGACGAGGAAGTTGACCCTAATCGTGTGATTTTCGTTCGCGGTGACGCAGCAGACCTGCACGCGAAAGAGCTAACTGCGGTGGCGCAAATGAGTGGTTTCGATGCGGCGCTGCTAAGTAATCTCCTGTGTCGTTTGCCCGACCCTGCGGCTTGCCTACGTCAGTTCGTAAAAGACGATAGCTTGCTGAACAAGGGTGGCGTGTTAGTGATTGTGTCTCCCAATAGTTGGATGGCACAGTACACCGATGAGTCGAGCTTCCTCGATGGTGAAAGCAATGAAGGGGCAACAGCGAAAATTGGCGCTATACTCGATGGCTTCGAACTGCTCCACGACGATGATTTGCCCTTTATGATTCGCGAGCATCGCCGCAAGTATGAATATGTTGTCAGTCAGGTCTCGGTATGGCGCAAACTTTAGCAGGAACTGCATAACGGTGTGCAAAGGATGAACCCTTGGCGTCATCTCAGTTGAGGCCACTAACTCGGTCTGCCGGTAATATCAAGGATCTGCGTAGCCTCGCGCTGCGCAGCTGATCCCCCTCCCGCTCCACCTGCCAAGACACATTGGCAGGTCCCGCACCCCTTAGCAATTAGAGCTAGATCTCCAGGTAGAGACTGGTCTCCATGCGCAGACGCTAATGCGTATCTCAACACGCCAACGCTTAGCGAGGGCGTCAATCTATGCTAATCTTGCGATCCACGAACGGGCGCGAAGAAAGGTCTATTCGCAATCACCAAAGAGCAAATCTCGAGGCAGTATTAATGCAGATAAAGATTTTCACTACTGGTGGTACGATCGACAAAATCTATTTTGATAAGAATAGTGAATACCATGTTGGTGAGCCTCAGGTGGGTGGAATATTGGACAAATCGAATATCGTATTTGACTATACGGTTCACTCTATCTTCAAGAAAGACAGCCTCGATATTGACGACGCAGATCGACAACTGATACGCGACCAAGTAGTCGCCGATTCCGCGACCCATATCATCATCACTCACGGCACCGATTCTATGGTTCAAACGGCTAAAGCGCTGGAGGGCATTGCGGACAAGACTATCGTGCTTACAGGCTCTATGTCCCCCGCTCCGTTTCGTGATAGTGACGCGGTTTTCAATATTGGTGGTTCGGCGATCGCTGTACAGCTTCTGCCCGCTGGTGTGTATATCGTGATCAATGGCAAAGTGTTCGATCCTAAACATGTGGAAAAAAATGTCGTAACGAAGCGCTACGAGGTGATTTAATCGGGCGGTTTTCCAATTCTCAAAAAAGGTAGAATGGATGCATCTTTTCACAGCGAGATCTATAAGGCAGTTGACGATTCTAGGTTTCGTCGCGGTTGCCGCTTTGCTTATCGCCGTGCTCATAATCACAGCGCGTCAACTTGACAGCCTAAGCGAGCAGAGCCAAGAGACTGTTGCTGCCGCAGCAAGTGCCATGAGTGCGAGTCGACAATTGATCGAAAAAAGCATTGCGATGGAGCGCAATGCACGGCAGTTTGCAGTGCTAGGAGATGAGACGCTGCGCCAGTTGTATCGCGATCGTCGTGCAGAATTTCTCGCCATTATCACTCAGATTGAAGCGCTAGATGTCGGAGCCGCGGCATTTCGAATCACCCAGGAAATGCGTCTGCGTGAGGCGACTAGCTATGCGAGTTTAGACGCGGCAGTAGCTGCGCGTGCCAATGCACTAGAGATTCCAGAGTTAGCGAACCAAGCCTATCGTATCGCCGATGCGATAGGCACCTGGATAGATGAGCAACAAACAGGTCTTCTAGCGCGAAGCGAAAAAACCAAGCAAGCCCTATCTTTTCAAGCACTATTGTTTATTGGTGCGGCCGCGGCAATTGCAGTGCTTTTCGTGTGGTTGATCACGCGCCCTCTTGAGCAGATCAATCGCGCGATCAACAATATAGGTAGTGGCGCCTATGACCAACATATTGAGATAGCAGGACCTCAGGATCTTCAGGCTTTAGGTAGGCGCCTAGATTGGCTGCGAGGACGGCTGCAAGAGCTCGAACAGCATCGTAGTTCCTTCTTACGCCATGTGTCACATGAATTGAAAACTCCGCTTGCTTCTATGCAGGAAGGTGCCGCCCTGCTCAACGAAGGTTTGGTTGGTTCGTTAACTGATCAGCAGCGTGAGATAAGTCTGATTATCGCGAACAACTGTGCGCGCTTACAGACTCTCATCGAAGATTTGCTACGGCATAATTCGCAAAACTTCGAAGTACTCGATATCATGCCCAAGGTAATTCGCTTCGATGAGTTGGTGCTTGGCGTTATCGAGGCGCAACAACTCGCCCTCAGTAATGGCAAGATACACCTGCGTAATAGCTTAGAGAGATGTGTCGTAACCGCGGACTCGGAACGACTTCGTGTCATCATTGATAATCTCCTTACCAATGCGATCAAGTTCTCACCCTATGGCGGCGAGATCGAGATGCGTCTGTTCAGTAGCAAAACAAGCGCCGTATTCGAAATCCAAGATCAAGGGCCAGGGGTAAGCGAAATCGATGGGGAGAAAATCTTCGATGCCTTTTTCCAAGGTAGCCAGCAATCCACAAAGCCTTATAGTGGTAGCGGGCTCGGGCTGGCGATAGCAAGAGGCTACGCAATTGCCGGAGGTGGCGAGCTAATTCTAGTAAACACTACACCGGGCGCTTGTTTTCGATTGAATTTTCCACTTATTGCATCATAGATTGCTAATCTCGGTTTGCGGACCGAGTACAACGATCTGCAGGAGTTTTTGTGAACAGTATCAAAGTATGGATGTTGGGAGTTGGTCTTTTTGGGGTCTGTGCTTGTACAACGAACCCTATGTTTTTAGAGCGTCCGCAGAGCGCCGCTCCTTTGGATTTCTATCAATGGGTGCTAGAGGCAACACCGCGAGAGCGCTTAGCCCTGCAGCAGAAGATAGAGCAACAACTGCTACAAGCTTGCGCGCTGCAACCGATAGTGCAACTTGCCCTATTGAAGAGTGCAGTTGCGGCTAGTGCGCCAGAGGATGAGAGCGCTCTGTTGACGTTGAAGGAGATAGACTCCTGTGCTGCGGCAAGTGCCGATGCGGGAGAATATCGTGTCTTTGCGACTTTATGGACGCAGTTGTTGGCGCAGCGTCAAACCTTGCGCTTGAACGGGCGGCAGATACAAACACTGGAACAGCAACGCCGATTACTGCGTGAACAGATCGATGCTCTGACGAACATTGAAGAGCAGCTCAATCGACGCGAACCGGACCTGTAATCACTTAGTGCACAATACCCGTACTTGCTTAGAGTAAAGAGCACATGGCCATTAAGAATAGAATTCTCCTGATCGATGATGATGCGGACCTACTGCACTTAATCGGTGTGCGACTCAGAGTTAATGGCTTTGAGGTCTTAGCGCTGGATAGCGCGGAGAAAGCGCTTTCCCAGCTTTCGACTTTTCGCCCTCATGTCGTGGTGACGGATTTGCGCATGCCAGGCATGGATGGCATGGACCTTTTCGAGCGCATTCAAGAGCGTGACCTACGCTTGCCAGTAATAATGTTGACGGCCCATGGCACCATTCCTGAAGCGGTTGCAGCGACACAGAAAGGCGTGTTCAGCTATCTCGTTAAACCTTTCGATGCGCAGCTGCTGCTCGCTCACATAGGGAAGGCGCTTGTGCAAACCGGTGCCCGTGAGACTAACGATACGCAGGGGCAGGATGATGCATGGCGCGCTGCAATCATCAGCTGTAGCCAAGTAATGGAAAACCTCCTGCAACAAACGAAGGCGGCCGCGGTTACCGACGTGAGTATCTTGATTCAAAGCGAGACCGGCACTGGGAAAGAAATCCTCGCGGACGCCATCCATAAAGCGAGTACGCGCAATGGCAAGCCCTTTATGGCATTGAATTGTGCTGCGCTGCCGGAGGCCTTGCTGGAATCTGAGTTATTTGGTCACGTCGCAGGTTCATTCACTGGCGCAAGTAAGGCGCACGTAGGCCTGTTTCTCGCCGCCAACGAGGGCACAGTGTTCCTTGACGAGATTGGTGATATGCCCTTGTCCGCACAGGCGAAGCTACTCAGGGTCTTAGAGCAGAGAGAGGTGCGCCCGGTGGGGTCCACGAAGTCATCGCCCGTTGATGTAAGAATCATTGCGGCAAGCCATCAGGATCTCGCGGAGAAGGTGGCGCAAGGCACGTTTAGGGAAGATCTGTTCTACAGGCTGAACGTCATCATGCTCGAATTGCCGCCGCTTGCGCAGCGCCGCGACGACATCGCGCTACTCGCTAAACACTTCTGCCAAATGGTTTCGCAGCGGCATAACAAAGACACTTTGCACTTCTCGCCGGAGGCGATGGAGTGTCTGCTTGGTGCACCTTGGCCAGGGAACGTGCGGCAATTACTCAATATCGTGGAGCAATGCGTTGTATTAACCGCTACTCCCATGATCTCGCGCGGATTAGTCGAGAGAGCACTGCGCTTTAAGGCAAATCGCTTGCTAGGCCTGAACGAGGCGAAAGATCAATTTGAGCACGATTATCTGCTCAGATTACTGAATATAACGGAGGGCAATATAGCCCTCGCGGCGCGACTATCCGAGCGCAATCGTAGCGAGTTCTACAATCTACTGAAGCGGCATGGTTTAGATCCTAGCCAGTTTCGCAAGGTATCTGAGTAGCCTCTATTCTTTGCTGTCGTTAAAACCCAACACTCAAAGTTCATGATCTCAATGGCTTAGCGAAAAGGTCTGCTTTGTGTTGTTCTAACCCGACACATGAGGACTCAGCGTCCTGTTGAGAAAATTTTAAGCAATTGAAATATATGGATAAATAATTATTGGTATGAAGCTTGCTCTCTAAGTTATATCAAGCGCTTTCGAGGACTTCGGTAGCGAAAATTTAATATTAGGGAGAATAGAAATGAATAACCGTCAATTTTCGAATGTCATGATTGCCTCTTTCGAAATGGGTGTTGAGACGTCGGATAGCATCCCTCGCCTCCCCATGAACTCCGCCAATGCCAGTAACGCTTCGGAGAGGGAGTTTCTCCTCCACGCCTTTTACAAATTATGTCGCAAGCGCGGACGTCAAAGTAACCGATGCACTTTCGCTAAGAAGCAGTAAGAGCGCTCTCTCCTGTTCTAATGGATTGACCTCGAAATACCTTAATGCAATAGCATCACTTTTTGAGCGGATCTTGTGCATATTTTTCGCACCCCCTTTTGACCCCCGTACCAGGGGTCTTTTTTCCTATAACTAATAAACAATTATTCAAAATTAGCGCAGGCGTTGCTGTCCACTTAATGTAAGACTGAGTATTACTACGAGGGTCGGCGCTCCTACAGTCGCAGTGGTTAACGGCCACGCATAGATTCGGTCAGCATGTTAATGGTGTATAGCACTAGTGCTTCGCCTTCATGTACCGGCCTCTCGCCATAACGCGTGCGCGTGTCCATGATAACGCCGTGCAAAGCGCCTTGCAGGAAATAGGCAGTCTGCAAGGGGTCGTGCAGGTGTTTTGCGTTGAGTGACCCATCCTTCATGCCGTTGCGTAGCGCCTCCATCATGATGACCGTAATGCGTTCTTTACAATCGAAAATCTCTTCCACCTGAGAGGTGTCTGCCTTACTTTCAGGAAATGTATTTAGCTGAGTAAGAACATTGAAGTAATTCGTTTGTTCCTTCGAGAATGCGTAATAAGCGCGTCCAATGCCATCTATCTGCTGCCCGCCGTTCGCCCCAGTTTGAAGGGCCCGGCTAAAATAGTCTTCCAGTGTTCTTGCGGCCCTTAGCATCACGCCACGCATAATGGCCGCCTTGTCTTTAAAATAGACATAGAGCAGGGCGCGGCTGAGTTGAGCCTGTTTAGCAATCTCTTCCATGGAGCTACTGGCAAAGCCCTTGTTGAAGAAAATAGATTCCGCAGCGTCCAGTATTGATTCCCGTCTAATTTGTTTCTCTTTGTCTCGTCTTGCAGAGATTTCCATCTAATCGCGTCCTATCTATCACTGAGTTCGGCAACAACGCAAAGCGTGTTGACATAATGTCAATTGCTGACACAATGTCAACTCCTATTGTTGAGGAGTCCGTCATGCCGAACCCAGTTTTCCGTCATATTCGTCTCGCCGTAGCGGTGCTGTTGTCGCTAGGTGTGCTGGCTTGCACAGAATCTAGCAGTGTAACTGAGACGGATGTCTCTGCGGCCTCTAGCCAAGCAGTGACGGTCCGGACTAGCGCTGTTCAGGGCCAGCACGGCGAGCAATGGTTGTATTTCGCGGGGGTTGCTCGAGCGCGTGAGCGTGCCAACTTAAGCTTCCAAGTAGGCGGGATCATCGCTAGCCGCAACGCACAGATCGGACAGGTAGTGAAAGCCAATGAAGTGCTCGCCACGCTTTACAACCCGCAACTCGGACCCGCTGAACAAGGCGCACAGGCCCGGTTACTGCAATTACAAGCTGATGTAGAACAGTCCGACCGGGATCTCCAGCGCTTGGTACGGCTCTCCGAGCGTGGGTTGCTTGCCGATCAGCGTCTTGAACAGCAGCGTAGCCTGATCGTAGGGCAGCGCGCAGCGATCGAGAGCGCGAGTGCCGCACTGGCCCAATCGCGCCAACTCAATCAGGAGAGCGCTCTGCGTGCCCCGTTTACCGGCCGCATCGAGGCGGTCCTTCTAGAGGCCGGCGAGTATGCCCAGCCCGGGCAGGTAGTGCTGCAATTAACCGGTGCTAGTGAAACAGAGGTCGAAGTAAGTGTGCCGCCACACCTACTCGCCGAGATGCAAGTTGGACAAAGTGTTCCCGTGCGTCACAGCCTGAGTACGCGAGAGTCCGTTGGCGTGGTTACCGAAACCGGCGAGGCTAGCTCGGGCGCTAAAGCGCTCTACCCACTCGTGGTGCGCGTAGGAGATCCATCCGTGCGCGGCGGCGAAGCCGTAGAGGTCGGAATTCGAAGAGTCGCGGATAACTCACTAAGCGTACCGTTGAATGCAGTGATGCGTTCTGCTCAAGGCCTCACCGTATTTCGTGTAGAGGGCGAGCGTGCTAGGCGTGTCTCTGTTGAGATCGATCAGGTATTCGGCCAGCAAGCCATATTGAAGGGAAGTAATCTGAGCGTTGGCGACCAGATCGTCTACGCAGGGCTGTCACGATTAGCCGATGGCGACAGCGTGGAAGTGTTGCCATGAATGGCGCCAACATCTTCTTGAAAATTGTGGCAATACCACGCCTAGTGTTGCTAGTGGTGATTATGTTGGCCCTCGCCGGGCTGGCCTCATACGGCTCAATGGCACGGCAGGAAGACCCTTTCTTTCCTGCGCGAACAGGTTTAATAACGGTCCTCTATCCAGGCGCGCCAGCGCAGACGATGGAGCGCCTAATACTCGAGCCCCTGCAAGACGAGATATCTCAAGTTGAAGAGGTGTTGGAGTATACGGCTACTGCGCGCACTGGCGTTGCGCTGGTGACCGCAGTCTTGCAGGATTCCATTTATGACACTGATGCCGCTTGGGATCGCGTGCGTATCGCGATGAACCGTGCTCGTACAGAGTTCCCCGATGGAGTAAGAGATCTGACCCTTGAAGATCGATTGACCGGCCTTCCTGCAGTTGTCTTGGCAGTTGCAGGAGATCCCTCTATCGTAGTCTTGAGTCAAGCCGCTGAACAGCTGAAGCGACGGCTGATGAATTTGCCCGGTGTCTCAAGAGTCGAATTGGACGGAGACAGTAAGGAGCAAATCAACATAGCGCTTCGCGATGCGGAGATGGCCCGACTTGGCGTCAGTCCAGGGGCTCTCGCGAATCTAATTGGACAGCGTAATCAAGTGGCACCAGGTGGTTTTCTGGTCGTGGATGACACGCGAGTCAATCTGCTATCCAACAATGAATTCACGAGTATAGAGTCTTTGCGCAATACGCAGATTCCGATCCCCAGTGGCGGCAGCGTCCCGCTTTCAGCTATCGCTCAGGTTTGGCGGTCAGCCACCGAGCCGCCGGCACCAAGCACCTGGCAGGATGGCGAGCAGGTTGTGGCGGTCGGTATTTTCGCGCAAAACAATCAAGTTGATGCGATTGCCTTTGGCGCGAATGTGCGCGAGCGTATCGAGTCGATAAAAGAAGACTTCGCGCCGTTGAGCATTCAAGAGATGTTCTTTCAACCCGATCAGGTCGATGAGCGCCTAAGTGACCTACAAGGCAATCTGCTTGTAAGTATGGGCATCATTACCTTAATCCTGTTCTATGGGATGGGTTGGCGCATGGGGACTCTAGTGGCCAGCATGTTGCCGCTAGTGACTCTGATTAGCCTAGGCGTTTATGATTTTGGTGGAGGCGTCCTTCATCAGATCGCAGTCATCGGCTTAGTCATCTCCCTTGGTATCTTGATCGACAACGCTATCGTGATGGTGGAGAACATTCAGCATCGACTTAACGAGGGCGAGAGTCGTGGGCAGGCCTTACGTTGCGCAGTTATAGAATTAGCGGGGCCACTTGGCGCCTCTACTGCGACTACGCTGGCTGCGTTCACACCTCTACTGCTATCTAAAGGAAGCACCGCAGATTTCACTCGGGGTATCCCCGTGATGATCATGCTGACGCTTAGCATCAGCTATCTACTAGCGGTGAGTTTCGCACCCTTGCTCGCGGCGCGCTTTCTTAAGCCCCACGTTTCCAATCGTACCGCGTGGATCGAAACCTTAGGCACAAGCTTGGCAAGATTCAGTCGACGCTTTCCTAAGTCTATAGTAATTGGAGGTTTGTCTCTCCCAGTGCTGAGCTTCTTGTTGATGCCTCTGTTGAGTTTTCAATTCTTCCCGAATGCAGACAGGCCTCAGGTCGTGGTGGAAATGTTCTTGCCGGAGGGCACAGATATCGCGCGAACAAATGCCATGGCAGAGACCCTAGAGCGGGAGATGCGTGCGCTTGATGGGGTTGTCAGTATTCATCGTTTCGTCGGCGATACAGGGCCGGGTTTCTACTACAACCTACCCCTAGCTTCGCAGTCACCAAGTCGTGCGCGCCTAGTAGTGAATACACAGCGACTTGAACAAACCGGTGCGATCATCGAATGGGTGCGCGAGCGCGCGGCTTCAAGCTATCCGGAGCTCGAGGTTGTCGCCGGCACACTCGCGCAGGGGCCGCCCCGCGTTGCGCCAGTTGAAGTAAGGGTCTATCACAGCAACGACGAGGCGAGACTTGTTGCCGCGGAGAAACTTTTCGGCCTGCTTAAGGCTATCCCCGGGGCGGTGGACGTGCGCACAGATATCGATAATGGCACACCGATACTGCGAATCGCAGTGGACGACGCCAGTGCGCAGCGCTATGGGTTAGCGCGTGCAGATATTGCACAAACGCTGTTTGCGCGGAGTCTCGGTTTACCTATCGAGCAATACCGACAAGAGCTTGACCCAATACCGATAGTGTTGCGCTCAAACGAGGGCACGCGCTTGAGCGTGTCTGATGTGATGTCGAGTTATGTTTTCAACGCGGCTAATGAACCCATACCCATCAGCCTGATCGGCCGTACAGAGGCGGACTGGAATGTGGCAAGCATCCACCACCGCAACGGTGCCCGGGTACTAACGATTACGAGTGGCTTAGCCGACGGATATAGCTTTAGCAATATCGTCGATGTGCTCAACGAAGATCTGCGCGAGGACCCGCTTCCGGTGGGAACCCGAATCGAGTTCGGCGGGGATCTAGAGAGTTCGGGTGAAGCAAATCAGGCCATCTTCGCAGTCGCCCCCATTGGCATACTCCTACTCCTGTTCTTCCTACTACTGCAGTTCAATTCATTCAAGCGTGTGGGGATAGTTTTGTTGACCGTCCCCTTAGCGGCCGCAGGAATTTTCCCAGGGTTGATTCTTAGCGGTTCCCCGTTTGGTTTTCAACCTCTACTCGGCGTGATTGCACTGGTCGGTATCGTGGTCAACAACGCGATAGTCTTGATTGATTATATCGACCAACAATTGCGCGCTGGCGCAGATTTAGCAACTGCCGTGGACGAAGCGGTGGCAAGGCGCACGCGTCCGATTCTGTTGACAACGGCCACCACTGTTACCGGCTTGTTGCCTTTAGCCTTTTCGTCCTCGACACTATGGCCTCCCATGGCGTGGGCCATTATCTCGGGACTGATAGCATCGACAATGTTGACCCTTCTAGTAGTCCCGGCTGTGTGTCGACTAAGCTTGCGCCAGCATATGCCGGTCGAGGATATTACGACGTCCTCGATTAGTGCGAATTAAGGAACCCACGATGCTTACACCACAAGATTTCATGAAGCGCGAATTGGCGCAAGTTTTGACGAAGGAAACAGCACGTATAACCAATGTGAAAGAAGCCTCTACCTTCGTGGTAATTGCTGAAGTTAAAAAAGAGAACTGGGCTGTTGGTGGCAAACTGATGGTCGATAAATATCCGGATTAAGCGAACACCAAACTCATGGCTTCAGGTTAAGTGGGAAAGCAATGGCGCTTACCGAACTATAAATCGAGCAGCAGAGTATTGATCTGTCTTGTGAGCGCGGCATCATCAGCAGAGTAACTCAAGGCGCGCCGTGCGAAACCTTCTGCTTCGCCGTTCCGTCCTTGTTGTGCGCGCACTGACGCCAGTCGATACCAGAACAGGGCATCCCTGGGGTTGATGCGCAAGGCACGCTCACTCAATGCGGCAGCCCTCTCTAAGTCTCCTTCAGCAATCGCTGCGTCAACGCCAGCGAGCAGTGTTGACGAGGCGCTCGCAGGTATTGAGGGGGTGGGAGTCACTATTTCTGGGCTGCGAGCTGGTGGGAGCTCCGTTTGCGGGACTTCGCTGCGTTGGTCAGCCGCATTGCCAGGTAACTCCTCGCGGCTAGTATTCGCCTGTTGCTGATCGATAGTGTCGTTGGGGTTGCGTGACTCGATCGGTGCCGGCATGCCGCGGCCCGTACCATAAGTGTTGCTATAAGTGGCGCAAGCAGTAAAGATGCTAAAACTTAAAAGAAAACTTATACGCAGTATCACTGGTCCAAACCTCTCACTCGATCGAAAATACTCTGTAGGAATGACTCGCTACCCTCGCAGTTCACTGCGCTAGTAGGGAGGCGTCCTGGCAAGAAAGGTAGGGACAGCATGGCGCGGCAGTCACGATCGCTCTCCCGCCACACGGCTTGTGACGCGATGTCTTGCCAAACGATTTTTGATGGCGGTAAGGTTAGGCGCGGTTGAATATTTAGGTCGCTCATCAACTCACTCCATACGCGCAGGGCGCCAGTTGCCCCTGTCAAGCCGGTGTCGCGATTATCATCGTAGCCCAGCCACACCACGCCTACCAAGTCATCACCATAGCCAGCGAACCAGCTATCTCGCAAATCGTTAGTGGTGCCTGTTTTTCCCGCTAGTGGGAGGCTGTCTTCCATTCGACCGGTGACGCTCTTCGCCGTGCCTCGATTGAAAACGCCTTGCAGCGCATATTCCAAAAGATACATTGACTCAGGGTCGCTGACTTGTACGGTCTCGATTCCATATCGCTCCAACCGGGCACCCTGTCCAGTAGTGACCGCTTCGACTGCGCGCAAGGGCGAGCGGAAGCCATTGCTGGCCAGAGTCTGATAAAGCTGTGCGACTTCGATTGGCGCCATGTCGATGGAGCCCAGTAGCAGTGAGGGGTAGAGCGGAATGTTTCCATCATAACCAAGTTTTTTTAACATTTGCGCGACAGAATCGACACCCAATTTCATGCCGAGATCGACAGTGGCCAAATTCATCGAGCGCTCTAGGGCATCGAATAGATAGACATCTCCATAGATTTTGTCATCGTAATTCTTTGGCGACCAAACCTGTGAACCTGACAGGGGGATATTCACTGGTTGGTCATCTAGAACCGATGCTAGGGAATACTGACCCGATTCCAATGCCGCCAGATAGATCGCCGGTTTTACTAGTGAGCCTATCGGGCGGCGGGCATTGAGTGCGCGGTTGAAGCCGGCATAGCCACGCTGCCGACCGCCAGCAATACCGCGCACCTCGCCTGTTATGGCATCACTGATGACGACGGCCGCTTCGAGATGTCCTTGGCTACCATTTGCCGACGCGCGCTCTACCGATTTTACTGCGGCTTCGAGATTCGCGTCGATCAAGTCCTGCACCCGCAGGTCAAGGGTTGTGAAGATCCGTAAGCCCTCGGTTTGCAGTGCCTCTCTGTCGTAATCACGAGCCAAGTTGTCTCTTACCAGCTCCATAAAGGCCGGGTAGGTCTTGCCGCGACTAGGGGCGCTGGCAGCTACTTTGAGAGGCTCTCGCGTGGCAGTAGTGTTTTGCTGGGCAGTGATATAGCCCTGACTAAGCATGCGGCCCAACACAACATCGCGGCGTTGCGTGGCGCGCTCGGGGTAGCGTCTTGGGTTGTAATAGGAAGCGCCTCGCGGCAAGCCCGCCAAGGTTGCGAGCTCTGCTAGGGAAAGCTCCGAGAGAGGGCGCGAGAAATAGTATTCGGAGGCGAGTGCAAAGCCATGGATCGCCCGGTTGCCCTGTTGACCGAGGAAGACCTCGTTCAAATAGGCCTCGAGAATTTCTTCCTTGCTGAAGTGCAGCTCCAGCGCGAGCGCCATGAGCGCCTCTTCGATCTTGCGGCGCAGCGTCTGCTGCCGACTGAGATACAAATTCTTGATTAACTGTTGGGTAAGAGTGCTTCCGCCCTGCACGATGCTACCGGCTTTTACGTTGGCGACTAATGCACGCCCTATCCCGATGGGGTCTACACCGAAGTGGGTGTAGAAGCGTTGATCTTCTACCGCGATGATCGCGTCGATGAGCGCCGGAGGCACTTCGCTTATTCTTACGGGTATGCGGTCTTCACCGGTATTGGGGTTGATCTGTGCGATCTCCGCCGGTTCTAGCCGCACTAGAGCGAGGTCGCCAGTGCTCTGGTCGCCCCATAGCGCACGCACCTTGCGCCCATAGAACTCCACATTCAGGAAGATACTGGGCTCGGTGCCATCCCAAAAATCGAAGCCGCGTGTCCATAGACGTATCCGCGATGGGCTGCGTTGATACTCTCCGGGCCCTTCGACCTGGGGAGACTCCTGGTAGCCTAGGTGGTCGAGATAATTAGTTAACTCCGCCTGACTGATAGGTGCGCCTGCATAGAGCTCTACGGGCCGGGCATATAGGCGTGCAGGTAGGGCCCATTGCAGCGCCTCGAAGTCGCGCCTAACTTCGAAATCAATCCATAGGCACCACAGCACCACGACAGCGCCGAGTGCCAAGCTGAGGCGTTTTACTAATGGCCACCAGCGCCGCTTGCGCGGGGCCTGCTGATCATACTGAGGTGTCGCGGGTTTAGTTTTTTCCATAGGAGGCATTATTGCATTTGCGCTGGGTAGACTGCTATGTGCTTGGCGCCTAGTACGCGAGGATTGACGAGTGGTTCACGGCTCTTTGACTGCAAGGAGCGATAGAAAGTTTGCCTGCAGAGTACTGCCGGACTTGTTAGTCCTCATTTTGGCTTTGGGTTTAGCCTAGGGAGCCTCTGAACAACTCTGATATGTCTCTGCGTGAGTCTGTCGCGTGTTGCCGCAAGGCGTCGTTCGAAGGCAATGGCCGTAGCCCTTGGCAAGAACGACAACGCAGCGGCGGCGCGCGACAGGCCCGCCCTTCGGGGCCTTCAGGCAATCGTGCTGCCTGCGTTACGTTTTCTCGACAGGCCGACGCATGCCTTCAAAAACGCGCCTTGTCAGCACGATTGCCTGAAGGCCAGAGATATATCAGAGTTGTTCAGAGGCTCCCTAGAGTCTATTACGCCTATCTATTTCCGCGGCGATTGAATAAGAAGGGTCTTGCCATCGTGCTGGCTTGAGCGTTTGAGTCGATCTAAGGATTGACTGCGTAGGGCATGAAGAATACTGTATGTATAAACAGTATTTGTGTGTGCCCCATTTATGCGTTCTCTCTCTATGCGCTCCTTATGAACTCCCTGCCCCCCTATGCTGAGCTGCATTGCCTTAGCAATTATACCTTCCTGCATGGCGCCTCCTCACCGGAGGAGCTAGTAGCGCAGGCCTGTGCGCTCGCTTATGAGGCCTTGGCGATTACAGATGAATGTTCCTTGAGCGGGGTAGTTAGAGCTCATGTTGCCGCGCGGGATACCCCGCTGCATTTATTGATTGGTAGCCGTTTCGTGTTAAGCGATGGCTTGCGCTTTGTCCTCTTGGCACGTAGTAGGCGCGGTTATGGGCAGTTGTCTCATCTCATCACCTTGGGCCGCCGAGGCGCTGCGAAGGGTCACTACGCGCTCGATAGGACGCTGGTAGAGGCGCAAAACCTAGACGAGTGCTTGGCGCTTTGGCTGCCGGGGCAAACAGCGCAGCAGGAGGAGGTGCAATGGCTAGCGGCGTGCTGTCCTGGGCGCACTTGGATTGCTGTCGAGTTGTTGCTGCAAGGGCGCGATAAGAGGCGTCTGGCTAGCTTGCAAGCCTTGGGGGAGCAGCTAAGCCTGCCTCTGACTGCCAGCGGCGCAGTCGTCATGCACGAGCCGCAGCGGCGCATGTTGCGGGACACCCTGACGGCGATTCGCCTTGGCAAGACGCTGGCGCAGTTGGGCCGGGCCGCGGCCCCCAACAGCGAGCAACACTTACGCAGCAGGGAGCGCCTAGCCAAGCTCTACCCATCGGCCTTGCTGGCAGAGTCCGCCAAAATCGCCTCTCTATGCGATTTCTCTCTCGACGAGTTGCGTTACGAATACCCCCACGAACTGGTGCCTGCCGGTCATAGTGCGAGCTCTTGGCTGCGTGAGCTTACCGAGCGCGGCATTCGTGAGCGCTGGCCGGAAGGCCCGTCCGAGCGTGTATTAACGCTGGTGGAGAAAGAATTGGGTCTCGTGGCAGAGCTTCGCTATGAGCACTTCTTCCTCACGGTGCACGACATCGTGGTGTTTGCCCGTAGTCGCCATATTCTCTGTCAGGGCCGCGGTTCGGCCGCTAATTCGGTGATCTGTTATTGCTTAGGCATCACCGCCGTGGACCCGGCGCGCATGCAATTACTCTTCGAACGCTTTCTGTCCAAAGAGCGCGACGAGCCGCCGGATATCGATGTCGATTTCGAGCACGAGAGGCGCGAGGAGGTCATTCAGTACATCTACTCGAAATACGGCCGGCATAGGGCCGCCTTGGCCGCCACGGTGATCTGTTATCGCGCCCGTAGCGCCATTCGCGATGTGGCGGGTGCGCTCGGCATCAGCGCACAGGATGCGGTGGTGCTTAGCAAATCCGTGGACTGGTATGGTCGGGACTTTGATGAGACGCGGCAGGTGCCGGGTTTGGAGATGACCCCCGAGTGCCTAGCGCAATTGCACATGCTAGTGCGAACGCTGATGGGCTTCCCGCGCCACCTGTCCCAGCACGTGGGCGGCTTCGTGATCAGTCAGGGACCTCTATCGGAACTGGTGCCAGTCGAGAACGCGGCGATGGCGGATAGAACCGTGATCCAGTGGGAGAAGGATGATCTAGAGGCGCTGGGTCTGCTCAAGGTGGATGTGCTCGCCCTAGGGAACCTCTGAATAACTCTGATATGTCTCTGGCCTTCAGGCAATCGTGCTGACAAGGCGCGATTTTGAAGGCATGCGTCGGCCTGTCGAGAAAGCGTAACGCAGGCAGCACGATTGCCTGAAGGCCCCGAAGGGCGGGCCTGTCGCGCGCCGCCGCTGCGTTGTCGTTCTTGCCAAGGGCTACGGCCAT